>Ga0308170_10002499_pt1 | contig 15765 bp, 17 predicted proteins | sample PhyBR2_2_FD_202136 | JGI IMG/M metagenome (GOLD analysis project Ga0308170, IMG submission 202136) | Phyllosphere microbial communities from UC Gill Tract Community Farm, Albany, California, United States - DLSLSB.R2 | ecosystem: Host-associated > Plants > Phyllosphere > Unclassified | place... | reverse complement strand
ACTATGCCGTCGGCGTCGCCGCCTTCCGCTACGTGCCCCTCCTCGACCCGTACCTCTCGCACCCGACGAGCGGCAAGCAGGGCGCGCGCATCCAGTTCTTCAACGGCAAGCCCGACGAGCGCTGGTTCACGAGCGCCGAGGTCCCCAAGTCGAGCAAGCCCGACTTTGAGCTCGACACCGACACGTCCCTGTGCTTCATGATCGACGGCGTCCCCTGGGACAAGCTCGACAAGCACGTTCGCGCTCGGGTCCGTCGCCCTTCCTCCTCGAGCTTCCTCTCTGTGCTCGCGCAGCCCGGTCTGACTCCTTGTTTGCCTGCAGTACTCGGCGACCTTCACGCCCGACGTCTCGGGCAAGTGGACCTTCGGCCTCGGCTCGATCGACGCCACCCAGCTCTTCCTCGACGGCAAGCCCGTCGCCGAGAACGTCGAGTCGTACAAACCCGGCGAGCTCTTCTTCAACATGGGCTCGGAGGAGGTCCGCGGCGAGGTCGAGCTCGAGGCGGGCAAGGCGTACGAGCTCGAGCTGCACGGCTACGTCGACCCGGCGTCGCTTGGGGCATCGCCGTTCACCTTCTCGTCGTCGTTCCGCATCGGCGGCTTCCCGACCGTCGTGCCCGAGACGGCGCGCAACGAGGCGGCCGAGCTCGCGCGCAAGAGCGACCTCGCCATCGTCGTCGTCGGGACCAACCCGGACTGGGAGTCGGAGGGGTTCGACCGCAAGACGATGAGGTGCGTCGACTTTTCGCCCTTCTCGCTCGTTGACCTTGCCCGAGACGGACCTTGACGCCTCTCTCTCTCTTTGTTCCGCAGGATCCCGGGCGAGTCGGACGAGCTCGTGCGCGCCGTCCTCGCCGCCAACAAGAACGTCGTCGTCGTCAACCAGTCGGGCACGCCCGTCGAGTTCCCCTGGATCGGCGACGCGGCGACGGTCGTCCAGACCTTCTTCGGCGGCAACGAGCTCGGCAATGGCCTCGCCGACGTTCTCTTCGGCAAGGTCAACCCGTCGGGCAAGCTCCCGCTCACGTTCCCGTACGTCCCCCCGCTCTCTCTCTGCGCGCGCACGGACCCCGAGAGGAGGAGGCTGACTCGCTGCACCTCTGACCTGCAGCACCCGCCTCGAGGACAACCCTTCCTTCAACTCGTTCGGCATCACGTCTGAGACGCCGGGCAAGGTCGTGTACGGCGAGGGAATCTACGTCGGCTACAAGCACTGCGACCTTCGCGCTGTCGAGCCGGCCTTCCCCTTCGGCCACGGCCTCTCGTACACGTCGTTCGACTTCAACTCGCTCGCGACGACGTCCGTCTCGGACGAGGGCGACTTGACCGTCTCGTTCGAGGTCAAGAACACGGGCAAGGTCGACGGCGCCGAGGTCGCGCAGGTCTACATCGCCGCGCCCGTCGAGGGCCGCATCACGTCGCCCCTCAAGGAGCTCAAGGCGTTTGAGAAGGTCGTACTGAAGGCGGGCGAGGCCAAGACGGTCGACGTCAAGCTCTCGCGCGAGGCCTTCTCGTACTGGGACGAGCAGCGCGCCAAGTTTGTCGCGCCCAGGGGCACGTACGAGGTCCGCGTCGCGACGTCGTCGAGCGAGAAGGACGTCAAGCTGCGTGCACCCGTCGAGCTCGTCAAGGAGATCCGGTGGAACGGTCTGTAGGCGACGCCCTCTCCTCTCTCTCTTCTTCCTCTCAGTGCATGTAGATTCTCGGTCGACTCGACACTTGCAGTACCTCATTTCTTCATGCTTCTTCCTTCGTCGAGAGCAGTGCATGTCGCACAGAGAGCGACGCCGCGGTGCAGCAAGGCGGAAAGGCGAGACACGGTGGACTCGTCCGCCGAGCGGCCCGGACAACGAGCTCCTCGCTCTCTCAAGATCTCACCTCGCGCCGCCCAGGCACTCCCGCCGTGCCTTGCGCCCGCTGTACAGCGGCCCGACCAGCCGCCAGCCCAGCAGTGAGCGGCGCGACCTCGCCCTCGACCGGCCCCGCCCTCAGAATCGCGCCGACCGCCAAACAACCCGGCCATGGACGACGACGCTCCTGCGCCCTCGACCGCCAGATCCAGGGCTCCAGAGCATGAAGACGAGCTCCTGCCGCCCCCTCCTGCGCCTCTGACGACCCTCAGCGGCCGAGCGTTCAAGCCGCCGAACAAGATCGCGTGCGTCGTCGAATCCACTCTCTCCCGCGCACTTCCAGGCCGGCGGGTGCAGCGCTGACTCGCACCTGCATCCCTATCGACAGCTGCCTGGGCTGCAGGACCATCAAGGTCAAGTGCCGCCTCCCCGACGGCTCGGCACCTTCGGGCGACCTCGACAAGGACGGCAGCAAGTGCGCGCGCTGCGTCCGCCTCAAGCTCGACTGCGAGTACAAGAGCGCGCCGAGGCGAGGCCGCAGGCCCAAGGACCGCTCGCTGAGCGTCGGCGTCGGCGCCGCACCGTCGTCGAGCGGCACGGCACCACCACCCGCCCTCCCCACCTCCGCCGGCCTCCCCGACCCGTACGCTGCCAGCGCGTCCATGTACTCCCTCCCACCGTCCTCCGGCGTCGCCGCCGACCCGACCGCCCATGCGCACGCCCTCCCGCCCTTCGCCTCGTCGTCCACCGCCTCGACGTCGAGCGTCCCTCTCCCTCCGACCTGGTCCCTCCCTCCTCCGACCAGCGCCCCTCTCCCCTCGCCACACCTCGGCTACCCGCACACGTCGCCGTTCGGCGCCTACGCGCCGCCGCCTCCCGCCCCGCAGCCGCCGTCGTGGCCGGCGCCGCGCCCGGGCCACGCCCACAGCTCGCCGGCGCTCTCGGCGCCCGCCCAGCCGTCGCCTGCGTCGCTCGCCGGCTCGACGACCGAGCCGGCGCAGACGATGCTGTCGCTCGCCGAGGCGGCCGACGTCAAGAGCTCGAGCTTCACCTCGGACCGCCCGTCGCTCCTTCACGGCCTCGGCAAGGGCAAGAAGCCTGCGCTCAAGATGCCTGACCCAGTCGACATGCGTGCGTCCCTTTTTCCTTGTCTCGTCTCGAGCAGAAGAAGAGCAGAAAGGGCCGACGCTGACTCTCCCGAACGACCTCCCTGCAGACGTCCTCACGGCGCTCGAGGCCGAGCAGCTCTTCCAGCTCTTCCACTCGCAGCTCAACTGCTACATCGTGCTCTTCGATGCTCATCTGCACACCTCGGACTACGGTGTGTCCCTCTCTCCCTCGCGCTCGTTGCTCCCAGCCTCTCGCTGACTCGCACGGACCTCTCGATCTCGCAGTGCGCAGCACGTCGACCGTCCTCTTCACCGCCATACTCACGGCCTCGGCCAAGTTCTTCCGCCCGGACCTGTACCCTCAGCTCCTCGCGAGCGCGCAGCAGCTCGTCACTCGAGCCATGGGCGGCGACGGCGACCCCGAGATCGGCCTGCTGCAGAGCCTCCTCATCTTGACGTACTGGTGAGCACCGTTGCTCGCTGCCCTACTCCTTGCCGTCCTGTCGCTCGAGCTGACGAACATGATGTGCTCGCAGGAAGGAACCGTTCGACACGAGCGCGTGGCTTCGGGTCGGGTACGCCATCCGCCTCGGGTACCAGCTCGGCCTCCACCACAAGCGGCGGCAGCCGCTGCCCGAGAACGAGCACGAGGCTCGTGTCATGCTCGACCGCGAGCGCACCTGGATCGTCCTCATCTGCAACGACAAGTGCGTCCTCGTTTCTCTGCTTCGCGGCCTCGACGCTCGTCCGCCGCAAGAGCTGACGCTCGGCGCACCCGCAGCTCGTACAAGCTCGTCGACGCGCCCGACGAAGCGGCACCGGTCGAGACGAGGATGATCCCGACCATCGACGTCGACATTGACGCTTGGCTCGCCGAGACGCGCCGGTACGACGTCCGCGACGACAACGAGCAGGCCGTCTCGATCTCGCTCGTCAAGATCTACCCGCTCTACCGCACGATCGCGTCGGCGCCCACTCGGTCGGTCGCGAGCTCGCTCGCGTCCCACATCGACGGGCTCATCGCCGAGCTGCACTCGAAGTACCTCGACCCGAGCTGTGCGTCCCTCTTCCTCTCTCTATCTCTCTCTCTCTCTCTCTCTCTCTCTCTCTCTCTCTCCGTCCGCCCATGCAGCCCGCGACTGACTCACCCCTTCCTGCGCAGCTCCTGTCTACCAGAGCTTCACGCCCGCCTGTGCGCACAAGGCCCGCTTCCACTGGCGCTCGGCGCGCTTCGAGCTGGCCATGTCGTGCCTGCTCGTCGCCGGCGTCTCGGACCAGCTCGTCCTTGTCAACTTCATCGCGCGCGCGAGCGACCTCGTCGAGTGCTTCGAGGAGGCGGTCCGGTGCGTCCTCTTCTCCCTCACTCCCGCTCGCCGCCGTTCGAGCCGAAGACTGACTCTTGCACGTGCAGGGAGGGCATCTTACGCTACATGCAGGACACGATCGCCGTCCGCATGCTCGCTGCCGGCGAGTGCCTCGGCAAGGTCTTCTCGCAGGCGAGCCCGACCCTCCAGACGAGCATCGTCGGCTACATCACTCGCAGTGCGTCCCTCGCTCTCTCTGCACGAGCTCGCTCGGGCCTCACTGACGCTCTCTCTCCCTCACCTGCGCGCAGTCTACGTCGCCGCCTCTCGCGCCAAGGAGGGCAGCGAGGACTCGGCGCCCGCCTTCATCGCCCGCTTCTACAAGGCCGTCCTGCACGCCATATGCCCCGCCGGTGCTCCGCCGACGAGGCCACCGTCGCCGCGCTCGAGCGCTCAGCAGGGCATGGGCGCGCTCGGCGTCAATCCGTTCGAGCAGCTCGACGGGCTCACGTCCGAGATCTTTACGGGGCTCGACTCGCTCGTCGCCGACCTCAACCGCGACAACACGTACTGGTGCGTCCCCTCCTGCTCGAGGCTTCATGTCACGAGCCCGATCGAGTGCTGACCCTGCTCTCTCGCCTCTCCCTCCCCTCTCTCTCCCTCCGCCTCTCTCCCTCGTCCTCTCGCTTTCGTGCGCTCGCAGGGACTCGCTCAACTCGGCGCAGACCAACTCGTCCTGGGCGTGGCTCGACTCGATGCTCCTCCAGCCGCCGCAGGACGGCGCCGGGACGAGTGGGACCGGTGCGCCTTGAGTGAGCGGGCGCACCCTTCTCAGCAGCTGTTGTAGCTTGTGCAGTGACAGCCCGTGCACCAGCTGCGAGTTAGAAGAGCGAGTCTCGCCATTTTCGCTGGCCACGAGGAGATGTGCACCGCCTCGTCGCTCATCATCGCTTCCCCTTGTCCTCCGCCTTCACGCCCGCTCATTCACACCATGGCGGCTCAGCTCTCCGACGAGCAGATCATCCATGCATTCCACGTCTTCTGCCGGGACGCGCTGGCGCAGGCTCGAGGCGAGGGCCTCCTCGACGACGGCGACCTGGAGCAAGCGGGCGAGTCCTCGTCCTCCTCACCGCGCCCCGTGGGGATGCCGCTGACCCGAGTACACTCTTTGCAGACGTCGACGTCCAAGTCGCCGGACCCGCTCTCGCCCTCTTCTTCGCCGCCCTCGGAGCTCGCGGCTCTCCCCCGTCCATCTCGTCGCCCGACGGCTCCTTCTCCCTCACGACCGACAACTGCCCCGATACTTTCCGCAACGCCTTCTCGCTCTGGCAGCGCACCGTGCAGCCGGTCCAAGGGTTCTCGTCGACCGCCCGACACGACCTCGCCCTCCTCCTGTGCGACAAGGAGGTCCACTCGAGCCCGCTCCGGCTCGACGTCGCCCGCATCGCCGCCGACCTCAAGGGCATCGCTCTAGAGATACTTCAGGTGCGTCCGAGCCCCCTCGCCGGACCCAGTTGTAGCCAGCTGATCCACCCTCTCGCCCGCCCGCAGCGCCGCACATTCCAGATGCGCTTCCGCAACGACCTGCAAGCCGCCCTCGACACGTCGGTCCGCCCTCGAACCAGCACCGACACTGAGCGACCACACGCCGCCTACGAGCCGCCGCCGATGTACCACGAGGGCGAGCCGACGACCGACACGAAGCGGGCGCACCAGCACCTCGCGCAGCACGACGCGCCCGAGGCCAACGCCGGTGCGGCGGCCGGCGCCGAGAGCCTCGCCCTCATCCGCGAGACGCTGTACGCCGCACTCGGCGACGTCATGGTCGAGACGCCGGCCATCTTAAGCCTGCTCGCGCGCGGCGCCGACTACGCGCCGCAGGCCTTTTTCGCCTCGACGGCCCTGGCCATCCTCGACGTCGCCCTCACCCGGGTCGACGAGCACGGCGTCCGGCCCGTGCACTTTGGGCATGGTTCCCCGACCCGTATCGGCCTGGGAGACACGCCTCGTGCGTCCCTTCCCTCTCTCTCGCACCCTCCTCCCTCTTTGTGCTCGAAGCAGAAGCTGACGGCGCGCCCTTTCCCTCCTGCAGCCTACCTTCGCCCTCTCCTCGGCGGCCTCGTCGAACTCTCGCAGGCGAGTCGGGCGCTGCAGGACGAGGACGACGCGCGCGCGGTGCGCGAGGCGACCGAGGGCGCCGAGCAACTCACGCCGCCGCGGCTCGATCAGCTGCGGGAGCGGCTCGCGCAGGGCGTCGGCGCGACCGAGGAGCAGGACGAGCAGGTGCAGGTGCTGGCGAACGGCGTGAGCCAGCTCGCTCTTGGTGCGTCCCTTTCCTCTCCTCCTTCGCTCTCGGCTGTGGCCTCTCCCTGTCATGCACTGACGTTCTCCCTCTCGCTCTGCAGGCATGTCGTCGCTCCCGGCTTTCCGCGAGAGGCAGGCGCAGGCTTTGCAGGTGCTCGTCGCCATCACGGCGCTGTGAGCGTCGAGGAGCGGGACGAGCTAGTCGAGGAGGGAGGAGGAGGACCGTCTGTGCCCCATGTTGTCGTCTAGCCTGCCTTGCGAATCGAATTCTCGTGCAGACCTTGTTTTCTGTTGTGCGTTTGCACAGTACTTGGAGAGCGGGCAAGTGGCGCCCTCTCTCCGCGGCGGCCGCGCTCTCCTCGACACCAAACCCCGCTCATGAGCGCCACGGCTGCCGACTTGCCGACTGGCGGGGGTGCGAGCTCGCCCGAGTACACGCCCGAGCCTGCGACGGCCAAGGGCAAGCGCAAGGCCAACGGCGACGACGACGAGGAGTGGGGCGAACGAGGGCCGGCAGGAGGCGGCGAGGGCAAGAAGCGCCGCAACCGCAAGGTGCGTCCCTCTCCAGAGCTCGCAGTAGAGCTCGACTGACTCTCTGCCACACCCTGCAGCCCGTCACCTGCGCCCGTGAGCTGTCGTCGCTCTTCTCCTCGTCCTCCCTCGCGCTTCCCCCCACTGACGCCCGGCCCTCCCTCCTCTCCCGCCGCCTACGCTCGCAGAATGCCGTCGCAGGTCCGTCTGCAGTGCCTGTGAGCTCTGTCGCCGGCTCGCTGACCCTTTCTCCCCCCGCCCGCAGGAAGCTCAAGTGCGACCGCGGCTACCCTTGTGCGTCCTCGTTGCGCCTCGGCTTTCTCGAGGAATCGCTCGCTGATCCTGATCCTTACTGCAGGTGGAGCGTGTCGAGACCGTCAGGAGGGTCACCTGTGCGAGTGGGAGGGAGCCATCCGTCTGCCGCAACCGTGCGTTCTCCTTTCCCTTCGCCGAACCCTGCGCGAGCATGGCTGACCCTCTCCCTCGTCCTTCGCCCGCAGACACCTCACGCGCGACGCCGAGGCGCAGGAGCTCCGCGTCCAGCTCGACCGCCTTGAGCAGCTCATTGGCGGCATTACGGGCGCGGCGGGACCGGCGGCAGGAGCGGCAGGTGGGACGCCGCGCGAGGGCGGTGCGCTGAGCGGCGTCGCCGAGGAGAATGCGGCAGAGGCACTTGGCTTGCTCGCGGTGCGTCCCCTTCCCCTCCTACACTCGAGCGAGGCGAAGCTGACTCGGATTCCCCGCTCGCAGGCCAACACGAGCACCGACGGCGAGCGCAAGAGCGTCGCCGTGTCGGCGGCGCACAGGGCGCACCTCCTCACCGTCGCACCGACCGTTCAGCATCTCGTCCAGCTCTTGCCGCCCAAGCGCGAGGTGCGTCGCCGCCCGCTCCCGCTCGAGATCTCCTCGTCGCGACCCCGACTGACCCGCCTCGTCCGTCCTGCAGCTCGACGCCCTCATCATGCACTTCCTCTCGACCGAGCTCAGCTTCTTCCCCATCGTGCACGAGCCGACATTCCGGGCGCGCGTCCAGGAGGCGCAGTACGCCACGCTCGCCGCCCAGCCGACGCTCCTCGCCCTCTTCTTCGCCATCGCGACGCTCGAGATGGGCTGGCAGCTCACCGAGGTCGGCATCGCCAAAAAGGCGAGGACCGACAAGGAGCTCGCCGCGAAGAGGTTCTGCGAGGCGTCGATGGAAGCGCTCAGGATGGGCGGGTGCGTCCCTCTTCCTCCTGCGCGGCCGAACTCTCTCGCTCGCCCACTGACGCCTCTTGCCTCGCCCTGCAGGTACATGGAGATGCCCAACCTCGACGTCGTCCGCACGCTCCTCACGCTGCACCGCTACGCCGAGCAGCAGAACGACGCGCGCGCCGGCAGCTTGCTCAGCCAGGCCGTCCTCGCCGGTCAGCTCATCGGCCTCAACCGCGAGCCGAGCACGGCCGGCGTCGCCGTCTCGCACATCGAGGTCGAGGAGCGGCGTCGGTTGTGGCGCATCCTCATCTGCCTCGACTGGCTCGACACGTCGGGCCGGCCGTGCCTCGTCACGCACTCGCAGTTCGACACGCGCGAGCCGACCAACGCGTTTGACGCCAACATCACCGACGACAGCGTCCTCGCGAGCGCCCAGTTCGACTTTACGCCGAGCCTGTACACCGTCACGCTCACCCAGTTGGCCTACGTCGGCCACTCGATCAAGGAGTACATCTACGCCGTCAAGGCGCCCTCGCTCCCGACGTGGAAGGTCGTCGTCGACCAGAACGCGACGCTCGCTCGCCTCAAGGCGAGCCTGCCCGTCCTCAAGCTCGACGGCGACAGCGTCGTGCCGCTCGAGGCCAAGAACTTTGCGACCGACCGCCTGCGCGTCTTTCTCCACGCGGCCGTCCTCCAGCTCGTCGTCCGCCTCAACAGGCCCTTGTGCGTCCCTGCCCCCTCTCTCTTAGCTTTCAGAGCAGCTGTGGAGCTCGTGCCGACCTCGCTCGAGACCTTGCTCGCAGCGTCTCGCGCGGGTTCGCCGATCAGCGCCTCGCCGAGGGTCGCCTCGCCTGCATCAACGCCGCGTGCGTCTCTTCTCGCTCCTCTCAGCAGTAGCACGTGCACGCGCTGATCGTCGTCGTCGCTGCGCAGGCACGGCCTCATGTCGCTCTGGCTCGGCTACCCGGACTCGCACCCGATGTCGCGCTTCCACCTCCCGCTCTTCCACTGCCTCAACGGCCTCGTCATCTCGGCCCTCGACCTGTTCCAGGACCCGCTCGGCCCGCACGCCGACAAGCACCGCCGCCTCGCCGCGCGCGTCTCGATGCGCCTTGAGGCCCGGGAGCACAAGAGCGACCTCGTCGCCGAGGTGCTCGGCATCGTCGAGGCCCTGCAGCGCCACTCGCTCACGAGCGACCTCGGCGGCGAGCGTGCGTCCTCCTCCTCCTGCTCCTCGCGCTCTCCACTGCTCTCGAGCGCCGCACTGACGCTCTCTCCGCCCACCTGCGCACAGACCTCCCCGCCTTCGACTACGGCCCGCTCTCGCCCAGCACCGTCTTCAGCCGCTCGCTCCCGCTCCCGCTCACGGCCGATCCGTTCGTCCCCTTTGCGCGCGCCGAGCGCGAGCGCACCTCGGCAGCAGCTGCGGCGGCGGCGGCAGCGTCCTCGTCGGCGGCGGCGGCCGGGGCGGGCGGCGACGCGCAGAGCGAGCTCGCCGGCCTGTGGGACGCGCTCGCGGGCGAGTACGGCGCCGTGTACGCTGCGCCGGACCGCAGGGAGTGGGACGAGGCGCTCAGGGCGCAGCAGGGCGGGGGAAAGCCCTGGGACGCCGGCGTCGACCTTCTTGCTTAGGGTGCGAGGAGGCGGGCGGGTCTTAGTTGCGGGAGCGTACTTGGCGCGAGCTGTGACTTAGTTGTCTCTGTGTTGCTCTACGGGCCGGGCCACCCTGCGAGATCTTCAGAGAGAGAAAGAGAGAGGAGCCATCGAGAGCGGCCCGAGCGCGACTTAATGGCCGTCGCCCGGCGTGCGCAAGAGAGGGCGAGCCGGCTCTTGTCAGCCAAGGCCTCTCGCGCTTTCGCTCCGACACGTTCACGCTCTCTGTGAAGAGAGCCGAGAGCACGCATGAGGGGAACAGACTAGATACAAGGCCCGGACAGGATCCAACCGCAGTAGACGAGGGAGCGAGGGGAAAGCTAGTAGAGGTAAGGGTAGCCGCGGGTGGTACAGGACAAGGAGGAGAAGGTGAAGGCGAGGAAGGGGACTAAGCGAGGGAGGGAAGGATGCCGCAGGGCAAAGAGCGGAAGGCAAGGTCCGAGCGGGCTCGAGGGGCGAGGCCGATCACCAACGAGGCGGCGGCGCACGGAGGTAGTACCTGCAGGGAAGACGTAAAGTCAGCACGGGCAGAGAGCGGAGCACGAGAAATGCAGGAGGGCAGGGGACGCACTCCTTGGTCGTGCCGCTGCCCTGGCTCTTCTCGACGCAGATGGCAAACTGGATCTCGCCCGTCGCCGTGTCGTAGTCGGCCATGGCGTAGTTGCGGCGGCCCATGACCGTGTTGCTCTTGGGCTTGGATCCGTCGGTCTGCAAGGCGAGGGCGAGAGGGAGGGGAGCGTGAGCTGGAGAGACAGAGGAGGAGGAAGGAGAGAGAGAGGGAGAGGGACGCACGTCCTCGGTGAAGACGGGGATGAGCTCCTCCTCCGTGTCGCAGTAGTGCAGCGTCTGCGCGTGCGCTCTATGTCAGTCGAGCTCGACGAGGAGGAGAGAGAGAGAGAGGAAAAGCAGGAAGAGGGAGACGCACCTTGTGCTTCTTGGCGCCGAGCTTCGAGACGAGCCAGATGACGGGCGGCGGCGGCGGCGTGTTGACGATGGCCGACGAGATGAACTGGAGCATCCACTTGGGGTCCATGCTCGGCTCGAGCTTCTTCTTCGAGTAGAACTGCGGCGGCGAGGAGGAGAAGGTGCGACGAGTCAGTCTCTTGTCCGGGCGACGGCGACGACGGCGAGCGGACAAAAGGAGGGACGCACCTTCGAGTTGGCCGTCGCGTGGACGTCGCCCGAACAGAACGTGATGCGCAGGTGCTTGTCGACGGCCATCTTCTGGTACCGCTCGATGAGCCAGTTGCGCTCCTTCTTGTGGTCGCCCTGCGGGAGGAGGCTCGAGCGTCAGTGATGCCGTGACAGCCGCCCACGTCGCCTGGCAGCATGTGCAGCTCAAGGCGACGAGACCGAGAGAGGGAGCACCGACGCACAGCGCAAGGGTGGTCGGCCAAGTCGTCCTTGAGCTCCGCCTCGCTGCAGGAGGTCAAGCTCGTCAGCTCCCTCTGCGCTCACGCCGGACAACGACAACAACGAGGAGAGGAACAGGGCGACGCACGCGTTGAACTTGTTGACGGCCGAGGGCATGACCTTCATCTTGGCGAGGATCGACATCGGGTTGAACTTGGACTCGAGGAGGTTCTCGAGCGCGACCATGCGCGGGTAGGCGATCGGGACACCTGCGCGAGATGCAGGCCGTCAGGCAAAGCTCGGCAAAAAGTGAGAGCGGGAGGAGGGACGCACCGAGGAGGACGATGAGGTGCTCGACGCCCTGCGGCAGCGCCGCCACGGCCTTCTCGGTCCGCTCGTACGTCACCTTGCTCGCGAGCTGGTCGAACCTGCGCTCCGAGCGCCAGTCGACCATGAGGAGGTACATCTTGGGGCCGAGGTACGACAAAAACGAGTGGTTCGGGTACGGGATGAAGGCGCCCTCGCCGCCGATGATGAGCGACTTGGACGGGTGCGTGTTGACCGCCGGGATGCCGACCGCCGACTCGGGGCTCGTGCCGTCGACCTCGTCGACGATGAACACTGTGTGCGCAAGTCGGGCGGGTGAGCAGCCTGTTCTCGGGCAGGAGGAGGCCCGAGCGGGGAGCGAAGCGACGACGGCGACGCACTCTGGAACAGGAGGAACCACTTGTAGCCGTACGAGCCGATGTTGCTGAACACGGGCGACTCCTGCAGGTCGTCAGGGTACGACCCGAATCCGCTGCGAGCGTGAAGCAGAGGAGGAGTCAGCCCGGCCGTCCCTTCTCGAAGAACGTCGACGGTGTGGAAGCGGCGACGCACTCGCTGCAGGAGGGCGAGACAGGGTCAGTATGAGCTCCGACAGAAGCAAAGGATCGAGAGGAGGACGCACATCATGTCGTGGTCGTCGAGCATGTTGAGCATCGGGATCTTGCCGACGGCGATGCCGAACGCGCCGCCGCGGAACCACGCGCAGTACCTGTCGCTCGCACATCCATCAGCGCGTGCTCCTCGAACCTCTGGTCCACAGCGCAAGAGGGAGAGAGGGGGACGCACGCGTTGAAGAAGAAGCGGTCCAGCGCAAACTTCATCTCGTCGGTGAAGGGCGCCGCGATCTTCTTGCTGACGTCCGTCTCGTTGATCCAGGGCGCGATCTCGGGCTCGCGCGTGAGCGGGTCGTTGTAGATCTGGTCGCCGCCGCCGACCATGACGTGCTGCGGGCGAGGGCGAGCGGTGCGAGCGAGCGGGTCAGTCTTGGGGCAGGGCGACGAGCGGCGCGAAGGGGTCCGACGAGGGAGAGCGAGGACGCACGATGGGCTTCTGCTCGTGCTTGCGCAGGACGTCGCGCCAGAGCGGGTCGGGCCCGTTGAACGCCTCGGTGTCGACACCGCCCGAGAAGCCGTTGCTGCGCGCACATCGAAAGGCCGGGTCAGCTGCGCGCTCTGCTCGCACAGACGCAGAGAGTCGAGGACGCACCACGAGTGGTACATGACGCGGAACTCCTGGTCGAAGGCGGGCACCCAGAACGAGTTCTCCTGGCCGTTCTGCGGGTGGGCGAAAGAGAGAGAGAGAGAGTCAGCGCTCAGGCCTCGCCGACCGAGACGAAGCGCCGAGACGCGAAGAGCGAGAGGAATGGACGCACGTTGACCGAGTAGAAGATCTCCTCCTCCCTCTCGCCGAGCGGGATCTCGAGCTTCCAGCGCCAGAACGTCTGGCCGCCGGCGAGCGAGTAGTACGTGTGGATCTGCTCGGCGACGACGCGCTGCGAGTGAACGCCTTCCTCGTTGCCCGTGTGCGGGTCGGGCCTCGGAGCGTCGGCCGGGCCGAGCTGCATCGACGCGAGCTTGTCGACGAGCTGGCCGGCCGTCGCGTCCCACTGGACCGAGAGGGTCGGCTTGGTCGAGTAGTCCGAGCCGGCGTCGGTCGTGACGAGCATGGCGAAGCCGTGCCAGACGTTGTTGACGGTCGTGTCGTAGCGGAGCATGAGGTTGGTCCTGCGCGCGCGGCGAGAAGGGCGTGTCAGTCTCAGGACTCGTCTCGAGCGAAGCCCGTCTCCTCGCGCCATCTGTCCCACGGCCGCAGGCTCTCACCGATCCCAGCCTTGGCCTCGAACAAAGCGAGTGAGAGAGACGGGACGCACATGAGCTTGAGGTGAGGGCGCATCGGGCCGTGCGGGTGGCGGTCGAGCGGCTCTGCGATCGGGAACGAGCCGTTGCCCGGCTGCGGGCCCGGGATCTCGTCCTGGTTGACGACGGTGGCCGGCGGGCGGTAGGTGCCGCCGACCGACTCGTACGCGCCGGCGTGCGAGTCGTCGGCGTGGGCGGGCGGGTGGACCTGGTCGCGCAGGGCGTCGCGGTCGGCGAGGGGCTCGGTCGTCTTGAGGCCGTGCATGCCGAGCTTGCCGTCGATGCCGGCGAGGCGCTGCTGGCGCTCTGCGAGGCGGCGGGCGTGGAATCCTGTGCGAGGGGCGGGTTGATTGACGAGGAGGGGGCGCGGGGCGGGGGGAGGATGAGCGAGGTCAGCGGTGGGTCTCGGTGCGGCTGAGAGGGGTGAGAGTGAGCGCACCTGGCTCATCCATGGCGAGAGAGTGCTAGGCTGGTGGTGGAAGAGCGAGAGCCGGTGGAGCGGGACGACGAGAGCGGCGATGGATCGGGCGGGTGCCGGGTGAGCTCGAGGGAGGTGGGGCGGCGACGGCGACGAGGAGGGCTGCGACGAGGGGTAGTAGCAGGCTGCAGGCTCGAGGGAGAGCTGGGCGACTCGACTGGGCTGAACGAGGGCGACACCGTGCCCGTCCAAGCCCTCGCTGCCTCGACTTGCGGAGGCCGAGTCGGATCAGGCTGCCCGGGAACAGCTCGCCGCTCTCCCAGGCGCACCTCTTGTTGCGCAGCTTGACCGCCTCCCGATAGCCTCGCTCGAGCAGACGAGCTCCCGCGCCATGCCCCGCTCGCGCGTCCTCGTCGTCGGCGCCGGCTCATCCGGCCTCGCCGCCGTCCAGCAGTCGCTCCACGCAGGCCTCGAGCCAACCTGCATCGAGGCGAGGCCCGGCGTCGGTGGAGCATGGCGCTACGACCCCGAGCCGGGTACGCCGACCGCCCGCTGGACCGACGACGGCTGGCTCGCGCTCGAGTCGCTCCACGAGTCGACCTCCGCTGGACCACCGCCGCCGAGCCCGATGTACTCGTCCCTGCGCACCAACGTGCCCACGAGCCTCATGCAGTACCGCGGCCGACCTTTCCCGCCGAGCGTCGTGCGTCCTCGCTCCACCTCCTCTTTCTCAGGCGCCGCATCCTCGAACAGCAGCTGACTCTCTCCCTCTCATGCGCGCAGGGCCTGTTCGCGCACCATCAGCAAGTGCAAGACTACCTCGAGGACTTCAGCGACCCGCTGCGCCCCTACATTCGCTTCAACACGCGCGTCACGACCGTCCGCCACACCCTCCCCTCGGACCCTCCCCCTCCCTCGTCCGGCTCGCGGCGCTGGTTCGCCTCGTTCCGCTCGACCCTCGAGGACGACGACGCCGTTTACGAGACGGAACACTTCGACGCCGTCTTCGTCGCCAACGGCCACTACTCGCGGCCGTACCTTCCCTGGATCGACGGGCTGCGCAGCTTTTCTGGCGAGATCTCGCACGCTCGGTGGTACCGCGACGCCGAGCAGTTCAAGGACAAGGTGCGCCTGTCCTCTCTCTCTTCGCTCTCGTCGACCGCAGGAGAGCTCGTGCCCAGGGCGAACTGCAGACTGACCCCCCTCGTCCTCCCGCAGACCGTTCTCGTCATCGGCAACTCGGCGTCGGGCTACGACATCACGCGCGAGCTCGCTTCGAGCATCCACTCACGCCGACTTGCCGACCCAGACGCAGCGTCGGCGCTCCCCAAGATCTACCAGTCGGCGCGCTCGCCCGCCGCGCTCGGGATCCCGTGGAACGCGCCCGACGCGCCCGAGTACTCGAACGAGGTGCGCGAGGTGCCGCCCATCCGGCGCGTCGAGGGCCGGCGCATCGAGTTTGAGAACGGCCAGGTCGTCGAGGACGTCGACACGATGTGCGTCCGCTCCTCCTCTCGCCGCGCTCGAGCCCCTCAGGTCCTCAAGCTGACGCACCTTCCTCCTTGCAGCATGTTCGCCACGGGCTACTACTTCAGCTTCCCCTTCCTGTCGCCCTCGCACGAGCCGTTCAAGTCGCACCCGGTCACGTACTCACCGCTCCAGACCGGCGAGCGCGGCGCGCCGAGCGGCGCCGAGGGCGGGATCCGCATGCACGGCCTCGACGACCGGTTCTTGTTCCTCCTCGCCGACCCGACGATGGCGTTCCTCGCGCTGCCGTACCTCGTGCGTCGCCCGTCCCCCTCTCCAACCCTCCCCCTCCTCCACGACGCACGCTCTGACCCCTCCCTCCCTCCCTCCCTCTCGCCCGCCC
>Ga0308170_10002497_pt1 | contig 15770 bp, 14 predicted proteins | sample PhyBR2_2_FD_202136 | JGI IMG/M metagenome (GOLD analysis project Ga0308170, IMG submission 202136) | Phyllosphere microbial communities from UC Gill Tract Community Farm, Albany, California, United States - DLSLSB.R2 | ecosystem: Host-associated > Plants > Phyllosphere > Unclassified | place... | reverse complement strand
TCACCCGAACGCTCTAGAACTTACCAGAACGGGAATGGGTACGCAACAGGAGGAGGAGGAGGAGAGGGGGATGTACAACGAGAATTGGATTTGGAGGAGGATGAGGAAGGTGACTTGGGGTTTCAGCGGAAGAGGAGTAAAGGAAAGGGGAAAGGAAAGATGAGGCAGAGTGAATCGGGAGACGGGGAGGAGGAGAATGGGCAGGATGAGGAAGCAGGGGATCAAGAAGCTGAGGAGAGAAAGATTCAAGAGGTAGGTTGACTTGCCGTGTTTCATTGAGCTTTCCTGACGGAGCTGACGAAACCCGGTAAAGTCGGTCCTACAGAACCTAGCGAAATGGTCGAAAGCAGATTCGAAACGACGAGCGTCGATACGGAAATCGAATCAAACTCAATTCGTCACTCCCTCACTTCCCTCTCCACCTCCTCTACCTCCTGTACCTTCCGCATCAACGATAATTCGACGAACCTCTACGATGATCCGCAAGAACACATTGACCAGAAAAGGTCGGAGATCGAAAGGAAACAGTTTTGAGGGGACTGGAAACGACGATGAGGAAGATGGACGAGTGATAGAATTGCGAAGTTCTACGGGGAGTGGAGCGAGTCGGTTATCGATGAGTAGGAAAGGGAGACGGAAGGAGAGTTTAGTGTTGGATCAAGGGAGGGATGGAGTCGTTCATCCAGATTCAGTATTCGAATTACCTTCACCTACTTTCGGATCACAAGCAGAAGATACCCCACCCATCTCACCTTCTCTACCCCTCGTATCCTCTCCGACCACTTCAAATCCTTTCTCTCCCGTCACATCGCCATCGAGACCCACAACCCTCAGAACAGAATCTCGAATTTCGACGAGTGGATCAAGGTTCATAGAGGACCTAGCACCCATCCCTACTGAATCCTCACCACGATCCTCGAGTTCTACAACGAGGAACCCATTCTCTCCTCCGATCACTCCTACGAAGAACCCATTCTCAGATCACTCTCGCTTGGATTCGATCGATCAAGATTCTACTCCTCGACCTCAGTTCCATACGAGACCTTCTTCGTCCACTGTTCAATCCTATCAATCCCAGTCTACTATTGGCAATGCGAAACAACTCGAACCATCAATAGCTGACTACGAGGAGGATGGGAGACCTTCGGGACCGATAGCAGGTCAATCTGAACAGCCTCCATACTTCAGGGAACCAATCATGTCACCTACCAACGCTCGATCACCTCGAAACCGGGATCAGGAGGAGGCCGAGGACGGGGGCGAGGAAGAGGGAGAGAAGAATGAAGTGGGATTATTCGATTGGTTGCTGTGTGGGTGTTTCAGGACGCGAGAATCGAGAACGGACGAGGGCGGGTGGGAACAACAAGGGAGAACGAATCCGAATGAATGAAGGGGACTTTCAAAAACATGAACTTTACTTCCTGCCTCTTTAATCTATTGTTGTTGTCGTTGCTTACTTGAAACTATCATCTATTCTCGCACTCTTCAGCAACTCCACCGAGACGAGAGAGGGAAAGAGAGTGTTTATTAGTTCAAAACAGCTTATGTAGCGAGACAAGATTGTTGCTATGGGTTGCGAGCTACACGAGAATACAACGAGTATGAAAAGTAACGATAAAGGCACGAGGAAACTTCCAACATATCTAAGAGGGTCGAGAGGTGAGGTGAGTGTCTGTTCGAGTAGAGTTAAGTGTCCATGTATTTCGGCTGTTATTCTCAAACAAGTCGATTAATGTTCCCTCGTAGAACGCAGATCGAACGAGCTTGGGAACGAACCTTGTAAATCCAGCTTAGTCCCCAATCTTCTCCACCTTGTTTCACCGCTAATCGATAGTAGTGAGCAGCTTTCTTCAGGTCTTTCTTCACTCCTTTCCCATTCGCAAAACAGAATGCTACGTCTTGTTGTGCATCCATGTCGCCGAGATCGGCGGAGAGGATGAAGTAGGAGACGGCCTGTGAGAAGAAGTGGAGAGCAATCAGTTCGGCTATAGAGAGCGAGGGATTCTGTCTGTTGCGCGACTCACCATCTTCTTGTTCTTCTCAACCCCCCAGCCGAATCGATAAGAAACGCCTATCTCGTGTAACGCCAGAACGAGTTCGCTCTGTTCGTTGCAACATAATCAGTTCGGGGTCAATGGACTGAGCGAGAGGAATCGAGACGAACTTTTGCAGCTTTTGTGTTCGCCTCACTTTCCGTCAGAGTTCTTCCACCGAAGACGACTCTATCGAGATCCTCTACGACTGATTCTGCTGCCATCTGGAGGTAACGGAATCCGAGAGGAGCGTTGAGTTGACAACCCTGTCGAGAGAAACGAGTCAGCAATGTCGCTCGCACAGTCAGAGAGTCGTCGAGTGTGAGCTTACCCATCCATGTCGAAGAGTCAATCCGTACATCAGCATTCCAGCTCCACATCCTCCGTCTTTTTTCGCACTTTGTTCAAAACACCATGCGGCTCGTTCCAATTCTCCCGCTTCATGATGATCGATCCCGACCTCTGTGAGATGAAGAAGGACAACCCAAGCGTCAGTGCGGTATCTTGCAAAGGCCTGAGAAACGCCTTCGAACTCACGTAGGAAATCATCTGGAGTGACAGGATCCGCTCTCCTTTCGTTCCCACTCGGAGTTCTCATCATTCTCCCCCTCGCAGGTCCGTTACCTAGCGTCTGCTTCGCTTTCTGCAGTGTCGAATGTCTACTCAGGCCACCATTCGAAACCTCAGGCGAAGGAGGTTCGAACCTAGCTGGCGCCATCGGAGTTGTCGGAGACGTGTTGAGAGGGGAAGGAGGTAATGAATAGATCGAGTAGTCGGAATAAAGAGAGTTTCCTCCATTACTAGGCGTTCGGTCGTGAGATTGCTGATGCTGAAAAGGTCGAGTCGAGGGACCTTGATCCGAAACGGATCGATTCATCCCAAACCCTCCGGGACTCGCACCCAAGCCAACATTCCCAACTCGATCTTGCAATCTCTCCATCTCTTCTCCATCTCCGTAAACTGATGCCGCTTCTCCCGAATGCACCAAACCCGTTTGAACCGATTTCTGCCCACTCACTTCTTTCAATTTCCATTCTTTTGATCCCTCTAGGTTACTAGTCGATGTTTTCGCTCGAAGGAAAGCGGGGCGAGAAGCTTGAAGTCGCGCGAAGTCGGCTTGTGATAAGGGGGAAGTCGAGGAAGGGGAAGGGAAAGCGGGAGATGCGAGAGGTTCTGTACGAGGAGGTTGGAGGGAAGCAGATGATGTGAGATGTCGTAGAGGAGGTTTTTGTGGAAAGTAAGAATCTTGTGGAGTCGGAGGTAGAGGCGAAGGAGGTGGATCGTCGAAGAAAGTCGATGTCGTCGCTGCTGTTGCTCTATTTCGCGATTTCGACCTTGACCTGAACCGAGCCCATGGTCCAGCAGGTTCTCCAGTCGGACAGGTCTGAGAGTGGCTCGAAAGAGCAGATCCGGAACGAGACATAGGTGCGCTTGATCCAGCATCTTCTTCTCGACGAGACGGTCTTGCTTTCCGAAGAACGTTTCGTTGCTTGCTTGGCGGCGAAGAGGAGGAAGCGGGAGCTGAAAAAGAAAGGACGTTGAGTTCTTTAGGGGGATAGGGCGATGTAGAGTGTTGTGATCGAAAGGAGGGAGAATCTGAAGGACGTCGATGCATTGAGGGAGCGGCAGAGCCAGGTATTGGCAGGGGAAGGGAGACTGAAGGTTGGAAACTGGTAGGAGGAGCTGGAGCTGGTCGAGGATCGGCAGTGAAGGAAGCAGGATGAGAGGCGTGCGAATGAGCTGAAGTTGAGAAATCTTCGAAGAATGTCGATTTGGCAGAATCAGGAGGAAAAGGCTGAGATGATGTCGGAGGTGAAGGAGCCGCATAGGCTAAGTAGGGCGATTCTTCCTCTGTCGAAACTGGATATTGCGAAGATCCCGGGAAATGGATTGATTCTTCTTCTCCTTCATCTTCTCCTCCATAAGCTCCCTCTTCGCTCGCATATCTCTGTCTACTCGACACGTCTCCCTTCAGCTCCTCAACATCTGCATTTCCCTGATCTCGCTCCAATCGCCCTCTCTGCGATTGTTCTCTCGCTATCGTGATCGCTCGTCTCGCTTCTTCGTGCTGTCTCATTCCGTACATCTTCCTGCCTTCCCATGACGCTGACATCGAATGACCTCCTACGCTCGAACCCGAGTGATCAAGCGATGAAGAACCAGCGCCGAGACTTGATTTGCGATCGAGGGGATTAGGCGAGGAAGCGGATTCGAGAGAGTCGGTTCTTGGAGTCGTAGGTCTACGTTGTTGAGTCAAGGGGTAGGGAACGGAGGGACTCGAGCTTTGTGCGAGATCGAGAGATGAGGAAGTTGGGAGGGGAGGATTCGAAGTTGCGACGAAGGGTCTCGAGAAGTTTTTGCTGACTGTCTGCGATCGAGCTCGATTCTGGGTCGATGAAGGAGGAGGAGGAGAACTGGGTTGCACTGATTGACGCCCAGGAGAAATGGGAGAAGGAGGAGAGGAAGGAAGGTTGTCCCATTCTCTCGTTTGTTGTGGGTCATTCAGGAAGGAATCGGTCGTGGGAGAAGGAGGCCCGATACGAACGATGGGTCCTGAAGGGAAAGCAGGAACACCCGAAGGCAAGATCGAAAGGGGTTCTGAGGGTAGTCGAGAAGTAGAGGGAACAGGTGGAGGAAGAGGTTGCGAATCGGATTGAAATGAGTGGTCCGTGTGAGGTTGCATTGATTCATACATCTGAGTGGATTGTGCGATCAGCTTAACTTGCGACGAGTTTGAGAAAGGGAAAGTGGACGAACCGAATAATGAAAAGTATCGGATGATTGACTTTTGAAGGTCATCGCGCTCATGTTCGACTCCCTCGACGCCTCTACGTTCCCTTTCGTATTCCTCAGTCGCACTCCTAGACTCGCGACGGAATCTCTCGCTTCACTACCCCAACCTGAATGCCATGTCCCTCGATCGTTCGTTTGCTCTCCCTCTTCTTCTTCGATATGATCCATCGCTTCGAAATCGTCTTCGTCGAGCTGATCCATGTATCGTCGAGTCGAAGTCATTCGAGTGACTGTCGTTTTCCCTTTCCCCAGCGGAGTGAGCGATTCTCGTTGAGGAGGAGGTCGAGCAACTTCAGCCGTTCGTATCCGTTCTTCTTCCCAAGTTCCCACTTCCGCCGCGTACGAATCGGAGAGCTGTCCCTCCTCCTCCTCTGTTCGTAACTGTCCATGTTCCTTCGATAACGCTTGTGTCTCCCTTAGAATCTGATTTCCCTCTCCATTCGATCCAATCGGTAGCCCATTCCTTCTCCTGTTCTCCAGTGCTGCCTCGAGGTAGGGATCCCTCCTATTGTCGAGATCTGTCCGTTTGAGAGAACCGTCTCTTTGAGGGAAACTGCGGAGGGCAGTTGTCGAAGGAGGGACTCTCTGAGGTCGAACTTGTTGCGATGCAGGAAGTCGTATAGCTGATATTGGGCTACTCATCTACTCGTAGTGACTGCCTCTTTGTGAGTCTGAGGTCGAGGGAGAGGTGCAGGTCGAACGGTTGATCAAGAAAGATGAAAGGCGTTTGCGATTACGCTCAGCCCGATCAAGAACGTTTGACGTATTCGAACTGTGCTCGGCCTCTTGTATGACCTACGATCGAGCTTGTGTGTGCCGGTGTCGATGCGGGAGAGCGGTAGGGAGCCAAGGGAGAAGAAATCGGAAAACTGTCGAAAAGTCGCGTCTTCGAGTTTCTTCTCCTTCTCTTCTTCCTTTCCTGCCCTTCACTTTTCTCGAGATCATCGACGAACCTTCAAGATCAAGACCAAGCAACCCATCGAGTTCAGCAACACCGAGCCGCTCCCCTCTTTCACTTCGAGCGCGCTCTTTTCACTCTCAACACACCTCTCGCCCGACTCACTCTTGAAGCCTCGTAACCCCCTCAGATCGTTCGAACTCTCTACTGATTATCGCGATGACCCGTTCAAGCTTCATGTCGCTACACTCTTCCACACCGATTCTCCGTTCTTTCTATAAAACCCGACTCTCTTGCTCGATACGACCTTATCGATGCGCCAGCTCTTATGGCATCGTTTGAGCGATCAATTATTCAGCCTTGGACACGCGACCTGCCGACGCTGATGATTAGGAAGAGATGGAAAGGCGGAAAACTGGTGGGAATCGCTGGACGAGTTTGCTGACCGTAGAACGCGTTTCCAACCCCTTCGCTTGCCTAGCTTACGCTGACTGTCCTACTCTAGCTCTGGACCGAGGTAGGGCTCAACAACGCGTTCGTAGATTGACTTGCTTCGTTTTGATGCTCAACCTTCGCATTCCGCTTCGCAAGGCTATCGAAGCTTGGGTGTGTGCTTTCTGTTCTGTTCTGCTTCGCGAACAAGTCACCTCAACTGGCTCCATACAAGGGTAGGCGGGTCTTATCCCTCCACTACCTTCCGTTGATGGAACTCATCTTTTTTCCTCTCAGAAACGACAGCCAAACTTCAGCTCAGCGCGAACAAGCTCGAGTGAACGATCACTCTCAATCTTTACAGTACAGTACACCGAGATTCACTCCGATTCCATCTTCGACGAACAAAAGCATCTCTCGCAAGACACGGGGAGGCAAGTCTCCCTTTCTCTTCGCTTTTTCGAATGTGATGGGAATCTCAACCTAACGCTAGACTTCCGTAGCTACACAGTGCGACGGACAACGACAACGAGAGCAGGTGAAGGAGTCTTATGTACGAAACGGAGGAAGTGCCGCGAAGATACAGCCGGAGTAAAAGTTCGATCACAAATTGAGGAGGAAGAGAATCGCAAAGAGGTTAGCAACGTCCGTCTCTGAAAAGCTGACGTCTAGCTGAGGATGCTGTGGTCGTCGTAGGGCACGTCTGATAAGGGGTCAGCGAGAGTCAACGGCGTGCGAGGCGGAGAGGTCAAGGCGAAGTTTTCGAATTTTCTGCAATCCCAAAAGTTTCGCTCGACGTTCGAATGACACACGCCGCATCTTGGAGTTGCTACTTGGTTGCGATTCTGTTTTGTCCAGAGTGAGCGAGAAAAGTCAATTTACGATCGAAATCGAAACTTGCGTTCTTCCCAACTTTCTGATTTTTCGACTTAATCCATTCACGACGACACTCACGCCAAACCCGACACTCCTTCAGATCAACGGAATATCTAACTCATTTCAGTCGCAACTCCTCTCAAACAGCGCTTGATCAATCCATTCCAAGTGCAGGACTTTGAAAGGATCGACATCTCGGCAGAGGACTTCAAGGCAGGATTCGTTCACTGTGTGAGTCTCTCCCAGTCAAATAAAATCATTGGATCCTGGACTGGGAGCAAGGGAGTATTCCTGGCGAGTTATCAACGAGTGCTCTTGATTTGGACGACTTTATTGGCTCACCTCCACCTTCTACACCACCATTAGTAGATCAGTGAGATCAGTCAAGATATAATAGAGCTGTAGGCTATCCCTTCCAGTCGATCTCAAAAGCCACAGAGCTATCTCCATCTCCATCACTCACTCCTCAACTTTCAATATTCTCCGAATCTCTCAACTCTCAACCCTGTCCTTGAACGACTATTGACTATGTGGATTATGCTCTGATAAACAGTTACGACCATTCTCGATAACCGTCTCGAAATCTCCCGTCTCTCAATTGGAATCCGACTCCCCACTCTTTTCCTTTCACTTCCCTCTTTTTCCAATAACCAATTCGGAAACCATGCCTCGCCCTAAAACCCGACATGCCAACAATCGCTCTACCGCCATGACTCCTTCTTTCTCAACAGCATCTTCAGCAGCAGCCGATGATTTCGGTGGACTATCTCTCGCTTCACAATCTTCCCCTCTCTCTTCCCGTCACAGTTCCGCTTCTCCTTCTCCAACTCCTCAATCTTCCACCGGATCTTCATTGGGACGCCCAAGAGGTGATTCGACATCTTCACAGAATGGACCGAAGAGGAGAGAACGTCAAACTCGATTGCAAGAACACTTGAAAACTGTCAAACCTGGAACCTCGCACGTTCAAAAATCGAAATACTCCCTCGGACAAGTCGCTTCTTCATCAAGTGCTAGCAAGACCCTTCCGATGAGAATGTCGGAACCTTCGACGGAAGAGGAGGAGCAATCTCCTTCGAAGAGGCCAAGGAGGAAAGCAGCTCAAAAGGTCGTCATGCAGGAATTGGAAGCTTATTCAGATTCGGACGCTCAGAAGGATGGTGACGATGATGACGATGCGATGGAAGATGGTGATGCAGAGGAGATGGATGAAGAATTCGCAGAGGATGATCCCGCTCCTTCGGTTAAAAAGGGTGCTCGAAAATCTCGTGCTCGCAAAGCTCCTGTGCCGGCGAAAGCACCGAGGGAACGCGAGATCAGCTCTTTGAGTACCGTCAGCGCTGGAATCGATGTTGAAGGAATGGATGAGGACGAAGTTCAGAATCGGTTACATCAGGAAACGAACGAACTAATGGAAAGATTGGCTCAACACGGGTGAGCTAAAGTCCAGGTGTATCTCTCTATGGTCGATAGGCTGACTCATCTCCGAATACCCTCGTCAGAATCAACCCTCAACCCGATGTCCTCGACCGAGCCCTGAGGACCCTCTCTTCTTCTGGTCAAAAACTCACTGTCGCTTCCTTCCTTCGCGCCCTTTCTTCTCTCGACACGAATCGCTCCCCAGTTTTAGCTCGTCTTCCTCTCCCACCTCCAGCTCTCACCGTTTCAGTCCCGAACAGCAACCAAGCTAAACGAGTTTCATTCAGCACTCTCGAATCACCCTCGACTCCTTCTTCTTCGCATTCTTTCGCACTCCCTAGCCCTCCCGCCAAACCAGTCACTCTTCCCGTCTCGACTCCACTTGGACAAAACGCTCTCCTTCCCGCTTTCTCTTCCGCCGGTTCCGTCTCGCCCTCGATGGCTCTTCCCATTCCTCCTACTTCGAATCCCGCTGCAAACATCTCAACTTCGAGCTTGTTCGGTAACGCGATGCCTGGAGGTCGAATCGCCCTCACTCGTCGACACACCTATTTGGGAGTTCCTTCCTCTTCCGATCCAGCACCTTCTCTCCTTCCCGCTTTCGAACCTCTCCGAAATACGAGCGCCACTCCTGGACCTTCCACGACGACAGCAAAGCTACTAGGAGCGGGTATCAGCAAGCTGCAAAGTTGGCTCGACGATGACGATTCAGATGAAGAAGATCAACCTGTCAAGAGTAAGAATGGAAAGTCAGAGGAGAAAGGTGCTGGTAGATCAACAGGAGACAAGAAAGAGGATGACGAAGAGATGGAGATCCGAGTAGGAGGAAAGACTGTCAAAGTTCTTCGCAAACGTCAGATCGAGGAAACTGAGGAGGAAATGGCCTCTCTGCCCGCTCTCTCACCGAAAGGGAAGGGCAAGCAACGTGCGGTGGAGTGCCTGTGTGGAGAAGTCGTCTCGACGGAGGAATCATCTCACGGAACCGTTTCCTGCACTCTCTGTGAAACCTCTTTCCACCTCGCTTGCCTCAACGTCAACTCTCGTCGTCATCTTCCCCTCGAATGGGCGTGCCAACGCTGTTCGGCTTCGTCAACCTCGCCGAAGGACACCCTCGAAACACCTCCGAAACGCCTTCGCACCGAACTCGAAACGACTCCTCCGATGTCTGCAGAACCCACTTTCGTTACTACGACTTTCTCCCCTCTCCCACGCGGCAACTTCTCCTCTTGTCCCGACGTCGCCCTCGCCCCTTCACCTACCAGTTCACCGAAACGAAGCTTCACGGCAGTTCCGACGAGCCCAGTCCTCTCCGCCTCGAAAGTAGCGATTCCAGCAACTCCTCAATTCGGAAAAGAATCAGATCCTCGTTCCGACTATTCTCCTTGTTCTCCCCTCTTCAGCCGTAAGAGTCGTAGCAGACTCACGAGTGGTGTCTTCGATTCGGCTCCTTTCGCAAATGATTGGGCTGCCGACCCTTCGACGAACGCTCAAGGGGGTGGAGGAGGAGTTTATGACGAAGCGATGGGAACTCACACACCATTCGCCGATCACTCCGGTAACGATTGGGTTCACCACCCCGGAACAAACAGTCATTGGCACGACATCACGATGACCCCTTCACGAGCCTCAAACAGTGCAATCGGATGGGAGACTCCTTTCTCACGATCACGACAAAGTTCTGCCCTTCACCCAAACACTCTCGGTAACCCTCACCTTCGTACTCCATCTCAAGATATCTTCTCCGGTTCAGCGTTAGATTACGTTCAACAAGGACGACACACTGCACCTGCTCAAATGTTCGCACAACGTCTCTTCGGAGCTTCGAACAACAACAACAACAGCAACGACGATCACTCATCTCCCTCGCGCAAACGAACTCAACCTCTTCAACCGATCCACCGTCGAAACCCTTCTTCAAACTACATCTTGCCTTCTCACGCTTTCTCTTCCCCTGGTGCGAGTGGTACCGGTTCAATCTTCTCTCAATTCCCTCCTACTCCCAACTCTGCCCACTCCCACTCGTCTCATCACTCCCTCAAACCCGCTTACGGAAACCAACTCTTCCCCGTTTCACCTTCGAGACAAGCTCAGAGTTCAGCGATGAAAGCGAGTATGTCTGCACCGGGAATGATCAGGAATGGTAGTAACGGATTAGGGATCGGGTACGAGAGCGAATCGAACCAGAACAACTCCTCTTTCGATGGTGAGTTTCCCATTTTCTCTCGTTTCTCCTGCCTAGCTCGTTCTGACGTTTCTACCTCTCCTTGCAGATCTTCTCATCTAGGACGTTCTCACTTGTTTGTACATAGACATTCCCACGGCTTGATTCGTACATAGTCTCCGTTGCTGCTTGACGCCTATTTCCACTTTCTATCCGACTTTCCTCCTTATGTCCTGGGCTATTACATCGTTTTTACATCTCTGTCTCTGTCTCTCTCAATCAGTACCTGCTCTCCGTCTCGCACTCTGTATCTGACCCAGACTCCCCGAAAATTGAATAGCTTTCTTCCTCTGCTTTACGTTTTGTTTTGTGACTGGTTTCCTTTCGTTGGTAGTACTTCACGTCGTAGTGGCAACAATTCTCACATCGCTTGACTCTCCTTTTCCTTTTCCTCACATACGAGAGATTCCGAGATTGATAATGATAATGATAACAACAAAAGAAAAATCAGTTTCAAAAACTACTTCTTCTCCATTCCCTCACTCCACCTAATCGCACTCTCGAACCTCTCCCTTACCCTTTCCCTCCCCAAGACTCTCACACAACCAGGAACCGAAGCTCCTACTTTCTGACCCGTCAAAGCATGCCTCAAGGGAGACATGACTTGACTAGCTTTTTTACGCGAATCAACCTTGTTGTTCTCAGAGGAGGATGAGGGGGAGGGAGAAGCGGAGGCGATTGAGATTGTTGAGAGGGAGACTAGGAGGGTGTGTTCGAGCTCCGAAGAGGTTTGGGAGAGTTCACGGGAGAAGAGGGGGGAGGGGAGGGAAGAGAGAATCGGAATCGCAGCCCGGAGTGTATCGCCTGTATGTGCCAAGCTATCCCTCCAGTCAGCAGTAGCAATAAGGGAATCGGTCGACAGGTGGACGTACGGTAAACGGTTGGATCCATTGAGGAATACATTTTGCGGGAAACGGTCGTATCGTAATCTGGTTCGACAAAGAAATATCTCCCTAATGAAGGGATATCTTTAATCGTATGTAATCGGTCCTGTACGCGTCATGATCCCGCTTCAGCTTCTTCTCGGCTGAGAGACAAGACTCGTGCGTACCTTTAGAGCGTCGACTACAGCAAGAAGAAACTCTTGATCCTTTTCCTCCACTCCGATTTCCTTCTTCACGACCTCCTTCACCCTCTCCGCTAGATCCTTCCTCCTCTCCTCACTCCCCTCTGACTGATCGAATAGTTGAACCCTCACATGTCCTCGATTCAACCAATCCAATTTCCCACCCTGCAGAGTCGCCCTATTCTTATTGACCGCTTCCAAACTAAAGCTCTCGATCAATTGACTGAGAGGTAATAGATCGGTGGTTGATTCTGGATGAGCAGGTTTCTGTTCGGTTGCTGAAGAAGGGAGAGGGGTTGATGGAGTGGATGAGGAAGAGGATTGAGGGGACCAGCCAAGCAGTGCGACGAAGTTTAGGAGGGCAGAGGATTCATAGCCTTTCTCCTGTGTTGTGAGGGAGAGTCAATCGGAAGCAAAGGGAGAGGGAGGAGTAAAGGGGGAACGAACGATGTATTGTTCGACTGCTACGTCTCCTGTTCGTTTACTTAGTTTCGAGCCGTCTGGATTGATCAGAAGTGGGAGATGAGCGAATAGGGGTTGAGGGAGTCCGAGTGCTGAATAGAGTTGTAGATGTTTAGGTGTCGAAGGTAACCATTCCTAACAGAACTCACTCTCTACTACTCAGCATACCGATTGAGAGGAAGTGAGTGAAGAGTTGCAGACGTACCTCGCCTCGCAAGACGTGCGTAATCCCCATCTCGTAATCGTCAACAACGTTCGCGAAATGATATGTTGGTAATCCATCCGATTTCCTCAAGACGAAATCCTCCAATGGTAAAGAATCATACTTGATCTCATCATAGATCAAATCCTTTTGCGTCAAACCTTGACTCGAACTCTACGATTGCTTCGTCCTTCGATCAGTTCGAACTGCTGATAGTTGGAGTAAGTTTAACGTACCTTGAATCTAACGATACTCTTCTCACCCTTCGCCAGTTTCTCCTCGACTTGTTCTTGACTCAACCCAGCGCATTTCCGATCATACCCTTCATTCCTCCCCTCTTTCTGTAATGCTTTCCTAGTTCTCGCTAATCGTTCAGGAGTACAGAAACAATGATACGCTTTTCCCTTCTACGCACTCAAATGAACCTATCAGCTGTGAGGTATGAAGCTGAGGAAGAGTGAAGAGCGCGTACGGAGAGTAAAGGTTCGAGATGTTTATCATAGATATGTTTTCGTTGCGATTGGTAATAAGGACCGTTACCACCGTCTTTGCCTGGACCTACTCACATGCACGCTCTTCTACACATCAGCTCTCTCCTTTTCACACCTTCTTCGAGAATGAGGGAGTGAGAGAGAGAGAGAAAGATTTCACCTTCATCGAAATCCAATTTCGCCCATCTCAATGTTCTCAACAGACTCTCGACCGCACCATCGACATACCTCGTCTACTCACGCCCATTCATACGTCAGAGATCCTTTACTCCATCTCGAGAGTAGGAGAGGGGATGTGTTACTTGATCAGTATCCTCTATTCTCAATACCCATTTCCCGCCCAACTTCCTCGCCAACAAGTGATTGTATAAAGCAGTTCTGAGTCCTCCCAAGTGAAGGAACCCAGTTGGAGAAGGAGCAAATCGAAGTTTGGGAGGACGATCTCGCGTTGATGTTTGAGAGGACGGGCAGAGGTAGATAGGGCTCGAGTGGATTGATCGAGTGTTTGATTGTAGTCTGAGTCGTTTAGTTGGTCGTAAGAGTAACATGTTGGAGTAGGAAATTGAATGTAAGATGAAAGAATTCGAAAGATCGTTTCTTGCTTTCCTACCAATCACTTCAAATGCTTCGATCATGCCGAAACTACGAATGAAACCTTCTACTTCAACCGATGAAGCGATCCTCCGAGCTACCTCTCGTGCCCAAAAATCTTCTCGCTCAAAACGACGTCAAGTTTCAGAATCTCTCTCTCCTCCCCGTAATCCTCCACCCATCCATGATTTCGATGAATCCTCCCTACCGCCTGAGCAAGCGTACAAACGAACGAGAATCGAGGAAGAAGAGTTTGAGGAACGATTAATGGATGCTCGAGTTCAAGATGAAGGAGTTGGGTTCTATGAGAACTCTTTGTATGAACGACAATTACCTGCTTATGCGAGTTCATTTGGAGGTGCAGCTGGAGTTGCAGCGGGAATCGGAGCGGGACGAGGGAGGGGAGATGGAATGGATGAAGAGGAATACGCAGAGTATGTGAGGGCTGGAATGTGGAGGTTGAAAAATAAAGAGAGATTGGAATGGTTGGAACAACAAGAACGATTGAAAAAAGTTGGGGACGAGAAAGAGAGGGTCGAAGGGGAAGTCAAGAGGAAAGAGGAGAGGGAGAAACGGAAGAAATTAGAAGAGCGAAAGAAGAGGAAAGTGTTCGAAGGTGAAGAGGAAGCTAGGAAGAGGTATGAAGAGTCTTGGAAGAAGTTACAAACTCTTTCAAAGACGATGGATTTACAATTCTCGGATTTCCCCTGGCCTTTATTCCCTCCTTTCGCTCTACCACCCCTCTCGTGGCCCTCAATCAACGATATCACTCCTTCGACCATCACGAGTTTCCTCTTACCAGAAACATTGGGCAAGGAAGAGAGGAAGACGAGATTGAGGAGTGCAGTGTTGAGTTATCATCCCGATCGATTTGAACGATTCGTTCTGAAAGTACCAGAGGAGAAAGAAGAGGTTAGAACGAGAGTGAGGGAGTTGGGATTGAGAGTGAGTCAGGTATTGAACGAGATCAGTAAAAGTGTATAGACAAGCCTTGTTACTTTTCTGAAAAGTTTTGCGAAATCCTTTGTTGTTGTCAATATCACTATATCCCTTCGTCGCTCACTCGGCTATCTCCTCCCTACCTATGGACCTTCGGAAGGTCAGTGAAACAGAATACTACTTTCGAAATTCACAACCAAAATATGAAAGAAACTACCAAAATTCCTCTACTCCTCACCTACCGCTCCTTCCAACCTGAGGCTCTTCACAACTTCTCCCTACCCCCTTCAGCGTACCTCTCTACCCTCTCCTTGGCTAACTCCCCAATCCTCGGGAAAATCTTTGCGTACTCTCCAGCTTTCGCAGAACTAGCATTTCCATTCGCGAATCTTGCTGCGATACCTTGAGTGATGACCGCCAACTACAACCACACTCGAGAGCGTCAGTGAGAATGACGAGGGAGTAGGCGAGAAGGTGAGGAGAAGAGAAAGGGAGAGGTACTTACTCTGAAGAAAGCGAAAGAGATACAACCCTCCCAAGCTTTGTTTCCTTCTACTTCTTTCACATAATCAACTTCGCCCAATTCATCACACCACAATTTCAATAGAGTTTTGTCATCCGGAATTGGTAATTCTTTCTTACTCAAATCCCTACTCACCCTCTCACATAAACTCATCAGCTCGTTGCGAAAGAAGGAAGGGGGAGAGAGAGAGGAAAGGGGGAGAAAGACGTTTTACCTAAGACCTTTGAGGTAAGCCATGGAAGAATTATCGGGTTGTTGAGGAACATAGAAAGGTTGAAGGAGGTTTGCGAGATCTGAATAAGGGTGTCCCAAAGTCGACAACTCCCAATCTAAGATTCCAATCACTTTGGGTTCCGTTGGATGAAAGATCTAATCTCTCTCTCTCATCTCAATCACTTGTTAGCTCAGGTAGAAAGAGGGGAGGGAGAGAGAGGGAAGAAACGCACCATGTTATCAGCTTTGAAATCTCCGTGAATGATTCTTGCTTCGAGTTTACGATCCCCTTGTGATTTACCCGTTCCGGGGAGGTTCGAAGAGTACCAATCGAGGAGGAAAGAGATTCCTGGAATATCCCCTACTGCTTGATTGGTCTTTTTCGAAACGACGGAGGATTGTGCGGTAGATACTTTCGATAGAGAGCTATTTTTCGAAACAACGAGGGGGCGGAGGGTCAATGAGTACTGTGAGAGTAAGGAAGCGAGAGAGAGAGAGCGTTACCGGATCTGACGAGGGTAGAAAGCAGCGGTTGAACCGAAATCTCCCAAACCGATTTTTTGAGGGTCGAGGGAATGCAAGGCTGCTAGAGTCTTGATGATTGAGAACCA
>Ga0308170_10002491_pt1 | contig 15787 bp, 15 predicted proteins | sample PhyBR2_2_FD_202136 | JGI IMG/M metagenome (GOLD analysis project Ga0308170, IMG submission 202136) | Phyllosphere microbial communities from UC Gill Tract Community Farm, Albany, California, United States - DLSLSB.R2 | ecosystem: Host-associated > Plants > Phyllosphere > Unclassified | place... | reverse complement strand
TCGAGAGCGTGGGAGGAGGAAGAGCCGGCGGCGGCAAGGTCGAGCCGGGCTGGGGCCCGCCCGACGAGCACGACAACGAGCTCGAGGCGCTCGGCTCGCCGCCGACGAGGCGCAGCGCGAGCAGCGCCCCGCCGCCCGCGCCGTCGTCGACGCGCTCGTACCTCGCTCCGCCGGCGTCCGCCCTTCCTCGCCAAGCCCTCTCCACCGCCCGCTCGACGCCCACTCTGCGCCGCCCCGCGCCCCTCGCGCCTTCTCCCTCGCTCGCCGCGCCGCCCAACTCACCCGCCCCACCGCCCCACCGCCCGTCCGACGGCGCCCCGACCCTCCCCCTCCCGCCCGTCTCCGAGCCTGACTCGAGCGCCGAGCGCCGCACCGGCCTGCGCGTCCTCCACCCGCACTCGACGACGACGAGCACGAGCCGGCTGCGCCCGCTCGTCACCGCCTCGGCGGCGCGCACCGGGCCGAGCACCGCGCCGCAGGGCGTCTCGCGCCTCCCGACGCCGACGGGCACGCTGCCGCGCGCCAAGCCCCTGCTCGCCAGCTCGGCACTGCGCAACCAGCAGCCCGTCGGCGCGCCAAAGAGTCTCAGAGGGCCGGCGACGCTCGCCTCGGGCTCGAGCCCAGGAGCCGGCGCCGCGCCGGCGGAAAGGGTCCGAGCGGCGCCGCACGCTCACGGCCATGGCCGGCGCTCGTCGCTGCAAATGTTGCCGTACCTCGTCTCGGAGCAGGAGGGGATGGCGGCGGGAGCGGGTGCAGCGGCGAGGCTTCCGAGGCGGTGAGGGCGAGGACGGCTCGATTTGAGAAGGTCGGCTTTCGTACTCGCCCCTCTTCGTGCCGAGGGGCGTCTTTGCTAGCTCGCAACTCGTCGTCGTCATCTCGTTCTCGATCTCTCTGCGAAAGCGAGTCGGTCGAGGCAGAAAAGGGGAGAGCGAGAGTGTCTTTATTTGCAAAGTCGAGGCGAGAGAGGGCGCTAGAGCGGCTACACAAGGCGCGAGAGGGCGGAGGGGGCTGCATAGTGGTACAACGGACCGGCCCCAAGTCGAGCCGAGAGGGTGCTGAATAGGCGAGAGCGCGAGAAGAGGAGGAAGAGGAGGGCGAGAGGGGAGCGAACGACCGAGAGCTGCGAGAGGACGAGGACGACGACGCCGCCCTATCGCCGCAGGACGCCTCGCGGCTCGTGGTTGAAGGAGCCCTGGTAGGCGTTGGACGGGTGCGTCGGAGGCGGGCCGGGCGGCGGCGCGTACCCTCCGCCGCCGCCGTACTGCTGCGGCGGCGGCGGGTAGTACCCTCCGCCGCCCCAGGCGCCGTTCGGCTGCTGGCTCATCGGCATCGGCGGCGGCGCGGCGTATCGCGACGAGTGCGACTTGCCCTTGCCCGGCTTGTACGCGGCGGCGCCCTTGCCCGACCGGCCGCGGCAGCAGCAGCACCGCACGAGCGCGGCGAGGATAGCGAGGACGATGAGCGCGACGACGATCGTGACCGGGATCGCGATGTTGAGGTGGTCGCGGTACCAGCCCTTGGCAGCCTCGAGGCCCGAGCTCGACTGGCACGAGCCGCCGCGGCACCGCCCGCCGTTGCGGCACGACGTGCCGTCCCGGAACGACTGGTCGAGGATGATGCACGAGCGCGAGCTCGACGGGTCCTGGCACACGATCGAGCAGTCGCTCGTCGCCGACGTCGGGCACGCCTGCGTGATGCCCATCGTCGAGCCGGCGTTGCGGCACTGCTGGTCGCGGCTCGTGCACACGCCGGTGGCGCACGACAGGCCGTCGCCGCACCCAGAACCTGCAGGCAGGGCACCGAGTCAGCTCGCTGTAGGCGCAGGGAGAGAGCAGGAGCGCGAGGAAGGAGAGGGGGAGTGCGAGGGAGGGGAAAGGCAGAGAGCGAGAGAGGGAAACGCACCGTCGTTCCTGTACTCGTCGGCCGGGCACGCCGAGCTCGTCCCGTTGCACGTCTCGGCGATGTCGCACCTGCTGTCGACGCTCGGGCGGCACACGGTGCCGTTGTTGGCGACCTGGCACTGGGCCGTGCAGCAGAGCGAGTTGCGCGGGCTGCAGACGGCGCCCTGGCGGAACCGGCACGTCGACGCGTCGCAGCACGGGTCGTCCGTGTTGCTGCCCGGGTCGCACTCCTCGTCCTGGCTGACGATGCCGTCGCCGCACGAGTTGAGCCTGCAGGGGGGAGAGCTCGGCGTCAGGAGGGTCCGAGCGGGAGGGAGGGACGGCGAGGACGGCGCGGGTCCGACGAGCTCGACGAGCTGCGCAGCAGAAGAGAAAGAGGGACGCACGAGATGATAGGCGGGTTCGAGGCAAGGCCGGGCGTCGCCAAGCAAGTCGTGTTGAGCGAGTTGGACAAGGTCGAGCAGATGTTGCCGATCGAGCACGGCGAGAAGGTCGACACGTTCTTCTCCGAGACGGGCGACATGATGTAGTCGGCGTTGGCGTTGCAGGTCGAGGTCGAGAGCGGGCAGCACCCGCCGCTGAGGGTGCAGCCCGAGGCGCAGTCGTGGATGGCGCCGAAGTTGTGGCCTGCGGGCGGACGACGAGCGGCGTCAGCCGGGGTGCCCGAGCGCGACCGAGACGCTCTGGGATGACAAGGAGGGCCGAGAGGACGGTTGGCGAGGAGAGGAGAAGGGGGGCCCGCCGAGGGGAGGACGAGAGGAAGGAGAGAAGTCGAGGAAGAGGAGGAGGACGCACCGATCTCGTGCGCGATGACCTGCCACTCGCTGCGCGTAATGGCCGTCACGCCCGTGCCGCTCGTGGTCTGCCCGCCGTTGGTCGATGCGCTGACCCTGCAGAGCTGTCCGAGCCACGCGACGCCGACTGTTGCCCAAGGTCGACGAGGTCAGTGCGCCGATCCGCTTCGACGCCGCGCACAGAACGAGAGATAGAGAGAGCGAGAGACGCACCTTCTCGACTCGTCTGGCACGCGGTGAGGAGGTGCCACAGGCCTGCGCCGTCGGCACCGCCCTTGTCGCCGCGCCACTGCGAGAAGATGCTGAGGCGCGTGTTGAGGTCGACGCCGATGTTGCTACCGCTGCTGCCCGATGCCTGGCACGGCAGGTTCCACGGGTACGACTGGTCGATCTGGGCCGACGAGGACGGGCAGGTCGAGTTCATGACGGCGAGCTCGACGATGCCTGCGCGCGAGAGGAGGAGGCGAGTCAGCAAGGACGACGACGACGACGAGCGAGCGGGACAGGGAGCTGCGACGCACCGAGCGAGACGTTGAAGGACTGCTGGTAGAGCGCCGAGGCGCTGTTAAAGTCGGTGAGGATCTGCTCGCGCGCGGCGTCGGTCGACCCGTACGACTGGGTCTGCGAGCGAGAGGCGGGGAGTCAGCACGCCGCTCGCTCGAGCGCCGGCTCGCGGAGAGGAAGAGACGGGACGCACGTAGGTGCAGTCGCTCGCGACGCCGACAAAGACGACGACGGCCGCCTTGGGGCACCCGCTCGTGTCGCCGATCGAGTTGATAAAGTTGCTCGTCTGGCCGCCGCCGCCGCTGATGTCGTCGCCCTGGCGCTTCCACAGCGCGGCGCGACGGTCGCTCGGGACGTAGCGGTGCGCAGGCGGCGCGGCGAACGGGTTCGAGACGTGGTCGGCGGGCGAGAAGGGCTGGACGTGCGCGCCGCCGGAGAGGTACGAGCGCCAGGACGACGTCGAGTTGGCGAACGAGACCTGCGGGTACTGCGCGGCGTAGACCGGGTGCGCCGGGTCGACGTTGAAGGCGAGCGAGTCGTGCGAGCACGACGAGGCCGACTCGCCGGCGGGGAGCGTGTCGGGGTCGGGGAGGGGGAGGCCGCGCTTCTGGAGCGCGGCGATGCGCTCGCGCGGGCTCATGGTGGCGCTCTCGCGCACGATGACCATCGACGGATGCCGAGGTGCGAGGACGGCGTCGTCCGCGCCGCCGAACGCGCGGCGGGACCGCCTGCGAGGCGTGACGAGCGGCGGCTCCGGGTCGACCTCGTCCTTGGTGCGCAGGTAGCGCTCGGTCGAGTGGACCGTGTACTGCTCGCCGCCCTTCTCGTACGTGCCCTGGAACTGGAGCGGCGCGTCGTCGCCGCCCTCGGCCGCCGAGAGGACGATGCGGGCCCACCCTGCGCCGGCGCGAACGGGGCGCACGACGCCGGCGATCTCCTCGCGGATCCACCGCTCGACGTCGTCGTCGTCGGGCACGACCCAGCCCTCGTAGGCGCGCATGTCGGCGCGCGCGAGGACCCGCTCGGCGGACTTCCACTCGCCCGACTCGTCGTCCAACCACTGCTCGACGCTGCGCACGCCTGCCGCCGGGACGAGGTTGGCGGCCGGGCGGAGCGACATGGTGACGGGCTCGCCATCGTGCGCGAGGAACGACAAGAGGAAGCGGTCGTCCCACTGGGGCGGGGTCGAGCTGTCGAGTGATGGGCGGCGAGGGCGAGGGTCGCGCTTGCCGAGCTGCGGCGGGTGCGAGGCCGGGTCGGCGCGGGGGAGGACGTGGTAGCTGAGGTCTTGCGGGTGGCTGAGGGCGTGCTCGTGGAGGGCGGGCGGCACTTGCGAGGCGGCCGAGGCCCCTCGAGGGGCGATGAGGACGAGCGGGAGGACGGCGAGCGAGGCCGTGAACGCTCGCGCGGTCCAGCTGCGGCGGCCAGACGTGCGTGTCCTGGCTGCAGAGCTCATCGTGAGCTGCTGCGAGGCGTGTGGTGAAGGGCGAGAGCCGGGTCCGCCTCGGCCCCCTTGGTTCGGCTCGAGAGCGGAGGCGCGCGGAGCTGCCGCGCGACGAGCGCCAAGCAAAAGCCCGGACAGGTCGGCCTCTCGCCATCGTTTACGCAGCAAAGTCAGTCGTCGGGCTACACTGTTGCACCGCCTCGTCACCCGCTCGCCGCTGCTCAAGAGAGTAGCCAGCGATCGGGCATCTAGGAGAGAAAGTCGAGGACGAGGAGCAACGAGGACAAATCGAGAGGGAACAAGGGAGGGAGTGAGGGACACGACGAGAGACACAACACAGACACGAGGAGGGAGAACGAAGAGGGAGAAGGAGAGGCGCTCAGGCCGCCGCAGGACGAGGCGGCACGCCCGGCGGACCCTGCGCATGACCCTCCTCGGCGCGCGCCTCTGCGCCTCCTCCCACCGTCCGCCCCGTCAACCAGCTCCAGATCCCACCCTGCCCGGCGCCCGCATAGTTGCCCGCCCCGCCGCGCCCGCCGAAGCCCCCCAGGCCCGGCCCGCCCTGGTCCGTCCGCCCCTCGTACCCGCCGGGCGAGCTCCCGCCGCTCCCAGCGCCGCCGCCGCGCCGCGAGCGCGCAAACTGGGCGATGAGCGCCGCCTGGTGCGGCGAGAGGAGGAGCTGCGACCCTGCGCCGCGCGTGCCCGGGTTGGCGCCGCCTTGAGGAGGCGGCGCAGCGGTCGACGAGGCAAAGGCGTCCTCGAGCATCGTCTCGGCGACGCCCGGGGCGTACATCTGCGCGCGGGCGAGGGGGCGGCGTCAGTGAGGGGGCACAGGCAGACAGAGGAGAAGGAAGAGAGAGAGGGGACGCACGAAAGGGTCGACCGGGTTGTACGCCGGCGGACTCACGCTCCTCGCGCTCGCGCCGTCTCCCTGCGTCCTTGCCGCTCGTCGCACCTCCCTCGACGCCTCGACATCGACCAACCGCGTCGTCTCGTCCGTCTCTTCCCGCTCGTCCTCCTCCGCCGCCTCGCTCCCCTCTTCCGCCTCGGCATCCTCGTCCGACTCGAGCAGCGCGTCCGGGAACCGGTGCATCGAGTGCAAGCTGATGTCGAGCAAGCCCGGCGTCGGCGGGTTGTGCACGTCGCCGTCGTCGATCCCGGCGCTCGGCTCGTCGCCCGCGGCGGAGCCGTCCCGGTCGGGCGAGGCGCGCGCGCCGCTCCCGCCGCCGCCGCCGCCCGAGGAGGAGGAGGCGCTCGCGGCGCGCGAGTGCGCTCGGCGCAGGGGCGAAGGGCGGATCGGCTGCGAGGGCGTGGCGCCGAGGACGGCTGCGGCGGACGAGGCCGAGGCGGGGAGGGACGACGTGCGGCGGTGCGCCGAGGGCGGCGCGCGCGACGACGATGGGTTCGAGTGCTGCCGGCGGCGCTGGGCTGCGGCGGCGGCCGAAGAAGACGAGGACGAGGACGGGTTGGCGGCCGACTCGAGGAGGATGCTGCCCCGCTCCGAGCCGTACGCCGGTGGCGGCGCGAGCGTGCCCATCATGGGCGCGAGCCCCCACTTCTTGACGTTGGCCTCGATGAAGACGAAACCCGCCTGGCCGAGGTTGACGTGCACGCTGCACGGGCCGTCGGCGCCGACGGTCGGGAACACGTTGTGGCGGTTGAAGCCGACGAACGCCTCGTCGAGCTTCTTGCCGTTGCGCGTGAAGAAGACGGTGCCGGTGCGCGGGCGGTACCCGACGCCGAGCGTGTCGCCCTCGAGCAAGGGCGGGCCGTACGAGGTGGCCGTAAAGGGGAACGAGTGTGACTTGAAGCCGTCGGCCGAGTGGTACCCGACCGAGTACCGGCTGACGCCTGCAGGGGGAGCACGCATGGGTCAGAGAACGTCACCGAAGAGAAGGGGCTGGGAGGGGACGCACCTGGGAGGCGGAAAGACGGGTAGGGCTTGGTCGTGAGGCCGATCGAGACGTTGGTCGCCTCGGGCTTCTCGTACATCTTGGACTCGAAGTAGTAGACGTCGTTGAGCTTGGGGACGGGGAGGTTGCTCTGGACGCAGCACCCGCCGCCCTCCTCAGGCGCCATGCCGTACCCGTCGGCGAGGAAGGTGATCTCGGTGCGCTGCTCGACGACGATGGCCGGGTTCGACTCGTAGTCGGGCTCGAACGACCAGGCCGAGACGCCCTTCTCCTGGATCGACAGGAACTGCGACAGCGTGATCTCGGTCGGCTGCGAGTTGGGCGGGTACTGGGTCTGCCAGACTGCGCGCGAGCGCGAGAGAGGGAGAGTCCGTCAGCTCGCGAGCGAGGTGGGCGAAAGAGGTGCAGCGAAGAGGGGACGCACTCTTGGCGCGGACGTAGCCCATCTTGGTCTGCTCGTCGACCGTCTGGAGCCATCGCGACTCGACGCCGTCGAGCCCGCCCTCGCCCTCGACGTCGTCCTCGCGCTCGAGGTTGGTCGGCCCGCCCTCGTCGCTGAGCTCGATGCCGCGCTTGCGGCGCAGGAGGATGAGGGTGAGGAGGAAGGTGAGGACGAGGAGGGTCGAGAGGACGACGATGAGCGGGATGAGGATGGCGAGCGTCTGCGCAGCCGAGGTGTGAGATGACCGAGGCGGAGGAGGACAGGGCGAGGGGGCAAGTGCGAGGTGGGCACAGGGTCAGTAGGCGCACTCTGCAATCTCCTGAGGGAGTGGAGGGGACGCACATGGTCTGCGTGGCTGCTGCCGTGGCCGGGCGCTGGCGATGGGCCCGAAGGGTCGGGCTCCGAGGGGGCGGTGGGCCACTCTGGCCAGCCGCCGGGCTGTTGCGCGCTCCCTCGCGAGTCGGCTGCTGCGACGAGGGCGGCGCGCACGCGGTCCATGGCGAGCCGGTCGATGTGGGCGAGCGACGGTGGAGGCTCGGCGGCGGCGGGGTCGGCGACGGGGAGGAGGAGGGTGTCGAGTCGCGTGGCTGGCGCTGCGGGCATGCGAGGGGGGCAAAGGCTGCGGGTGTACTCTTGGCTGTGCGCCTGCTCGAGCCTGCTCGAGCTGTGCGCGGCGCGGGCGAGGAGAGGAGCGAGATGGCGGGTCCGACGAGGCGAACGCGGGGTCGAGGACGACGCGCCCGCGGCAACCTCGCCAGATGGCAAAGCACAGCTTTACGTGCCCTTGCGACTGCTTCGGTAGCTCTCGATAGCACTCGCAGGACCACTCGAGCTGGTGGTGAGGCCGCCCGGAGCTGAGACGAAACCCTCGCTCTCACGCCCTCACGGCTACCCAGCTGAGCCAGAGTACTCGGGTCTTTGCCGGACACAAAGCTCGAGAGCGCTACAAGGCAAAGGAAGCCAGGCAGAGCGAGGTTCGAGGTGCGAGCTTGCTGACGGAGCGGCCTCCTCGCGGGCGGCAGCTCCGACAAGCTCTCCGCCTTACGCCAGTCCTCCCCAACAGCACCAGACGCCACGATGGACAGCTGGACAGCACCCGACTTCCTCTCTGACCAGGCCGGCCAAGACTGTGCGTCGCCCCTCCGCCCCCTCCCCTTCGTCCACCTCGCTCCCCCGCGCGCCATCAGCTCACCGCCTTCTCGCCCTTCACAGACCTCGCGAGCCTCGCCAGCTTCCTCGACAACAAGTCTGATATCGCCGTCAATCCCTACCTCAACCCGCAGACCGCCCTCGCCCCGCTCGGCAGCGCCAACGACCCCTCCTCCCCGGAGGACCTCACCTCTGACTCGGCATCCCCTGCCTCGAGCGACGGCGCCAACTCGACCAGCGCCGCCACCGCCTCGGGCTCGACTGCGACCGCCCCTCCACCGCTCACCGCCTCGCGCGGCCGCCGCTCGTCGCCCGTCCGTTCGACCCCGGCGGGCACCTCGACCCCGGGCCCTGCCGGCGGGGCCGCCGCGCACGACAAGCGCAAGAACGGCGCCTCGGCCGCCGGCGCCGTCAAGGACCGCAAGGGCGCCAACCAGGCGCAGGGCCACCACTCGCACCCGACCGGCGAGGACGGCGAGTTTGCGCGCAGTGCGTCTCGTTCCCTCTCTCCGCTTCGACCACGTGCGCCTCGAGCGAGGGGCTGACTCGTGCATCCCGCTTCGCAGGCGAGTCGCCCGAGGACGGCAAGGGCGGCAAGGGCAAGACGTCCGAGCGGCGCAAGGCGCAGAACCGCCAGGCGCAGCGCAACTTCCGCGAGCGCAAGGAGAAGGTGCGTCCCTGTCGTCTTCCGGGCGCTCGACGGTCAAGCGGCGCAGCTGACGCTCCCTCCTCTCGCCCGACACAGCACCTCAAAGACCTCGAGGAGCGCGTCGTCTCGCTCGAGCAGCGCACGCAGGACCAGGACGCCGAGAACGCCGCCCTCAAGCAGCTCCTCGAGAAGTGCGTCCCCTCTCTCTCTCTTTCTGCGTGAGCCTCGCCAGGACCAAGCTGACTCGCCTCCTCTCTCTTTCCTCGCAGCCTGCAGAACGAGAACGAGCGCCTCAAGGTGTACGAGTCGACCTTCACGTTCGACTACAACAAGGACGTCAGCGGCTCGAACGCCATGCCGCAGGCGACCTCGTTCAAGCCGCCGTCGCCGCCCGTTTCGCAGGATGGCATCGACGAGGGCAACTCGAGCTTCAAGTTCGACACGGCGAGCATCCTCGGCGCGTCGACGTCGTCCCTCTCGGGCGCGCCCCTGTTCGCCACCGCGCCGGCCTACTCGCTCCCGCCTTCGACCTCGTCCTCGTCGCCCAACACCGCCCCGGGCCTCGCGACGAGCCTCGACGACCCGCTCTTCCTCGGCGCGTTCAGCGCGTCGCCCACCTCGGCCATCTCGACGCAGTCGCCGCTCGCGCCCGTCCCCTCACCGGGCACGTCGGCCGACCTCTTCATGGCGTACCGCGACCCGCTCGCCGAGCTCGGGACCCAGCCCGCGCCTCTGTCGACCTTCAGCGACTTTGACGCGCTGTTTGCGGCGACGCCCATGCCGCCGGCGAGCGCGTCGTCCGGCGCGCGCTCGCTCGCGTCGTCGACGACGACCAACACGGCGCCGACGAGCCCCGAGGACCCGCTCGCGGCCTACTTCAACGCGTCGCCGTCGCCGCTCGGTGGGCCGCCGTCGTCGACGGGCGCGGCGCCGTCGCCGGGCTCGTTCTTCACCGGCGGGCTCGCGCCCAAGGTCGGTTCGGCGTCGGCGTCGCCCATGGGCGCGAGGGCGTTCGAGGCCGGCTGCCCGCTCTTGACGGGCGGCGACAAGTACGAGTTTGACGTCGACGGCCTGTGCTCTGAGTGCGTCCCCTCTCCCTCTCGTCCTCTCGGCTCTCGACGAGGTGACCAAGTCACTGACGCAGCGCACCTCCTTCCCTGCAGGATGAAGCTCAAGGCGACGTGCCAAGAGGCGGCGAGGCAGGCGCTTAAGTCGGCCATGGCCGAGGACGCCGCTGCGAGCCGCAAGGCGTACCCGTCGCAGCTCTGAGCGCGCGCGCCCGGTCCTCCTCGTCCTCCTCTTCGCCTTTCCACCCTCGCGCCCGCCTCGTTCTCCTCGGTGCCCTCTCCCCAGCTTGTTCCTCGTTCTCGCCTCGCCCTCTGCTCGCCCTCCACCAACCCAGATCACGTCCTCGTCGTCCGCTTTTGCCCTCCTTTGTCAGTGTTGCTACTTCCCCTCGCTCACCCCTCGTTTGAGCCGGCCCTCCTCCTCCTTGGAGGCTAGTCCTTCTCCTCGCTTGTGCAACTCCTGTACCGTGTCCCATCTGCGACTTTGCGCTCGAGCGAGAGAGAAGCGAGCGCCCGCGCGACCGCCGAAGCGGAGGCGGGGTCGAGCCCATTCAGCTCCGCCGCTCCGCCGACAAAGGTCCGGCTCGCGCCAGCTCACAACACGAGCAGGTCCTGCAGCGCGTCGACCGAGCACCGCACAGCAGCACGCGCTCCCCCCGTGCGCCGCCTCAGCAGCTCACCGCCAGCCCACACTCGACTCGAACGCCCAGCCGTCGCGACCCTCCTCCACGCGTCCACTCGCACCCTCGCCGCGCTCCCTGTGCGCCGAGCGACCGCTGCGTACGCGCCAGCCACTCGCACGAGTCCCACGGCCCAGTCGCGCCACCACCGGACGCCCGAGGGAGCGCCTAGAGCCACGCCGACTGCCGTGATCCCGGCCGGACGAGCCGCACCTCGTCGTCGCACCGTCGCCCGCCTGTGCGCCCGTCCGACTGGTCGAGGAGCACCACCAGCACACCCTACGCCGCCACACGACCCGCCGCACCGCGCCGCACGACCAGGCCGACCTCGCTCCCCTCCCCACCTCGCCCCGTCGTCCTTCCCTCTCCCGGCCTCCCGCAAGCCGCGCCGTTCCGCCCCTTCGTTCGCCCGAGCACCGCGCACGATGAGCTCCTCCGCGATGCAGCCCTCGAGCTCGGCGCAGGGCCACGCGCTGCCGCTCTCGGCGTCGAGTGCCGCCGCGACGGGCGAGCCGATTCAGTGCAACGGTGCGCTGCCTCTCGCTCTCTCTTCCTAGGCGCGGTCCTCGTTCGAGGACAAGCGTGTACTGACGGCGTCGATGCGCGCGCAGGCTGCAAGCAGGGCCTCGAGGACAGCCTCGACAACACGGTCGTCAGCTTCGGGTCGAGCTTCTTCCAGTGCGTCGCCGTTCTCTTGCCCGTCCTTCCTTCGCGCATGAGCTGACGATGTTCTGTGCGCGCAGCGTCGACTGGTGCGTCACCTCGGTTCGAGGACGAGCGAGGAGCGAGCAGAGCAGCACTGACCCTTTCCTCTTCCTCCTTCCCTCGCTCGCCTCTCGCTCGCAGCTTGTGCGTGCACGGCTCTCTCTTCTGCGCCGCAGCATCCTCAGCTGACTCGAGCACATCCTCGCGCGCAGCCGATGCGCCAAGTGCAGCCGCCACGTCGAGCACAACATGAGCCTCCTCCTCCTCGCCGACGGCAACCCGGTCTGCGAGAACTGCAAGTACATCTGCAGCTCGTGCCAGAAGCCGATCCACAACGAGGCCATCGTGACCGGTGCGTCCTCCTCTCCATCCCTGGTGCGCACCGTGTCGGGCTCGAGCTGACTCTGGCTCCACGCTGCGCGCAGGCGACGAGTCGTACCACTCGGAGTGCTTCCGCTGCCGGTCGTGCCAGAACAAGATCGAGGAGCTCATCTTCGCCAAGACGAACCAGGGCATCTGGTGCATGGCGTGCCACAACGAGCGCGTCGCGCGCACGCGCAAGCACGCCGAGGCCAAGCGCAACCGCCAGGCGCGCAAGGACCGCGACAACGGCTCGTCGTCGACGTCTGCGCCGCGCTCCAGCCGCTCGAGGATCGACCGCCTGCCGACAGACGCAGGCGAGCGCACGGCCGAGCTGCCCGAGCTGCCCTCGGCGCCCTCGCACGTCGGCGAGCTGAGCGCCTCGCCGCCGCCGCCGCAGGTCCGGCCGCTCCCACCCTCGCCGGGCCCGACCAGTAGCTCGTACGGCCGCGCCCCGTCGTTCGACAACGGCGCCGCGCACCAGCGCGCGCAGACGACGCCCGGCGACGCGCCGCGGCACACGCCCGCGCTCCCGCTCGCGCCGTCCGCCTCGTCGCAGAGCATCGCCGCGCTCTCGCGCTCGGCGAGCCCGCTCCACCCGCCGCTTCCTCCGCTGTCGCACGCGCGCACGGCGTCGCAGCTGAGCGAGGAGCACCCGCACCCGCCGCGGCGGGCGAGCGCGAGCGGGCTCCGCAACGAGTTCGGCGCGGCGGGCGCGCAGGTGGGCGCTTCCTCGGGTTCGGCATCGTCGCCGCGGCGCCCGAGCGGCGACTACCACCTCGAGGCGCAGCAGCGTGACCCCTACTCGTCGTCGTACCCGGCGCGGCCCGAGTCGCCTCTCCCGCCGCCGGTGCCGACCCTGAGCAGCGACGCGCTCGGCCCCAGCTTGCCGGACAAGCAGGGCCGCCCTGCGCCCGCGCTCGGGACGACGAGCTCGGCGTCGCTCGCGGCGCCGACGATGAGCAAGAGCGAGCGGCGCCGGTCGGGCTTCTACGGCGCGCAGGCGCGGCCGTCGTTGGGCGACGAGGCCATCTCGGCGCAGCTCGGTGGCACGAGCGCGTCGAGCAACGGCGTTGGCGAGGCGCCGCCGCTCGACACGCTGTTTGCGCCGTCGACGACGCCGCCGAACCCGCCCGCGCACCCTCACCCGCATCCTCACCCGCACTCCCACGCACACGCGCCCTCCTCGCCTTACGCCCCCTCCTCGTCTGACGACCTGCACACGAGCATGTCGTTCTACGACCCCGACACGCTCCTCTTCCTCAACCACGTCGGCGGCGCGCCCTCGTCGTCGTCTGCGCCACCCGGCGCCGGCGACAAGGCGCTGCCAGACCCGACCCTGTCGCTCAACGACGAGGCGATCGAGCGCCTCGGGACGCCGAGCCCGGCGCCGAGCAACGTCGCGAGCGGCGACGACGCGACGGACGACGACACGCCGCTCGGCGCGATCGGCGGCGGGTCCGGCGGGAACGGTGTCGCGCGCCGGGTGCGCGAGAGCATCCGGCTGCAGAAGCGCGAGAGCGAGGGCAGGGCGTCCGAGGGGACGGGCCCGGGTTCGGCGCCGCTCAGCGTCGCCGGGCTCGACGTCGAGCTCGTCGAAATGCTCCTCGCCGAGCTCGAGGCGACCAAGAAGGAGATGAAGGAGATCAAGAGCCGGTACAACGCGTTCAGGGTGCGTCTCTCTCTCTCCCTCTCTTGTCTTCCTCGAGCTGGTGGAGGAGGGGCTCGAGCGCCTGATCCGGACGAAGCGTGACTGACTCCTTCCTCCTCTCCCGTTCGCAGCGTGCATCTCGGTCGGCGTTCGAGGGCTTCAGCATGGCGCGCGAGGAGTACGACAAGGAGGCCGCCGCGCGCCGTGAGGTCGAGCACCAGATGCAGATCCTGCGCGCCAAGTTCATCGAGCAGGCGCGCCGCCTCGCCCAGGTCGACGAGGAGCAGAAGACGGCCGAGACGCTCAAGCGCCAGAGCAAGGACCTGCGCAACTCGGTCGTCGGCATGGAGCGGCACCTGAGCCAGCTCAAGGCCGAGGTGGCCCTCTCGACGGCGCAGGTCGCCGAGCTCACGGCGCTCGGCAAGGACGAGCCGGGCAGCGCCGCCTCGGTCCCTGACCGCACGTCGTCGTCGACGGCGCACGACGAGGTCGCCGAGGCGCTCAACGCCCGCCTCGAGACGGTCAAGGACGTCCACCGCGACGAGATCAACGCCCTCGTCGCGCAGCGCGACGAGCTCTCGCGCCAGGTCGCCGAGCTCAAGCTCGCGCGCGACGCGCACCTCGAGGAGGCGTCGGAGCTCGCGGCGCGCAACCTGCACCTCGTCGAGAAGAACAACGAGGCAGCGCGCCAGCTCGACGGCCTGCACGAGTCGCTCTCGAAGCTCTCGCTCCTGTCGAGCAAGAACGCGTCTTCGGCCGCGGCGCCTCGCAGCAACGGCGGCCACACCCACTCGCCGAGCAACGCGAGCCTACTCACGACCATGTCGTCCGTCTCGGCGTCGGCTTCGGGCGCGCGCTCGCCGCTCGCGACGGCGCGCTACATCAGCTCGCCCGCCGAGGGCGAGTCGATGCACCGCTTCGCCAAGCCCGAGGTCGTCGAGGCGTCGAGCCGCAACAAGTTTTGGGGCAAGAGCAAGCCCAAGGCGGCCGTCGCCGACGCCTCGCGCGCCAACCAGCAGCTGCCGCCGCCGCCGCCGGGCTCGTCGTCGGCCGGTACCAAGTCGCCCGTCGTGTCGATGCGCTCTGGGTCGGTCGACTCAGGCGTGAGGCAGCACGCGTTCCAGGTGACGAGCATCCTGCGGCCCGTGCGGTGCGACTACTGCGGCGACAAGATGTGGGGCCTGAACGAGATGCGCTGCACCGGTGCGTCCTCCTCTCTCTTTCTCTCTCTCCTTGCGCTGCTTGAGCGCTCAAGCCACTGACGTCCTCGTCGTGCGCGCAGCCTGCGGGTCGTACGCCCACGCCAAGTGCTCGGGCTACTTGTCGAGCGGCTGCCACCCGGGCGGCTCGGGCCCGTCGGCGCAGGTCGACGACGTGCTCAACTTTGTCCCGACCGGCCCGCCCATGTTCGGCGGCGACCTCGAGGACCAGGCGCACAAGGAGGGCGTCGAGGTGCCGACCGTCGTCGACAAGTGCATCGAGGCCGTCGAGGCGTTCGGTCCGTCCCTTCTCTCTCCGCCTCGCTCTCGCTCTCCCGCAGCTCACTGACTCGCACGCTCGCGCAACGCAGGCATGACGTACGAGGGCATCTACCGCAAGACGGGCGGCATGGGCCAGACCAAGCTCATCACGCAGTACTTCGAGCGCGGCATCTCGTTCGACCTGCAGGACCGCGACAAGTTCAACGACATTGCCGCCATCACGAGCTGCATGAAGAACTACTTCCGCTCGCTGCCCGTGCCCCTCATGACGCACGACCTGCACGAGGACTTTGTCGCCGCCGCCGGTGCGTCGTCGTCCCCTCTCGGCTTCCTCGTGCGCACGGACCTCGACTGACTCTCGCTCGCCCTCTCGCCCGCAGAGCTCCCCGAAGGCGACGAGCGCCTGCAGGCAATCGAGCGCGTCCTGTACCAGCTGCCGCCGGCGCACTTCCACACGGCGCGCCTCCTCTTCCAGCACCTGAACCAGTGCGTCCTCTTCCCTCCTCTCCTCTCTCTCTGCCTCCTTCGCCGACTCTCTCTGACTCTCGCTGACGCTTCGCCCCTCTCGCAGCGTCAAGTCGCTGTCGGCTGAGAACAAGATGACCTCGGCCAACCTCGGCGTCGTCTTTGGCCGTGCGTTGCTCCTTTCGCTCGCGCCCTTCTCGATCTGTGCTCCCTCACTGACGCCGCCCCCTCCACACCTCGTCCTCGCCCGCAGCGACCGTCCTGCGCTCCCCGATCGCCGCTCGCGAGTGGAGCGACATGGGCCCGAAGGCCAAGCTCGTCGAGATCCTGTGCGACCACGCCGAGGCGCTCTTCGCCAAGCCGTTCCCTCCGTCGGTCTAGCTCGCGCTCGCCCACGCTCCTCCCCTCGCTCCTCCTCGTTTTGCGCCTTCCCTCCATGTCCATGCCCTGTCGTTTGCTTCCCTCTCGCCGTGCGCGCACGAGCCCCTCATACCCCTCTCGCCCGTCGCGCTCGCGCTCGTGTCTTTCCTCGAGCGAGCTAGATATCCCCTCCCTGTCTCTCTCGTATCGCTGCAACACACA
>Ga0308170_10002490_pt1 | contig 15793 bp, 17 predicted proteins | sample PhyBR2_2_FD_202136 | JGI IMG/M metagenome (GOLD analysis project Ga0308170, IMG submission 202136) | Phyllosphere microbial communities from UC Gill Tract Community Farm, Albany, California, United States - DLSLSB.R2 | ecosystem: Host-associated > Plants > Phyllosphere > Unclassified | place... | reverse complement strand
GAGGGAGAGGGCGAGAGAGGGAGGGAGGAGGACGCACACTCGGCGGGGTTGGCGTTCTCGGGGCACTGGGCGCCGTTCCTGGCGAGGTAGTTGCGCAGGACGTGCGAGTCCTTGCCGATTGCGCCGTTGTACACGGTGCGCCCGCCGGCCTTGAGGAGGAGGAGGCGGTCGAAGTTCTCGAAAAGGAGGGCGTTGGGCTGGTGGATCGTGCACAGGATCGGAATCCCGCCGGCGGCGAGTTTGCGGAGGAAGCGAACGATGTTGTACGCCGACTGGCCGTCGAGGCCCGAGGTCGGCTCGTCGAGGAAGAGGAGGAGCTGAGGCTTGGACGCGAGCTCGACGCCGATCGTAACGCGCTTGCGGCCCTCGACCGACAGGCCGAAGCCGGGGAATCCGATCATGGCATCGGCCATGTCCTCGAGCTCAAGGAGCTGGATGACCTCCTCGACGTAGGCGTCTTTCTCGGCCTTGGGGACGTGCGCCGGCTGGCGCAGGTAGGCCGAGTAGCGCAGCGCCTCGCGCACCGTCGTCGTGTGCTCGTGGACGTCCTGCTGCTCGACGTACGCCGTACCGCGCTGGAACTCGCGCCCGGGAGGGCGACCTGCGACGAGGCGCTCGCCGCCGATGACGCCGACCGTCTTGCGGTTCGCAAGGACGTCGAGGAGCGTCGTCTTGCCGGCGCCGGACGAGCCCATGAGGGCGGTGAGCTCGCCGGGACGGACGTAACCGCAGACATGGTCGAGGAGCTGACGATGGCCGCCCGGGACAGGGACGGTGTAGCTGCGAGGGAGGGGTCCGAGCGCGTCAGTGGTCGGCAGGATGAGCTGAAACGGCGACGGTGATGCCGGCGATGCAGAGGACGATGAGGAAGGAGAAGAGGAGGTGGATGTGGATGGAGACCGAGGGAGAGAAGGAAAGGGACGCACGTGAGGTCCTCCCAGGTGAACGGCTTCTTGGTCTGGACGAGGCCCGACAGGTCCTGCTCCATCTCGCCCTTGCGGAAGGCCTGCTTATTCCTCTCGAGCGCCTCGTTGAGCTTCTTGCGCTCCTTGTTCTCCTTGGCGAAGACGTTGATGGCGGGCGCGCCGGCGCCATGGTCGAGCGCCTCGGCGAGGAAGGCCTGGATGCACGAGAAGCCGAACCAGAAGACGATCGTGATGCCCCAGTTGCGCCATTGCTCGCTGACGTTGTAGTCGAAGGCGGCCGAGATGTAGGCGCGGCCGGGGACGATCGGGTTGCCCGCCGTCGCGCCGGCGAGGGTGCAGACCTGGTTGGCGCCGAGCGCGGTCGGGTACTGCGGCAGCGCGCCGCCGAGACTGTTGGGCGTGATGTAGTTGCCGTCGCACAGGAGGTCGATGCGCTTGAACTGCGAGGGAAGAGGGCGACGAGGGAGGTCAGCTCGCTCCGACTCAACGACCTCGAGCGACAGGAGCGGCTCAACCGGACGCACCTCGTTCTCCATGGCGGCCGAGAAGGCGAAGTTGAGCGGGTTGATGTAGCTGAGCCAGAACAGCCAGCGCTGCTGGGCGAAGATCGGGATGAGGTAGCCCGAGTAGCTGCAGTTGAGAAGGTCCACAACGTCAGCGAGCGCACCTCGCGCGAGGGGCGAAGCTGAAGGTGGACGCACCAGATCATGATCGTGACGATGACTGAGGCGAGGCGCGAGGCCTGATCGTAGTTCTGGCACAGAGTCCCGAGCAGGCGGAAGAAGCCGGCGAGGGCGAAGTAGCCCCCGAGCACGATGATGTAGAACTGCGTGTGCGAGTCGGCGTCAGCTCGCGTCCTCGAAAAGAGCAGGAGCAGAGGTGCTGAGTGAGGGAGAGGGAGGAAGCAGGAGGAAGGAGAAGGGGAAGCGCTGAAGGAGAAGGTGAAACGCACCGAGAAGAACGCGCCGGCGGTTCTCGCCAAGCCGCCCATGAAGTAGATGATGATCGAGAAGATGAGGATCTGGGCCATGTTGTTCGGCGCGTCGGCGAGCGTCATGGCGATGGTCGTAGCGGCAGGGCGGTAGAAGGCGAACTGCTTGTGCCGGTGAGCGATGGCGCGGCCGAGCATCTGCGTCGGGAGCTCGTTGAAGGCCTGGAACCTGTAGCGAGAGAGAAATAGAGTCAGCTTGGCGCAGGAGAGCCGTAAAGAGGGAGAAAGGGACGCACGAGTTGAAGAGGAGGGCGATGAAGATGGCGCCGCCGCGAGTGAAGGCGCCGGCGGCGGTCTGCGGCATGTTGAGGTAGACGGCGCCCGAGATGATGGCGACGACGATCGAGGTAACCCACGAGACGACGAGGTCGACCTTGTCCTGCGCCTTGAGCTGGAACTGGCGGACGACGAGCGCTTGGACCTGCGCGGGGAACGACGCCGTGTACTTGCTCTTCTTGCTGACGCCGCGGCGCTTGTCGGCCGCGACGGCCTCGCGGAAGTCGTTGCGAGCCTTCTCGTCGTCGTTCGAGGCGGCCTGGAAGGCGTCGCGCTCGGCGAGCATCCGGGCGTGGATCTCGGACTTCTTGAACGCCGCCTCGAGCGCCTCGGGCGTCGCCGGCACGTCGGCCTCGGTGAGGCCCGGTGCGAGCTTGCGCTCGTTCGGGTCGGTGCAGCCGGTGAGGTAGTCGGCCGACGTCTGTCGAGGCAGGTCGGCGTAGCCGAGCGACATCTGCGAGCGGGAGGGCGCAGGGCGTCAGCTTCCTCGCTCGCTCAGACGCCGTCGAAAGGGGGAGAGTGCGACGCACCATGTACTGCCTCGCCTCGCGCGCAGGGCCGAAGAAGACTTGCCGACCCTCGTCGATGACGAGGACCTTGTCGAACTGCTCGTAGATGCCCTCGCCGGCCTGGTAGAGCGAGACGAACGTCGCCATCTGGTGGACGTCGGTGAGGACGCGCAGCGCCTTGGCGTAGTCGAGAGCGGTCGAGGCGTCGAGACCGCGAGTCGAGTTGTCCCACGAGGCGACGCACGCCCGGGTCGCCATCATCTCGGCGATCGAGACGCGCTTGCGCTCGCCGCCCGAGACGCCGCGCACGAAGGCGTTGCCGACCTTGGTGTTGCGCGTGTGCGGGATGCCGAGCATGCGCAGGAAGAGCTCCATGACCTCCTCGTTGAACTGCTTCTTGGTCTTGCCGGGGAGGAGCTTGCCCGGCGTCTTGACGCGCAGGGCGAAGAGGAGCGTCTGGGCGACCGTGAGCGTCGCCGCATGGTCGTCGTCCTCCTGGTTGTAGACGACCTCGCCGCGGTAGCGCTTGGCCATCTCGTCGGCGGGGATGCCGCCGTACGAGACGTCGCCGTTGATGGCCATGTAGCCGTGACGCTGGTTGGCGATCGTCTTGAGGAACGTCGAGCAGCTGTAAGCGAGGAGGGCGAGGTGCGTCAGATGCTGCTTCTGTGCGGGAGAGAGGGACGATGAGGCTCGAGAACTGGACGCACCCGGAGCCAGGCCGACCAAGGACGAGGCACATCTCGCCGGGCTTGAGGCAGCCGTCGAACTCGTGCAGGAGGTTCTTCGGCTCGCCGGCGAACTTGCCCGTGAGCTTCATGTACTTGATGACGGGCCAGAGGAGGGCCTCCTTGACGGCGTCGGGGAACGTGCGGATGAAGATCTGCGCGCGCGCGAGCGAGAGAGGGCGAGGGCGAGCATGCGAGGGTCGAGGCGAGAGGAGCAAGACGTCGAAGAGTAGTACGAAGAGAACGGAGAGATGTAGGGCAGGGGGGGGAGGAGAGGGAGGAGGAGGAGAGGTCAGCGAAGGCCTTAAGCACGAGGGGCGGCGAGCGAGAGACGCACCTTCATGCCGCCAGCGCCCTGCACGTTGTGCTTGGTCCACGAGACGCCGACGACCTTGCGCTTGAAGCCGGCCGCATCGTACTGGTCCGTCTCGCCGCGCAGGTAGTCGAGGAGGTCGAAGTCCTCGCTCGAGTCCGAGCCCTCCTTCTCGCGGTCCTTGGCGCCCGTCTGCGTGCGGTGCAGCGACGAGCGGCGTGACAGCTCGCGGCGGATGTTCTGCAGGGTCAGAGCGGGGAAACGATCAGCGAGGGACCGCACAAGGGGAATCCACCGGCGGCGGCGACCAGCTCGCTCTTCTCGCTCGGCAGCTCTGCTCGGGGGAGGGGACGACACGCACCTGGAAATCGGCCTCTGCATTCTTGACGTTGACATGGCCCTCGTCGCGCGAGCTGGACCCGGCGGCGAGCGTGTCGGTCGAGCCGGCGTCGTGCTGGATGCGGTTCTCCTCGACCTGCATCATCTCGTGCTGGGGGATGACGCCGGTGGCGCCGACTGCGCCGACAGGGACAGCCTGCATCGTGCTGTGCGTGCTCTGCTGGTGGTTGGTCGTGCGAGGGAGAAGAGCGAGGGCGAGAGAGGCGAAGTGGAGGTGGAGCGGTGGAAAAGGCTGGCGACGGCGAGGAGAACGCGGCGAAAGGCGCGGTGCTGCTGCTGCGCCTGAGGGTGAGGCGAGGGTCGACTGGGCGAGGGCCGCGGCGAGTCGACTGGCGGGAGCCTGAGTCGAGCGAGTGCGACGGCGACGAAGGGTCCGTCGGGCGAGCTGAGGTGAGCCCGCTCGAGCCGAGCGAAAGCGCCAAAGGGCACGCGCGCACGGAGTCCGGACGAGGACGACTCGACCCCGCACCGGCGACCGGGGGGCAAAGTGAGCGTCGCCTCGGTTCGCTCGGCCCGGCGATCGCGCCTCTTCGCGGAAGGCCACCTTGCGGTCGCGCTTCCGCCGCCTTTTTGTGCGCACTGTGCTGCGCAAGCTCTCGCCGTTTGAGGTGCGTAGAGCGGTTCCCAGAGCGAGCTTGCTCTTGCCGCGCGAGTCGCTTGAGAGCACCGCGCGAGAGCGCACAGACCGCCTGAGCGGCGTCGCAGTCCGAGACGGAACCCCGCTTCCGTCTCGCTTCTCGTGCGGCCGGGAAGCGCGAGCGTTCTGCGGCTGCGCCAGGGCTCCTCGCAAAACGCCGCTCGGAGAGCGGCATGCATGAGCGGGGCGACTTGACCGCGGCTCGGACGAGGAATCGCCTCAGCAAGCCCTGCGACGACGGTGACCATTTTGCCGAGGCGAGGCTGCTGACGAGCTGGAGAGCGAGGTCGGACACGGAGCCTCTCGTTCCGTCTTGCTTCGTGAGCAAAGCCGCGCACACTCTCGGGACGAGCGGGAAGTGCGGCTTGAGAAGGTCACACTTCGTCGAGCTCTTCCGCCTCTCGCACCTTCAGTAGTGCTTGCTGGTCAATCTCTAGTGGCGCAGAACAGCGCATTTGTCTCGCTGTCCACAGGAGCAGGAGCATCACAAAGGCTGGCAGGAGGGAGCGCGTCCCGGAAACTCCGCGGTTGCGGCTGGCTTGAACAGACGGCCGCTTCAGCGGTCCGTGCCTCCTGTCTCGCTCAGGAGTGCCAGAACGACCCGAAGTCGTCCGTACGATTACGGCCGCGGTCGTCTTTTGACGACGGCGCGGCGCAAGACCGAGCTCCTCCTTCGTCTGTTCCCGCTTGCTTGCGCGAGCTCGCGCAGTGCTCTTGCCTAGGCTTCTTGCTTTGCTTCTCACGGTCGCGGCCGAGCCAGCTGGAGAAGGCAATGGCCGTGCGTCGCTCCTGACCATCGCAAGGAAGCCGACTATGGACGCTCGGACCTCGCTCATCCTCCTGCGCGCGCAGCATCCGCAGCCGCCGCACCTCAACACACCTGCGCCCATCTCGACGCTCATCACAGATGTGCGTCTGACTTCTTTGCACCGAGCCGGACGTCGACGTGACGCAGGAAAGGCTGCCGACGTCCCTGACTTCGTCCTCCTTTCCTGTCGGCGGTTCGACCGCAGCACAGCATCGTTTGGCCAGCACGAGCGCCGTCGTACGACTCGATCGTGGAGCACCTCGCACGCATCTCGAATGTCGTCTCGCCCGCGGGCGAGTGGGCGCCAGCCATCGAGGCGGGCTTCTCCTCGACCGACTGCGCTCGACGGTCGGCAAACCAGCGCAAGGTGCTCTCGCAGGTCCTCCTAGCGCTCGAGGAGGGCGTGCGAGAGTGGGAGCAGAGAACGGGCACGGCGTTCCCAGCAGACCGGCTTGTGCGTCTCTCTCGCTTCCTCGAGGTCCGAGCGCTCCAAGCTGACGTACCCTGAGAGCTCGCAGCCGCAGACAGCGACCGTTCTCCTCGGCATCGTCGACATGCTCATGCTGCACCAGCGAGGCGCACAAGGACTCGCCGACAGCTTCATGGTGCTCGAGCCTCTCGCCCTCCTCGCGCTCTCGCTCGCAGCTGACTCGGGCCCTTAAGCGCGCAGTTCCACCTCGGCGGTGCAGACATCTCGGAGAGGACGGCTCGCAGGTATGGGACGACGAGGCGGGCATGGCTCGCGAGGCAGGAAGTATGGGCGTAGCAAAGAGCGAGTTGCAAATGAGAAGGATCTAGATGCGCTCTACGACAGCTCCCTCGTCTAGTCTGAGAACTCGATTGACGCTCCTCGGGACCTCCTCCTCGAAGTGCGTGATGAGGATGACGGCCTGCGTCGAGTCGAGCTTGTCGAGGAAGCGCTGCGCCTTGTCGACCGTGAGCTTGTCCATGCCCGAGAAGGGCTCGTCGAGGACGAGGAGCGGCGGACGCTTGACGAGGGCCCGCAGGAGGAGGATGAGCGACTGCTCGCCGGCGGTGAGGGCGGCGAACGGCTGAGAGAGGAAGTCGGGCGTGAGGAGGGGGTGGTCGAGCTCGGCGAGGACGGCATCGATGGCGCCGGCTTGCTCAGGCGTCGCTCGTCGGTACGAGTAGACCGACTCGAAACCCGTGACGATGGCCTGTGGGAGATCGACGGGGAGGGAGGGAGAGAAGCACGAGAGGGCGAGAGGGAGAAGAGGAGGGTGAGCCGTCTGCTCCCTGCCGCGCGGCGATGAGACGGCGGGACGAAAGGGAGCACGCACCTCGTAGGCCGTGAGCGCGTCGGGCCCGTGCTTGCGAGGGAAAGCGTTGAAAATCTCGGGCGAGACGTGCCCGATGTTCTGCTGCACTGCGCACAGCGCTCTCTCGAGAGCGTCAGGAAGTCGGCGACGATGAGAAGGCGCTTAAGGGAGGACGGCACGCACACGTTGCGGTCGCCTGCCGGTACCGAGGCTTGTCGAAGAGCGTGACGTTCTCGTTGAAGGCCCGAGGATGGTCGCCGAGGACGAGGGCGAGCAGGGTGCTCTTGCCCGAACCTGTTTCGGCAGACGTCAGCTCGGGTCCCTGCGCGACGAGCGAGGAAAGAGGCAGAGGCGGCGCACCGTTGTGTCCCGCGAGCAGCCACCGCTCGCCCTCCCTGACCGTCCAGTCGACGTCGCGCAAGATCCTCCTCTCGACCTGCCCCTCGTCCGGCCGGCCGTAGCTCACGTTGACCGCCCTCAGCTCGACGAGCTTCCTCCTCGACTGACCCTGCTCATCTTCCTGCACTGCGCGCTCTCCTGCTGCGCGGCGCTCCTCGGCGCGCCGTGCGCTCGCAGCGCGCAGCTGCTCTCCCGCAGCGAGCAGCGCACGGGCCTCGTCGCCGGCGAGGACGTCGTCGCGCGGCCCGAGGGCGAGCGTGCGGGGCCCGGTCGCGTCGGCGAGGGCGAGGTGCGTGACGAAGGGCGGGAGGACGTCTTGCGGGCGAAGGACGAGGAGGACTCGGGGCGAGCGGGCGGCGTGGAGCGAGGCGAGGAGGGTCGCGAGGTGCGCTCGAGAGGCGACGTCGAGACCGGCTGCGAGAGGAGTTAGAGAGTCAGTCGGAGGTGTTTCGAGGGCGAAGAAGGAGGGGTAGAGAGGGAAGAAAACGCACTGAAAGGCTCCTCGAGGATGACGAGCTCGGGCTTGGCGAGCAGCGCCCGCAGGATCCTCGCTCTTCGAGTCTGGCCGTTGCTGAGCGTGATGAGGGGCAGGTCGAGGAGCGTGTCCATGTGGAGGAGCGCCGCCTTGTCCTCGACGGCGGCGTCGTCGGCGCTGGTCGCGTCGCGCAGGTGCCGCCGCACGGTGAGCTTGTCCTCGTCGCGGATCGAGTAGTAGCGCGCCGTGTAGTCGTCGAACCCGCCCGAGTGGCCGAGGCGCGTCTTGAAGCTGACGAACTGGATCAGGTCGTCGACGTCGCGGTCGCGCGGGCCGCCTTGGTCGAGGGGCCGGTCGACCGGCGGGAGCGAAGCGAGGATCGGGTGCGACGCGCTCGAGGTCGGGTCGAAGCGCACTTGGTGTCGCAGGGCGGCGACGAGGGCGGCTCGGGTCGGCGAGGACGAGGTCGGGGCGAGGATGGCCCAACAGTCGGCGTCGCGGATGGTGAGGGAGAGGGAGGGCAAGAGGGAGTGGGCCGGGTCGTTCGAGGGGACGCCGAAAGGGTAGACGGCGGCATTGTCGGCGCGGAAGATGTCGGGCGGGTGGGTCGAGAGGACGAGGGCGGATCGGGAGAAGGGGCGAGGACGAGGTCGAGGTGGTCGAGGGGTGATGCTCCTCGAGGCGCGCAGGGATGGTGCCACACGGGCGAGCATGGCTTCTGCGGGTGTCTCGAGAGGGTCAGCTGTGCACCAGGGCTGGAGGAGGAGGGAGAGAGGCGCACCTTAAGCGACGTCAAGCGGAGTGGGGAGACAAGTGGGCGAGCAGGCGACGAGGGCGGGTGTGGTCGCGGACGGGCCCTGTTGAGAGTGGCTGGGTCTTTCCTAGCAGCAGTGCAGGGTCCCAGGAGGTCGTGGTGGCGGTAGTCGCCTCGACGGTCTCATCTCGAGAGCGCGACCCGGACGCGTCGTCGCCTCGCTCTCGTCCTCGGCCAAGCGCACCCAGCCAGAGCTACTGTACTGCGGGCCAGAGACCTCTACACTCGCTCCACACACCGCCACCCGGCTCGACCCCATCCCGCGCCCCGACTCAGCCTGCGCGCACCCTCCTCCCGCTCCCCTTGTCCGGCCCCCTCTCCTCTCCTCATCCAGCCTTGCCTCTCCTCCCTCGCGCACCACCACCAGGGCCACGCCGTCCGCTCGACCAGCCCCGCCATGCCCCGACAGCGCCCCGCCAAGGCCACCACCGCCTCGTCCGCGGTCACCCGCATCGCCAAGTTCTCCCTCTCGCTCTACCTCCTCGCCGCCATCCTCTACACCGCCTGCACCCTCGTCCTCGCACCCTCCGTCTCGTTCCTCTCCGGCGGCCGCATCCTCGCACCGAGGTCCCAGGTCGTCCTCGACGGCACCGCCCCCGACCTCGCCAACCTCGTCGTCGCGCCCGCCGGCGACCAGTCGCTCGCTGGGTCCGCCGCCGACGCGAGCGCGACCGGGCCCTCGTCGGCGTCGACAAGGACGACCAAGCTCAAGCACGCCGCCCTCGAGACGGCCGGCGTCCGCGCCGCCGACATCCGCCAGGAGGACAGCTCCGACCCGGTGTGGGCCGCCGCCGAGGTCGCAGAGCGCAAGGGCAAAAAGTCCAAGAGCACCTACCGCCGCCCCGACGTCGTCACCGACAGCGCCGACCTCGTCCACAAGCGCATGCACGGCTTCGACGGCGTCGACTGGGACAAGGACCAGATGGTCTGGCACCCGCCGGCGTCCGACCTCGCCCACTCGGGCCCGCAAGCCGACGAGGCGGCCCTCGCCGCGTACGGCTCGACACCGGGCGAGCACCGCACCTTGAGCGAGGACGAGTTCCTGAGCCTGTCGTTCGGCTCGAGCCTCCAGCCGAGCAAGGTCATCCCATACTACTACCGCGCGTCGGACCCGGACCGCGTCGACTTCAACAAGGACGACATCACCATCACGACCCTCGTCACGAGCAACCGGTTCACCGTCTTTGAGCGCCTCGTCGAGCGGTACCGAGGTGCGTCCTCGTCCCCTCCCCTCTTCGTCGTCGTGAGCGACCTCCAGAGCTGACTCGCCCTCTCTCTCTCTCTCACGCGCAGGCCCCGTCTCGGCGACCGTCCACGTGACGCAGGGCAAGAACCCGACCGAGCTCCTCGCCGCGCTCGACAAGCTGTACACGTCGAGCCCGCTCATGAAGCAGTACGTCGACGTGCACCTCGTGTACGACCCGTTCGACCGCCAGTTCAACATGTGGCGCAACGTCGCCAAGTTCTTCGCTCGCACCGAGGTGCGTCCCCTCCTCTCCCCCTTCTCTCCCTCGAGCACGTCCCTCGCACAGACCCTGACCCCCTCGGACCTCCTGCAGTACGTCATGATGCTCGACGTCGACTTCTGGCTGTGCACCGACTTCCGCTCGCGCATGCTCGACTCGCCCGAGATCATGCAGCGCCTCAAGGGCGGCATGGCGGCGTTCGTCGTCCCGGCGTTCGAGTTCCACAAGCAGAGCGACGGCGTCGACCCGCTCACGTTCCCCTCGACCAAGGAGGTACGTCCCTCCTCTCCCTCCTCGCCCTGTCTCTCTCCAGCCACCGAACGAGAGCTGACGAGCTCCCTCGTCGACGATCTGCAGGACCTCGTCCAGCTCGTGCGCGACGACAAGATCGGCATGTTCCACAAGTCGTGGGCGCCCGGGCACGGCTCGACCAACTACACGCGCTACTACGACGCCAAGCCGGGCGAGGTGTACCGCGTGCACGGCTACACGCACTCGTACGAGCCCTACGTCATCTTCAAGAAGGAGGGGACGCCCTGGTGGGTCCTCCTCGTCCCTGTCTCCTCCTCCTCGCGCCTCCCGCCCTGCACGACCGACGAGCTGATTCTCGCCCTTCGACGTGTTTGCAGGTGCGACGAGCGCTTCATCGGCTACGGCGGCAACAAGGCGGCGTGCCTGTTCGAGCTGTACCTCTCGGGCGTCTCGTTCTACGTTCTGCCCGACGACTTTCTCATCCACCAGTCGCACGCCTACGCCGAGAAGGCGCGTAAGCACGAGCGCAAGTACAACCGCAAGCTGTACACCGACTTCCGCGAGGAGCTGTGCTTCCGGTACCTCAACCTGTTCCTCGACCAGATCGAGAGCCCGAGGGCAAAGGTGCGTGCGCGCTCTCTCCGCCCGTCGTCCCCACTCGCGCCGCCTCGTGCTCCGGGATCTACATGTGATTGGTGGAAGTGCGCTGACGCCGCCGCCGTCCCTCGCAGAACCTCGCCATCGAGTGCAAGAAGATCAAGGGCTTCAGCACGACGGCGGCGCGCTACATTGCTGCGGCCGGTGGCGTCGAGCCGCCTCCCAAGCGCGCATGATCGTCGGTCGCCCTCGTTTGCGCCCGCCTGGCCGACCTGGTCGAGCCGGCCGCACCTCGAGGCGCCGACGCTGGCCGTCCTCCGCCTCGCTCACGCTCCCTCCCCCTTCCTCGGCGTCCTCCTCGTTCTGTTGCATCACCCTCGCCCCTACATCTCGCCGTGCCCCTACCCTCTTCGTGTCGTTCCTCTCCTCGCATCTTTCGTCGTCGTCGTCGGTGCCGTTCGTCGCCGCCCTCCCTCATACCCTCCTGCGCCCTCTCTCCTCGGTCTTGCTCCCTCCTTCCTCTCCTCCCTTCCTCCACCTTGTGCGACTATGTTGAGCCGTAGACAGACGAGGCTTTGCGCACGTCGAGATACCCTGTTCCACCCCTCTGCGCGGCGGACGACGCTGCTCGTGCGCTCGTCCCTCTCGCTCGGGCTCCGGTCGATGCGAGCTTGGTCTCGGGAGCGGGGCTTCTACCTTGGGAGAGAGAAGGATAGGATCTCGATGAAAGGGAAGCAGGGAACAGGCAGGTGCCGCGACCCGAGCCTCAGTCTCTCGCGGGAGCGAAGGCGCCAGGTCCCGGGCGGCGAGAGCGAGGGTCCGTCCTCCACCGCGCTCTCCCTCGCTCGCCAGTGGGACTCGCACGGCGCACGCTCCAGCACGAGCGCACCCAGCACCGAGCGCACCTCGCTCCGCCCGCGCTCGCCGCGCCAGCTTCACCGCCCCCCGCCTGCGCCCTCCCCGCGGTCCGCCTTCACCGCCACGCCAGCCCTCTGCGAGAAGCCTACGCCCCGCCGAGCCGCCTCGAGGGCCTCGCAAGACGCCCATACCAGCCGCACACGCCGCCGAAGCGCTCGCCGTCGCCGCCAACCCTCATCGCCCCACGGCGTCCCGCGACTCGCCCGCCCTCGTTCGCACTCGAGCCAGAGTCGCTCGTGACGCTCGGGAGTCACTGAGCAACGCAGCAACAGCACCACCAGTCCCAGCCGAGCCGCGCACCGCCCTACCCTCCTCGCCTCGTCCTCGTCCTCGCCTTCGCCTCATCCGCCGCAACGCGCCCGCCCGCCGAGCGCATCTCCAAGCGCACTCCCCTCTCGACCGAGCACATCCCCTCGCCGCACGACCCCGCCCACGTCCACACACAGCGCCAGCCATGGGTTGCGGCTCGTCGTCGCTCAAAGACGCCGACGGCGGCGCGGGTCGCGAGCCCAACGGCGAGAAGGCGCGCAACGCCGCCATCGACAAGCAGCTCGAGGAGGACGCCAAGAAGCTGCGGCGAGAATGCAAGATCCTCCTGCTCGGTGCGTCCTCGTCCTCCTCCTCGTCCTCCCCGAGGTGCGAGAGCACGGCTGACTCGCGGCGCTGTCCCTCTGCTGCAGGTTCGGGCGAGTCGGGCAAGAGCACGATCGTCAAGCAGATGAAGATCATGTACCAGGGCGGCTACGCCCGCGACGAGATGCTCCTCTTCCGCCTGTCGATCCACAAGAACATCCTCGACTCGGCCCAGGGCCTTGTCCTTGCCATGCGCCGGTTCAAGCTCGAGCCCGTCGAGGACGTCAATCGCGCCTACGCCGACAAGATCATGGACCACCGCCTCGAGGCCGACACGTACTCGACGTCGAGCCCGACGTTGCCGACGACGTCGGCTGCAGGCGCATCCGGCGGCGGCGGCATCGACGGCGGCCTGAGCGCCGAGATCGTGCGCGCCATCGACAGCTTGTGGCACGATCCGATCATCCCGAGCGTGCTCGACCGGCAGAGCGAGTTCTACCTCATGGACTCGGCACCTTAGTGCGTCCCCCTTCCGCTTTCGCTCGCACCCCGCGCAGCACCCGACGCTGACTCCCTCGTCCCTCCGCGTGCGCAGCTTCTTCGACGAGGTCAAGCGGATAGGCGCGAGCGGGTACGTGCCGAGCGAGGCCGACGTCCTCCACGCCCGGACAAAGACGACCGGCATCAGCGAGACCAAGTTCAAGGCCGGGCAGCTCAGCATCCAGTGCGTCCCTCGTCTCCCATCTCGCTCGCTCTTTGGACCTCGAGCTGACTCTATGACCCCCTCGCAGCATGTTTGACGTCGGCGGGCAGCGGTCTGAGCGCAAGAAGTGGTGCGTCCCCTCGTCCTCTCTCCTCGCACCGCGGCTCGAGAGCTGACCTCGCTCCCTCGCCTGCTCGCAGGATCCACTGCTTCGAGGCCGTCACGTCCATCATCTTTTGCGTCGCCTTGTCCGAGTACGACCAGGTCCTGCTCGAGGAGAACGGCCAGAACCGGATGAACGAGTCGCTCGTCCTGTTCGAGAGCGTCATCAACTCGCGGTGGTTCATCGTGCGTCCCTGGTCCTCTCTCTCAGCTTCATCAAGTCGACCTAGCTGACGCTCTCTCACCGTCGCGCCCGCAGCGCACGTCCATCATCCTGTTCCTCAACAAGATCGACCTGTTCCGCACCAAGGTAACCAAGGTGCCGCTCGAGCGCTACTTCCCCGAGTACCAAGGCGGGCCCGACGTCAACAAGGCCGCCAAGTACATCCTGTGGCGCTTCACGCAGCTCAACCGGCAGCGCCTGAGCATCTACCCGCACCTGACGCAGGCGACCGACACGTCGAACGTGCGTCTCGCTCTCTCTCCTCTCTCCCTCCTCGCTCTCGCCCTCAACGGTGCAGCGCTGATGCTCGACTCTTGCTCGCAGATCCGCCTCGTGTTCGCCGCCGTCAAGGAGACGATCTTGCAGAACGCCCTGCGCGACTCGGGCATCATCTAGTTCTCGTCGACCTTGTCATTCCTCCTCCTCTCCTCTGTGCCCAAGCAGTACCCTGTCCTCTCGATGCTCTCCCTCCTTGTCTCTCTCGCTCTCTCTCCTCGTACTGTGTATCACTGCGCCATCCCCTCGAGCTCGTTCCTGCCGATACCCCTACTCTATCCCCTCCGTCCCTCCTCGCTCTGTCCTCCTCCCTCTCCACCTCGACTGCGGCGGCACCCGTACGTGCAGCGTGCAACACGCCCATACCCTCCTCTCGCGCACGCGCTGCCCCTTGCCGCACCTCGAGAGCTTGCCGCACCTCGAGAGCTCGAGAGCGCCGACGACGAGCACACCGGCTCCTGCTGCCCAGTGCGCATCGAGCGAGGCTCGACCGGGCGAAGGCGCTGCGCGCTGCGAGGCCGTGCCTGCTGCGCGTGCCCTGGCTGGCGCTCGTCGGAGGAGCGCGGTCCGTGCGCTTGCCCGACTCGAGGTTGAGCGCGACGACGAGGTCGTGGCCGGCGGGGGAGGGCGAGGAAGCGAGTGCTGCGCTGTCGAGAGAGGACGAGAGGGCGGCGGCGGTGGCTGGCGACGGGGCGGGTCGAGGCGGAGCTCAAGGCTGGCGGTGCGGCTGCGCGGGCGGGTAACCCGGTGCGCCGGCGTGCGAGTACGAGCGCGTGTGCGACGACGCAACGGGCTCGGGGACGCTCATGCCCGCGTTCGAGAAGTAGCCGGGGCCCTTGCTGCGCGCGAGGAAGCGTGCGAGGAGAGGGTCGGCGAGGTGCTCTGAAGGGAAGGGGGGAGGGAGAGATGGAACGGACGAGGTCGAGAGGCCGTGCGCTTCTGCGTCGCGAGCTTGAGACAAGGCCGACGCCTCGGACGGGTTGAGGCCGCACTTGATGCAGGTGAGCTGCGGGCGTTGCGGGGAGGAGAGACGGAGGGAGGAGGAGGAGAGTCAGTCAAGCTGCAGATGCAGAAGGGTCACAGCGAGAGCAGGAAGCTGCGCACCTCGTCGGGTCGGTCGTCGCCAGCGCTGAAGCCGATCGGAGCTGGGCCGAGAGCTGCGCCTGCACGACGAACGGGAGGTCAGCTCCGACAGCTCGAGGAAGGGGAAGGGCGTTTGATGGAGCTCGACGCACCTCGGCTGAGGGCGACGCCGCAGATCAAGTAGCAAGGACAGCATAGGCACTTCCCTGCGAGCAAGAGAGAGCGAGAGGGGCGAGCAGAGGAGGTCAGTGCCGCTCGACCCGAGGTTGGACAATGAGAAGGGACGCACACAGGCCTGACGAGCTCTTGTGAGGCAGGCGAAAGTCGTGCGAGCCGCCCTCGTCGCAGATGGCCGTGTCGTGCGTGCTCGGCGAGGCCATGGTGGAGCGAGGTCGGAGTCGGGCGAGGGAGAGGGGAGCGGGAGGAGGAAGGTCGATTGGCTGGGGGCGCGCTCTTGCGGTGAGGGCGTGGCGTCAGAGAGCCTGTCGAGGCTATGCCCGAGCTGCTTGACCGTCCAGAGCGGCGAGAGACGACGGGTCGAGAGCGAGACGAGCGAGACGACGACGACGCGACCTCTCGCTCCTCGCCCATCTCGCTCTCGACTGCGAGCAGGCTCGCCGACCGCCTACAGCCCGTCGTACGCCCGACCCAGCCCGCCCTACCAGTCCTGCCGGTCCTCCCGACGACCGCGCGGCCCCCCACCTCCTTCATCTCCTCGGCCACAACAACCCAGCCCGACACTCGCCCACGGACCACAGCTGCTGCAAGCACGCTCGTCAGCAACCCAGAGCACCTCTATCACGGCGACCAACCCGACGGCGAGCAGCCCCAAGGAGGCGGATGCAGTCGTACCCTCCGCCGCCCGGCACCCTCCCCCACCCCGCCCTCAACGGCTATGCCCGCCCGAGCCCGGCCATGAGCCAACACGCCCTCCCCCTCCCCGCCATGGGCAGCCCCGCCCTCGCCAACCAGCCCGCTCCACCGC
>Ga0308170_10002488_pt1 | contig 15799 bp, 19 predicted proteins | sample PhyBR2_2_FD_202136 | JGI IMG/M metagenome (GOLD analysis project Ga0308170, IMG submission 202136) | Phyllosphere microbial communities from UC Gill Tract Community Farm, Albany, California, United States - DLSLSB.R2 | ecosystem: Host-associated > Plants > Phyllosphere > Unclassified | place... | reverse complement strand
GGGGTTCAAGCCTGGTGATGATTACACCGGCATCGAATATGACGGCAGCGAACTGGTTTCCCTCAATGGCGGCCGCTTGTTGTACCGGTTGTGCTTTTTCGCCGAGTTCCAGCTGGGCCGCAATCTGGCGAGCCAGCCTGCCGAAAGCTGGCACGAACGTGAATTGGACGGCTTGTCGTCCTTTACCGGGGCCACCGTACGGGTCGATGCCATCGACCCGGCGGACCCCAACCTGAAACGTCCCGGCCCCGACGGGCGGGTGGAACTGACTTTCTCTGGAGACGTAACCCCATGAGCAAACGCATCACCGTGCTGCCGGCCCCGGGCCGTGCCGTACCGGACCCGGAAGCGGGCGATCTGTTGCCCCTCGAAGGCCGTGAAGTGCCGGACAACGCCTGGTGGCGTCGACGTCTGGCCGATGGCGATATCACTACCAAAGCCGTGAAAACGGTCAAACCACAGGGAGCCAAATAATGGCGATCGGATTCAGTAATATTCCTGCGGACATTCGTGTTCCGCTGTTCTACGCCGAAATGGACAACTCGGCCGCCAATAGCGCGTCGTCGGCGATGCGCCGGTTGATCGTCGCCCAGGTCAACGACAGTGTTGCCCCCGCCGAAGTCGGCAAACTGGTGTTGGTGTCCAGCGTCGCGCTGGCCAAGAACATCGGCGGGCAGGGTTCGATGCTCGCTTCGATGTACGAAACCTGGCGCAAGACCGACCCGCTCGGTGAAATCTGGTGCCTGCCGCTGCACAGCATCGAAGGTTCTATCGCAGAGGGCGTGCTGACCCTCACCGGCGCCGCCACGGAAAGCGGCGTGCTCAACCTGTACGTTGGCGGCGTTCGTGTTCAAGCCGCCATCGTCAATGGTGCAACGGCGGCTCAGGCCGCCACTGCGCTGGCCTTGAAAATCAACGCGGCCGCTGACTTGCCAGCGACCGCTGCGGCGGCTGAAGGCGTCGTGACTCTGAGCGCCAAATGGACCGGCGCCAGCGGCAACGACATCAGTCTGCAATTCAATCGCATGGGCAAGAGCAACGGCGAAGACACCCCGGCCGGCCTGACCACGGCAGTCACGCCGATGACGGGCGGTGCTGGCGTGCCGGACCAGACCGCCGCCGTCGCGGCCCTGGGGGACGAACCATTCGAGTTCATCGCCATGCCGTGGTCGGACCTGTCGAGCCTCAACACCTGGCAAGCGGTCATGGACGACAGCACCGGTCGCTGGTCCTGGGCCAAGCAATTGTTTGGCCATGTCTACAGCGCCAAGCGCGGCACTATCGGCACCCTGGTGGCGGCCGGCCAGGCACGCAATGACCAGCACATGACCATCCAGGCCCTGGAGTTGGGTGTACCGCAACCGTTCTGGGTCCAGGCCGCGGCCTTGGCGGCTCGCACGGCGGTGTTCATCTCCGCCGACGCCAGCCGTCCGACCCAAAGCGGTAGCCTGCCAGGCCTGGACCCGGCACCGGCCAGCGAGCGCTTCACCCTGACCGAGCGGCAGTCGTTGCTCAACTACGGCATCGCCACGGCGTATTACGAAGGTGGCTACGTACGCATCCAGCGTTCGATTACCACTTACCAAAAGAATGCCTTCGGCCAGGCTGACAATTCCTACCTGGACAGCGAAACCATGCACCAGTCGGCGTTCATCGTGCGGCGTCTGCAAAGCGTGATCACCAGCAAGTACGGTCGCCACAAACTGGCTTCCGACGGCACCCGTTTCGGCGCCGGCCAGCCCATCGTGACCCCGAGCACCATTCGTGGCGAGTTGATTGCCCAGTACGCCAAGCTCGAGCTGGAAGGCCACGTGGAAAACGCCGAGCTGTTCGCCGAGCACTTGATCGTCGAGCGCGACAGCCAGGACCCGAGCCGGGTCAACGTGCTGTTCCCGCCGGACTACATCAACGGCCTGCGGGTGTTCGCGCTGCTCAATCAGTTCCGCCTGCAGTACGACGCTGCCGCCTGACGGTAGCGCTCAGTCGCATGCATTCAGCCCACCTTGCGTGGGCTTTTTATTTGAAGGGAGAAACACCATGGGTCAACTGATTGCGGGCACCTGCTACGTCAAAGTGGACGGCGCTCAACTGACCATTAACGGCGGCTGCGAAGCGCCACTGATGTTCACCAAACGCGAAACCGTCGTACCCGGTTTCTACAAGGAAACCGACATCGCCCCGTCCTTCAAGGTCACGGCGCTGCACACCGCGGACTTCCCGCTCAAGCAACTGGTCGCCGGCACCGACATGACCGTCACCTGCGAATTCAACAACGGCAAAGTCTACGTGCTGGCCGGCGCCTACCTGGTGGAAGAGCCAGTGTCCAAAGGCGACGACGCCACCATCGAGCTGAAATTTGAAGGCATCAAGGGGACTTGGCAATGACCGATGTCGTGACGCTACGGGTGGCCATCGAGGCCCACGGCGGGCCGCTGAGCGAACTGACCCTGCGCCGTCCGACGGTGCAGGAAGTGCGGGCGATCAAGGCGCTGCCGTACAAAATCGACAAGAGCGAGGAGGTGAGCCTGGACATGGACGTCGCGGCCAAATACATCGCGGTCTGCGCCGGTATCCCGCCGTCGTCGGTCAACCAGTTGGACCTGGCGGACCTCAACGCGCTGAGCTGGGCCGTCGCGAGTTTTTTCATGAGTGCGGCGTCGCAGCCATCGGCGACCTGATCGCAGCCGCCTATGACCTGGCCTGGTTCTGGAAGGTTGACCCCGAACAGATGATGGCCAGGCCACTGGATGTGCTCCGCGAATCCCTGGAGCACGCGCAACGGATCAATGCGATGCAGCAGGTGCAGTGATGGCAGACACACAAAAGGTAGAGAAAAAAGCGGTGCTGCTGACGGGTATCGATGAGCTGTCGCCCAAGCTTGTGGACCTGCGGGCGAAGGTCGCGAGCTTCAAGCAGAACCTCGATGCCATTGGCCTGGGCAGCCTGGATGTTTCCGCACTGCTCCCCGAGGGCGGCCTGGCAAAACCATTCATGGAGGGGCTCAAGTCAGCAGAGGCTTTCAAAGGCGAAGTTGGCGCGGCGAATGCGGCGGCCAGCAGCTTGACGGCACCTGAAGCGCCCCGTGTGGCGGCACAGAACCTGGATGGATTGAAGACGTCCATCAGCAATGTGTCGGTGCAGTTCGGCTCGGCCCTGGGGCCAGCGGTCAACGCGGCAGCAGCCAGCTTGCAGCCGATGGTCACTGGTGTGGCCCAGGTGCTGCAGGACAACCCCCAGCTGCTGCAGGGCCTCGCCAATGGTGTCGTGGCGTTCAACGCTATTCAGACGGCGGTCGGCGGCGCGAGCCAGGCGCTGGAAGTGGTCAACCTGGCCTTGAAGATGAACCCCATCGGCTTGATTGCCATGGGCATCGCCTTGGCAGCAGGAATGATCATCGCGTACTGGACACCGATTTCGGCGTTCTTTGCCGGGCTCTGGCAGAGGCTTGCGCCCATCGTTCTGCCAATGGTCGAGTTCTTCAAGACAATGTTCGCCTTCACCCCGATGGGGCAGGTGATCAACAACTGGGGGGCGATCAGTAGTTTTTTCGGCGCACTCTGGAACGTGATCGTGGCGGCGGCGACGCCCATCATCGGTTTCATGCAGACGTTGTTCGCCTGGTCACCCTTGGGACAGATCATAGCCAACTGGGCGCCCTTGACCGGGTTGTTTTCGGCGATCTGGGATTTGCTCAAGGCACTGACCGTACCGGTGATGGACAGCTTGAAAGGCCTGTTCAATTGGACGCCGCTGGGGCTGGTCATGGCCAACTGGGGCACGATCGGTGATGTCTTCGCCGGGATTTTGGAAGGCATTCGTAACCAGTTCTCGATCATGCTGGCGGTGTTCAGCGGTTTGTTCGACTGGTCGCCCATCGACGGCCTCACCCAACAGTGGGGGCCGGTGGGTGAGTGGTTCGGCCAGTGGTGGGACGAGTTGCAAGGTGTGATTGCGCCGATCAAGGCGTTCTTCAACGGCGGTTTCGGCGAGGTCATCGCGACGTTCACCGGTAAGGTCGAAGGATTGACCGAGGCGCAGCGCAAGACCAATGGCGAGGGCAAGGGTGAACTGGCACCTGCATTTTTTGGTGGGGTCAGCGAACAACCTTCGGGCCTGACTTCCAGTCTTTCTCCGCCATCCGGAAACTCGTCGATGATCACTTCATTGGCGCCGGGCGCGTTGCCGCAAACCTCCAGCGCCCTGGTGCAACAAAGCGCCGCGAACAATCGTACGCAACTCGAAGGCGGCCTGACCGTGCGCTTCGAAAATGCGCCGGCCGGGTTGCGCGCTGACCCACCACAAACCAATCAACCGGCCCTGGCGGTGAATTCGCGCATTGGCTATCGCTCACTATCGGCAGGAGGTTCCAATGAGCTGGCGTGATCGTTTGTTGCCGGCGTCGTTTCGAGGCGTCGGGTTCTGGGTCGACCAGGCGAAAACCCCGGTCGGCCACAAGGGCCAATTGCATGAATATCCACAGCGTGACCAGCCGTTTTTCGAAGGGCTCGGCCAGCAAGCGAAGATTCATGAGCTGACCGCGTTCATCGTCGGTCCCGATTGCCTGGAGCAACGTGACACGTTGCTCAGGGCGCTGGAGCAGGGCAGCGGCGAATTGGTCCATCCGTGGCTCGGACGCATGCAGGTCAAGGTCGGTGAGTGCGACATGACCCAGACTCGCCAGGACGGCGGGCTGGTGACCTTCGTCCTGAAGTTCTACCCCGACCAGCCGCTGCAATTTCCCTCGGCCGCGATCAACAGCCAGAAACTGCTGCTGATATCGGCCGACAGTTACTTGGGGACGGCGGTGCGGCGCTTCGAAGACGCCATGACGTTGATCAAGGCCGCGCGGATCGGCATCGCTGACCTGCGCAACAGCCTCAAGGAGGTTTACGGCGTCATCGAGCAGGAACTCAAGCCGTTGATCGAGACCTATCGGCAACTCAGCGATCTGGTCAAGGCGGTGAAAGAGCTGCCCAAGGACGTGGCGGCCGAGTTCAAGGGGTTGTTGGGGGACATCCGGGAACTGAAGGATTTTGCCCGGGACGGCTATCGCGGCGTGATTGCCAGCGTGTCGCAGCAGGTAGAAGCCATTCGCAAGGCGGACGCTCCCAAACTCACCACGGGCAAGGACACCATGGCAGCGGCCCAGGCCGTGGCGGATCTGGTCCAGGACACGTTGCTGGTGCAGGCCGCGCAATGGATTGCAGCGATGCCGGTGGCGGCACCGGCGGTCAAGTTGGCGACCACGCCATCGGTGGCGCAGCAGGCGGTGCAACCGGTCCAGCGCCGAGACGTGCCGGTGGCCGACGATGTGCTGGCCCTGCGCGATGCCCTCAACGAGGCCATCTGGCAAGCCTCCCTCAAGGCTGATCCGGTTCACTACCAGGCAATGAACAACCTGCGTCAGCAAATGGCCGCGCACCTGACGGCAGTGGCGTCTTCGGGCGTCAGGCTGATCAACCTGTCGTTCAAGCAAAGCCTGCCGGCGCTGGTGGTGGCCTATCAGCAATTCGCCGATGCCACCCGGGTGACCGAAGTGACCCAGCGCAACGGCGTGGCCCATCCTGGTTTCCTGCCGCCCAATGACTTGAAAGTCTCGGGGGAGTAAGCAATGAATGAGCTCGATAATGCTGTTTCGCTCACGGTCGGCGGGTTGGATTACGGCGGTTGGAAAAGCGTGGAAATCAGCGCGGACCTGGAGCGTCAGTTCCGTACGTTCAAACTCGACATCACTTGGCAGTGGCCGGGTCAGACTCAATCGATGCCGATTCGCCCGGGCGATGAATGCCAGGTGCGTATCGGTTCTGATTTGGTGCTCAGCGGCTATGTGTTCAAGGCTCCGGTCAGCTATGACGGCCGCCAGATCAGTCTGAGCATTGAGGGAGGGTCCAAAACCCAGGACCTGGTGGATTGCGCGGCGATCAATCGACCAAGCCAATGGCGCGGGCAGACGGTACTAAGCATTGTCCAGGCCCTGGCGTCGCTATATGGAGTGGGGGTGGTCAGCGAAATCCCCGAAACCGCTCGTTTGAGTGAGCACAGCATTGTGCCGGGGGAAACGGTTTTTCAATCCATCGACCGTTTGCTGACGTTATTCCGGGTGTTTTCCACTGACGATGCGCAAGGGCGTGTGCTACTGGCCAAACCCGGTAGCGGCGGGCGGGCCAGTGATGTGCTGGAGCTGGGCAAGAATATTCTCTCGGGCAATGCGCCGATGGACTACAGCCAGGTGTTTTCCGAGTACCGGGTCATCGGTCAGCACAAAGGCAATGATCTGCAGAGCGGAGCGGCGGTGAGCGAAGTTTCGGGCACCGCCACCGACTTGAGTTTCAAGCGCAAGCGGGTGACGGTGATCAGCGAAAGCGCTCAACTGACGTTCGAACTGGCCCAGCAACGGGCCGACTGGGAAAGCGCCATTCGTACCGGCAAGGCCCTGACCACGACCTATCGCGTGCAGGGCTGGCGTCAGGCCAATGGCGACTTGTGGCGGCATAATGCCCTGGTGCGAGTGATCGACCCGGTGCTGGGGTTCGACGGCGACATGCTGATTTCCAAAGTGACCTACTCGCTGTCCACCCAAGGCTCCGTCACCACGTTGCAAGTCGCCCCGCCCCATACCTTTGACGCGAACCCAGTGCCGCCCAAACCCTGAGCCCCGCGCAGATGCCTGCCCACCATAGATCCCTGTGGGAGCGAGCTTAACTCGCGATGGCGGCAGTGCAGCCAATAGAGATGTTGATCCGAACATCGCGTTCAAGTCCCCGATTCTCAAGGAAACCTAAATGAGCCTACTGACTCGCCTCCTGGCGCGCGGCACTGTCGTGTTCGCCAATTCGGCCACCAAGTTGCAATCGCTGCAAATGCGCCTCACCGCCGGGGAGATGAACGACGACATGGAGCACTTCGAACCCTACGGCTTTACCAGCAACCCGCTGGCCGGCGCTGAGGGCATCGCCACGTTCCTGGGTGGCGACCGTTCCCATGCCGTGGTGCTGGTGGTGGCCGACCGTCGTTTCCGCCTCAAGGCCCTGGCCCCTGGTGAAGTGGCGATCTACACCGACGAAGGCGACAAGATCCACTTCAAGCGCGGCCGTGTCATCGACATCGACACCGCCACCCTGAACATCCGCGCCAGCAGCGCGGTGAACATCGACAGTCCCGTCATCAATCACACCGGCAAAATTGTCTCCCAGGGCGACCAGATCGCCGGCGGCATCAGCCAGGTCAAACACGTGCATGTCGGCGTGCAGGCCGGCAATGGTCAGACCGGTGCGCCGGCGGGAGGGCAATGATGTTCATCAGCCGGAACCTGCACGCCGCGCTGACCCGCTCGGTGCTGATCAGCCTGTTCACCTGGCGCCGCGCCGCCGTCGACGATGCTGTCGATGACGAAGAACGTTTCGGCTGGTGGGGCGACACGTTTCCTACTGTTGCTGACGACCGCATTGGCTCGCGGCTGTGGCTGTTGCGACGGGTCAAGCTGACCCGCCAGACCCAGCTCGACGCCGAATTCTATGCCCGCGAAGCCTTGCAATGGCTGATCGACGACGGTCATTGCAAGGCCATCGACATCATCAGCGAACGTCTCGACGCCCAGCGCCTGAACCTGCGTACGGTCCTGACCCTGGCCGATGGCGAGCGCCTGGACATCAACCCCGATAACAGTTGGCAGGTGACCTATGCCGTTTGAAACCCCTTCGCTGCCGGTGCTGATCAAGCGCGCCCAAAGCGACCTGGCCAGCGATTCGCTGCGCCAGTCCGATGCCCAAGTGCTGGCCCGCACCCTCGGCGGCGCTACCTATGGCCTGTATGGCTACCTGGATTGGATCGCCGAGCAGATCCTGCCGGATAAGGCCGACGAATCCACCCTGGAGCGCATCGCCGCCCTGCGCCTGAACCAGGCGCGCAAAGCGGCCCAAGTGGCCAGCGGCAGCGTCAGCTTTACGGCCACGGCTGGCGCCGTGCTGGATGTCGACACGCTGCTGCAATCCACCGATGGCCGCACCTACAAGGTGACCAGTGCCCGCACCACCGGCAACGGTCTGAACAGCACCACCATTGCCGCACTGGACGCTGGCAGCCAGGGCAACGCCGACGCCGGCCTGGTGCTGACGCCCGTTCAACCGATCCTCGGCATCGGCAGCAGCTTCACCGTGCTGGCGCCAGGACTGGCCGGCGGTGTCGCCCGGGAAAGCCTCGAATCCCTGCGGGCGCGGGTGATCCGCTCTTATCGCATCATCCCCCACGGCGGCTCGGCCCAGGACTATGAAACCTGGGCCCTGGAATGCCCTGGCGTCACCCGCGCCTGGTGCCGCGGCAGCTACCTGGGGCCAGGCACCGTTGGCTTGTTCATCATGCGTGACGACGACCCACAGCCGATCCCCAATGCCGAGCAATTGGAGGAAGTCCGTGCCTACATCGAACCACTGCGCCCGGTAACCGCTGAGGTGCATGTGTTGGCGCCGACGCAGGTCCCGATGATCTACAAGCTTCGAATCACCCCGGATACCAGCGCCGTGCGCGCGGCCATTGAGGCTCAGCTACGCGACCTGCATAACCGCGAAGCCGGCCTTGGTGAAACCCTGCTGCTGACTCACATCGCCGAAGCCATCAGCAGCGCCACCGGCGAAACCGATCACAAACTCACTGCGCCGAACGCCGATGTGGTTGCCGCCGGCAATCAATTGCTGACCTTCGGAGGCTGCGTATGGCAGGCATAAGAACCGCTGATCAATACCAGGCTCAACTGCGCAGCCTGCTGCCCAGCGGCCCGGCGTGGGACCCCGAGCGCGTGCCGGAGCTGGAAGACGTGCTGGACGGCATCGCCCAGGAACTGGCCCGCCTCGATGCCCGCGCCGCCGACCTGCTTCATGAAATGGACCCGGCGGGTGTGAGTGAACTGGTGCCGGATTGGGAACAGGTGATGGACCTGCCTGATCCATGTCTGGGCGCCACGCCACTGTATGACGATCGGCGTCTGGCGGTGCGTCGACGTTTGTTGGCAGTGGGCAGCCAGGCCATTGCGTATTACGTGGAGATCGCCAAGAGCCAGGGCTACCCCAACGCCACCATCACCGAACTCAAGGCTCCACGCATGGGCCGCGCGCGGTTTGGCGAAGCGCATTTCGGGACATGGCAGGCGCAGTTCATGTGGACTCTCAATACCGGCGGTCGGTTGCTGTTGGGGCGGCGTTTCGGCGCGAGCTATTGGGGTGAGCGGTTTGGCGTCAATCCGGGGTCGGCGTTGGAATGTCTTATCCACCGCAGTGCGCCGGCACATACGAAGGTTCACATCAATTATGACTGAGGAGTAGACGATGGATTATCCGAAAAGCGTGCCCAGCGCTGGGCTGGTGAATGGGAAGTTCATGGATGAAAACCCGCTGACCGGGACGCCGGGGTCATTGATTCCGGCGGCGTGGGGAAATGGGGTGACGCAGGAAATCATCAATGTCATCAAGGCGGGAGATCTGACGCCAGATGAAACCCAAAACGATCAGTTGCTTGAGGCGATTCAGTCGGTCACCGCCAAGGGTTGGAACCAGGACCTCGCTCTTCCGATCGGTGCTTTGCCGCTGCCAACGATTGCAACGGCAGATACCCGTATGGCAATAACGCCAACCGCACTATCAACCAGCGGCGGACGTGTCTCGATTCCGGCGGGCGTGTATATCAGCATTGGACAAGACGTGGTGAGCGGGCGGTTGGGTCGATCACGCACTTATGTGACAGCGGCCTGGAGCAGCACCGACTTGTTGCCCAGCGCCAGTTATTTTTTAAGGGCGCAGGTAATAGACGGCGTGCTGACGTTCTATGTGCAGCGTGGAACGCTGTATGACATCTCGCCGGAATCCTTGAAGGGAACGGTCAACGGCGCGTCCGGCGGCGGGTTTGCATCCACGCCCCTGGACATGTGCCTGGCCTGGGTGATGACGGGGGCACCGGGCTCCTTGCCAACGATCCGCGCGATCTACAACCGTGCTCAATTAAGCTGGACGCAAACGGTAAATGGCACTGGGGTGGTGTATCTGCCATTGGATCCGCATGCGCGCGCGGCGCGGCTTGTGGCGGGTAATCCAACACCCTCTCCGAATGCCGTGACTTCACTGGCCTTTGTTCAGGCTGGGTGGGTTGGGGGCAATTACAGTTATCTGTCACCGGTCGCTACAACTCCCGGCAACAATGCCGGGGGCTGGGCAAGTCCCGCGAGTCCATCCATGTGCGTGCTGTTCTCCAGTAACGTCGTCAATGACGTAACCGTCTCCACGGTCACCGCCAGTTTTGACCATGCCCAGTCGCGTTCGCTTTGGCAGTCATATCAGGCGGAGCACACATTGGGTGCAACCATCGCCGATAGTGACGAGCTATTACTGAGCATGGGAATCAAGGGACACCAGGCACTTACGGACTACAGCGTGGGTATCGCCGTGAATTTCACCAACGCAATCAATGTTCACCTGTCCTGGGAGCTGATCCGATGAAAGTCATTCAAGAACTGCACCAGTACGAAGATGGACTTCGCCCGCCTTCACCTTCTCCCGCCCATACCTGGGAGGACGGCAACTGGGCGCTGACTGAAGAGAACGCTGCCGAGCTGTTGCGCCAGGAAACCGAGCGCCTATGCACCAAGATTGATGCCGCTGCCGACAGCGCACGTCGCACACTGGCCGGTGATCCACTGCGCGCCCTGGAATACCAACAAACCGCCCTGGAGGCACAGGCTTTCAAGGAGCAGGGCTACCCGAAAAAAGCCGTCCCACTGGCCGTTTCAGCGTGGGTTGTCAAAGGGCGCACAGCCAGGCAGGCGGCGGATCAGATTCTCGCCAAGGCCGCCGAGTTCGATTCGAACCTGCTGGCGCTCCGCGAAGTGCGCCTCAAGGCTAAGGCGCAAATTCGCGCGCACGTCGCCAAAGGTAACGCGGATCTTGCCGCCCAAGCCGCTGATGACGGACTCGAGGCCATCCGGGTGCTACGCCTTCGCGCGTGATATCCATCTCACAGAGAGAAGCGAAACATGGATTATCCAAAAAGTGTTCCCAGCGTTGGACTGGTGAACGGTCGGTTCGTGGATGAGAATCCCGTCGAAGGTTCGCCGGGATCCTTGATCCCCGCCGTGTGGGGCAACAGCGTCACGCAGGAAATTCTGGGAGTGATTTCTGGCGCCGATATGACGCCATCCGAAGCGGATACCAACCAGCTTTTCAAGGCAGTTCAGAAAATTATCGGTACGACCACCCCCATACGTTCGGTGATTACGCGGCTGGCCCTGTCGAAAGCGCTGACGGCGAATGAACTTGGCCTCGTATTGATTGACGCCAACGCTGGCTCCACCACGATCGGATTGCCCTCGTCCGACGGCGGGCTGGGTGTTCGAGATGTCATCGTTCGACGTCTGGACAACAGTGGTAATCGTTTGGTGATCCAGGCGGCTGGCACTGATCGAATCAAGTTCCACACCCATCTTTCGGCTGTGGGCTATCCATTTCTCGTATTGATGGGTAATGGTGATTGGTGGCATTTGCGCGGTGACGGTGCCGGGAGTTGGTGGCCCTTGGGACGGTTTGACAACACACCTTTAGGGCGCCCGAGTTTTGAAACGACTATCCAACTGAGCCCGGGAGGTTACGGTGCGCTAAATGGCACAGTTATGAAGCGTATTGAATGGCCTTGGCTCTGGGATCATGCCCAACAGTCTGGAATGCTCGGCACCGAAGCCACTCGGGAAGGTAACGAAGGCAAATGGAGCTCTGGTGACGGGGCACTTACTTTCCGTGCGCCGGAAGGGCGGGGTGAGTTCCTGCGAATTCTGGACGAAGGACGCTCAGTGGACACGGGAAGGGCGATGGGGGCCTTTCAACCCGGCACTGTCCACTCTCATGCGCTAGGGGCGCAAGGGACTGGTGCGGTTGGATCAAGATGGTCCGATAGTCTTACCGGTTTCGGTGTCAATACCCGCGAGGAAATCAAAATCATCGGAGATTTGGTCAATGGCGGCCCGACTTTCCCTGCTGGGACCTCTTACCAGATGGATCCGGCCAATACGCTGCTCTACTCGTTCAAGTCCCGCCCGCGTAACGTCGCCTATCCTGCGCGTATGAAACTAATCTGAGGTGTCTGTGTTTTATTATTTATTCGATAAGACCGGCGCATTGTCCGGGCCCGTGGAGTTTTCCGTAACGCCGGGTATTGGCGTTCAGATTCCCAGCAATGCTGTTGAAATTTCCTTTGAGCTACCCCCACCTGAAAGCGGCCGTACGTGGGCGCTGGTGAATAATGTTCCTCGAGAGGTGATGGATCATCGCGGTCTGGTTTATCGCAAGGAAGATGGCGGCGAGCAAGTCTGGAGCGAACTTGGAGAGTTGCCGGCTGCGTTCACAAGGGAACCCTGGCCGGGTAATTATCATATTTGGGCAAACCAATCCTGGCAGTTTGACGCTGAGTCGCAACTGAACGACGTCAAGGCTCAAGTTCTGGCCGAACGGGATGTTTTTCTTCGCGACGCAGTTCTGCGTATCGCCCCCCTGCAATACGCCGAAGACATTGGCGATGCGAGCGATCAGGAGCAACTCGCTCTGATGGAGTGGAAGCTCTACAGCGTCGAATTGAACCGCATCCAACATCAGATCGGTTTCCCAACCGACATCACCTGGCCGGTCGTGCCTGAGTTCGCTGTTTAAACCGACTACAGGGTGGACGACAAAAAAACACTCATTTTTTCCAGGCGCTGTTGGTGCAAGTCAGCAGGCGAGGCTTCCCACTGCCGTTTTCGACCGTTTGAAATTTAAAGGAGAGGAACTTGGACTATCCCAAAAGTGTGCCCGGTGCGGGCTTGGTGAATGGCCGGTTCGTGGATGAAGATCCACTGGCAGGTACGCCGGGATCATTGATCCCCGCCAATTGGGGGAATGGCGTCACGCAAGAGATGCTTAATATCATACAAGCCGCCGGATTGACGCCGTCGGAACAACTGAACAATCAGTTATTGACGGCATTGCGAGGCAGCGGGTTATTCGCCACCGCCCCACAATTCGACAACGATGGATCCGTGGCGACCACGGAGTTCGTAAGACGCAGCGGGCTCCAGTATTCCGGCTTTACCGCATACGCGACCAATACCGCGTTGACAGTAGCTCACATCGGCGGGGTCGTCAGTTTCGCTAGTGCGACGCCGATCAGCGCCACGTTGCCCGACACTGTTGGAATCATGCATGGGGCGACGCTGAACCTTATCAATGTGGGGACCGGCGTGGTGACCGTTTCGACGGCCTCGATTGCCGATACGATAGGTTCGTCAAGTGCGGCATTGGGGCCGATCGATCTGGGGCGGGGTGAAACAGCGGAGTTCATCAAACTGGCTAACCAATGGCGGTTGATCGGCGGCACCATTTTGCTGAAGTACACCTCGTTGTTCTCAGGCCAGCTCGGTAACCCGGGCTACCAGAAATATGCCAGTGGAAACATCGACCAGTGGGGCTTCGGTACGACCGATGCCAATGGCGAGGTCTTTGTTACTTTCCCCATTTCCTTTCCCAACGCCTTTGTCTCGGCAGTGGCGACTCACGCGGGTGGCGATTCAGCCATCGTGATCGTGATGGGCGGGACAGCCACCCGGCAAGGTGTACGCCTGAAAGTCCGACACTATTTAGGGCAAGTAGCTGCTGGATGGGCTGTTACTTATTTCGCGAAGGGTTATTGAATGATCGAGTTCAGCGTGTTGTTCAGTCCAAGTACCTGCGGGGCTTATGTTCCAGGTATCAATACTTCAGACATTCCTGAAGATGTCATAGAAATTCCGCGGGCTTATTGGCTCTCGCTGCTTCAACAACTGGCCGTTTCGTCCAAGAGAATCTCAGTCAACCCAGACAACGGTTACCCCATTCTCATAGATCCACCTCCTCTTACGGCGGAGCAGGCTACTGCGAACGAATATGCCTGGCGCAGCGGCCAGCTTACGGCCACCGACCGCCTGGTAGCCCGGGATCGCGACGAAATGGACGATGGAGGCGGTACAACCCTGGACCAGACGCAATACACAGCGCTCCAGGCTTACCGTCGCTCGCTCAGGGATTGGCCGCAGGATGAGTTTTTCCCGGCAGTTGAACATCGCCCGGTCGCGCCGCCCTGGCTGGCTGGACAACTTTAATAATCTGTATTCGATGGTCTGAGCATGGACGTTACCCAACAGCAACTCACCAACATCATGCCCAACGCCCGCAGCCAAGCGGGCGTTTTCATTTCTGCGCTTAACGCAGCCATGTCCCGCTATCGCATCGACACGCCTAAACGCATCGCTATGTTCCTGGCCCAGGTCGGCCATGAGTCGGGGCAATTGCGTTACGTGCGCGAACTCGGCGGTGATCAATACCTGGGCAAGTACGACACAGGACCGCTGGCCGTGCGCCTGGGTAACTCGCCCCAGGCCGACGGTGATGGCCAGAAGTATCGCGGCCGAGGTCTGATCCAGATTACCGGCCGCGACAATTACCTTCGTTGCAGTCAGGGACTGTTTGGCGACGCACGCCTGCTGGCCTTGCCTGAACTTCTGGAGCAACCGCAATGGGCCGCTGAGTCCGCTGCGTGGTTCTGGGAGCAAAACGGCTTGAACGAACTGGCCGATCGCGATCAGTTCAACAGCATTACCCGACGCATCAACGGTGGTTTGAACGGTTTGGAGGATCGCCTGCAACTCTGGGCGCGGGCGAGGGCGGTGTTATGCCAGCCTTCGGCCTGATGCCTTTTTCCGCTCGCACCCTTGGCATCGTCGTTCTATTGGCATTGTTGGCGGGTGGCCCGGCGATGCTCGCATGGCGAGTTCAAGATTGGCGTTATGGCCGACAATTGGCGCAACTGGAGCAATCCCAGGCCGTCACGTTGAACCGGATAAGCCAGTCGGCCGCGATGCAGCAAAAGGTCGAGCAAGACAAACGCGAAGCCCTTGGACGCCAACTGTCCGCCAGCGAACAAACCCATTACCGAGCCTTGAGCGATGCCCAACGTGACCAGGATCGCCTGCGCGATCGCCTTGCTACTGCCGATTTGCGGCTGTCAGTCCTCCTCGACGCCGACGATGTGGCCGCCGGTTGCACAATGCCTGCCGCCGCCGGCACCGGCAGCCTGGATCATGGCGCCCCACGCGCCCGACTTGACCCAGCGCATGCTCAACGAATTATCGCCATCACCGACGAAGGCGATCGAGGACTGATTGCCTTGCAGGCTTGCCAGGCCTATGTCAGGGCCCTAGGTCAATGATCCGGCGAGCCTTGCAAGCTGCGAATGCTCGTGTACGGTAGGCCTCCATTGTGTCGAATCGGGAGAGCATCATGGACGACATTACCGGGCTGGCCGCTGAACTCGGCAGGCGCTTGCAGTTGCTCAATGCTCATGTCACCACCGCCGAGTCCTGCACCGGGGGTGGGATTGCCGAGGCAATCACCCGTATTCCCGGGAGTTCGGCCTGGTTCGAGGCCGGTTATGTCACCTATTCCAATCGCCAGAAGACCCAGCAGTTGAACGTCCCGGCCGAGTTATTCGCGACGGTGGGGGCGGTCAGTCGCGAGGTGGTCGAGGCCATGGTGCGCGGTGCCCAGCATAAAAGCCTGGCGCGTTATGCCGTGGCGGTCAGCGGGGTCGCCGGGCCGGACGGGGGCACGCCGAACAAGCCGGTGGGCACCGTATGGTTGGCCTGGGGGATTGGCGAGGCGGTGGTCAGCGAGCAGCGGTTCTTTGCAGGCAACCGCGACGAGGTCCGCCGACAAACGGTTAAGGCCGCGCTAGAGGGGCTGCTGCAACATGCCGCTGT
>Ga0308170_10002486_pt1 | contig 15804 bp, 20 predicted proteins | sample PhyBR2_2_FD_202136 | JGI IMG/M metagenome (GOLD analysis project Ga0308170, IMG submission 202136) | Phyllosphere microbial communities from UC Gill Tract Community Farm, Albany, California, United States - DLSLSB.R2 | ecosystem: Host-associated > Plants > Phyllosphere > Unclassified | place... | reverse complement strand
TGGCCGCCTTGACGAGGTCCTCGGTCGGCACCTTGGACTCTGCGACGACGCTCAGGTTGGGCGCGTCGTCCGCGACCTGGGCGAGGTCGGGCGCGCTCTCGAACGCGGGCGCCGAGCGGACCTGGACAGGCTCGCCGGCGGCAGTGCCAGCGTCTCGCGAGCCTGCGGGCGGGACCTGGTCGGCGATGGTGGCGTTGGTGCGGATGCGCTTGGTCTCCTCGTCGACGACGGCGTCCTCGAGCTGGCGCTTGGCGGGGAGGTTGACGGCGTCGAGTGGAGGTTGCTGGTCGCCCATGCCGCCGACGGCCTGCTGTGTCGGGTCGGGTGGTGCAGGGTGGGCGGCGTCCTGGAGCTGCTGCGGTGCGGGAGCCGAGTCGTCGGCCGAGGCGGAGAGGGGTTCGGGGATGGCGGGCGCGGCCTGGTCGTCCTCGGCAAGACGGGCGACGAGGTCTGCTTTGAGGCCGGATACGGGGAGTTGTCGGTCCTTCAAGAGGTCCTGCGGGAGGGGGCGAGGATGAGTGTCGGGCTGATGAGGTGGGGAGGAGGAGGGGGAGGAGGTGAGGACGAGGAGGGAGGGAGGGGCGCGCACCTTGAGATCTGCGACCTTGAGCTTGCTGTAGTCTGTCGGCTCTGTCATGGCTGCTCTACCTGCGGTGGAGGAGCGGGTCCGCCGTGTCGTCTTCGTCGCCGTCGCCTCCGCTCTCGTCCTCGAGCTCGACCTCCTCATCAGTCCGCTCGCTCGTCACCGCGACCTCGAGAGCTCTCAGCAGCGCAACAGCGAGCTTCACAGACCTCGACTCGACACGCCCCACGCCATGGTCAAGGACATGCAGGGCCTCCCGCCCTCAACACGCCTCCTCACCTTGCTCAACGTCCAGTCGGCCAAACCCTCGTCCTCCTCCACCAAGCGCACCCGCGACTGGCACCAGCTCGCTCGCAAGGCCACAAAGACCCAGCCCGGCACCTCGGCCCGCACCGACAAGGCCCGCCAGCAGCTCGGCGACAAGCTCGAGCGCGCAGCCCTCCTCCTCGACCACCGCGACCAACAAGCAGCCGCATCGCCCTCGTCCGCACCAGGCGCAGTCCCCACCGACGAGGCCAGTGATGCGGCCGCCGCAGCCGCCGACAGCGACGACGACCAGGACGACCTCGCGACCGCCGACCCCTTCACGCGCCACTTTGGGCCCGACTCGAGCCTCGTGCGCGGCAAAGACAAGGCCCAGCTCGACCTCGAGCACGAGTCGCACCGCAAGCGCTCGAGGAGCGTCTTTCCCGGCGTCGGCGAGGCCCAGGTGCTCCGCCCCGAGGCGGTGAGCGAGGACGAGGCGAGGGTCAGGCCCGTTGACGAGGCGCTCAAGCTGGTGCGTCTGCCTCTCTCTTGCTCTCAGCGCGCTTGTGTTCATGAGCTCGGCGTGCTGACCCTGTCCGCACGCCCGCAGTACAACCCCAAGCTCCTCGACAAGATGCGCTCGACCTCCTCTCGCAGTGCGTCCTCCTCGCTCTCTCTCCACTCGCACTTCCTCGCGCAGCTCGAGGCTGACTCTGGGCTGACCTCGTTGCACAGCCTCGATCCCGCCGTCCCAGTCGGCCTGGCTCCGCACCCTGTCGACCTACCAGGACGTCCTGTGCCCGCGCGTCGCGGTCGGCAGCGACGAGCACGAGGCGATCCGCGAGGCGTCGGCGCTCCACGCCATGAACCACGTCCTCAAGTGCGTCTCGCTCTCTCTCTCTCCTCTCGCAAGCGCTCGAAGGACAGCGACCGACTCGCCTTCTCCTCGCTCCCGCTCGGACCTGCAGGACCCGCACCCGCATCCTCAAGAACAACGAGTACCTCGCCAAGCAGGCGCTCGACAAGTCGGCTGCGTCCTCGTCGTCGTCTGCACCGGCCCGCTCGACGCTCGACCAGTCGTTCACGCGCCCCAAGGTGCTCGTCCTCACGCCGTTCCGCAACTCGGCCCTCACGTGGGCGCAGCACCTCATCTCGTACCTCCCGCCGTCGATCACGTCGGTCGAGAACTTTCCGCGGTTCGTCTCGGAGTACTCGCTGCCCGAGGGCGCGACCGACAAGCTCGTCGAGGACCGCGACAAGTACCCGCCCGACCACGTCGAGACGTTCCGTGGCAACATCGACGACGGGTTCCGCTGCGGCGTCAAGGTGACGCGCAAGACGGCAAAGATGTTTGCAGAGTTCTACCAGGCCGACGTCATCCTCGCGAGCCCGCTCGGGTTGAGGACGAGCATCGAGAAGGACGGGTGCGTGCGCGTCTCTCTCGGGCCCTTTCCCCTCTGCGCCCGGCCGCCGTCTCTCGGCGATAGAGCGAGAGCTGATAGGCCCCCTTGACCTTGCGCGCAGCGACTCGGACTTCCTGTCGAGCATCGAGGTGCTCGTCGTTGACCAGATGGACGTCATGCTCATGCAGAACTGGGACCACGTGCAGGTGCGCCCGTCTCTCTCCTTCCCTCTCGCCTCCCCCAAACGCTTCGACTGACGCTGTCGAAACCGCTCTCGTCATCCCGCAGTTCGTCCTTGACCGCCTCAACTCGCTCCCGGCGACCGACCACGGCATCGACTTTTCGCGCGTCAAGCCCTGGTACCTCGACGGCCTGTCGCCCTTCCTGCGCCAGTCGATCCTCCTCTCGTCGTTCGACGCGCCCGAGATCCGCGGTGCCTGGGCGCGCGCGTGCAGGAACCGCGCCGGCGCCGTGAGGGCGCTCGGGACGGTCGAGGGCGCCGAGGGCGTGCTCGAGCGCGTGCCGAGCGGGTTGAGGCAGGTATGGACGAGGTTCGAGGTGGCCGACGTGACGGACGAGGACGACAGGAGGTTCGAGTGGTTCACGACCAAGGTGCGTGCGCGCTCGCGCTCTCGCTCTCTGTCGGTGCGGCTCCTCTCGCTCGAGGTGGAGCGACTCTGACTCGAAGCGTTCGTTGTCCGGCCATGCAGACCCTCCCGACGCTCCTCAAGTCGGCCGTCTCGTCGTCGCAGACGCTCGTCTTCGTCCCGTCCTACTTTGACTTTGTGCGGCTCAAGCGCTACCTCACCAAGCACCGGTCGTCGCTCGCGAGCGACTTTTCGTTCGCCGCCATCAGCGAGTACACGCCGACGCCCGACGTGTCGCGCGCGAGGGGCGCCTTCTTTGCCGGCAAGGTCAAGTTCTTGCTCGTCACCGAGCGGTTCCACTTCTTCCGCCGGTGCGTCCTCCCCTCTCCCTCTCCTGCTCTTCCTCCTTCCGAGAGCCTCGTGCTGACGAACCTACGTGCGCGCAGGTACCGTCTCCGCGGCGCCAAGACGGTCGTCTTTTACGCCCCGCCCTCGCACGCCTCCTACTACCCCGAGGTCGTCTCGTTCCCCTTTGCGCCGCCCTCGGCCGTCACGACCGCGTCGGGCGCGCCGCATCCCCGACCCGAGGACGAGGACGTCGACGCGAGCGAGCTGAGCGCGCACGTCCTGTTCAGCCGGCTCGACGTGCTCCGCCTCGAGCGCATCGTCGGGACCAAGGACGCGGCGAGGATGTGCAGGGCCGACGACGGCGAGAAGAGGTTCACGTTCGTGTAGAGCGAGGGTGCGGGCGTCTGAGAGGTGCAACGCGCTGCGTCGAGCTCGCCTTTCGTCGTCGTCGCTGGCTCGAGCGAGGAGGACCGTGCGGAAGGAACTCGACTTTCTCTCTCTGCTCTCGCTTGCGCTCTCTCGCTCTTTCCCAGTCGGCTTGATCTGCTCAGAGCATACTGCGTTCCACCTCGCTATGTGCATCTGCTGCTCGAGCCCCTCCCACCCTAGCCGCTCCCGCTCGCTCGGACCGCCCGCCGCGCGCCGCCCTCGCCGGCGCCGCTCAGCCCTCGAGCGACGCCATCTGCGCCTCGGCGTACCTCGTCCCGACCGGCTGGTTGTCCTCGATGACCTTGCGCACCTCGGCGAGCTCGTCGGGCGAGAGGTCGATCGAGGAGGCGGCAAAGTTCTCGACGAGGTACTTGGACGACTTGGTCTGAGGGGGAGGGAGGGAGAGAAAGTCAGGCTCGTGCGCTCAGAGGGAAGTGTGAGTCTGCTCTTCAAGGCGAGAGAGGAGAGCGGCGGCGAGGAAGTGCCGACAGCGAGAGGGAAAGACGAAAACCTCGCTCGAGAAGGAGAAGAGGGAGGGCCGAGAGAGAGAGAATGGACGCACGCCCGGGATCGGGATGATGTTGTCGCCCTGGTGGATGAGCCAAGAGAGCGCGAGCTGAGACGGCTTGCAGCCCTTCTTCTCGGCGACGCGCTCGAACTCCTGCGAGCGGGTCGTGCGGGCGACGGCGTCAGCCTTCAGCTCGACGCAGCGAGAGGGAGGGGAGGAGAGGAATGAAGCGACGCACCTGGACAATGCGATAGTTGCGCTCCCAGTTCTCCTTGGCGAAGCGGGGGAGGTGCGAGCGGAAGTCGCTCCCGTCGGCGGTCGCAAAGTCCTCGGGCGACTTGTACCGGCCTGCGAGCGAGAGGCCCGTGTCAGCACGCGTATGAGGTACTCGAGTCCTGAAAGAGGACGACGCACCGGTGAGGAAGCCGCGGCCGAGCGGCGAGTAGGCGAGGACCTTGACGTCCAGCTCCTTGCAAGCATCGAGGATGCCGTTCTTCTCCATCGCGAGCTCCCACGGCGAGTACTCGACCTCGACAAAGTCGATCTTGGCCACCTTGGCGGCGCGGCGGAGCGTGTCGGCCGAGCACTGCGCGCGAGACGAGCAGGAGGGTCAGTGCGGGAGGAGAGGCGACGGCGCGAGGAGGGACGGGCGCACCTCGCTCAGGCCGATGTACTTAGTCTTGCCCTCCTTGCGGATAGCGTCGAGAGCACGGACGGTCTCCTCGATGGGCCTGCGCGCGAGAGGGAGAGATAGTCAGGTCCGGCTCAACTCGAGGGAGGGGGAAGTGCGAGAGGGGACGCACGTCTTCTTGTCGACGCGGTGCTGGAGGTAGGCGTCCGGGAAGAGGCCGCCGAGGCTGTCGATGCAGCGGTCGATCGAGCGGATGACGTTCTCGGGCGAGCCTGCGAGCGAAAGGGGTCGTTAGCGCTTGCGCATGTGCGAGGGCAGCAAGGGCTGCAACGCACCGTCGGTTTCGAGCTCGCCCTTGTCGTTGATCTCGATGCCGAACTTGCTGATGAGGAAGACCTGGAGGGAGTGAGAAAGTCAGGAGGGCGTCCAGGAACGAGCGAGGAGGAGCGGACGGACCTTCTTGCGGTTGTCGCCCTCGCGCAGGACGTCGCCGATGATCTGCTCGTTGTGCCCAAGCCCGTACATTCTCGCGCTATCCCAGATCGCGCAGCCCTGTTGCGCAGTAAGGTCAGCTCGGGTTGAGAAGAGGCGGAGAAGCGGAGGAGGGGAGGAGGAGGAGGGGAAGAGGGAGCGCACGATCTCGATGGCCTTGCGGAGGGTCTCCTTGGACTTTTCGTCGTCGGTCTCGCCGTAGAAGGCCGACATGCCTGCACGCAGCGCAGAGAGCGAGGTCAGCGCGAGGGTCGGGGTCGGGAGTGGAGGTGGGACGACGAGGAGAGCGAGGCGCACCCATGCAGCCGAGGCCGGGGACTGGGAGGGTGGTGGAAGCGTCGATCTGGACAGTCTTGGTCATGGTCGTACGTAGAGCTGGCGAGGTGTGGTGAGAGGAGGAGAGGGAGGAGAGCGAGCCGGCCGTCGCTCACTAAAGTGGAGGCGGAGGTCCGCGGATCCGGAATGGCCGGCGCCGACAGCTCCGCCGCCTCGCCTCTCGAGCGCAGACTGCCAATGGCATCGAGTTGTGCTTTACTTCATGCGCCTACCTGGGCTCCTAGCGAGAAAGGTTCAGAGAGCGATGACGCGGGTCGAGGACGGCGGTTTGCTCTGCTCCCCGACCCTCGAGCTCGCTCTCCTCACACACCTCGCACAGCACCATGGCCACTCAGTACTACATCGGCGTCGACGTGTGAGCACTCTCCACCCGCCCAAGCACCTGCGCGCACCCGCTGACGCTCTCCCTCCCCCCTTGCAGCGGCACCGGCTCGGCTCGTGCAGCTCTCGTCTCGTCCTCGGGCGACATCGTCGCAGAGTCGACCTACGCGACCACCACCTGGCGCGATGACCGCGACAAGGACATCTTCGAGCAGTCGTCCGGCCAGAGTGCGTCCCCATCCACCTCGCCTCCCTCCTCCCCACCTCCTCCTCGGCCGGGAAAAGCTCGCTGACTCTGTACCCGCCGCAACAGTCTGGAACTGCATCGCGACCGCCTGCAAAGACGTCCTGCGCGACTCCAAGGTCGACCCGGCCGCCGTCAAGGGTATCGGCTTCGACGCGACCTGCTCGCTCGTCGTCGAGGACATCAAGGCCCGCAAGCCCGTCTGCGTCACCCCGGGCTCGTACGACAAGCCGGCCCAGCAGCAGGACGGCTTCGTACAGGATGTCATTCTGTGGGCCGACCATCGTGCGCACAAGGAGGCCAAGCAGATCAACGCGACCAAGAGGTGCGTCGTCCTCAGCCCTCCTCGAGCTCTCCCGGTCGCCCCCCTGGACTGTTTCGCTGACCCTGCCTTCTTCGCACACAGCAAGTGGCTCAAGTACGTCGGCGACACGATCTCGCTCGAGATGGAGGTCCCCAAGGTGCGCACCCGCTCCCTCCGTCCTCCCCCTCCTGAGCCGCTCGAGCCTCTCCCTCGCGCTCTCTCGCTGACGCCCTCCTTCCCTCACAGATGCTCTGGCTCAAGAACAACATGCCGGCGTCGCTCTTCTCGCAGTGCATGTTCTTCGACCTGCCCGACTGGCTCACGTACCGCGCGACCGACGACCTCGCGCGCTCCAACTGCTCGCTCGCGTGCAAGTGCTCGTACGTCCCACCGGGCGTCGAGGGCTCCAAGGGCTGGAACGACGAGTTCTTTGAGCAGATCGGGCTCGGCGAGTTTGTGCGTCGCCTTCTCTCCTTCCTCTCGCTCGGTCCCCTCCCTCCCTCCCTCCTTCCCTCCTCCTCCTTCCCTTGCCTCGCATCCTCTCACCCTTTCTTTCTCTCTCTACATCCTCCGCGCTATGAACACGTCGCACATGCAGTGCAGCACCGCTGACGCCGCTCTCGTCGCCCCCTCCCGCAGGTCAAGAACGACTTCATCCAGGTCGGCGGCATCCCGGGCAAGAACGGCCTCATCCTCACGGCGGGCCAGCCGGTCGGTGCGGGCCTCTCGAAGAAGGCGGCCGAGGAGCTCGGGCTGCTCGAGGGCACGGCGGTCGGGAGCGCTGTCATCGACGCGTGCGTCCCTCTCTTCCTCCTCCCCTCTCTCGCTTCCGCTCGCTCCTCAGCCTCGACCTGACGACTCTCTTGCACACGCTCGCAGGTACGCCGGCTGGATCGGCACGGTCGCGGCGCCCATGGAGGGCCAGAACACGACGACCCTCGACGACGCTCAGCACCGACTGGCCGCCGTCGCCGGTACCAGTACTTGCCACCTCGTCGCTAGCCCGTCGTCGCATCGCGTTCCGAATGTCTGGGGGCCATACCTGCACGCGATCTTCCCTGGATGTACGTCCGCAACTTCCTCGTCGACGTCGAGCCGCTGGAGACGACCTCCCGAGCTTCCCCGCTCACGTTCACTCCTCCCCGCCCGCAGACTGGATGAACGAGGGCGGTCAGTCGTCTACGGGCCAGCTGCTCGACTTCATGGTCGACACGCACCCGGCGGCCGACAAGCTCAAGCAGATGGCGGCCGAGCGCGGCACGAACCACTTTGCGCTCCTCACCGAGCTTCTCGAGCAGATGGTCGTCGACAAGAAGGCGCCCTTCATGAGCTACCTCACGCGCGACATGCACGTGTACCCGGACCTGCACGGTGCGTCGTCTCCAGCTCGTCGTCGCCGTCGTCGCCCAAGGCGAACGCACTGACCCCTTCTCCCTCTCCCTCGCTCTTCTCCTTCTCCGTCCTTCTTCCACCCTCTCTCTCGCTCTCTCGCAAGCAGGCAACCGCTCGCCTCTCGCCGACGTCGACATGCGCGGCATGCTCATCGGCATGCAGCTCGACAAGACGGTCGGCGACCTCGCCTTGCGCTACTACGCCACGGGCGAGGCGATCGCGCTCCAGACGCGCCAGATCATCGACGAGATGAACAAGAGCGGCCACAAGATCGAGAGCATCTTCATGTCGGGCGGGTGCGTCGTCGTCTCGCTCTTCCTCGAGACCTCGAGAGCGTGCACTGACCTTCGCCATCGCTCGCTCTCGCCCGCAGCCTCGTCAAGAACCGCTTCCTCATGAGGTGAGCTCCCATTTCCTCTCATCATGTCACGCACAGCTCGCCCTTGTCGCCGACAGCTTCGTGGCTTCTGGATGATGATCGTCTGGAGCTCACACGGACCTCTCCTCCCCGCAGCCTCATCTCCGACATCTGCAACATGCCCGTCCAGCTGCCCTACTCGCACTCGGCGTCGGTCGTCCTCGGGTCGGCCATGCTCGGCGCCGCCGCTGCCGAGGAGGCCGAGCGCCTGTCGGCCTCGGGCGAGAAGCTCGAGAGCCAGAAGGCGGCCGAGACGAGCTCGTACGGCATGAAGGAGCGCCTGTGGGACGCCATGGTGCGTCGCTCGTACTCTCGGATCGCTCCTCGTCGTCGTCCTCGACGATGAAGGACGGCGTTGTCGAAGAGGACCCGCACTGACCCTCTCCTGGCCGCGCCCGCGCTCGCAGATCCGCATGTCGCGCCCGGGCACGACGGTGCACCCGTCGGCGTCGCCCAAGGAGCTCAAGCTCCTCGAGGCCAAGTACAAGATCTTCCGCGACATGATCGACGTGCAGCGCCGGTGGCGTAAGGAGGTGCGCGAGGCGCTCGACGAGGAGGCGCACTAGATGCTTCCTCGCTCGCTCGAGGAGAGACTCGTAGATGAAGAGGAGCAAAGAGCTCGCGCTGCAGTGGATACCCTTGTCTGTGCTCTCTGTGTCTTTTGAGAGGCGCGAGCGGGACGAGAGCGAGAGAAACGAGGAGGCGAACGAAGGGGTATCTCAGTTTCAAGAAACGGGTGCGTACAGATGAGCTGCCCATCCAGGGCATAGTGACGAGGGAGAGAGAGTGGGAGACGAGTGTGTGGGGGTATCGCAAAGCTTCGGGTCGTGAATCGTGTCGAGGAGGAAGAAAAGAAAGGAGGAGAGAGGGGACGACGCTCAGGCCCTTCGCTGCGGCTGCTCGGCGCCGTAGTCGCTCCCTGCGTCCGACTCGAGCTCGGCACCGCCGTCGAGCCCGCCATGCTGCTGCCACGAGTGGCCCGTCGCGCTCCCACCGCCGCCGTGCGCGCCGCTGCTGCTGCCGCCGAGGTGAGGCGAGCCGCCGGCCGAGTAGTGGTCGTCCTCCTGCGCGCCGCCCTCCATGTGGTCGAGGAGGATGGCGATCTTGGACTCGCTGCGAGACGAGAAAACAGACCGTCAGAGTCGGAACGGCCGAGAGGAGGACGGGCGGCGAGGAAGAGGGACGCACGCGCTGCGGCATCGCTGTTCGAGAGTTGCGTTCTCGCGCTTGAGCCACTCGGCTTGGTTCTCGGCTCTGCAGGCGTTCGAGCATAAAGTCAGTACGAGGAAGAGCATGCGCGCAGACTGAAAGACAAGAGAGAGAGAGAGGACGCACTGCTCGAGCTCGGCCTGCAGGCGCGAGTAGTCGCCCGAGGAGGACGCCGCCGTACCGCCTGCCGCCCGAGGCGACGCCGGATTCTTGAGCGCAGCCTGCAGCTCCTTGTTGAGCGACGCGTTGACGGCGAGCGTCTCCTCGAGGTCGTGATTGGCCTTCTCGAGTTGGGCATCGAGCCGATCGAGCTCGCCCGAGAGCTCCTCGACCTTGGCCTGCGCCGAGTCCTGGTGCTGCCGAAGTGCGACCTGGTACTCGCTCTGGAGGGTCGAGAGGCGGTCGTGAAGGGCGACGGTTTCCTGCGACGACGCCTCGGAGCGGGACCGCAGCTCGCCCATCTGGGACTCGAGCTCGGTGCAGTGCGCCTCGGCCTTGTCGGCGCGCTCCTTGTGGCGCGTGAGCTCCTGCGTGCGACGACGAGAGCGTGAGCATGTGCATCAGGGGGAGACGCAGATGGCGAGGAGAGAAAGTGGGACGCACGTCCTTCATCCGGCGGAGCATCTTCTCGGTGCCCTTGACGTACTGCACCGCCTTGAGGTGCGTCGCCTCGAGGTTCTCGTGACGCACCTTGAGCGCCTCGAGGTCCTCCTGCGCCTTGCCGGCGCGCTCCTTGTCCTCGCCGCCGCCGCTCCTCGCCCGGTCGAGCTCCTCCCTCAGCCGGCCGTGCTCGCCCTCGTGCTCCCTGACGCGCTCCTCGAGCTGCGCCTTCTGCCGAACGCGCACCTCGAGCTCGCCCTCGAGCTCGAGCACGCGCTTGGCGAGCTGGTCGGGCGACTCGGAGCCCGTCATGCTCGGGAACCGGCTCGAGAGCTCGTCCTCGCTCGGCGCCTGCGCCGCGAGGCCGTGGTCGGCGAGCAGCGAGCGCAGGACGCCCGCCTTGACGCTCGCAGCGTCTCGTGCGCGCGAGGCGTCGCGCGCCGTCGCCTCGTGGGTTGCGACGAGCGACTTGTGCGAGCCGAGGTCGTCGAGCGCCTGCGTGTGCGCCGCCTGCACGGTCGACAGCTGGGTGCGCAGCGTCGACAGCTGGACGAGGAGGTCGGCCTCGCGCTCGCGCGCGGAGGCGAGCTCGGTCGAGAGCGCGGCGTGCTGCTCCTGGACCTGCGAGTGCTGCTGACGAAGGGTCGCGACCTGCTCGTCGGCGGCGCGCACACGGGCGGCGTGCTCGGGCGCGAGCTCGTCGTCGACGTCCTCGTCGCCCTGCACGTCTCGAGCGCCGTCGTCGGCACCTGACGCGCCGACGTTGCGCAAGCCTCGCGCTCCCGCCCGACGACCGGCGCCGTTGCGGTGCGCGGCGATGAGCTGCGCGAGGCCGCCCGTCGCGAGCGAGTGCGACGCATCGTGCGCCTCGCGCGTCGAGATGTGCAGGCGCTCGGCCTCCTCGGCGCGCTCGGTCGCGCGGTCGCGCTCGACCCTGAGACTCTCGAGCTCCTTCTCGAGCTCGACGACGCGCTCTTGCTCCTGCTCGAGCGCGTCCTTGGCCTCGTCCCACAGCGCGCTCAGCTCGTCGTTGCGCTTCTGGGCGGCGCCGAGCGCGGCCGAGGCGCCCTCGAGCGTCGCGAGCCAGTTGGCCGTGCTCGCCTCGTGCTCGGCGAGCTGCTCGCGCGCCCGCGCGTGCTCGCCCTCGAGGACGCTCGAGCTCGCCTGGAGCGCCGCGAGCTGATCGACGTGCTCGCCGAGCTGGCGCTCGTGCTCGCCGGCGCGGCTCTGCAGCGCGGCGAACTCGGCGAGGACCTGCGCGTGCGACGACTCGGCGGTCGAGGCGCGCTGGGCCGCCTCGGCGTGGCGCTCGTCGGCGGCGCTGCGCATCGAGGCGTGGTGCGAGACCGACTGCTGGAGGTCGGCGAGCTGCGACGAGAGGGCCTCGCGCGCCGAGAGGGCGTCGGCGAGTTGGGCCTCGAGCGAGGAGGTGCGCTCACGCTCGAGTTTGGCGAGGTCGGACGGCGAGGCCGACTCGAAGGCGGAGAGCTTGGCGCGGTAGTAGGCGGCTTCTTGCAGCGCGGCGAGGCGGGCGTGGTCGGCGCCCTGGAAGCGCTCGTCGAGCGACGAGACCTGCTCAGCCATGGCGGTCTGTGCGAGAGAAACGAGTCAGTACAGCAGCAAGGAGCTCAGGAACACGATCTTGAGGCGCAGAGGCCAGAAGATCGCACTCGAGGAGCGAGACTGCCACGCACCTTTGCCCTCGCGAGCTCGCCCTTCATGCCGAGCACGACCTCCCTGACCCTCCGCTCCCGCTCGTCCTCCTCGCCCTCGCTCGCGCCGACACTCCTCAGCGCCTCGCGCTCCTCGTCGCCGCCCTCGCCGCCCTGCGGCACGAGCACAAACCCCTGCTGCTCTGCGCGACGCAGCGCATCGCGCAGCCACGCCTCGCGGCGCTCGAGGCGCGCGAGCTGCTCGGCGTGCTGCGGCGACGAGCTCGAGGTCGGCGCCGAGGACGGGGCGGCGAGGTGCCCGTCCTGGCTCGGAGGGAGCGCACGGTCCGCCGGGCTCAGCTCCCTCTCGCCGTCCGCCGCACCGCCCTCGACGCTCCCGCCGTGCGGCACCTGCTGCCCGTTGACCGAGCTCGACGCCGGCGCGCGGTAGTAGAACGCGTCGGCCGGCGCCGGGATCTGCGGCGACGCGCCCTGCTGCTGCTGCTGTCGCTGCGCCTCGGCATGCGCAGTCGACGCGCTGCCGGCGCTCGCCTCGCGCTCCCGCTGCTCGCGCTCGCGGCGGCTCGACTTGGTCGGTGAGCTCGGCGCGACGGGCACGACGCCGGCCGTGAAGGCGGGCGCGTCGTCCGGGCGGGCGGGGCGCATCGGGCCCTGCGCGCCGGCGCCGGCGCGGTCTCGGCGCGGGCTGCTCGGCGTGTTGAAGGCTGTCGGCGAGCCAGGCGCGGGACCGGGCGGCGGCGGCGAAGGTGGCCCGCCGCCGTTGAGCATGGCGGCGCCGACGGCGCCTGCGCCTCCTGCGGCGGCGGCGGCCGCAGCGACGGCCGGCAGCGACGACGACGACTTAAGATTGCGGTACTCGCCGCGCTGCGAGCCCGTCGGGCTGGCTGAGGCGGCGCGGGCGCGCGCGTCCGAGTCGGAGCTCGAGCCGCCGGCGCCGGCACTGCGTGAGCCCGAGGCGAAGCCGGGCGCCGGGATCGACGACTTGCGCTTGACGGGCCCGGATTGTGCGGGCTGCTGCTGCTGCTGAGGCGTCGGCGGGAGCGGCGCGCCGCCGGACGAGGGGGGAGCCGACGACGAGAGCGGCTGGAGCGGCGGCGACGAGAGCTGCTGCTGCTGCTGCTGGGCGCGCGGGAACTGCTGCTGCATCTGCTGCTGCGGGTGGTGCGACAGCTCGGGCGCGGCGGGCGGTGCTGGTGCGGGACGAGCCGAGTCGGGCGGGTACTTGATCTTGGCTGCGCGCAAGAGGTGCGGGAGGGGTCAGTGCGCGCTCTCGTCCCGTCGGTTCGGCCGAACACGCTCAAAATAGACGAGCTCGAGGTGCAGTCGAGAGAGACGAGGACGCACTCGTGTCGAGGACGTGGATGAACGCCGGGTCGTCGGCCTTGGTGCTCGTGTAGCTCTCGCCGCCGAGGACGAGGACCTTGCTGCCGTAGGTCGCCATGGCGTGCCCGCTACGGCCCGAGGGCGCAGGCCCCATGTTCTGGAACATGAACCAGCGATGATCTGTGCGAAGAAGGAAGGCGTGAACGTCAGCCTGCGCGCTCGAGGAGGGAGCAGGGCGACGACGAGAGCGAGAGATCCGGACGCACTCGAGATCTTGAACGCCGCCAAGTCGTCGAGGTCCTTGCCGTCGACGCCGCGGCCGCCAAAGACGTACATGACGTCGTCGACGAGCGTCGCGGCGTGGCCCTCGCGCGGGACGGGGATGTAGCCGATGCACGCCAGCTCGGTCCACTCGCCCGACGAGAGGTTGTACTCCCACGTGTCGTTGTAGTGGTACTGGCCGTCGGTGCCGCCGAAGCTGCAGGGGCGAGAGGCAGCGTCAGTCGGCGTGCTACGAAGAGATCGACCCAGTCGCTTGAGGCAACGCCGAGTCGACAACGCCCGAGCGACACGCCCGACAGTTCAGAGAGCACGATGCGACGCACATGTAGAGGCTGTCGCCGTGCGTGACGCAGGTGTGGCCCGTCCGAGGCGGCGGGACGACTTGGCCCGGGTGGTAGTCGACGAACGACCACGACGGCTGGCCCATCTTGACTGCGAGCGGGGCGCGAGCGAGGTCGAGAGGGCGGAGAGATGAAGGTGCGAGAGATGAGGACGAGGGAGGAGGGCGACAGAGGGAGGAGAGGGGAGGGCCAGAGTCAGTCGGTCGTCGAGGGGGGAGGGGGTCAGAGCGCGAGGGAGGGGACGCACGCTTCTGGAGGTCGAACCAGCACAAGTCGTTCCTGAACCCGCCGTCGTCCGTCTGGCCGCCGAAGACGAAGAACCGGCTGCCGACCATGGCCGCCGCGTGGCCGTACCGCCCCTCGGGCGCGCGCCCGACCGTCTTGACCCTCGTCCAGTCGCGCGTGCTCAGGTTCAGCAGGTACAGGCCGTCGTCCTGGCGCTCCTCGGGGCGCGACTTTGTGTCGCCGCCCCAGACGATGAGGACGTTGCCGACGCCGACGCTGGCGTGGCCGACGCGCGGGCCGGGCACCTCGCCGCGCGTCTCGATGAGCGCGACGGGGAGCGGCACGACCGTCGTCGCCGGTGCGCCCGGCGGCGACGAGGGCGCGACGGGCGGCGCGCCCGCTGCGGCGGCGTGCACGACGAAGAGGTCGTTCTTGACGGCGTTCTGGACGAGGCCGCCGAAGATGTAGAGGTCGCCCGAGGGGCTCGCGGTCGCGACCGGGTTGACCGAGTGGCCGTAGCGCGGGAAGGGGAGGGGCGAGGGCGGGCCGAGGAGGGGCGTCAAGGGCTGGGCGGGCGAGTCGACGGGCGACGAGGGCGGGAGGAGCTGGGAGGGGAGGAGCGAGACGTGGCGCTGGGACCACGGGTACAGGACGGTGTGCGACGACTGCTGAGGAGGAGCGGCGAGGGGCGGCTGCTGGTACGGCGCCGAGCCGTTGCCGAGGGGTTGTTGAGGGAGGGCCGAGGTCGACGACGAGGAGGGAGGGGCCGGGCCGGCGCTGTTGGCGAGCGAGCCGTTCGAGGCGTACAGGGACGCGCCGGGGACGGGGATGCCCGACCTGCCCATGCTGCCGTTGAGCGAGTGGGGCTTGAGCGGGCCTGGCTGGCCGGGCGAGGCGGCCGTGGTGGTCGACGAGTGGAGCGGGGGCGAGCCGACGGCCTCCTGGCGGTTGGACGCCGAGCCGTTGGGGTCCTTCTTGTGCTGACGCTTGAAGATGGCCATGGCGGGCTGCGTCTGGCCGTCTTGAGCGAGGCGAGGCGCGTGAGGCCTTTGTGTGCCGGCGGCGCGGGTGCTCGAGGAGGAGAGGAGCGGGGACGGGTCGTGCGAGGATGCGGGTCGTGAGGGGAAGGTCGTGGCGAGTGCTGGGTATGTCGTCAAGGTGCAGGTTGGCTCGTCTGGGCGGCGGGGAGCCCTCGTTGCCTGTCGTCGCGGGAGGAGGAGCGCGTCGTCGTCGTCCGTCTCCCCTTGGCTCTCGACCTCTCACTCGCTCTTCACCCTCGTCCCCTGCGAGCGTGCGGACAGCTCGCACGAGTGCACAGCAGCTACAGACGTCCGCCCAACCCACCTTCACCCCGCCAAGTCCCCCACCGCCGTCGCCAACTCGCCTCGTGCCCGACCTTCCTCGACGCTCCAGCTCGCCCGCCTCCAGGGCCCACCACACGGCGCACGAGCACCGCACAACCTGCTGGACTCTGCTTCTGCACGAGCGACCGCGCCTCTCGCTCGTCGAACCGGCCCGCAAACTTTCCCCCTCCCCCTCCCTCCCCTCCTCCAGCCCTTTTCTTTCCGCAGCCCTCGCCCGCCTTCCTCCCTCGCGGTCGAAGCGGGCGGCAGCCCTCCTCTGCTTCACGGTAGAGTGCGGGCTGTTCCCTCTGGGGCACGTGGTCATTCAGGGGGCTCAGAGCGACTCCTGCGCGCATTCCGCTCCTCGACCATCGACACCCCGGCTCGCTCTCTTGCTGGCCCCGACGCGCTTGCGCCGACGGGCTCGGGGGACGAGCAATGGGTCTACGCCCTCCGATGTGCGACTCTGGGCTCGCTTCGGCGAGCGCAGGCACGGCCGTCAGGAGGTGGGCGTGGGCGGCGAGGGCGGCGCGACATCCTTTCTCGGGCTCGATCCAGTGCTTGTG
>Ga0308170_10002482_pt1 | contig 15815 bp, 12 predicted proteins | sample PhyBR2_2_FD_202136 | JGI IMG/M metagenome (GOLD analysis project Ga0308170, IMG submission 202136) | Phyllosphere microbial communities from UC Gill Tract Community Farm, Albany, California, United States - DLSLSB.R2 | ecosystem: Host-associated > Plants > Phyllosphere > Unclassified | place... | reverse complement strand
GCATGACGCGCGTCGCCCTGCCCGGCCTGCGCGCCGGCTGGAGAGGCGGGCAGCACCTCTCGGTCCGCCTCTTCTTCGTCCCGCCGCCGCTCGAGCACGGTCCGGGCACGAGCCGCGCCCGGCGCCTCGTGCGCGACACGGCGCACGCGCTGCGCTGCGCCGTCAGGCCGTTCGAGGCGCACCCGCTCAGCATCTCGTGCGCGCCGGCAGAGCTCGCAGCCGACGCTCGGGCGGGCGAGCGCGGCGTCGAGCTGTATGCGAGGTCGTGCGGGCCGAGGACGTGGTCGGACGACCTGCACCGGCACGTCGCAGCGAGTGCGGCGCTCGCGGCGGCGACGAGGTCCGTGCGCGGCTCGGCGGCGAGGACGATTCGCGGCTCGGCGCCGCAGCAAGGTCAGCTGCAGCAGCGCGCGCAAGCGCAGCGCTCGGCGCCCGTGCGCATGCTGTGCCTTGTCGAGGGCCCGTACGGCGGCCTGCACGCCTTCTCGCCGCTCGGGCTCCTCGAGGAGACCGAGTCGCTCATGCTCGTCGCCGGCGGGAGCGGCATGTCGTTCGTCCTCGGCGTCCTCGACGAGCTCGTCGGGCGCCGCCTGCGCGGCGAGGGCGGCGCGAGGGGCGGCAGGGTCGACGTCGTGTGGGTCGTGCGGCAGCGCGCGCTCGTCGCGTGGTTCGCCGAGCGGCTGCGCGCCGTCCTCGGCGCCGCAGAGGGCTCGCCGCTGCGCGTCGTCCTCAAGGTCTACGTCACGTGCGACGACGCGCTCACGACCGCCGTCGAGGGCTCGGCCGGCTCGTCGTCGTCGTCCTCCCCGTCCTCGTCCGCCGGCGCCGCCGCGACGCCTCCTTTCCCTCCCCCTCCCCTCCTCCCCGAGCTCGCGACCCTCTCCTACTCTCGCCCCTCGCTCCACACCCTCGTCCATGACGCCCTCGACCGCGCCCTCGCCCCCTGCGGCACGTGCTACCCGGTCTGCCGGTGCGGCGAGCTCGCCGGCGCGGGCGGCGAGTGCGCCAACGACGAGGAGGAGTGCATCGGTGGGTGTGGAGGCGTCTCAAGTGCGAGGGAGCTGCTCGAGCGGCGGGAGGACGACGAGGAAGAGAAGGGCGGCGAGGACAAGGAGGAGGGCGGCGAGGTCGTGCCGACGCTTGCGCGTCAGGGCGGGTGCTGCGGCAGCAAGGGCGCAGGAGCACGTGTACCAGGCGTCGACGAGATCGTCGAGCTCCCATCGGCCGTCCCCTCGTCGTGCTGCGCGCCTCCTCGCCCTTCCTCCGCGCCGGCGCTCCAGGGCGCACGGACCTCGCCCTCCTGCGGCGGCTGCTGCGCGCGCACGACTGGCGGCGGGTGCTGCACGGGCGTCACCGAGGGCCCTGAGTCGGCCGCCGAGGTCGACGCCGACGAGCGGGACCGCGTCGAGGGAAGCCCGCTCAGGGTCAGGACGGGCGGGATGGGCTTCGTCGTCTGCGGGCCGGGCAATATGGTCGTGCGTCTCGCTTTCTCTCCTCCTCCTCTCTTTCATCTGTCTCTGCGCTCGTCGGGACCCGGGTCACCGACCTCGCCGAGCCGCACTGACCCTCTCCCTCTCGGCGCGCGCAGGCCGAGCTCCGCAACGCCGTCGCCGCCATCCCGCTCGCTACGCAGGTGCGCGTCGGCGGCATCACCGTGCACGTCGAGCAGTACAGCGTGTGAGGCGGTCGGTCGTGCTGGAGCGATGGGCGAGCACGAGGGTCAGGAGGAGCGTGCAGCTTGGGAAGGACATGGGCTTTGCCGCTGGTCGGCGAGGTTGCAATGGAGCAGGCTTGCTCCGAACGATGCTTGCGAGTGTACGAGCGACTGCCTTGAGAGCTCTCGATGCGGGCCTGACCGACGAGAGCGCGCTGTGGCGCTTCGAAGCGTCGGCAGGCTCGGAGCTTACGCCTCGCGCACAGACCCTCTCTCGCTCTCGTGCTTTTGCTCTCAGCTTCGCCTCTCCGAAGCAGCTAACACGAGGTAGAGCGCGAGGAGGGAGAACTCCAAGGCGTCGACGAAGAGCAGCAAGCGTCGCAGCAAGCCTGGAGGCTCGAACGCTCGAGCCTCCCTTCCGGACCCGGCTCGCCCGCTCGCTCGCTCTCGGGCGCAGCTCGTCGAGCGCATACTTTGTGCAAGTACATCGAGCACGCTTACAAGACCTCGTTGCAGCCCGAGCCCGACAGCAACAGCGTCAAGTCGAACGGCCCCTCCACGCCTTCTTCGCCCGTCCCGCTCCTCCTCCTCGCTCGCCGCCGCCTCCCTCACTCTCGCCGGCCTGCCGCGCACAGGCTCGCCCTTTCCCGCTGGCCCTCGCCGAGCCGCCGCCCTCGCCGCTCACGGCTCGACCGCCGTCGTCGTCACCTCGATGCCGGCGCGCTCGAGCTCGCCGGCGAGCGCGCCATGTGGGCCCTCGGTATCATCGAGGAGGGTGCGAAAGTCGCGCGCGAGTCTGCCGCCGAGACGCAGGGTGCGCAAGGAGGGAGGACGGAGTGTGCTGAGAAGGAAGGTCGCGAGGTCGGCGGAGCGAATGGCGTTGGTGACGAGGGCGAGGTGGCGGGAGTGGTGAGGGAGGGCGAGCAGGATGTCGTGGGCCGGGGCGAGGATGCCGTCTTCCGTGAAGGCGCGGAACGTAAAGCTCACGAGGCCGGGCGACCGAGGGACCGACTTGAGGGTGGCAATGATGCCCGGGACGGCGAGCTCGAGCTCCTCCGCGATCAACGGCATGCGGAAATCGATGCCGATACGCTCGAGCGCGATCCACGCCGACAGGTCGACGAGCTCGAACTCGGTCTCCCAGATCTCAAGAGACAGCTCCGCGAGCTGGCCGACAAGCGGCGCCGTGAAAGGCTCGAACGGCTCGAGGTCGTGGCCCCTCCTGACTGTAACGCTCGTGAGCGACGACAAGACGGGCGGCGGCGCCTCGGCAAAGTCGTCGTCGAAGCCGACCTCGAGGTGTTCGAGGGCGGCGAAAGCGCTGGGAAACTGGGCCAAGATGCGCGCCGACTTGACGTTCCAGTAATCGAGGGCTAAGGACCGCAGGCGACAGTCGGGGTGGGCGAGGATGAGCCGTGCCGCAGGATGATGCTCCGAGTCGACCACGAGGCGCTTGATGTTGGACATGCTGCACAAGACGTGGATGACCTCGGCGGCGAAATCGTCCAGAGTGTCGTCCTCGTCGTGCAGGTAGACGCTCTCGACGAAGTGGCGGAGCCTCGGCGCCCTGAAGAGGGCGGACACAGGCGAGCTGGCGCCGAGGTCGTTCCCGAGGGCGAGGTCCGAGTACAGGGCCCGCTCTGCCACGGGCTTGAGCTGCTTGCTGACGCGGCACAGGGCGGCGAGCGTCCCGTCGCGCTTGCCGAGCAGGTCGTTGCACCGCTGGATGACCATGACGACGAGCTCGTGCGGGAGGCGGCAAGACGAGGAGGAGGTCGACATGATGGTCTTGTAGTTGGGCGGATGAGGACCCTGCGCAGCTCTGTAGCGATGTTCGAGTCAGCTGTCGGGCTCACACGTAGCCTGGGAGGCCTCGAGAGAGAGGGGGAGACGGACCTGGCTGATGAGGAGGTCGAGCGGAGAAGGGCGAGTCTAACCAAGACGAGGCGGCCGGGCACTGCTCGCCGACGGCTGGCAGAAGCTTGACGACGACGTGTATGACCTGGAAGGCGCGCCTCGAGGACGAGAGCGAGGTGGAGGGCGCGAGGGAGCTGGACGCCGACCTCGGCGCTCGTCCTCGTCCTCGTCCTCCTCACTCGGCAGCTCAGATGCCGCCCAGAGCAGCCGAGGCGAGCCCAGAGCCTCCTATGCAGCCACCAGCTGGGCACTGCCTGGTCCACGACGCTCCCGGCCCGACCCACCCTCGCCGACCTCGCTCCCCCACCGACCCGCTCGCCGGCTCGACCGCAGCAGCATCGACGACCAGCACGCGCACCTCGACACTCCCTGCACCATCTTCGAGCTCTCGCACTATCTCGCCCGAGCCGCCAGCCCCACTCGAGGCGTCCCCGCTCGCCCCCTCCACCTCGCCCGACCTCCCGACCATCTCGCCCTCACCGCCAGAACCTCGGGTGTGCCGCATCTGCTTCGGCGAAGAGGACGAGGACGACGACCTAGGCCGACTGCTCGCTCCCTGTCTCTGTCGAGGAACTGTGCGTCCCCCACACCTCCTCCTCGTCGCGATCCTCGAGCTGACGTTGCGAACCGTCGACAGGCCCGCTACGTCCACCAGGACTGCCTGCGCTCATGGCGCGAGGCCGACAAGCTCAACAGCTTCTACCAGTGCGGCCAGTGCGGCGCGAGGTACCGCTTCCGCCAGACGATCGTCACCAAGCTGTTCGGCCGGCGGCGTGCGTCCCGCTCTTCCTCCTCTCCTCCCTTCCTCCAGCGTTGCCGACCCGAAGCGCTCGCCCGCAGATGCCGTGAGACGCCTTACGTGGCTCCTCGTCCTCGTCGCGGCGGCCCTCGCAGGCTTTCTCGCCGACCCGCTCATGCGCATGGCCGACGCCGACTCGCTCATCCTCGACCCGAAGACGAACAAGCTGCAACTCCGCCGTACGTCCTCTTCCACCCTCTCCTCGCCTGCTGCGCGAGCTCTCGCTGATGCTCGCTTTCCTGCAGGCCACATGTTCGACGAGCACCTCGTCGCCGCCGACGGCATACGCGAGGCCGTCTCGACGGCGGGCTACCTCGTCGGCGACTGCACCTGGGCCTCGCCGCGCGAGCTCACCCAGCGCGAGCGCGTCACGGGCATGTTCTGGGCCGACGACGGTGGCGAGCAGGCGGAGGAGGTGTGGGCGACGACGCTCGCGCGCGAGTCGAGGACGAGGTGCGCCGAGCGGTGGGGGCGCGAGCGCGACGACGAGGTGGTGGCGGGGCCGGGGCTCGGTGCGGCGCTACACGTCTTCAAGGGCTTCGCGACGCTGTCGTGGCTGTACATCGCCGGCGCTCGTCTCTGTGCGTCGTCCCTCCCTTTGCCTCGCTCGCGCACCTCCTCGCTCGTCGACTGACGAAACCCGTCGCGCTCGCAGTGCGTCAATGGATCCTCTTTGCCATCACGATACGTGTCTACTGGGCGCGCATGGGCGACCGTCTCCTCTTCCCTTACTTCAACGGCCTGCGCTCGCTCGGCTGCTCCTTCGTGCGGCCCCTCTCGCTCTCCTCGTCCTCCCTCTCGCGCGCCGAGCTGACGCTCGGTCCTCCTGCAGCTCGGCGACGGCGCCAAGTGGGGACGGCTCGGCACCAAGAAGCTGCGCTGGCGCGGCGAGATCGTCAACTGGGGCCAGTACATGCCGTGCGTCCCTTCCTCCCCCCTTTTTCTCCCTCGCCGGCCGATCTCTTTCCTGACGAGTTCTACCGCACGCAGATGTCCCTCCTCGCCCTCCTCGCCTGCTACGACTGCGCGCGCGACACCGTTCGCTCGCTGCGCAAGCGCCTCCTCCTCCGGGTCGAAGACCTCGTCCTCGACCGCGACGCAGCAGCCGGGCAGGCGACGTACGAGCGCGACGGGCCGCCGCCGAGGCCGCCGAGGGTCTGGGTTTGGCACTTCTGAGCGAGCTTCGGTGCAATAGCAGCGCTTTCTGCGAGACGGGCTCTCTGAGAGCTGGGCGAGAGGGGCCGAGCGAGGCGGCTCGAGAGCTCACGGTCAACAGGCTCGCTCACTTGCTCGCTCGCTCGAACATCTCTCTCAGCACGCCCGCATCCAGAGGAAGAAGAAAGAGACTGCGAGTTGCAAGACGAGGGCCCAGCCCAGCTACCAAAGAGAAGGAGAACGAGCGCGAGAGGAAAATAGCCCGACCGAGAGACCGACCTACGCCCGCTCAGAGCACCATGACGCTCGCGCCGACGACGACGGCGAGCGCGCCCATAAGCCCGCCGACGACCGCCTTGCCCGACGCCGCGCCGCTGCTCGGGCTGCTCGTCGCGCTCGCGCCCGTCGAGCCCGACGCCGCCGTGCCGGTCGCGCTCCCGCTCGCCGTGCCCGACGCCGGCGCCGCCGACGACGCCGACGAGGTGCCCGACTCGGTCGAGTTGGTGCACGAGACGTTCGAGGGCGGCGTGTAGTCCGAGACGAGGACGAGGTCGGCGCACTGGAACAAGTAGCCGTCGCCGCCGTTGTACTCGACCCTGCGAGCGAGAGGAGCGCAGCGCCGTGTCAGCTCGAGGTGAACGAGGAGATAGGGCTCAGGAAAGGATGGATAGGGACGCACTGGAGGGTTGCGACCGAGCCGTTGCTCAAGTTCGAGACGCCGAGCGAGGCGATGTCGACCGTGTAGCAGTACTGCGCGCAACCGAGGTCATCAGCTTTTTGTCCGAGGCAGTCTTGAACGAAGGGAGGGTGGCGAAGGAGAGCGCAACGCACGTCGCCCGTGCCCGTGATCTGGCCGAACGGCTTGAGCGGGCCGTAGCTCTGGCCCGACGACGTCTCGTTGAAGTCGGCAAAGCTCGTCGGGTTGCTGTCGAACGAGAGGAAGATTGCGACGTCGGCCGAGGCGTGGTGCGAGCCGATTGTGACCGGGGCGGAACCCGAGAGAGGGAAGGGCGTGCGCGACGAGGCCGGGGTCGAGAAGCCGCCGCAGAACTCTGCGGGCACGAGAAGCAAGACTGGGTCAGCTCGCGCAAGGAGGCAGGAAAGACGAGGTGGACGTACGGCTCTCGATGTCCTCGTCAAAGCCGCGCGTGGGCGGGTAGTCGAGGGTGAAGTGAGCCGAGGCGAGGAGGGGGAGGGCGACGGCGGCGAGGAGAGTGACGGCGAACTTCATACTGGGCGAGTTGAAGGTGGTGCTGTGGGATTGTGCGAGTCGAGAGTGAGAGGAAGGAAGGAGAGAGAGGTGGGCGAACGGAGCGGAAAGGTCGCGTCCGCCGGCTCGAGGGCAACAACCGCTCTCCTCGCTCGCTAGCCGTTCCGAGGTTGCGCAAACGCCAGGATGCATTGCAAAAGACCCACCACGAGTACTGCCGCGGTCGCACCAGGTCCACCTAAGCCGTGAGAGGCGCAGCGCAGGATCCGAGCCCGCCGCCCGAGGTTTCGCCCGCTACAGGCCCCTCGCGGTGCAATCTGGCTCACCGAGCTTGGGCCTAGGCGGTGTAGGCGGAGGCTGGAGGGTCGCAAGGCCGCTCTTGTGGCGGCAGGACGAGGTGGTGAGGCGGTCGAGGTCGCGACTGATGAGGATGGGCGCAGTCGAGTGGCCGGCAGGGCGAGGCTAGGCGGTGGCGAGTGGGAGGCGCGCGTAGGTCGAGTGCTGAAGGTGAGGACCGGGGAGGGAGCAAGTCGAGGAGACAGCAAGTGTCGATGAGGAGGAAGAGGAGCAAGAGGAGGAGTTGGAGTTGGCTCGCCCATCAGCCAGGACTTGGCGGTGGGGCGGGGGCCGGCGCCCTTTCGGCCGACCTGCGGGGAGGCGGAGGGACGGGGACCCGGGACCTGCGCCCTTTCTGCCGTCCTCTCTCGCGCCCCTCACACGACCGCTGCACTCGCCCTTGCACGCTAGCGTACTCTGCACATCCGCCACAGCCAGATCCGCACCCGCGGCAGCCCGCCTAGCGCCCGTCCGCCCGAGGTCCGCCCACCGTCCGGCTGGCCCATCTTTAGCCACCTCGCCCTTCCCTCCTCTCTCCACCACCACCGCACCATGGGCAAGCTCCTCCGCCGCACCTCGACCACCGCCAGCGACCGCCCGCCCTCGTACCGCTCGACCGACGGTCCTCCCTCCCCTCCTCCCGCCGCCGACTCGAGCCCGCCGCCCTTCACCGACTTTCCAGCGCTGTACCAAGTCGGCCGGTACCGCGTCGATCCCTGGGTCAACGTCGGCGACCTCCAGGCCCACCTCGTCCTCCTCGCTGCGTTCCGCAAGCTGCGCGACGACATCGAGGCGACCAAGCCTCGCCCCGACTGGCCCTCGTCGCTCGAGCCCAAAGCGCTGTGGGCCATCTTCGTCCAGGTCGCCGTCTACCGCTTCGAGGTCCTCGTTCACGCGCTCGAGACGTCCTCGACCGGGCTCGGCAGCATGCCGGTCCCACTCGACGTCGCCCTCGTCCTCCACGCCTACTTGCTCAATCCACTGTGCGTCGTAGCTTCTCCTGCCTCTCGCCTCTCGCAGGCTCCATGCTGACGCGCTTCCATCCTGCAGACGCTACGACGAGGACTGTGTGCGGCGGCGGGGCAACACGTCGTTCAGCATGCCCAGCGGCGAGGCTCTCGATCTCGTCGTGCGTCCTCGCCATCCTCTCGCTCACTCAATCAAGGCAGAGCAGAGCTAACGCCTTGCTCTCTGTAGGTTCGCTCAATCGACAAGGCGACCATGGAGCAGCGTGCGCCCTCGACGTCGACCGCCAAGCGCTGGCTCCAGCTCACCAACCTCACGTACGACCCGCTCGAGTCGTTCCGCACGTCGCCCGGCCGCCAGCTGCGCTACTTCCGCGAGCTCAAGAGCCTCGTCGTCCCCTGGGTCACGGCCGACGGGACGGGCTACGCGCAGCAGGGCTTCAAAGCCGCAGGGCCGAACGGCCTCGAGCTCACGCACGAGGTGCTCGGCGTCGCCAAGTTCGTCCACGACTACGTCGAGTCGATCAACAACGTCAAGGTGCCCGCCTCGAACCACGTCAAGGTCCTTGCGTGCGTCCACAGCTCCTCTCGGTCGTCGTCGCGCACCGCTCGAACCCCTCGAGGCTGACTCGCCCTTTCGACCCCTCGCAGCGGCACCGTCACGACGTCGACCTACGCGCCCGAGACGACCGTCACCTCGATACGTGCACTCTGGGTGCAGGACCGCCTCACCAAGCACCTCAAGGGCGTCTCGACGCCGCTCGAGCTCGGCGAGCGCCTCGAATGGAGCCAGGACGGGCTGCGCAAGGTGCTGCGGCAGGTGCTCAACGGCAGGGAGCGAGGGTGCGTCCTTTTCTCTCTCTCTGAGACTCCTATCGTGCGCATGGCTGACGCCGTCGTCGTGCCTGCAGCGTCAACAGCATTGCCTCGTGCTACACTCGCGGCGAGCCCTTCTCGCTGGACCTCGGCATGGCGGTGCGTCCTGATCTCTCTCTCGCTACACCTCGCCGACTTGCGCTGATGGGTCTCCTTGCTCGACACAGGTCCTGCGGCAAGGCAGCTTCGTCGACAAGATGTGCGAGCTCGGGTGGACGAGGCCCGAGCGCTTCGCCGACGACGACATCCTCCTCAAGCGGTGCATCGCACGGTACCATGCCTTCATCGACCTCATGGCGAGCTCGCCGTCGTCTTTCTGCGTCCCGACCCTCGACATTGTGCGTCCCCTCTCGCTCGTCCTCTTCTTCGGCGAGCCCGACTGACTCGGTCTTCCTGCAGGACCTCGCCTGGCACACGCATCAGCTCAAGCGGGAGTACAAGCTCGACACGGCGCTCGCGACGGGCCGCTTCATCGACCACGACGACAAGGTCGAGGAGGGAGCGCTCGCGACCGGCTTTGACGTGACGGCTCGAGCGTGGAAGGTGCGTCGAGCTCTCCCTATTTCTCTCTCTCTCTCTCTCCTCGACTGCCTCAAGCACGACGCTGATCCCCTCCTTCTCTGTGCGCAGAGTCGCTTCGGCGTCCCCTACTCGACCTGCGGATGCCCTCTCCCCTCGCAACCACCTCTCTCGCGCCTCACCGCGAAGCTCGGCCTCACGTCCTCCTCCGCGCCGGCCTCGTACCCGCCCGGCGCTCTAATCACGCTCGCGCCCTCGCCCGACAACACGGACGCGACGCACCCCTCGGCGCACAACGCGCTCGTCCTCCCGAACCACCCGCAGGCGCAGCGCAAGCGCGCCGCGCGCGCCGCCGAGCTCGACGCGCGCCGCAGGCGGGACGACAAGGCGGCGCTCAAGGCGCGTGCGCAGGGAGGGAAAAAGGGCGAGGCGCTGCCGGCGTACGAGAAGCGCGTCGACGGGCATGCGTACGCCTTCCTCGCGCCCGTGCCTCTCGTCCCGCTCTACTACGGGTGCGTGCTTCCCTCTCCTCTCTCCCTACCCTCGCCGGCCCCTCGTGCATATACTGATGTTGCTCGTCGCGCTCGCTCGCAGGCCGATGGGCTACCCGGCGGCGGCCGCCGGCTGCGCGACGACCGACGGCAACCACGCCTCGGCGCAGGGCGGCGCAGCGTGCGGTGGAGGTGCTTCCGGGTGCGTTCACTTCCTCTGTACCAGCCTCTCGCACGTCTCTCGAGTCATGCTGACGAGCGACGGGGTCTCCCTTGCAGCGCAGGAGCGTGTGGAGCGGGAGGGATCGGCGGATGCGGTAACTCGGGAGGGTGCGGCGGCGGCGGCGGCGCGTGCGGTGGCGGTAGCTTTGGTGGAGGGGGATGTGGAGGAGGAGGCGGCGGCGGTGGTGGCTGCGGCGGTGGAGGTGGCGGCGGTGGCTGCGGCGGCGGTGGAGGAGGCTCGTGCTGAGCGCCGTCTCTCCTCGTCTTGTACAGGCCTTCCTTCCTCTCTTGTCTTCGTATCTCTCTCTATGCACCACCTGTAGACCTTCTGTGCCTCTCCTCTGTACTGTCAGTCCCTTCGTGCCCTCGTCGCGCTCGTCAAGAACGGCCTCGTTCTCGGGCTTTCGCTCCCGAGCTCTCGCTCTCAGCATGCCCGACTCGTCCTCGCCTCGGCGCTTTGAAGCACAAGAATGTCTGCGTCGTTGCAACATCGAAGGAGCGCGTCTAGGAATAGCAGCCCGGCCGGAACGGCGAGGGTCGAGGAGGGGCGATGGGAGCGCAGACGCGCACGGCTCGTCGGCGGGGAGAACGGGGACTAGATTGGTACGCGGCGGTCTGCGAGTGGGTCTGCGTCAGCACAGGGTCCGTTGCTCTCGCTCCTAGAGGAGAGGAAGGCTGAGCGCACCAGGACTGATGAGGTTTGAGGAGCAGGCCGCAGGTCCCGCGCGCCCGAAACGACGACCTGCGCGAGTCGAGGAAGGTTGCTGAGTAGCTGGCGAGCGAATTTAGCGCCCAGCAAACGCAAGGGCGTTGTCGAGAGCGCGCTGAGAGGAGGAGAGCCGAGTGAGGCTCGCTCTGAGTCTCGTCCACCCTCTCTCGACAGCAGGATGCTCTCAGCCGCTTGCCAGACCGATAAGGAGCCTTCTCTGCACCGGTCGACAGCAGCGGCGCAGCCGCACGACGTCCTCAGCTCGAGTTCTCCTCCTCCTCCACTTCGCACCGGATCTCTCGTCGGCACCACCACCACGACCTCGAGCAGCGCACATGCACCTCCAGCAACACCGTGCAGCAGCTCGCCAGATCAGCCCGGCCCGGCGATTCTCGACAGAGCCGCTCTCGACGCCCCCTCCCCCTCCCCGGCCTCGGAGATCCCGACGACCTCGCTCGACCGCCATGTGTGTCGGATCTGCTTCGGCGAGGAGGACGAGGACGACGACCTAGGCCGACTGCTCGCTCCCTGTCTCTGTCGAGGAACTGTGCGTTCCCCAAATCTCCTCCTCGTCCCGAACCTCGAGCTGACGTTGCGAACCGTCAACAGGCCCGCTACGTTCATCAAGACTGCCTGCGCTCGTGGCGCGAAGCCGACAAGCTCAACAGCTTCTACCAGTGCGGTCAATGCGGCGCAAGGTACCGCTTCCGCCAGACGTCGCTCACCAAGCTGCTCGGCCGACGGCGTGCGTCCCACTCTCTCTGTCCTCCTCGGCAGCGCCGTACGCTGATGGAGGACCCACGCAGAGACGACCTTCTTCCTCGCCATCCTCATCATGCTCTTGACGTCCTTCATTGCCGGCTTCCTCGCCGACCCGGTCATGCGTCTCGCCGACGCCGACGCGCTCGACGCCCAAACGGGCCAGCTCTCCTGTGCGTCCTTGTCTCGCTCGCCCTCGCGCTCACAGGCAGCGTGACCGACTCCTCGACGCCCGCAGTCCACTACTACGACGATCCGTACGCCCTCGGCGACGCCCTGCGCGAGACGACCTCGACGACGGGCTACCTCCTCGGCGACTGCACCTGGTCGTCGCCGCGCGAGCTCGTGCGCTCGCACATGCGCTCGACCTTCTTCAAGGGCGACATCAAGCACGTCAAGGAGTCGATCCACGAGTCGAGGGCGCGCAGCACCGGGTGCGGCGACAGGTGGGCCGTGCGCGACGAGGGGCAGAAGTGGGGGCAGGACGACCGGGCGCGGCGCGAGGACTGGGCGGCGAGGGCCGTGCTGCACATGGTCAAGGGTGCGACGACGGCAGCTTGGGGCTGGGCGTTCGCCTGCCGAACTCGTGCGTTCTCGCTTTCTCCCACTCGGCCTCGGCCGCACGGACCTGCTCGTCCTCGGGACCGCTCGGGCTCACGCTCTATCATTGCTCGCAGTGCGCCTCGTCGCCGTCTTCTACGCCTGCGCGCACTACATGCGCTGGACCTGGGCGCAAGGTCGAACCGTGCCCGACTTTCCCGGCATCGTCTGGTGCCTCGTGCGTCCCCTTCTCGCGCTTTCCTGCCGCACGAGAGCCGAACCTGACGGCTCGCTGCTCCTCCTCCCTCTCGCTGCTCGCAGGACGCCGACGTCTTCAAGTGGAACCGCCGCAAGATCAAGCAGGCTCGAGTGCGCGGCGAGCTGTTCTCGATCTGGCAGCTCTTCAGCGTCTTCGTGCGTCCCTGCTCGCTCTCCCTCGGCCTTCTCGGTCGTTCACGCCCGCCTGACTCTCTCTTCAATACAGAGCACGGTTTTCCTCGTCTACAGGGCGTCGCGCATCGCTCATGGCGCCGCAGGAGCGCTCGTCAAGCTCGCGCTCGCGAGCGTCGAGGACTTGGTGCTCGATCTCGACGAGGCAGCGGTGGAGCGCAAGGACAAGGTAGACTAGATTTGCAACGAGGAACGACTGGGAGTGCTATTAATGCCAACGACAGGGAAGGAGAGGGAAAGAAGAGAGCGCGCGCGAAAGAGAAGAAGAGGTCCGAGCGGGAGGGGAGGAAAGAAGGGAAGCCCGCCGCCGTCACAGCTCCATCTCGACATCCTCCATGGCCTGCATGGCCTCGTCCTGCTCCATGTCGGCCTCGCCGCCGACCGCCTCGTCCTCGTCGTCGCCCGCATCATGCACAGCCTCCTCCCGCTCGCGCATCACCTCGAACTCCCTCCAGCTCTCGTCGCGCCTGTCGCGCGCCTCCTGCTCTGCGCGCCCGAGGCCGCTCCCGAGCGCGTGCAGCGACGGCGGCGGGCGGTACAGGACGAGCTCGCCGCGCTGCGCCTTGTCGGCCTCGCGGCGGAGGTGGGCGACGAGCGAGGCGGGGAGGCCCTCGAGCGCGGCGGCGCGCACGGCGAGCGGGTTGATCTTGGGCTCGGGGTGTGGCGGCGAGGTCGGCGGCGAGGAGGAGGAGGAGGAGAAGGGGAGGGGCGCCGGGTCGTCCTTGGGCGAGGAGGGAGGGGAGGGCGACAGCGACGCGACGTAGACGCGGTGCGGCGACAGGTCGATGCTGCCCGACGCAGGGAGCATCGTCACCTCGTGCTCGTCGGCGTCCATACCCTCGTTGCCTACCGCTGCGCCTACGCCTGCCGATGCCGCCGCCGAGGGGAAGAAGGCGCTCTGGCCCCAGGGCACGGTTGGGAGCCCGCCCGTCCCTGCGGCGGGCGGCGGCGCTGCGGCGGTGACCGGGCTCGTCGGCGGCGCAGCTGGGAGCGTCGATGCTCCGCCTGCGAGCGGCGACGACGGCGTGCGCTGGCGCGCGGGCGGCGAGGCGAAGTGGTGTGGAGGAGGGACGGCGACGGCCGAGAAGGCGCCAGCGCCCGAGCTCGGGAGTGGCTGAGAGGTCGTGGGATGGAGTGATGGTGCGGCTGGATAGGGTGTTGGGGCGTGCGGGAGGAAGGCGGGCGCCGGTTCGGCGGACGAGGGCGAAGGCGAGGGGACGGCGAGCGAGAGGCGCCCGAACGCCTCGTGATCTGGCGCGAGGCGGATGCGCTTGCGCCGCGGTGGCTCGTCGCCGTCGTCTCCCTGCGCTCGGCCGCCCGCAGGAGGCTGCCGCTCGCCGCCGAAGTCGAGCCCGAGGCCCTCGGCGCCGCTCGCCGCCCAGGTGGCGCGGTCGGGGCTGGTGCCGGCGGCCTGCGGGTCGGCCTCGGCGGCCGACTCCTTGATCGGGTCGAGGTTCGAGCTGGTCGAGCGCTGGCGGAGGTGGGCGGACCAGGCTGGGCCCTGAGGCTGGCCCTGTCCCGAGGGCGGTGGGGGCGGCTGGACGACGGCGGCGGCCTCTGCGAGCTGGGCGTTGAGGGTCGAGGTGCGGGTGTGGGTGTCGGCCGAGGCGTGTGCGCGCTTGAGGCGCGGGCGGGCAGGGTAGGCCGGCGGGTGCAGTGCCGAGACGAGCGGGTCCGTGGTGGTGGCTGCGAGAGGAGCCGAGAGGGGGGGAGGCGGTGGATGCGCGAGGCGGGTCGGCGGCTGCATCGAGACGTGCCCCTGGTAGGTGTGCTCAGGTACAGCGAGAACCCTCGCAGGGAGCGGTGGTGCGAGAGGACAACAGAGCCTCGCGGAAGGCGATGAGGATTCGACCGCGTTCGCTTCTCTCGAGCTGGGTCTGCGGCGGACAGTTGCGCTTCCTTACAGTATCATAGACGTGATCCGCACACCCAGGGGGCGCACAGAGCGACATCCGTGTGGCCGCACGCCAGCAATTTCCCCCGCCTCGCCTCGCTCCGCCTTCCCAGCTCGCTCGCCCTCGACCACTCGCCTCGGACGCGTGCCGGCACAGCCTACCACCCGCTGTAGCTGCCCACCACCCGAGCCCCCACCACCGCGCCCCCTCGATGGCCCGCTCAAAGGGCTCAAAGGCCCGGTCGACCCCGCCTCGTCCAGCCCCGCCTCCGAGCGACTCTGCCTCGAGCAACCACGGCGACGACGACGACGACAGCGACACGTTCGAGGACGCCCTCCCCTCGACCGCACAGCCTTCGACCCCGGCCTCGGCGCACGAGGGCGACGACGACAGCGGCGACCTCGCGCCCCACGCGCACAATGGCGAGCACCACGCCGACATCGACCAGGGCAAGGGTCCAGCAGCGCAGGGCGGCCAAGGGCTCGAGGAGCACGGCAACGAGCCTGCCGCCCTGAACGGCGCAGGCGAGCAGCACGACGACAACGGCGACGCCCCCTCCTCCCCGCCCGCCGACGACCTTGAGCGCGCCCAGACCCCGACCCTTCCTCGCGACGCCGCCACCGCTCCCGACAGCACCCCGCCGCGCACGCCGACCTCGGACCGCCGCACCGCCTCGCGCCCCAGCTCTGTCGCCTCGACTACGTCGTCGTCGGCCGGCCTCGACCGCCGCGAGGCCAACCGCCTCTCGTCGAGCGTCCCCTCGTCGGCGAACGAGCTCGAGACGGACCTCTCTTCGCCTACGGACGACGTCGCCCTCGAGCACGAGCACCACCACCACGAGGGCGACGACTCGGTCTCGGAGCTCCCCTCGTCGACCTTCTCGCCCGCCGCCAAGCGCCCCTTCTCCCTCTCGTCCAACCCAGAAACGCCCACTACCCCTCACACCTCGTCTTCTCCTCCGGCTTCCCCCGCGCGCGACCGCCCGAAACCCGACCGGCGCCGCTCGTCCCTCCTCGCGTCCCCCTTCGGCGCCGCGCCGACCGACCCGACCAACGTCGGGCGCGACGGCTCGGCGAGCCTGACCCAGGCCGTGTGGCGCCAGAGCCTCGGGCTCAACTCGAGCCCGGCCGCGCGCGCGCTCGTCGACGTGACGCTGCACGACGACGAGGGCGACGAGGACGGGCGCGAGCGCGCACTCGGGCTCGGCGCGAGCGACGACGACGAGGGCGCGCGCGAGGGGCGCAGCGGCGCGACGACGAGGGCGAGGCGAGCCGGGTCGTCCAAGCGGCGCTCGGCGGCGGTCAACGGCGACGAGGCG
>Ga0308170_10002479_pt1 | contig 15827 bp, 16 predicted proteins | sample PhyBR2_2_FD_202136 | JGI IMG/M metagenome (GOLD analysis project Ga0308170, IMG submission 202136) | Phyllosphere microbial communities from UC Gill Tract Community Farm, Albany, California, United States - DLSLSB.R2 | ecosystem: Host-associated > Plants > Phyllosphere > Unclassified | place... | reverse complement strand
GATGAGCCAGTGCGAGACGACCCAGAACCGGGACCACGGCACCGGTGCCAGCCTCCTCGGCTACTCGAAGCTCTACGGCCAGGTGCCGGGCGGACAGGCCGAGTACCTCAACGTCCCGTACGCCGGGTTCAGTGCGATCAAGGTCCCCCAGGGGCCGACCGACGACCGCTTCGTCTACCTCTCCGACGTGCTGCCGACCGCCTGGCAGGCGGTCGACTACGCCGGCTTCGGCGAGGGCCAGCCGGCCGAGGGCCGCACGCTGCTCGTAATGGGCGCCGGCCCGATCGGTGACATGTCTGCGCGGATCGCGCTGACGCGCGGCGCGCGAGTGATCGTGGTGGATCTCGTACCGGAGCGGCTGGCGCGGGTCGCGGCCCGCGGCGCGGAGGTGATCAACCTCGACGAGGTCGGCAAGGGCCTCGGGGACGCGGTGCGAACGTTGACCAACGGCCGCGGCGCCGACGCGGTCATCGACGCGGTGGGCATGGAGGCGCACGGCTCGCCGATGGTCGAGATGACCCACAAGATGGTCGCGATGCTGCCCGGCGCCATCGCGCAGCCCTTCATGAAGAAGGCCGGCGTCGACCGGCTCGCCGCGCTCAACGCGGCTTTCGACACCGTCCGCCGAGGCGGCACGGTGTCGATCGTCGGGGTATACGGCGGTGCGCTCGACCCGATCCCGATGATGCAGCTGTTCGACAAGCAGGTGCAGCTGCGGATGGGGCAGGCGAACGTGCGGCGCTGGAGCGACGACATCCTCGCCCTGCTCCAGCAGGACGAGGACGTCCTCGGCGTCGAGTCCTTCGCCACCCATCACCTGCCCCTCGACCAGGCGCCGCAGGCCTACGCCGACTTCCGTGACAAGAAGGACGGGATGGTGAAGGTCCTCTTCAAGCCCTGACGGGCAGGGCTCAGTAGGAGCCCTTGATCACGAAGAACGAGCCGCGGATGGTCCCCGCGAGCTTCGACTTCTGCCGGGCGAACTTGAAGCCGGCGGCGTCGAGCTCCGCGGGGACCTCCATGCCCTCGGAGAGCTTGAAGCCGACCGCGCGCTTGCCGCCCTCCTCGAGGGTCCACAGCACGTTGATCACCAGGCCCGAGCGGTAGTAGAGCTCGGGCCACTTGATTCCGTCGACCTCGATGTCAGCGACCTCGAGGACGGGGGAGTCGATGACGATGCCGCGCTCCTCCTTGAGGATCGTGTGCACCCAGTCGACCAGGTGGCTCGCCTCAGCGGCGGGCACCGTGACGTACTCGTGGTCGTACTTGGTGTGGAAGTAGCGCGCCTCGTTGGCGCGCAGGCCGGCGAGCGCCTCGGCGACGGGCGAGGACTCGAGTCCGGTGGTGGAGACGTCCTTGAAGTCGACGACGTAAGACATGTGCGCTCCTCGGGAGAGATCGTTCTGGTTCACCGTAGTAGTCATGCCTCCCCGACGAATATGTGACGGGGTTTGTGACAAGTCGGCCTTCGATGAGTACATTGGTGGAGTGAAGGAGGCGTTCGCGTCTTCCCGTGTCCACCCGGACGCGGCACATCTCAACGATTCTTGGTCTTCGGTTTTTCTGGACATCAGGCGTAACAGATGTCTTCAGCATCGCGTCCGGCACGTTGTCGGGCGCTGGTAACACCGAAGGAAGCAACATGGCTCAGGGCACCGTCAAGTGGTTCAACTCCGAGAAGGGCTTCGGCTTCATCGCCCAGGCTGACGGCGGCGACGACGTCTTCGTCCACTTCTCCGCGATCCAGGGCAACGGCTACAAGTCGCTGGACGAGAACCAGGCCGTCGAGTTCGACGTCACCCAGGGCCCGAAGGGCCCGCAGGCGGAGAACGTTCGCGCTCTCTGATCTTCTGATCACGCCGACAACGGCGGTCCCGGTCATCCGGGGCCGCCGTTGTTGCATTTCGGGTGCCGTCGGTCGAGGTGCGAGCGCAGCGAGCCTCGAAACCACCCTGTCGCTAGGTTGGTCCCATGACCCGTCCTCTGCGCATCGGCGTCCAGCTCCAGCCGCAGCACGCCGACTACTCCACCATCCGTGACGCTGTCCGCCGTGCCGAGGAGCTCGGCGCGGACGTGATCTTCAACTGGGACCACTTCTATCCGCTGTACGGCGAGCCCGACGGCCAGCACTTCGAGGCCTGGACGATGCAGGCCGCGTGGGCCGAACAGACCTCGCGCGCCGAGATCGGCTGCCTGGTCACGTGCAACTCGTACCGCAACCCGGAGCTGCTGGCCGACATGGCCCGCACCGTCGACCACATCAGCGGCGGCCGGCTCGTCTTCGGCATCGGCTCCGGCTGGTTCGAGCGCGACTACGACGAGTACGGATACGAGTTCGGCACCGCCGGGGGCCGTCTCGACGCGCTCGCGGAGGCACTGCCGCGCATCGAGAAGCGCTGGGCCGCGCTCAACCCGGCTCCGACGCGCAAGATTCCCGTCCTGATCGGTGGCGGCGGGGAGAAGAAGACCCTCAAGCTGGTTGCCCGGCATGCCGACATCTGGCACTCGTTCTCCGACGTCGAGACCCTCCAGCGCAAGCTCGGCATCCTGGCCGGCCACTGCGCCGACATCGGCCGTGACCCGTCGGACATCGAGATCAGCACCGCCGCCAATGACGTCGAGGGCGCGAAGGCGCTGCGTGACGCCGGGGCCGAGCTGATCACGTACGGCGTCGGCGGACCCGACTACGACCTCAAGCCCCTTGAGGAGCTTCTCGCCTGGCGCGACACGCTCTCCTGACCCCTGCTCCTCCTCGAGCCTCCTTCCTGCCACCACAGGGCGGAGGCTCGAGTGATTTCGGCGCCCGGATCGAAACAGATCTGGCGCGTCGGACGTGATGTCGCGCGTCCGGGGTACAGCGGAGGTCCTTCCTGGACACGACCAGCCGCTCGCAGTGCGCGAGTGGTGGAAACGGAGAGCCGATGACGACATCGAACTACGGAGGACCCCCGCAGTCGGGGGAGCAGTCCACGTCCGCGAGCGGGCTGAGCGAGAAGAAGGAGCAGGCGCAGGAGATCGCCGGCACCGCCACCGACGAGGCTGGCCGGGTCGCCTCGACGGCGAAGGACGAGGTGCTGAACGTCGCCGCGGAGGCTAAGCACCAGGCGGCCAACCTGATGGATCAGGCGCTCTCCGAGGTCGAGCAGCAGACCGAGACCCAGCGCGACCGACTGGTCGAGACGCTGCGCGGCTTCACCGACGACGTCGAGAAGATGCTGTCGGGCCAGGGTGGCGCGAACGGGCTCGCGGGCGACCTGGCCCGTCAGGCCGCCGATCGTGCGCGTGCGCTCACCAGCAGCCTCCAGGATCGTCGCCCGGGCGAGATCCTCGAGGACGTCCGCGGCTTCGCGCGCCGACGCCCCACCACCTTCCTCCTCGGCGCACTCGCAGCGGGTGTCGTCGCGGGCCGGGTGGCTCGTGGCGCGAAGGACAGCGGAGCGGTCGGGTCGAACGGCAGCTCCGGATCCACCCCCGTGTCCGTGCCGACGCCGCCGGCCCCGCCGGCGACTCCGATCCCCGGATACTCCTCCGGCGCTTCGGGCAGCGGCGTCGGTACCAGCCCGGCCAACACCGGCGTGCCACCCCTCAGCGATCCCGGTGAGACGCCGCTTGCGCCGGACCCGCTCTTCGACGTGCCGGAGCCGGGCCTCGCCCCGCCGCCGGGTGGTCAGTACGGCGGACCGGCATGAGCTCCTTCGATCCTTCGGTCCCGCCGCCGCGCGGTGGTCTGCCCCCGCATCCGGGCCAGTCACCCGAGGCCACCCTGGGCGGTGCTCACGTCGCGGCCGCACCGAGCGAGGCGGATGAACGCTCGCTGGGTGACATCGTCGGTGATATCGCCACCGACCTCACCACGCTGATCAAGCAGGAGCTGGAGTTGGCGAAGACGGAGGCCAAGGACGCCGCCGTCAAGGCCGGCAAGGGCGCCGGCATGTTCGGGGGAGCGGGTGTGGCGGCGTTGATGACGCTGATCGCGCTGACGCTGACTCTGATCTGGCTGCTCGACAACTGGATGCCGCTGGAGGTCGCGGCACTCATCATCACGGTGGTCTGGGCCGCGATCGCAGGCGTGCTGGCCTTGCGCGGTCGCGCCGAGATCAAGCAGATGACCCCACCCATGGAGACCACGCAGAAGACTTTGAAGGAGGACGTGCAATGGGCGAAGGCACAGAAGAACGGCTGAGCACGGACATCGCCGGCACCCGCGCCGACCTGACGCGTAACGTCGACGAGCTCGTCGACCGGGTCGCGCCCGGACGGATCGTCGAGCGCCGCAAGGAGGCCGTCCGCGGCCGCGTACGCAACCTGAAGGAGACGGTGATGGGCACGGCGAACAGCGGCACCACTGCCGTGTCAGGGGCAGGCTCTGCGGTGGCCGGGCATGCCTCGGACGCCGCCGGCGCGGTCGGTAGCACGGTCCACGGCGCGGGCGACGCGATGCGCTCGCAGACGCAGGGCAGTCCGCTGGCGGCGGGTCTCATCGCGTTCGGCGTCGGCGCACTGGCCAGTGCGCTGCTGCCCGCCAGCGAGAAGGAGGGTCAGCTCGCGCAGCGCGTCGTGAACACCGCGAAGGAGCAGGGCCAGCCGCTCATGGACGAAGCCCGGTCGATGGGCCAGGAGGTCGCGGAGCACCTCCAGGACCAGGCCGGTCAGGCCGTCGACGAGGTGCGGTCGACCGCCCAGGAGTCGGCGCAGCGGGTCAAGGAGCAGGGTCAGGACGCGACCCGGCACGTGCAGGACGACGCTCGATCCACGATGTCCTGACACGTCTGATCGACCCGACCCGGCCGGCCGCACCCGCGGCGGGTCGGGTCGTCGCGTCGAGGCGCGTTACAGCTTGGAGAGGTGCGGGAACGGGCTGGCGATGCGGATGACCTCCGGGCGGAAGTCGACCGTCACACCCGCGGCGTCGAGCGCGATGACGCGGCCCATGCCATGCGAGTCGTGGTTGACGAGCTCGTCCATCTCGAACTGGAGGATCACACGCTCCGGCTCCGGCGCGAAGGGGCTGCTAGCAAGGTGTCGTCGCCGCGGCGAGGAGGTGGTCACTCTGTGAGTGTGCGCCTCCGGCGAGCACAAGACGATTCCTCGCGGTCATCTACGCTCGGCACGCGCCCGCGGCAGCGAGCGCATGTCGACAACCCGGAGGGCGCATGACGCACTGGATCCCTGGATGGGACTCCTTCCCAGAGCAGCTGCACGCGTTCTGGTCCGAGCGGCACCTGTGCTCCCTGAGCTCGGCCCGCCCGGACGGCACGCTGCACACGGTGCCCGTCGGGGTGGCGCTCGACGTCGACCAACGCTGCGCGTGGGTGATCACCGACGGTGGTTCGGTCAAGGCCCGTCGGATCGGCGCGGCCGGTGCCGACGGCCTGGCTGTCTCGGCCTGCCAGATCGACGGTGCCCGATGGTCGACACTCGAGGGGCGGGCCGTCGTCGACGCCTCCCCGCAGGCCGTGCGCCGTGCCGAGGACTGCTACGAGCAGCGCTACCGCCGGCCGCGGCAGAACCCGACCAGGGTCGCCCTGCGCATCGAGGTCGCCAGGTTCCTCGTCTCGAGCCCCATGCTCGGGTGAGCTGACGCACTCCGCGTTTGCCGGACGGCGTCTCGGGCACGGGAATGGACCAGCCACCACCAGCAAGGAGTTCCTGAGTGAGCCAGATCCAGCATTCCGTCGACGTCGACGTCCCGATCGGTGTCGCGTACAACCAGTGGACCCAGTTCGAGTCGTTCCCCGAGTTCATGTCCGGCGTCGAGTCGATCACTCAGATCGACGCCACCCACAACCACTGGGTCACCAACATCGCCGGTGTCACCCGCGAGTTCGACACCGAGATCACCGAGCAGCACCCCGATGAGCGGGTGGCTTGGACGAGCACCTCGGGTGACAGCAAGCACGCCGGCGTCGTCACCTTCCACCGTCTCGACGAGGCCAAGACCCGCGTGATGATCCAGATCGACTGGGAGCCGTCCGACCTCGTCGAGAAGATCGGTTCGGCGATCAACGTCGACGACCACCAGGTCAAGAAGGACGCGGAGCGCTTCAAGGCGTTCATCGAGTCGCGCGGCAGCGAGACCGGCGGCTGGCGCGGCAACGTCGACGCCCCCAACTGATCCACCCTGAGCACGCCGAGTCGGCCCTCGCGCACCGCTGAGTCGGCCCCACGGTATGGGGGTGGCGAGTCAATGGTGCGCGAGGGCCAACTTGCGTGTGCGGGAGGGCCAGGTCAGCGCTGGCGCTGGAAGGTCACCGCGCCGGGGGAGACGGCGAAGACCTCATAGCCCCGCACGGTGCCCGTACGCCTGGCCTCGCCCCCGGTCGCGACGAACGTGTCGCCCGCAGCGGCTGGGACGTACACGGTCGCGGCGGTGCCCGCGGGCACCGTGACCTGCATCGAGCTCACGCCCTGCGCGTCGCGATCCCACGAGCTGGTGACCGTGCCGTACGGCGTCTCGCGGGTGCCGGAGACGTGGTGGAGCGTGCCGACGACCTGCGGCTTGATGACCACCTTGCCGAACCCGTACGAGCCAGGGGCCTGCTGGATCCCGGACAGCCCGGCGTTGAACCACTCGTCGATCTGCAGCAGGATCATGTGGTTCTGCGAGCCCGCCATGTCCCAGGACTCGGGAATCGTGGTGCGACCCGCCGCGACGAAGTTCTGGTAGCTCGGGGCCGACGGCTCCTGCAGCACGTCCCACAGCACCTGGCTGCGATCGTTGTCCATCAGGACCTGATACGTCGGCTGGAGGCCGACCTCGCCGCCCGACATGTGCGGCCCGGTGCCGTTGCCGTCCTTGTTCGGACCGGGGTGGTAGGCGTAGATCCTCTTCTCGAGGTCGTCGAGAACGGCTTCCTTGGACGCCGCCGGGACGATGCCCATGGCCAAAGGGAGTGCGTCGAGCGTCTGCGAGCCGGTGGTGCCGCTCGGGCCAGCGGTGGTGTACGACTGCGTCCCCGGGTTGAAGAAGCGGGCGTTGAACGCGTCCGCCAGCTGGGCGGCCAGAGCGCGGTAGTCGGTCGCGTCGTCATGGTGGCCGAGCTCGTCGGCCATCTCGGCGAGCTCCGAGGCGATCAGGAAGAGCCCGTAGGTGCCGGTCGCCTCCTTCGGTGTGGTCGTGTCGCCGGCGATCCAGTCACCCAGACCGCTGACCAGCAGACCGCCCGAGATCTGTGCGCGCACGTAGGACAGGTAGTCCTTCATCGGCCTGTAGTAGGTGCGCATGGTGTCGGTGTCGCCGTAGGTCCTCCACAGCTCGTAGGGCGTCAGGATGAAGGCGCCGCCCCAGTTGACGTCGTCGCGGTAGCCGCCGCCGAAGTTGGGAAACTCCGGAGCAGTGCCCGGGATGAGGCCGCTGGGCTGCTGGACCTCGAGCATGTTCTGCTCGGTGGTGCGCAGGAACGACGAGACGTCGAAGTTGGTGCGGATCGCGCCCATCGACTGGATCATGTCGGCGAGCCAGCCGAGCTTCTCCCGGTGCGGGCAGTCGGTGAAGATCGACTGCATGTTGGAGCGGATCGAGTACTCCGACATCGAGTGGATGGTGTTGATCAGGTCGTTGTCCGTGGTGATCGAGCCGCCGCTGGGCACGTCGGCGTTGGTCTGAAGACCGACGAGGGTGGACTCGTCGGGGACGAATCCCTTCGGCAGGCCGCTGATCTGGACGTACTGGAAGCCGTGGTACATGAACTGCGGGCTGAATGTCTCACCGCTCGGGTCGCCCGAGCTGGTGTAGGTGTCCAGGATGCCCGTGTTCGACCCGGCCGTGGCGGTGCTCACCGCGCCATTTCCGCTGGCGGTCTCGCCGGGGACCATCGTGATGACCGTGCCGGCGGGCACCGTGCCACCGGGCAGGTGCAACTGCGGCATGCCCGCGATGTTCTGGCCCAGGTCGAAGGACCACGAGCCGTCGCCGACGTGCTTGATGGACGTGGCGGTGAAGGTCTTCTGGACGCGTACCGGCGGTGCCTTGCGCCAGCTGAGGCGGGTGTCCAGCGACGGCGCCGAGGTGATCGACGCGTCCTCCCAGCCCTGCTCGGCCGAGAGGTCCGCGTCGGGTCGGTCCCAGCCCTGCTGCACGCGGGTCGCGTCGAAGTCGGTGCCGGCGTACCAGTTGTCGGTGACGGTCGGGCCGTGCTTGACCCGCCACGAGGGGTCCGTGTTGATCTCGACCGTTCTGCCGTTGGCGTAGGTGAGCTCCAGGCGCGCGATCAGACGAGGGGTCACGGTCATCTCGGCGACGCTGGGCGAGCCGGAGCCGAGCACGGCAGCGCCCGCAGCGTGCCCGCGGCCGAAGGCCTCAGCGACACTCAGCGTATTGGTGGCGGCGTCCACGGCGGTGACCTTGCGCGACTCCAGTCGGCTGCCGCCGTCGCCGGTGTCCACGTTGACCGTGTCGCCGACGGAGTAGCCGCCGACGCCGGAGAGGGGGACGGTGGTGGCGCCCGCGGCGATCGGTCCGGTCAGGGTGCCGGCCGGGATCGGCGTCGAGTTGAACTTGGTGTAGACGTCCGTACGCCCGACGGCGGCGTTGGTCTGGGGATAGACGTCGGTCTGGCCGTTGCCCAGCGCCACGCCCAGGGTGTTGTCACCGCGCCGGATCAGCTGGGTGACGTCGTAGGTCCCGTACTCGGCCGTGCGCAGCGGGTTGGTCACGCCCGGGTTGAGCACCGTGTCGGTGACCGGCTTGCCGTTCACCGTGGCCTGGTAGGCGCCGAGGCCGGAGATGTAGAGCCGGGCACGGGCGACCTTCATGGTCGCGTCGAAGGGCTTGGCGAAGATCGGCAGCGGGTTCTCCAGGTCCGGACCCTGCGGGTTCGGCTCGCCGGCGACCGTCGCGACGACATCGGCGTCGGTCGGCTTGGCGGAGGTGGCCGAGGCGCGGATGGTGAAGTCCACCGGGAAGTCGGGGATCTTGCCGTCGGGGGTCCGCGCGTCCGTGCGCGGGAAGAGCACGACGCGGTCGAAGGTCTGGACGGAGCCGAGGTCGATCTGCACCCACTTCGAGGGTGAGACGTCCTGGGTGGCGGACTGCCGACTGGCGTAGCCGGGGCTGATGATCTTGCCGTCGGTGAGCAGCTTGGTGCCGCAGCCGGGGCAGGCGAACTGGTCGTAGACCGAGACGCTCCTGCCCAGCGCGAGGTTGGTGCCGTTCGGCGCCAGCACCTGCATCTCGGAGAGCATGACGCGCGAGACGAGGCCGTAGGACGACTCGTTGATCGGCAGCCCGAGCTTGGTGACGTCGAGGCGCACGTAGCGGGCGCTCCGGGTGCCCACGTCGACCGTGACGCCGCGGTTCAGCGGCGGCGGGGGCAGCTGGATCCACTTCGCTCCGTCCCAGTCGGAGCTCGCGAGCAGCCCCATCTCGAAGGAGGAGGGCCGGCTCCAGGCCGAGGGCACGCCCGCGCCGTCCCACACGCGCACCTGCCAGGAGATCGGTGTGCGCGACGTCAGCGCCGCGCCCGCGTACGTCGTCCGCTGAACGGTGCTGGGGACCCGGCCCGAGTCCCACAGCCGCGTGCCGGCGCCCGCGCTCACCCGCACCTCGTAGGCCGACTGGCGGGCGGTCGCCCCCGTGCCGGTGAGCCGCCAGCTGAGGGTGGGCGTCGGGTCGTCGACACCCAGAGGCTGGTCGGTGCGATCGTCCACGCGGAGGCCGCCGACCGAGAGGTGCTGGTCGCTGGCACTGGCGCTACCGACCCCTCCCAGGGCGGTCAGGCTCAGTGCAAGCGCACTCGCCAGGGCCCACCTAGTGAAACGATGCATGCGTCGCGCATCGAACTGGACTGCAAGACAGGAAGGGAGTCCCACCGAGAACATCTCATTTCTGTGAAACGATTCAATTGGCGTATGCGTCATCTTGGCACGGGAGTGATCCCTGTCACAAGGGCGAGTTTCGAAGCTGGCGGTGGCGCCGCCTCAACTTCGCGGCGCGGCTGCCGATAAGCAGCCCATCGATCGGCTCCGACCCACGACGCAGTCCCGCCGCGTGTGCCGGACCCTCAGTTCCTGAGGAGGACCCGTGCACCGTTCCGGTATTCGTACGATGGCTGTTGCCGCTGTGATGACCATGAGCATCGGGGGTATCGCGTTCGCCTCGTCGGCGTCCGCCGGCAAGCCCGCCAACGCCGGCAAGCCCGCCAACGCCGGCAAGCCCGCCAATCCCGGCAAGTCGGTCTTCGTCGTGAAGCCGCCCAAGCCGGTCAAGCCGAGCGGCGAGCACTGCTCGGTCGAGCAGGCGAACCTGACCAACGCTCAGGCGAAGCTGGACTGGTTCGCCCAGCGCTACGCCGCCGAGGCCGCCGCTGTCGGCACGACCACGAAGGCGACCGCTTCGGCCAAGAAGTCCGCCAAGGCCAGTGCGCAGAAGGCACTCGCCGCCGCGAAGGCCGAGCTCGCCCAGACCAGCCACGACCGGCAGGCCCAGGTGGGCCGCGTGGCCGCCGCCAAGGCCGCACTCGCCGCGTGCCAGGCCGCGCCGTCCCCGAGCGACGCCCCGACCGGCACCGCGACGGACGCGCCGACCGACGCCGCCACCGACGTGCCGACCGACGCCGCCACCGACGTGCCGACCGACCCGGCCTCGCTCTGATTCAGGTGCGCGCAGCCGTCCGGCTGCACGGAACATCGTGCCGACCTCCTCGGAGGCGGTGCTTCACGGAGGGGTAGTCATGTCATCGGTTCCTTCCCGGATCCGGCCGCGTCGCGTGATGATGCCGTTGGTGGTCCTGCTCTCGATCCTGCTCCTGCTGGCCGGCATGGCGTCTCCCGCGCAGGCGCGCTCGGCCAAGTCGAAGCCGGGCAAGACCGCCACCGCTCCGCCACCGCCGGCGGTCCCGCGCTCGTGGGGCATCGCCGCGCCCGGTCTGCCGCAGGACGTCACCGCGCTCAGCGCGTTGACCCAGGTGCTGGGCAGCAGCCCCGACCGCGTGATGTGGTACGACGCCTGGTCGAACGGCACGGTGTTCCCCGCCGCGTCCGCTCAGACGATCGCTGCCAGCGGCGCCACGGTCGAGGTCACCTGGGAGCCGTGGGACCCGACGGCCGGACTCAACCAGCCCGCCTATGCCGATGCGCGGATCGCTGGAGGCGCGTTCGACGTCTACCTGAAGAGCTATGCCGCCTCCGTGAAGGCGTACGGCAGGCCCGTCGTGCTCCGCTTCGCCCATGAGATGAACGGGCAGTGGTATCCGTGGAGCGTCGGCATCAACGGGAACACAGCGACCAGCTACATCGCCGCCTTCCGCCACGTGCACGACGTCTTCGTGGCCCAGGGCGTCACCAACGTGACCTGGGCGTGGACGCCCAACGTCCCGTACGCGGGGTCCTCGAGCCTGGCGGCGGCCTATCCCGGGGATGCGTACGTCGACCAGGTGGGCCTCGACGGCTACAACTGGGGGACCTCGGGCGTCGGGACCACCTGGCAGTCCTTCGCCTCCATCTTCGGCACCGGCCTGACGCAGCTGCGCTCGCTCACGACGAAACCGGTCTGGCTCGGCGAGGTCGCCTCCACGGAGAAGGGCGGGGACAAGGCGACGTGGATCCGTGACATGTTCGCCACCATCGCCCTGCATCCTGAGATCGTGGGTTTCACCTGGTTCGACTTCAACAAGGAGACGGACTGGCGCATCGACTCCTCCACGAGTGCCGCGTCGGCGTTCCGCACGGGGCTCGGTACGTACTGATCCGCGCGGCCCCTCCTCGGAGGGGCCGCGTCCGGTCGGCTGGGTACTGTGCCGTCATGCGTTGTGACCCCGTCGTCCGAGACGACCGCTGGGGGCGGGCGTGAGACGCCTTCTCCTCCTGCTTCTGCTGCTGGTGGGCGCGATCCTGGCCCTGCCGGCGATCGTGCCGGCGGCGTCGGCAGCCGATGCCTCGCGGCCCGTCGTGCGCGTCGGCACCGAGGGGACCTACCCGCCGTTCTCCTACATCGATCCGAAGTCCGGGGACGTGACCGGCTTCGACATCGAGGTTGCGCGGGCGGTCGCGGCGAAGGCGGGCTGGGACCTCAAGATCGTGCGGGGCACCTTCGACTCGCTGTTCCCGGCGCTGGACGCCGGCCGGATCGACATGATCGCCAACCAGATCACGATCAACCCCGAGCGCGAGGCGCACTACCTGTTCAGCACGCCGTACACGTACTCCCATGGCGTCATCGTGACCGCGGCCGACACCGACGACATCACCACGCTGGCCGACCTCAAGGGCCGCACCACCGCTCAGTCCCAGACGAGCAACTGGACGCAGGTCGCCAAGGACGCCGGCGCGAAGATCCAGTACGTCGACCAGTTCTCCCAGACCGCGGCTCTCCTGGCGCAGGGACGGGTGGATGCGACCGTCAACGACAACATCGCGGTCCTGGACTACCTGGCCACCTCCGGCTCCACGAAGATCAAGATCGCCGGTGACGCGGGCGACGAGGTCAACAAGCAGGCGCTGGTCTTCCCCCAGGCGGACGCGGCCTTGCGCGCCCAGGCGGACCAGGCGCTGGCTGCGCTGAAGGCCGACGGCACCTTGGCGAGGATCTCGCAGAAGTACTTCAAGTCCGACGTGACCGTGCCCAACGCGGGCCAGGTCCACGTCAAGGGCTCGGACGTCGGGCGCAGCACCGCGCAGGTGGTGCGCGACGCCGCGTGGCCGATGCTGCGCGGGACGCTGAAGGGCACCATCCCGCTGACGATCGTCAGCTTCGTCGTCGGGCTGCTCATCGCCCTGGTGGCCGCGCTCGCCCGGATCTCGTCCAGCCGGTGGGTGCGGGCCCCGGCGCGCGTCTACATCTCCATCATCCGAGGCACGCCGCTGCTGGTACAGCTCTTCATCGTCTTCTACGGCCTGCCCGAGCTCGGCGTCGACCTGCCGAGCTTCCCGGCGGCCTGCCTGGCGCTGAGCCTCAACGTCGGCGGCTACGCCGCGGAGATCATCCGGGCCTCGATCCTGGCGGTGCCGCGCGGCCAGTTCGAGGCCGCCACTACGATCGGGATGGGGTACGGCCAGACCATGCGGCGCATCGTGCTGCCACAGGCCGCGCGTATCGCCGTTCCGCCGCTGTCCAACACCCTGCTCTCGCTGATCAAGGACACGTCGCTGGCGTCGGTGGTGCTGGAGACCGAGATGTTCCGCGAGGCCCAGGTCGCGGCATCGCTCAGCACCCGGTACATGGCGCTCTACTGCCTGGCAGCGCTCTACTACTGGATCATCTGCTACGTGGTCTCGTTGGGCCAGAGCGCGCTGGAGAAGCGAGTCGGGAGGTACGCGGTATGACCGCTCTAGTGGAGGTGAGCGGCCTGGAGAAGTCGTTCGGCGACCGGTCGGTGCTGCGCGGGGTGGACCTCACCGTCGACAGCGGTACGGCCACCGTGTTGCTCGGCCCCTCCGGCTCCGGCAAGACGACCGTGCTGCGGTCCCTCAACGTGCTCGAGACACCCGAGCGCGGTCTGGTGCGGATCGGCGACGCGCGTCTCGACTTCGCCTCGCTCCCACGGGACAGGCGCGAGCGCGCCCGGTCGATCGCGGCCCTGCGCGCCTGCAGCGGGATGGTCTTCCAGGCCCACAACCTGTTCCCGCACATGACGGTCCTCGGCAACCTCATCGAGGGTCCGGTCCAGGTCCAGGGCCTTCCGCGCGAGGAAGCGGTGGCCCAGGCTCGCGTGCTGCTCGAGCAGGTCGGCCTCGCGGGCCGCGAGGATGCCTATCCCGCGCAGCTCTCCGGCGGTCAGCAGCAGCGCGTCGGAATCGCCCGCGCGCTCGCACTCAAACCGCAGGTCCTCCTGCTCGACGAACCGACCTCCGCGCTCGACCCGGAGCTGGTGGGGGAGGTGCTCGCCGTGATCCGGGACCTCGCTGCCGAGGGCTGGACCCTGGTCATCGTCACCCACGAGGTGCGCTTCGCCCGGGATGTCGCCGACCAAGTGCTCTTCCTCGACGGCGGGGTGATCGCGGAGCGTGGTGGCGCCGAGGTGCTGGCGGACCCGCGCGAGGAGCGCACGAAGCAGTTCCTGGCCCGGGTGCTCGAGGCGCGCTGAGCCTCAGCGGCAGAGCTCGAGGCCGAGCAGGCCGATCGCGGTGCCGAGCATGAGGCCGGCCACGGCGTCCAGCGGCTCGTGCGCGCCCTGTTGGACCCGTGCCACGGCGGACAGGGCCGTCGCCGTCGCCGCCACCGCTCGCACGGGAGACGGCACCAGGGGTGCGAGCAGCACGGTGGCACAGGCGGCGACGGCCGCGTGTCCCGACGGCATCGAGCCGCCGTCGAGCGGTGCGTCGTCGCGCAGCGCCGTCGGCTGGACGTACAGGGGACGCGGACGGCACCGCAGCTTCTTGGTCGCGACCTCCGTCCCCTTGGTCGCGCCCATGGCCACCAGCGCCACCACGGCATGACGGGGACGCCGCCGTGCCGCGGCGACGGCGGCGACCAGCGGCAGGGTCCAGGGGATGCCCCACTGCTGGGCGACCCTCAGCTCGAAGCGCTGGTCGGCAGAGTTGACCAGGGCGAACAGTGCGCGTTCGCGACGGCCGGGCTCGCCGGCGCGCGCCGCGATCGCTCCGTAGCCCAGCAGGAGCGCTGCCGCGGCCGGGACGCGGCCACGCGCCGCGAGTCGGCGACGACCGGTGCTCACCGGTGACTCCGGCGAGCGAGCGTGGCCACGTTGCGGAGGACGGCACGCCAGCCGGGACGGTCGGACGTGCTCACGGGGCCGTGCACGGGAGCGAGGACGTTGCCCGGACCGGGCTCCCGCGTCGTACTGAGGTCGCGGGCGGCCACAGCGAAGAGGGGCCCGACCATGAGGTCGTACAGCCGCGGCAGCGCGGTGAAGCCGAGCCGCATCACCTCGTTGAGGCCGCTCAGCTGATCGCGGCCGCGACCGGATCCGATCCGGTCCAGCAGCTGCTCGGCGACATGCTGCGCACTGCGGACCGGGGGCGGAGGCATGCCCTCGACGCCTGCATAGTTGGCGGCCAGCCGGTAGATCGCGGTGTCCACGCCACCGGGAGCGGCGTAGCGGATGCGCACCTGCGGAATGTCCCGGTTCTCCAGCTGCAGCTGGCGGGCCAGGGCCCGTACGCCCCACTTGCTCAGCACGTACGGGCTCATGGTGGGCACGCCGAGGTGGCCGATCACCGAGCCGACCAGCACGAGCGTGCCGCACCGCTGTTCTCGTAGGACCGGGATCACGTGCCGTGCGATGTTCACCGACCCGGTCAGGTTGGTCCGGATCACGCCGTCGAACACCGCCGGCGGGACGTCCTCGGTGCGTCCGTACGCGGCTACGCCCGCGCAGTGGACGACGGCCTCCAACCGACCGCGCTCCTGCACCGCGCTCCGGATGAGCGCGGCTACCTCGGTGTCACGGCCGACGTCGGTCGGCACCGCCAGCACCGAGGGGGCACCGGCCTCGCGACACGAGGTCGCAACCTCCTCCAGGGCGTCGGCACCACGAGCCGCCAGGACGAGGTGGAAGCCCCGACCGGCGGCGGCCCGTGCGGTGGCGCGTCCGATCCCGCTGGAGGCACCGGTCACCAGCAGCACAGGGACGGGTGGTGTGTTCACCCGCTCCCAATGCCCGTTGCCGGCGCGGGCGATGCCCCCAAGCTTCACGATCCCATCGGAGGGTCGGGTGGCCTGGCGGGGTACATGACTCCCATGACGTCACGTGCCGCGACCCGTCCTGCCGCGCTCACTGATGCCCAGGTGGCCGAGCTGGCCCAGGCGCTCGACGACATCCGTCGGGAGGTGATGAGCAGCCTCGGTGCGAACGACGCCGCCTACATCCGGCGGGTGATCAAGGCGCAGCGTCTCCTCGAGATGGGAAGCAGGGTGGCGCTGCTCGGCT
>Ga0308170_10002478_pt1 | contig 15830 bp, 20 predicted proteins | sample PhyBR2_2_FD_202136 | JGI IMG/M metagenome (GOLD analysis project Ga0308170, IMG submission 202136) | Phyllosphere microbial communities from UC Gill Tract Community Farm, Albany, California, United States - DLSLSB.R2 | ecosystem: Host-associated > Plants > Phyllosphere > Unclassified | place... | reverse complement strand
GATGCGATTGGAGCGAAGGATGCAAGCGCGAAGGAGGCATGGCGCGCGAAGGGCGCTGCGTTCTTTCAGCGGCGCGGGCGCAAAGGTAGCGGCGCTGCTGCAATCGACGGATCGGGCGCTCCGGCTGAACCGGGCGGCGATGCTGCGGGCGGAAGCGGCGGAACGACGAACGGATAGCAGGGGCTGGGTCGTGCAACGTCGCAAACGAACACGTCACCTGATTGAGCTGGGCGGGCTGGTCCAGAAAGCGGGCCTGGTCGAGCTGACCGACGACGATCGCGCCACCCTTTACGGCGCGTTGCTTGATCTCGCCGGGCGTGGTCGCGGCGACGATTCTGACGATATGCTGGCGCTGTGGAAAAGACGCGGAAAACGCGCGTTCGATGCGGAAGCGGAAGGGAGCGAAGCGCAATGAGCGATTTCGATTTCGATATCGAGGCGATTCGTCGCCAGGTCCGCGCGATGGATTTCGTGCGCGGCACGCCGGCGGAAATCGCCATGTGGCATGAGGATATGGCGGACTCGCGCGCCAACCTGGTCATCGAGGACATGATCCCGTCGCCGAACGACGATGCGTTCTTCGCGATGATGCTCGACGAGGGCGTGCCCCCTCCCCTCATCTCGCAAATCTTGCTCCGGCTGCTCGATCATCCCGACGCCGATCGCTCATTACCGATCACGCCCATTTCTGCCCCTGCCGTCGCGGGGATGGGTTAGGAAACGTTTTGAGATGCCGGCATTCGCCTACGCTCGATCCGGCAACGCCGATGTGGAACTGGCGGTGCAACTCGCCAGCCTGATCAACGCGGGCTGTTCTGATATTGCGATCGACCGTACTCATGGCAGGAGTCCGCGCGATCTTCGGCGACGTTCGACATTGCTCGAAACATTAGGACCGGGCGACACGATCCTGGTCTACCGCCTCGATTGCCTCGCCGTCTCGGGCGTCGATCTCATCGCGACAATGGCCCACATCCGGTCCCGAAACGCGGTGCTGCTGACGGTTACCCCGGACGGCCCTAAAAGCTTCTGCAATGTTACAATCGACGCGATCACATCGGCCTTCGATGCTTTGACCAACGCCATACCAAGCGATAATCGCTCCCCTCGCCCGGCCGGTCGAACCGCCATCCTCGGTCCCGCCGACTGGCCGCAAGTTCAGAAAGATTGCGAGGCCATGAGCGCGACCGCTGTGGCGAAACGCTACAAGGTCAGCCGATCCACGCTCTACAATTATATCGACCGGATGCGGCAGGGAGCGGAAATCGTGAAGCGGACGACGTAATGCCCACAACCAGCAATAGGAACGAACAGATCGCGGCCTTCGACACCGGCCCCTTGCTGCGGACGGTGGATGATCTGGACGTGATGCGCGATCACCTCAAAGGCGATAATTACAATGCGCCGGAGATGCGGCACAACTCGCTGCGCCTGCACGGGTTAGCCACCCACCCGCTCGAGCATGGGCGTCGGCACGATCATTCCCAATCTGCTACTTGACCGTTCGGTGATCTGTATCGACCCCAAGGGCGAGAATGCCCGCGTCACCGCCCGTGTGCGTGCCGCCAAGGGCAAGGTCTGGTGTCTCGATCCATTCGGCGTGTCGAGTCAGCCCCGCCCGCTACAATCCGCTCGACCAGCTCGATCCCGCCAGCCTCGATCTTGCGAAAGATGCCAATACCCTTTGCCCGACGCGCTGGTGCATGACGCGCCGGGACAATCGAGCGAAGCCCACTGAAACGAGGAAGCCAAGGCGCTGATCGCCGGGCTGACCCTACACACCGTCGTCCACGAACCCGTCCTGGCGACGGTGCGCGACAAGCTGACGCTTGCCCCTGCCGCCTTCGCTGCGCTGCTGGCTAATATGCAGAACAGCGCCGGCGCCGGTGGCCTGATCGCCCGCGCCGCCAACCGCCAGCTCCGCAAATCCGACCGCAAATCTGCCGGCGTACTATCCTCGGCGCAGCGCCATGCCCACTTTCTCGACAGCCCGCGCATCGTCGCCAGTACCGCCGCGTCCGATTTCACCTTCGCTGGGTTGAAGGACACGACCGTTACCGTATTCCTGTGCCTGCCGCCCGATCGGCTCAATACCTACGCCCGCTGGCTTCGACTGTTGGTTAGCCAAGCCGTCACTGACATGGCGCGGTCACCGCCCGCCCTGCCCGGCCCGTGCGTGAAGCTGCCAAGCTACTTAAATGCCATCATGCAACACTCTACCGTGCGCTGACACCCGCGGCGTCGGGAATGGACGTCTGATGCCGATCCGTCCCAAACATGTGTTCCTGTCAGATCTTACCCCCGTACCCGGATTACGCCTTGGCCAGCGCATACTCCTGAACCAACACCTTCTCCGGTACGCGCCAGGCCCCTGCGATCTTGCGGATCATGGGAAGGGTAAGGACACGGTGACGCGCCAGTATTTCGGTTGCCCGTGACTGGCCAATAAGCGCCGCCAGTTCCGCGCGCGTGTAACCATTCATCTCCATTGCTGCCTCGATTGCGCGCACCGGATCTAGCGGCTCGATAGGCCAGCGACAGCTTTCATACGTTTCGACCAAAGTGGCGAGCACGTCGTGCCGATCGCCGGCATCGGTACCTTCCTCTGCTCCCCATAGCGCCTTGATCTCTCGTAGCGCGGTTTCATGGTCCTCGTCGGTCCGGATAGGACGAATGTGCATCGCACCACCTCCACTAAGCATAGTCAAAACAGGCTCACTGTCAGGACATCAATCTCGTCGTATTCGGCATGCGTCCAACGAATTTGACGAAGGCAATCGCCAGCTTCCAGTCGAACGCCACCACCATACGATAATCACCGCCAGCCACTTCGAAACCGGACCCACTCGCCATTGAGCGACTTCGCTTTTTGAAAAATCGGCAATGACATCAATGGGCTTTGCTAAGTGGCCGCCCCGGCAGCCTTATACCAGTGCCTTAAAGAGGCTTCCGTCGTGGGGTGCTTTGACCAAAAAGCGATCGTTTTTTCCTAGTAATGCCCCTCATACGCATTCGATTACCATTTCCCGCCATGGGAAATAAGTGTTCGAGGCGACCAGCGCAGCGGACTCGCCGAGGGGACGCAATGTTTGGGTGAAGAAAGCTAGGTTCTATTATCTCTCCAACTCTTACTATTTCCGATCGTCAGGCTGCGGGGTTACCGATCCTATCAGCGGGGCACGAACGGCGTCGACACACTCACGAAGAGCTGGATTGCGGGTAGCGGTTACATGGAGGGTTACTCGACCTTCGGCGCTGACTGGATCACGACCAAGCCGATGAGCGTGCTTGATGGTAATCCCCCTCCTCATGCGAGGCAGCAGTAGAAAGCGGCGATTGCAACTGCCGGAACGACCACCTCAAAGCAGCAGCGAATCATTGCTATGTACGCCACTAAGGCGTACATAGGACCAAGAGCTAGAGGAAGTGTGCCATGCTAGGCTTCCAGGATCAGGTCGGCGTCGTTGACGAGCGCAGCAGCGAACGGATGAACTTCCGCACCAAGCCGCGCATCAAGCAGGCCATCCAGCAAGCTGCCGCGCTCTCGGGCGTGGACGACTCCGTCTTCACCATGAACGCGGCCTATCGTTCGGCAATGGAGACGATCGCCGCGCATGAGCGCACCAGCTTGCAGCCGATCGACCATGCCGGCTTCTTCGCCGCGCTCGACATACCGCCGTCCCCCACCGAGCGACTGCGAACCGCCTTTGCGCGCCATCGCGAGACGATCATCAGTCGGTGACCGCAGCCGAGACCTCAAAACGCATCGTTATCGAGCGGCTCGATTCTGCCAGGCATGATCGAGCCGCTTTCTCGTGTGGTATCGACCAGGTCGACAACTTCTTCCGTCGTACCGCCAACAAACTTACCAAGGCGGGCAACATCCGCACCTTTGTAATGACGGGCCCCAAGAATGAGCTGATTGGCTTCTACGCCACCAATGCCCACGCCATCGATTATATCAAATTGCCTGAGCGGTTCGCCCGCACCCGCCCTGCCCATGGGGGCATTCCGGCAGCCTATATCTCGATGATAGGCGTCGACAGCCGGTTCCAGGGACAGGGCTATGGCGGCGATCTATTGGTCGATTGCCTCAAGCGGCTGGTCGTGGCGGCCGATGCGCTGGGTATCGCCGTCGTCATGCTCGACGTGCTGGACTGTGGCGACCCCTACGCGGTAGCGAAGCGCCTGGCGCTCTATACCGGCTATGGTTTTGAACCGCAGGCGTCCAATGGCTTACGACTCTTCCTGCCGATCGCGACGGTTCGAACGCTCACGCAGTCACGAGCATGAGGGGTCGGTAGGCAGCAAGGGGCCGTTGTGTTATGCGTTTCGGCTCGACGACCATGTGCCTGCTGATCATCTGCTACGCCTTTAGCGAGCAGCCTATCGACAGCCTGACTCGTGTTCGCGGACTAGGGCTAGAAGCGCAGGCGGCTTACCGTGAAACGCTTGCAGTGGGGGCAAGTAACTGCCTTACCGAAATCCGCCTCCTACTAAGCTGGCATCTTATGCCTCTTCGACGATGCCATTTGAAATCGTTCTGGCTGCCGCGAGCTGATCGATTCCATCATCGCCGAAGGTGGGCAGAAAGTCCCAGCGGTGGTACGCCGTGTTAACGGCGATCCGGCTCATAACTTCAAAGTGATCGCGGGCATGCGACGCCACTGGTCGATCAGCTGGCTGCGTGCGCATTCTTATCCCGAAATGTAGTTTGTGGCGCAAGTTGCCAGCCTCGACGACGAAGCCGCGTTCCGGCTCGCGGACCTCGAGAACCGGGCGCGCAAAGACGTGTCCGATCTCGAACGCGCGCGCAATTATGCCGAGGCGCTCAAGACGCATTATGGCACCATCTGACGCGGATGGCGGAGCGGCTCAAGGTGTCGAAGGGCTGGCTGTCGAAGATGGTCAAGGTTGCACAGATACCCGATGCGGTGATCGCCGCCTTCGCCTCCCCGGCCGATGTCCAGCTCAAGCCCGCTTATGCACTGGCGCAGGCGCTTGACGACAAGGTTACCGCCAAGGCGATTCATGGTGCGGCTCGAGAGCTTGGGCGTGAACAGACCGCGCGGCGCGCTCGCGGTGCGGCCCCCTAACCCTGCCGCGGACGTATTACGGCGGTTGCTTAACGCGCCGAACGATCCTGCCGACAGCGCTCCCCCGTTTACCTGGACTACTGCACGGCCGCCCCGGGCTCCGCGTCCAGTCGAGCAACCGCCAGGGCGTCACGATCCGGCTCCACGCCGGGTCAGGTGCGGGGACCGACGAGCTGGTCGACGCGCAGCGCCAGGCGCTCGCGCATCTGGAGGCCGAGGCCGCGAGCTGAAACGGTGAGCATGTTTCCCCGGGGAAACAGGCCGCGCCGCACCCGGTGCCGACGTTTGCCTGTACCAGCCCGACGGTGTTTCCCCGGGAAAACACCCAGAGTCTGACCGCATGACCCTTGCCGATCGCCAGTACGTGTCCGAGCAGTTCGACCTGTTACTCCCCTATCTCGCCGACATGCCGCTGCGCGACCAGCGCGAGATGATGGAACGCCCGTTCTTCAGTCTCGCCAAGTCGAAGCGCGTCAAGCCAATCGATTACAAGAGCCCCGACGGCAAACTGTGGGTGCATGTCTCGGGCAACCCAATTACGGCATGGCGACGATCTGGGATGCCGATATCCTGATCTATTGCGCGGGAGTGCTCGCCGACATGGCGCGGCGTCAACGACGTGCCGCGCAAGCTCCATCTGATGCCCTACGACCTGCTCCGCGCGATCGGGCGACCGACGACGGGGCGCGCCTTGAGCTACTTGAGAAGGCGCTCGACCGGTTGGTGTCGACCACGATGATCGACAACGATTGCGGCGTGGAGATCGTTCGGAACGACGGGTTCGATCATCCTCACCCAATCGACATAGGGAGCGTCGTCAACGATACCGGTCTTGCCCGCAGGGACGCAATACATTCGCTTGGGTTCGGCATGCTGATTAAAATAGCCAGGCAGGAACGTCACGCCCACCGATGCGAGATAGCCGGCAATCAGCATTGAGCCGCCATAGCTGATGCGCGACACCAACAGCACAGCCGCGCCAACACCGAATGTCGTTGAGAAGGCGGGCAATATAAACTCGAACGCCTTAGCTCCAGGGTCGATCGTCACCCGTCGAAAGACGAGTAGCGCGATGATTGCAGCGATCAACAACGTAATCTGAGTATTACGATACTGGCAAGATTTATAGAAAGAGTTCCGGACACTACCAGCGGTGAGACAAGCCGGACCAAATACGATGCCAGCGCCACCACCAGAAGCGGTTTCAACAATCGAACGATCCTGTAGTTCGCCCGCGTCGATCTCCCCTGACCATTTTGCAGCAACAAGAGCCACCCCATACCAGCAAGCAGCTTAAGCCACCTCTTTGTCAGGAGCCAAGGTCAAGCCGGCTTACATGTAGAGCGAACCGGTGGAATATGCCGGACACAACCCAAGCAAGACGGGGAGATTTACACTTAATAATACTATCTAGCCATCTTCAATTGACCGGATCGAAAATCGACCCAATTTATGCAAAGCGTGAGGTACACTGCTGAATACGGATCGAAGCTACATCGCCAAAGGACCCCGGAATAGAGTTTATATCGTTTTGAGAGCTATGCTCAAAATGGGTCAAGCCCCATATTTTTGGACAGAAACGAGCGCTCTAACGTGTTCCTGCAGGTAGAGATGTTTGCAAGGACCATCGTACGTCACCGGGCTACCGATATGGGTTCGCTTTGCCTCTCGACGCTTGTATCCTCGAGGGGGTGTGGATCATCCAACGTGCGTTTACCGCGAATGCATTCATACTAAATAACATGCCGCAACGCTTTTGCCGAAAACCAGCGCCCCCATCTCGACGGAATGTCAGGCAAAAGCTATTGGACAACCCTTTCATCCGTCCTGCGGACGGCCAATCCTCCACCGGGAGCTTCACCCGTTGAATCCGATCTACGTAACGCGTCCTTATCTTCCACCGCTGGAAGAATTCTTGCCATTTCTCGAAAAGATATGGGAAACCCGCGTTCTGACGAACAACGGCCCTTTCCATCAGGAACTGGAAGCGCGGCTGACCGAGGTCTTCGACTCCGAACACGTCTCGCTGACCACCAACGGCATGCTCGCGCTGACCGCAGCGATCAACGCGGCGCAGTTGACAGGCGAGGTCATCACAACCCCCTATTCGTTCGTCGCGACGACGCATTCGCTGGCGCTTCAGGGACTGGAGCCGGTCTTCGTCGATGTCCTGCCTGACGATCTCAACATTGATCCCGCCGCGATCGAGGCGGCGATCACGCCGCGGACCAGCGCGATCATGGCAGTCCATGTCTACGGCAATCCGTGCGCGGTCGAGGCGATCGAGGACATCGCGCAGCGCCATAATCTGACCGTGATCTACGACGCGGCGCATGCCTTCGGCGTGCGATACAAGGGGCGCAGCCTGTTGTCCTATGGCGACTTCGCTGCGCTCAGCTTCCACGCAACAAAGGCGTTCAACACGTTCGAGGGCGGCGCGGTCGTTGCCAGCACCGCAAAGCGCAAGCGCGCCGTCGACGCCGCCCGAAACTTCGGCATCGCCGACGAGGTCAACATCCCGGTTCTCGGCACGAACGCGAAAATGAGCGAGATCAACGCGGCGTTCGGCGTTCTCCAGCTGAAGCATTTCGAGGATGTCCGGCGCCAGCGTCGCGAGATCGACACGCGGTACCGCGACGCGCTGAATGCCGTCCCGGGCATCACCGTCATCGCAATCCCGGACGAGGTCGAACCGAATTATTCGTATTTCCCAATCCTGATCGATGAGAATTTCCCTATCAGTCGTGACGCGCTGTACGAAGCGTTGAAGGCCCAGGACATCTACTCGCGCCGCTATTTCTACCCGCTGCTGTCATCGCTGCCGATGTACGTAAGCCTGCCGTCGGCCACGAAGGGGCGAATGCCGGTCGCGGAGCGTGCTGCGGACCGCGTGCTGAGCCTGCCGATCTATCCCGGACTGACGCAAGAGAACCAGCAGCGGATCATCGACGCGATCGTGGCGCAAGCGCATCCATGAAGCTTGCCATTTTCGGCACGGGGGGAATGGGACGCGAACTGGCCGATGTGGTTGCCCGGTCCCCCCGGCTTCGGTCGCGTTATGACTCGGTAACCTTCGTCGTCGACCACCCCGCTGGCCCCGTACAGGGTATCCCAGTCGTCCATCCCGATGCGCTTGGCGACGATGACGAGTTCTGTTTCGCGCTCGGCAGTTCGGCGGATCGCCGCGCGCTTGCCGCACGGTTTGCCGGGCGACGGTTCGCGACGATCATTGCCGATACCGCCGTCGTGTCGGGGTCCGCCCGCATCGGTCCGGGCGCGATGATCTGCGACTTCGCAGTCGTCAATAATGCGGTCGAGATCGGCAACCACTTTCTCGCCAACGTCTACGCTCAGGTCTCGCATGATTGCGTGATCGGCGACTATGTTACCTTAGCGCCGCGCGTGTCCTGCAACGGCTGGGTCCGGATCGAGGACGAAGTGTTCATCGGTGCCGGTGCGGTGATCCGCAATGGCTTGCCGGACAAGCGCCTGCACATCGGCCACACCGCGACCATCGGCATGGCGGCGACCGTGCTGAAGGATGTGCCACCGGGTGCCACTGTTATCGGCACGCGACCCCGCACCTGATACAAGGGCCGCAATACAGTCTCAGGCGATAGGCTCGGCCAATCGCCTGAGGCGCCCCAACGGCGTCATCGCCAGCAATTCATAGGTTGCACCGACATGCAGCAACAACGCCGCACCGACGAAAAAGCCCCCGCCAACCGACGTCAGAACGACAAGGTTCGCAAAGCTGCCGAACGGCAGGAATAGCCGCAGTACGAAGATCAACGCCGTCATCGCGATCGTCAGGGCGATGGTACCAGTTAAGTCACGCAATTGCGCGAACGGCCGATAATCGATCATGCGCCCCGCCACGCCGGCATTGAGGAAGAAGGCGAGATACACGAAGACGGTCTGGCCGATCGCCAGCCCTGTCACGCCGAACAGGCTGCCGACCGCTAGAAAGGCAACGCCGATGCATTTTTTCGCGACTTCCACCTTAAGGTAGAGGTCGGATCGCCCCTGTGACAGGATCAGCTGCAGGTTCACCGCATGGAGCGGGAACAGCACACCGCCCACCGCTAGGATCGCCAGGATCGGCGCAGCCGGAAGCCATTTGGGACCATAGAGCACGTCGATGACGAGGTCCGGGCTTATCGCCAACATTGCCATCAGCGGCAGGTTGATGAGCATGACAATGCCCTGGGCCAGCCGCACACCGCGACGCAGCGCCGCCTTGTCGTCTGCCTTGGTCGAGAAGATTGGCAGGGCGACGCGGGTAACGATCGCCGAGAGCACGCTCGCCGGCAGGTTCTGGAGGTTCTGCGCACGATTGTACAAGCCCAAGTCACGCGTGCCGTGCAGCTTGCCGATGATCAGTGAGGAGCCCTGCGTATAGGCGACCTCCAGCAGTCCGGACAGCGCGACCAGCGATCCGAACCCGGCCAGCCGCCCCGCCGCCCGCAGATGCGGTCGCGGAAGCGGCCGCCACGATCCGATGATCCAGATCAGGCAGGTATTGACCAACGCATTGGTCATCGCCTGATAGGCAAAAGTCCAGATACCCGCGCCGTTCACCGCCGCGACGACGCCGACCACGCCGCTTACCGTGGAGGCGGCGAGCCCGGTCTTGGCGACGAGATCGAACCGTAGTTCGCGTTCCAGCATGGCGGCGGGAACGGCCGCCAGCGCACTGACCGGGACGATCGCCGCGCTGACGTACAGCAGCGACTGCAACACCGGATGACCAAAGGTGCGCGCGACGAACGGCGCAATTGCCACGATGACCATCGCCAGGATCAGCGCGATCAGTAGGTTATACCAGAAGACTGCGGTTTGTTCCTCTGCGGATACGTCCTTACGCTGGATTAGCGCTGTCGAAAATCCACCGTCGACCAGTACCGTAGAAAGCGCGATGAATACCGCAGTCAGGGCATAGATACCGAAATCGGTCGGCGACAACAGGCGTGCCAGGACGATCGAGACGATGAACTGTATACCGAAGCGCATGCCGACATCGAGGCTGCTCCACAGACCAGCAGCGACCGCTTTTCTCTTAAGCATCGGAGTTCACGAACAGTTCGCAAAAAAGGCCTGGGTCTTTTCAACGAAATTCCTTAGCATAATATCTTCATCATCGCGATTTTTCGACAACTTATCAAAAAGCAAAGACTGGGTTTGCTCCGCCCACGCCACGTTGTCCCATCCATAAGCAAGACCGTACCGGTCCACTTCGTTCGGGAACCATTCGTCGCGCGAGACGCCCTCTTCCGGCTCGATGACCGGTATGCATCCGCACATTGCCGCGAATACCGAGTACATCGAATAGGTATCGAAGCTATGGAGATATTTGTACGTATTAAAGGCTTTCGCCTTTTCCGCATGGGTCAGATCATCAACGCATAGCTGATCGCCAAAGTCTATTGCCTTGGCGCGATCCTTACCCTTGCGTAAAAGATAGCAAGTGCCTTGGCGTTCGCCAAAATTGGTTTGATAATAAACCGGATTTAGATAGGTCAATGTCAAACGGTTATCGCTAACAGTATTTACCAAAGTATCGTTAAATGCATCTTGATAAAAGAAGTATATTTCCCCCCCTCCATATCTCACTATTCCAGTATGATAACCTGGCCGATGTAGAAACCATCGTACTACATTAATCGCGCCTATCGGGTTATCACTGATGACCTCTGGGTATACAATTATAGAGTTGCGTATGTCAGCAGTTTTGGCAATTGGCGCCTTGTAATGACCTAAAGCAAATTTATTTCCGAAAACTTTTTGGCGAATAAATTTGATAAGATCCTTTAATGACCTCCATCTAGTCGGCCAGGATAATGGCGGTCTCCCACTTGGCCACAGCAATGCCGTCTCGCCCGAGGCATTAAGCCGTTCGCATAGCAAATGAAGTGCAAGTATCCCGCCCGACGTTTCTTCGAAGGGATACGTATAAATTATGTAGGGCCGATGCTGATCAACAGATTTTGCTATCGTCATCTCAACTCCGGTCCCCTCACATGGATCAGATGCGCTAAAAAAATGCTCGCCCGCTATCGGCTGGACCGGCAGGATCGCATCCGGCACGTCCTACCTGTTCACCGCATTGAGGATTGCGCGACCATAGGCGGTCTTCTTAAAGCGCTCGCCGGCCGCACGCGCCTGGTCGGCGGTGATGAAGCCCATCTCGTAGGCGATCTCCTCGAGGCACGCGATCTGGATGCCCTGGCGGTGCTGGAGCGTGCGGACGAACTCGCTGGCTTCGAGCAAAGAGTCGTGCGTGCCGGTGTCGAGCCAGGCATAGCCGCGGCCCATCTGTTCGACGAACAAGTCGCCCGCCTCCATGTAGAGCCGGTTGAGATCAGTGATCTCGAGCTCGCCGCGCGGCGACGGCTTCAGGTCGCGGGCGAACTGGACGACGCGATTGTCGTAGAAATACAGGCCGGTGACCGCGTGATTCGACTTTGGCTTTTCCGGCTTTTCCTCGAGGCTGATCGCCTTGCCGCCTTCGCCGAACTCGACCACGCCGTAGCGCTCGGGATCCTCGACGCGGTAGGAGAACACCGTTGCCCCGCCCTGGCGCGCAACCGCGCTTGCCAGCAGGTCGGTCAGATGCGCGCCGAAGAAGATGTTGTCACCAAGCACCAGCGCGACATGATCGTCGCCGATGAAGTCCGCGCCAATCGTGAACGCCTGGGCAAGACCCTCGGGCCTGGGCTGTTCGGCATAGACGATGGCCAAGCCGAGCGCCGAGCCGTCGCCAAACAGGCGGCGATAATTGTCGATGAACTCAGGCGACGAGATGATCAGGATGTCGCGGATGCCGGCGAGCATCAGCACCGACAGCGGATAATAGATCATCGGCTTGTCGTAGACCGGCAACAGCTGCTTGTTGACCGCGAGCGTCGCCGGATGGAGCCGCGTGCCCGAGCCGCCTGCGAGAATGATGCCCTTCATGAAGTGTGTTCCTTGCTGGCCGTCGGGCCGATCAATTCGTCGAGAATGTCGCTCAGCGCCGCCTGCCAGGGGCGCGGCGCGATGCCGTACGCGGCCTGGATCGCGGTGTGGCTGAGCAGGGAATTGGCGGGGCGGGCCGCAGGCGTCGGATAGTCACTGCTCGGGATCGGCACGACGCCCGCCGAGGGACCGCCGCGCAATGCCGACTGGCGGAAGATCTCGGTCGCGAAATCCGCCCAGCTGATGTCGCCGCCGTTGGAGAAGTGGAAGGTCCCGGTAGGGGCGGCCTCGTCCCCGACCAGCCGCACCGTCATCGTCATCAGCGCGTTGGCCAGGTCCGCTGCGCTGGTCGGGCTGCCGCGCTGGTCGTCGACCACGCTCAGGCTATCGCGGGTCGCGCCGACGCGCAGCATCGTCTTGATGAAATTGGCACCGTGCGCGCTGACTACCCAAGCAGTGCGTACGATCGCATGGCGCGCACCGCTGGTACGAACCGCCAGCTCACCGCCCAGCTTCGATGCGCCATAGACACCAAGCGGCCTGACCGGGTCGTCGATCTCCCAAGCTCCGGTCTTGTCGCCCGCAAAGACATAGTCGGTCGACACCTGGATCAGCGGGATACCCGCCTTAGCGCACGCCCCGCCAAACGCGGCGGGCGCCATCGCATTGACCGCCCAGGCAGTGACGATGTCGGTCTCGGCCTTATCGACCGCGGTATAGGCGGCGCCGTTGATGACCGCGGCCCAGTACTGACCAACGCAACCCTCTGCAACGCAGGCCGCAATCGCTGCGGTATCGCGCAGGTCGAGCGTATCCTGGTCGACCGCGACGATCGTCCAGCCCTCGGGCCATGCACAACGCTGCAGTTCGGTGCCGAGTTGACCATTGGCCCCGGTGACTAGAACGCTACGAACAGGGTTCGTCATCACCATTTCCTCCTGTCGACAGCCATACACGAAGACACGTCAGACAGCCACGCCGCGACGTTCGGATGCCTTGGCGGCAACCAGTGGCTGCCACCAGGGCTCATTGTCGAGATACCAGGCGATCGTCTTCTCGATACCCGTTTCGAACGTCTCGGCGGGCTCCCATCCGAGCTCGTTTTTGATCCGGCTCGCGTCGATCGCATAGCGCTTGTCGTGGCCGGGACGGTCGGCGACATACGTGATCTGCTCGACATAGGACTTGCCGTCGCCACGCGGACGCAGTCGGTCGAGGATTGCGCACAGCGTCGTCACGACCTCGAGGTTCTGCTTCTCGTTGTTCCCGCCGACATTGTAGGTTCGGCCGGGCTCACCCTTTTCGAACACCGCATGCAGCGCACGGACATGATCCTCGACGAACAGCCAGTCGCGGACCTGGTCGCCCTTGCCGTAGACCGGCAGGTCGGCGCCCGCGAGCGCCTTGGCGATCATCAGCGGGATCAGCTTTTCGGGGAAATGATACGGCCCGTAATTGTTCGAGCAGTTGGTGATCAGCACCGGCAGGCCGAAGGTATGGCCCCACGCCGAAACGAGATGGTCCGAGCCCGCCTTCGATGCCGAATAGGGCGAGCGCGGGTCGTAGGGCGTGTCCTCGGTGAACAGCCCGGTATCGCCCAGCGAGCCGTAGACCTCGTCGGTCGAAATGTGGTGGAAGCGGAAGGCCCCCTTTGCATCGTCGTCGAGGCCGAGCCAATAGGCACGCGCCTCGGCCAGCATCGTGTAGGTGCCGACCATGTTGGTCTGGATAAAGGCGCCGGGGCCGTCGATCGAGCGATCGACATGGCTTTCCGCCGCTAGATGCGTGATGATTTCGGGCTTGAACTCGGCAATCGCGGCCTTAACCGCGTCGGCATCGCAGATGTCGCCCTGTACGAAGCTATATCGGTTACTAGCTGCGACGCGCTCGACGGTGGTCAGCGTGCCGGCATAGGTCAGCTTGTCGAAATTCAAGACCTTATGGTCGGTGTTTTCGATCAAATGACGGACAAGGGCCGAGCCGATAAAGCCGGCCCCGCCGGTGACGAAAATACGCATGGATCTATCCTTCAGGCGAGCGGTGCGAGTGGGCAACCGTCATAGGCGAACGGACTGTCGAATTCGGCGAGCAGCGGCTGCACCCGATCCTTGCTGCTCAATTCGGGCATGGTGCCGGCGGGCATCGGCCAGTCGATGCCGATCGCTGGATCGTCCCAGCGGATTCCCCCGTCATTGGCGGGTGCATAGGTATCCGAGCATTTATACGAGACTTCGCAATTATCCTCGAGCGTCGCGAATCCGTGCGCAAAGCCTACGGGCACGAACAACTGATGGCCGTTCTCGGCGGACAACTCGGCACCGACCCAATGGCCGAAGGTCGGCGAGCCCTTGCGGATGTCGACGGCAACGTCGAAAATCCGGCCACGGATGCATCGCACCAGCTTGTCCTGCGCGCGGGGTGGCGTTTGAAAATGCAGCCCTCGCAGCGTATACGCCGGCGTGGACAGCGAATGATTGTCTTGCACAAACGTGCAGGTGATACCGATCTTTGCAAAACCCTCGCGGTTGTAGACCTCGACGAACCAGCCCCGGGAATCCCCGTGGCGTGTAGGCCGAACAAGCTGAACCGAGGAAAGTTTGGAAGTCATTCCGGGCAAAATACGGGTACGTTCGGCGTCCAACAAGGTCGTTATCCTGCATAATCGGTAATTACAGTCTGGATCGCCCTGATGCCCGAAACCGACTAAAATGACTAGATAGCTGGATTCTCAGCTACCGACGTTCGAGACTTCGCTGGTCCTGCCATCCGGTACGTCCTACCGCCTCATTTTAAAAACGATCCGCCCGGTCCATGACCCGCCGTCAGGACGTTTTTGGAGTGAGAAGAACGGACGCTCTATGACATCCCGCTGCCCCCCCAAAAAAAGGACGTGTCAGAGCCTCGCGGGTTTTGCACAATGAACTCGCGGGATGATCGATAGCGCAAAGCGCGGTGCGGATGCATCTCGTTATAATGGGCGAACCAGCCAAGCAGTTGATCGATAACGTTCTGCGTATTCGGTCTAGGCGTTTAGTCCCGGCATCTGTTGGATCGGGTCAGCGATGAACCGGTCTGGTTATGAAGTCAAGATTTTGTCAATATATTCGTAGGTTGTGAGACCGCTGAGCGCCTTAAGCCGATCGGTAAAATTATACGTAGCCATGAAGTCGACGAGGTGCACCCGCAATTGCTCATGGTTCTCGTAATGGAAGCGTTTGACCGTTGCTTCCTTGATGGTGCGGCTCATCCGCTCGACCTGACCGTTGGTCCAGGGGTGGTTCGGCTTCGTAAGCCGGTGCTCGATATCATTCGCTTTGCAGATCATGTCGAAGCGCATCTGACGCGACTACGCGGTGTTGCGGTTGTGCGGCTGCTCGGAGAACTGGATGCCATTGTCGGTCAGGATAGTGTGGATGCGATAGGGCACGGCTTTCAGCAGGTGTTCGAGGAACTCCCACGCCGTTCGCCGATCAGCCTTGTCGACCAACTGGGTGACGGCGAACTTGCTGGTGCTGTCGATGCCGACGAACAGGTAGAGCTTGCCTTCGGCGGTCTGCACCTCGGCGATATCGATGTGAAAGAAGCCGATCGGGTAGCGCTTGAAGCGCTGTCGCTTCGGCTTGTCGCCCTCAATGTCCGGCAGGCGGGATATCCCGTGTCGTTGGAGACATCGATGCAGCGCTGAGCGCGTCAGATGCGGGATCGACGGCTGCAACGCATAAAGGCAGTCATCCAGCGGCAGTAACGTATGCCGCCGGAACGCCACAACCGCCGCCT
>Ga0308170_10002477_pt1 | contig 15833 bp, 9 predicted proteins | sample PhyBR2_2_FD_202136 | JGI IMG/M metagenome (GOLD analysis project Ga0308170, IMG submission 202136) | Phyllosphere microbial communities from UC Gill Tract Community Farm, Albany, California, United States - DLSLSB.R2 | ecosystem: Host-associated > Plants > Phyllosphere > Unclassified | place... | reverse complement strand
CCGACGACGACCACGAGCGCCCCGAAATGGAAGAGCGGGGAGCCGATCCGAAGCAGCCGCGACTCGTAGAGCTGGGAGGAGCGGGTGGTCCACCCGAACTTGTCGTAGCGGTAGCGCCAGATGGTGCCGCCGACCAGCAGCGCCAGGGCGAGATAGGGCAGCACGCCCCACAGGACGGTGCTCACGAGCGGGTCTCCTCGAGGGTACGGGTGGGCATCAGGTCGATCAGGTCGAGGCCGACGGACTCCGAGGGCGGACCGCCCCGCAGGTGCGGCGGTGCCATGGCCATCGCTCCGGCACGGTCGGCGGGGGAGTCGCCCGGGAGGGTCGCGCAGAGCGCGACCAGGACATCGGCGTACGCGCCGGCCTGCTCGGCCGGCCGCTCCAGCAGCGCCAGCCGGATCAGCTCGAGGCTGGCGCGATAGTCCTGCATCAGCTCGGCACCGCCGACCGGGTCGGCCATCGCGGCGTACTCGAGGACCAGCGGCAAGTAGTCCGGCAGCTCACCGTGCAGATCGACCAGGAATCCCGAGTCGCGGTAGCGCTGCTTGAACCCGGCCAGGGTCTCGCCGCGCCGCCGGGTGTCGCCGTCGGTCCAGTACGACAGGTAGAGCGTCTGCGTGCGGTGCAGGTCGAAGAGCTCGACGTAGGCCGTCCGCAGCTGGTCGGGGTCACCGGCCTCGAGACGATCGAGGGCCGCGACCAGTCGGCTGACCGGCTCGGACGCCGGCTGCTCGGCCAGGGCCTGCCGCAACAGGGGCAGCTGGGTCAGCATCTGCTCGTCGGGGTAGCCGAGCGCCCAGGCGCAGACCTGGTGGACGACGCGCCAGTCGGAGGGGCGGCGCCCCAGCCCGAAACGCCCGCCGATCATGACTTCTCCTTGGTCGGGAAGAGCCCGTCGGGGCGGCCGTTGCCGTCCCAGTTGAGCAGGTTGACCCGTCCGCGCAGCGACTCCTCGGAGGTGGCGGTGTCGGCGGTCTGCCGGTCGCGCAAGGCATGGAAGGTCTCGACCGCGACCGGGGTCGGCACACCGCTCGCCTCGCCGAAGGCGCCCGACTCGTACATCCCGGGGCCGTCCTCGAAGTCGAGCGAGCAGGCCATCTCCTCGAGGTTGTGCGCGTCCTCGTGGTGGGCGGTCGGAATGACGTAGCGCTCCTCGTACTTGGCGATCGCGAGCAGGCGGTACATGTCGTACACCTCCTCCTCGCTCATGGCGACGAAGGCCGGGATCGAGGGATCGGGATCGCGCCCGAGCGAGACGTCGCGCATGTACGCCCGCATCGCGGCCAGCCGGCCCAGCACCCGCTCGATCTCGGCGGTGTCGCCGGCGGTGAAGAGCTCGGCCAGGTACTCCAGCGGGATGCGGAGCTCGTGGATCGCGCCGAACAGGCTGCCGGCGGCCTCCGCGTCGTGACCCTGCTCCTTGAGCAGGTCCACGACCGGCGACAGCGGCGGGACGTACCAGACCATCGGCAGCGTCCGGTACTCCGGATGCAGCGGCAGCGCGACCTTGAACCGCTTGGCCAGCGCGTAGACCGGCGACTTGCGCGCCGACTCCATCCAGTCGTCGGGGATGCCCTGGGCGCGGGCCGCCGCGATCACCTCGGGGTCGCTCGGGTCGAGCATGATCTCGAGCTGCTTGGCGTAGAGCGCCTGGTCATCGACGGTTGCCGCGACCTCGGTGACGCGGTCCGCGTCGTAGAGCACCAGGCCGAGGTAGCGCAGCCGGCCGACGCAGGTCTCGGAGCACACCGTCGGCAGGCCCACCTCGACGCGCGGGTAGCAGAAGGTGCACTTCTCGGCCTTGCCGCTCTTGTGGTTGAAGTAGATCTTCTTGTACGGGCAGCCGGTGATGCACTGGCGCCAGCCGCGGCAGCGGTCCTGGTCGACCAGCACGATGCCGTCCTCCTCGCGCTTGTAGATCGCGCCCGAGGGACACGACGCCATGCACGCGGGGTTGAGGCAGTGCTCGCAGATGCGCGGCAGGTAGAACATGAAGGTCTGCTCGTACTCGAACTTGATCTTCGCGTTCGCCTCGGCGCTCTGCTCGGCGCGCAGCTTCGCGATGATGGGGTCGAGCTCGCCCATCTCCGCGGCGCCGCCGAGGTTGTCGTCCCAGTTGGCCGACCAGGTGATCTTGGTGTCCTCGCCGGTGATCAGCGACTTGGGCCGGGCCACCGGGAAGTCGTCGCCGAGCGGCGCGTCGACGAGCGTCTGGTAGTCGTAGGTCCACGGCTCGTAGTAGTCACCGAGCTGGGGCTGGACCGGGCTGGAGAAGATGGTGAGCAGCTTCTTCAGCCGTCCGCCCGCCTTCAGCTTGAGCTGGCCGCTCTTGCCGACCTCCCAGCCGCCGCGCCACCGCTCCTGGTCCTCGTACTGGCGCGGATAGCCCTGGCCGGGCCGGGTCTCGACGTTGTTGAACCAGACGTACTCGGTGCCGGCGCGGTTGGTCCACGCCTGCTTGCAGGTCACCGAGCAGGTGTGGCAGCCGATGCACTTGTCGAGGTTCATCACCATGGACATCTGAGCCATGACGCGCATCAGTACGTCACCTCCTGGGAACGCTTGCGGACGGTCGAGACCATGTCTCGCTGATTCCCGGTCGGGCCGAGGTAGTTGAACGCGTAGGCGAGCTGGGCGTACCCGCCGATCAGGTGGGTCGGCTTGACCAGCAGCCGGGTCACGGAGTTGTGGATGCCTCCGCGCCGACCGGTGGCCTCCGACTTCGGCACGTCGATGGTGCGCTCCTGGGCGTGGTGCACGTAGACGACGCCGTCGGGCATCCGATGCGACACGATCGCGCGCCCCACGAGCACTCCGTTGGCGTTGGTGCACTCGACCCAGTCGTTGTCCTTGACCTCGATCGAGGCCGCGTCCGCCGGACTCATCCAGACGGTCGGCCCACCGCGCGAGAGCGAGAGCATGAACAGGTTGTCCTGGTACTCGGAGTGGATCGACCACTTCGAGTGCGGGGTCAGGTAGCGCACGGTGATCTGCTTGGCGCCGTCCGGTCCGAGCTTGGGCTCGCCGAAGAGACGGTGCATGTCGAGCGGCGGCCGGTACGTCGGCAGGGCCTCGCCGAAGTCCGTCATCCAGTCGTGGTCGAGGTAGAAGTGCATCCGGCCGGTGAGGGTGTGGAACGGCTTGAGCCGCTCGATGTTGACGGTGAACGGCGCGTAGCGGCGTCCGCCGGTCTCCGAGCCGGACCACTCCGGGCTGGTGATGACCGGGACGGGCGCGGCCTTGGTGGCCGCGAACGTGATCCGCTTCTCCTCCGAGCCCTCGGCCAGATCGGCCAGCTGCTTGCCGACCCGCTTCTCGAGGGTCTTGAAGCCCTGGACGGCGAGCTCGCCGTTGCTGGTGCCGGAGAAGGTCAAGATGGCCTCGGCGAGCTTCTCGTCGGTGTTGATCGCCGGACGCCCGGCGCCGGGACCCGAGGGAAGCACGCCGTTGAGCCGGCCGAGCAGCTCGACCTGCTCCTTGACGTCGAGCGTGACGTTCTTGACGGTGAAGCCGAGCTTGTCGGCCAGCGGCCCGATCGAGGCGAGCTTGTCGGCAATCGCGGTGTAGTCGCGCTCGACGATGCTCACCACCGGCGAGGTGTTGTACGGGTCCTTCGGCGTCTGGCCGGGGGTGTCGTGCTGCAGCGGCACGGTGACCAGGTCGTGCCGGGTGCCGAGGTGGGTCTTGGCCAGCTCGGAGAGCTTCGCGGCGAGCCCGTGGAACAGGTCGAAGTCGCTGCGCGCCTCCCACGGCGGGTCGATCGCAGGGGTGAAGGCGTGCACGAACGGGTGCATGTCGGTGGAGGACAGGTCGTGCTTCTCGTACCAGGTCGCGGCCGGCAGCACGATGTCGGACAGCAGCGTCGTCGACGTCATCCGGAAGTCCGCCGAGACCAACAGGTCGAGCTTCCCCTCGGGCGCCTCGTCGTGCCAGGCGACGCCGTCGGGACGCCGCGTGTTCGGGTTCTCCCCGCCCTGGCCATCGACTCCGAGCACGTTGTGGTGGGTGCCGAGCAGGTGGCGCAGGAAGTACTCGTTGCCCTTGGCCGAGGAGCCCATCAGGTTGGAGCGCCACAGGATCAGCGTCCGCGGCCACGACTCGGGCGCGTCGATGTCGGCGATGGCCGGCTTGAGCGTGCCGTCGTCGAGGGCGTTGGCGACGTAGGTGGCCGCGTCGGGCGCGGTCCCGGCCTCGACCGCGGCCGCGGCGTCATCCGCGACGTCGAGCGAGTTGCGGTCGAACTGCGGGTAGAAGGGCATCCAGCCCTTCTTCGCCGACTGGGCGATCACGTCGGCGGTGTGGCCCTGGACGTGGCCCCGCGCCAGCGGCGAGGCCAGCGAGTCGGCGCTGTAGCCGTCGTTGCGCCACTGGTCGGTGTGCATGTACCAGAAGCTGGTGCCCGTCATGGTCCGCGGCGGGCGGCTCCAGTCCAGGCCGTTGGCCAGCGAGATCCAGCCGGTGATCGGACGGCACTTCTCCTGACCCACGTAGTGCGCCCAGCCGCCGCCGTTGCGACCCATCGCGCCCGTCAGGATCAGCAGCGACAGGATCGCGCGGTAGGTGGCGTCACCGTGGAACCACTGGCAGATGCCGGCACCCATGATGATCATGGAGCGGCCCTGCGACTCCTCGGAGTTCTTGGCGAACTCGCGGGCGACCCGGATGCACGCCTCGGCCGGGACCGAGGTGATCTCCGCCTGCCAGGCCGGCGTGTACGGCACGGTGGCGTCGTCGTAGCCGGTCGGCCACTCGCCGGGAAGACCCGGGCGGCCCACGCCGTACTGGGCGAGCATCAGGTCGAGCACGGTCGTGACCAGGTGTCCGCCGACCCGCTCGGCCGGCACGCCGCGGCGCAGCACCGAGCCCGAACCGTCGGGGTCGACGAAGGCCGGCAGCAGGACCTCGTGCGCCTCGGAGGCGCCCTCGCCGAGCAGCGTGAGCCGGGGCGTGACGCCCTCGAGGTCGAGGTTCCACTTGCCCACGCCGGACTCGGCGTAGCGGAAGCCCATCGAGCCGTTCGGCACGACCGGCTGCCCGGTCGCGTCGTCGAGGATGACCGTCTTCCAGCGCTCCTCGTCGGCACTGTCGGCGGGCACCTCCGCCAGGTCGGCGGCCGTGAGGAACCTGCCGGGCACGTACGCGCCCGGGTGCTCGGGATGTTCCTCGAGCCGAATCAGGTGTGGCAGGTCGGTGTAGGTCGCCACGTAGTCGGCGAAGAACGGCACCGTCCGGTCGACGAAGTTCTCCTTGAGGATCACGTGGCCCATCGCCATCGCCAGGGCGGCGTCGGTGCCGGCCTGCGCGGGCAGCCACTCGTCGGCGAACTTCGTGTTGTCCGCGTAGTCGGGGGAGACCGTGACCACCTTCGTGCCGCGGTAGCGCACCTCGGCCATCCAGTGCGCGTCGGGCGTACGGGTGACGGGGACGTTGGAGCCCCACATCATCAGGTAGGTCGCGTCCCACCAGTCGCCGGACTCGGGCACGTCGGTCTGGTCGCCGAAGACCTGCGGTGAGGCGACCGGTAGGTCGGCGTACCAGTCGTAGAACGACGTCATCACGCCGCCGATGAGCTGGGTGTAGCGGGTGCCGACGCAGTGCGACACCATCGACATGGCGGGGATGGGCGAGAAGCCGGTGTTGCGGTCCGGGCCGTGGGTCTTGATGGTGTGCACCTGCGCGGCGGCGACGATCTCGTTGGCCTCGGCCCACGAGATGCGGACCAGGCCGCCCTTGCCGCGGGCCCGCTGGTAGCGGCGCCGGCGCTCGGGGTCCGCCTGGATGTCGGCCCACGCGAGCACCGGGTCCTTGAGGCGCTTCTTCGCCTCGCGGTACATCTCGATGAGCAAGCCGCGGCCGTACGGATAGCGCACGCGGGTGGGGGAGTAGGTGTACCAGGAGAAGGCCGCACCGCGCGGACAGCCGCGGGGCTCGTACTCCGGGCGGTCAGGACCGACCGACGGGTAGTCGGTCTGCTGGGTCTCCCACGTGATGATCCCGTCCTTGACGTAGACCTTCCACGAGCAGGAGCCGGTGCAGTTCACGCCATGCGTGGACCGCACCACCTTGTCGTGGCTCCACCGGTCCCGGTAGAAGACGTCGCCCTGGCGGCCGCCCTGTCTGAAGACGGCTCGACCGTCATCGGTCTCATCCCACTTGGTGAAGAACCTGCCGCCCTTGAGCAGGAGGTCACTGGCTGTTCCATCGATCCGAGGCACATCTTTACTATCACCACAATCGAGGCTCCTGGTGAAGCGAAAACGATGGCCAAACGTCCCGGAACAAATGCCTGGGATCGCCGATTCGCGATTCCCACCGGGTCGCTCCCTAGCGTGGGTCACCCGCACTCATATCGCTTGCTAGGAGCCCGCCATGGCCCGTCTGTCCGCCACCTCGACCGAGGTCGTCCGCGCCACCCTGCCGGTGATCGGCGCCGCCATCGGCGACATCACGCCCGTCTTCTACAACCGGCTCTTCGCCGCCCACCCGGAGCTGATCCGCGACCTGTTCAACCGCGGCAACCAGGCACAGGGCGACCAGCAGCGCGCGCTCGCCGGCTCCATCGCCGCGTACGCGACGCTGCTGGTGGCCGAGGACGGTCCGCAGCCGGAGAGCGTGCTCGCCCGGATCGCGCACAAGCACGCGTCGCTGGGCATCACCGAGGAGCAGTACCCGATCGTCCACGAGCACCTCTTCGCCGCCATCGTGGAGGTCCTCGGCGACGCGGTCACCCCCGAGATCGCGGCCGCCTGGGACGAGGTCTACTGGCACATGGCCCACGCCCTCATCGCCATCGAGAAGGGCCTCTACCAAGAGCAGGACCTCAAGCCCGGCGACGTCTGGCGCCACGTCCTGGTGAGCGCCAAGGTGCCCCAGACCGACGACGCGGTCACCTTCGTCGTCACGTCGGTCGACGGCTCCGCGCTGCCGGCGTTCAAGGCCGGCCAGTTCATCTCCGTCGGAGTGCACCTGCCCGACGGCGCCCGCCAGATCCGCCAGTACACCCTCATCGGCACCCCCGCCGGTCAGGAGGAGGGCAGCGCCTGGGCGTTCACGGTCAAGCGGGTGCGGGCGACCGCGACGGCCCCGGCCGGCGAGGTCTCCACCTTCCTGCACGACCAGGTCACGATCGGCGACGTCCTCGAGGTCACCACGCCGTACGGCGAGCTCGGCCTGACCGAGGCCGGTCCGCTCGTGCTGGTCTCGGCCGGCATCGGTGTCACGCCGATGCTCGGCTTCCTGCGCCACCTCGCGTGGGTCGGGTCGGAGCGCGAGGTCGTGGTGCTGCACGCGGACCGCGCCGAGGAGCACCACGCCCACCGGGCCGAGGTCGCCGAGCTCGTCGCCGCCCTGCCCCGCGCGCGCCAGATCCGGTGGTACGAGGATCTCGCCGGTGCGCCGGTCAGCGACGAGGTCCTGCTCGGGCGGATGGACCTGAGCGAGATCACCGTGCCGGACTCGGCGGAGGTCTACCTGTGCGGGCCGGTGCCGTTCATGGCCGGCGTGCAGGCGACCCTCCTCGAGCGCGGCGTCCCCGCCGAGCGCATCCAGTACGAGGTGTTCGGCCCCGCCAAGGAGCTCGTGGCGTGACGTCGCTGGCGGTCGCCGTGGTCTGGCTGTGGCTGGGCATGGTGCTGGCGATCTCGTTCCTGGAGGCGCCGCTGAAGTTCCGCGTCGTCGACATTTCGACCGGTCTGGGCATCGGGCGGGTCGTGTTCCGGGCGCTGAACGCCGTCGAGACGGTGCTCGCCGCCGCCCTCGGCACTGCCCTCCTGAGCGGGGACCCGGGCCGCACGGCGGCGACCGCCGGCATCGGTGCGATCGTCGTGCTGGCCGTGCAGCTGCTCGCCGTACGTCCTGCGCTGACCCGCCGATCGGACGCGGTCCTGGCCGGCACGGCGCCGGCCGACGCGCCCCGCTCGCACGCGCATTACTGGTACGTCGGCCTCGAGCTGCTCAAGGTGGCGGGACTCCTCACCGCCGGGATCACGCTGCTCTGAGCGGCAACCGGTTCGCGGGCCGGGCACGTCGCTTCCTAGACTGAGCGCCATGTCCGGCCCGAACTCCGATTACGACCCCGTGGAGGTCACTCCCTTGAAGGCCGAGGAGGTCGAGGCCGCGCGTGACGCAGCCCTGGCCGCGATCGCTGCCGCTGCCGATCTCGAGCAGCTGAAGACCGTCCGTCTCGACCACGTCGGAGACCGCTCGCCGCTGGCGCTGGCCAACCGCGAGATCGGCGCGCTCCCGCCGGCCGCCCGCAAGGAGGCCGGCGCCCGCGTCGGCCAGGCCCGCGGCGCGGTCAACAAGGCGCTTGGCGAGCGTCAGGCCGTCCTCGAGGCCGAGCACGAGGCCCGCATCCTGGTGGAGGAGGCCGTCGACGTCACGCTGCCGGTCGACCGCCGTCCCTCCGGTGGCCGCCACCCGCTGACCACCGGCGCCGAGCTGATCGCCGACATCTTCGTCGCGATGGGCTGGGAGGTCGCCGAGGGACCGGTCATCGAGGCCGAGTGGCTCAACTTCGACGCACTCAACCTGGGCCCGGACCATCCGGCGCGCACCATGCAGGACACCTTCTGGACCGACCCGGCCGAGAACCACGTCGTGCTGCGCACCCACACCAGCCCCGTCCAGGCCCGGACCATGCTGGCGCGCGGCGTCACCGACGATGCCCCGATCTACGTCGTCTGCCCCGGTCGCGTCTTCCGCACCGACGAGTACGACGCCACCCACAGCCCGATGTTCCACCAGGTCGAGGGGCTCGCCGTCGACAAGGGCATCACGATGGCCCACCTCAAGGGGACCCTGGACCACTTCGCCGCCCAGATGTTCGGCGAGGGCATCAACACGCGCTTCCGCCCCTCGTACTTCCCCTTCACCGAGCCCTCCGCCGAGGTGGACCTGGTCTGCTTCGTCTGCCGCGGGTCGGGGCTGAACGAGGCGGGCACCGACGCCTGTCGCACCTGCCGCGGCGAGGGCTGGATCGAGTGGGGCGGCTGCGGCATGGTCAACCCCCGCGTCCTGCGGGCGTGCGGCATCGACGCCGATACCTACTCGGGCTTCGCCTTCGGCATGGGCATCGAGCGCACGCTGATGTTCCGCCACGGTCTCGAGGACCTGCGCACGCTCTTCGAGGGCGATGTCCGCTTCACCACTGCTTTCGGATCGGAGCTCTAAAGCGATGAAGGCCCCCGTCTCCTGGATCAAGGAGTACGTCGACCTGCCGTCCGAGGTCACTACCGAGGCGCTCACCGACCGGCTCACCGCGCTCGGCCTCAAGCTCGAGGCGATCGAGGCGGCCGGCGCCGGCATCACCGGCCCGCTCGTCATCGGCCGCGTGCTGACGCAGGAGAAGGAGCCGCAGAAGAACGGCAAGGTGATCAACTGGTGCACCGTCGACGTCGGTGACGCCAACGGCACCGGTGAGCCCCAGGGCATCATCTGCGGCGCCCACAACTTCGGTCCCGGCGATAAGGTCGTCGTGATCCTTCCGGGCGGCGTGCTGCCCGGGAACTTCCAGATCAGCGCCCGCAAGACCTACGGCCACGTCTCGGCCGGGATGATCTGCTCCGCCGCGGAGCTGGGCCTGCCCGACGACGGCTCCCACGGGATCGTCGTGGTGCCCGAGGACGGCCCCGAGCCCGGCACGGACGCGCGTGACTTCCTCGGCTTCGGCGAGGAGGTCATCGAGTTCGAGATCAACCCGGACCGGGCCTATGCGCTGAGTCTGCGCGGCATCGCCCGCGAGGCGGCTCTCGGCTTCTCGGGCACGATCTACCGCGACCCGGCCCTGCGCGAGACTCCGTCTGCCAACGCCGACGGCTACCCGGTCGTCGTCGATGACGCAGCGGGCTGTCCCGTCTTCGTCGCCCGTACGGTCTCGGGGTTCGACGCCTCCGCGCCGACGCCCGAGTTCATGGCCAAGCGCCTTGAGCAGGCCGGCATGCGCTCGATCTCGCTGGCGGTCGACATCACCAACTACGTGATGCTCGAGACCGGTCGCCCGATCCACGGCTACGACCGCGACAAGCTCCAGGGCGCGATCCACGTCCGTCGCGCCTGCGAGGGCGAGCAGATGATCACCCTCGACGGGGCGAAGCGCACGCTCTCGGCCGACGATCTGGTGGTCACCGACGACTCCGGCATCATCGGCCTCGGGGGTGTCATGGGTGGCGAGACGACGGAGATGTCCGACGCCACCACGAACGTGCTGATCGAAGCGGCCCATTGGGATCCCGTCTCGATGTTCCGCACGGGCAAGCGCCACAAGCTCGGCTCCGAGGCCGGCAAGCGCAACGAGCGCGGCGTCGACCCGACGATCTGCGAGGCGGCAGCCGACCGCGTGGTCGAGCTCCTCGTCCAGTACGGCGGCGCCACCGCCGACGCAGGCGTCACGGTCGTCGGCACGGCTCCGGCCAGCCCGACGATCACCATCGATGCGTCTCTGCCCGCTCGTCTCAGCGGGATCGACGTGTCGGCCGGCGACACGATCGCGCACCTGCGCGCGATCGGTGCCGACGTGGTCGAGGCCAGCGACGGCGCGATCACTGTCACCGCTCCGGCGTGGCGCCCCGACATCACCGACCCGTACGACCTGGTCGAGGAGGTCGTCCGGATCGTCGGGTACGACCAGGTGCCCTCGGTGCTGCCGCGCCGGGCCACCGGGCGTGGTCTGACCCGCGGCCAGCAGCTGCGCCGCCGCATCGGGCGTACGCTCGCCGGCTCGGGCCTGGTCGAGGTCGTCTCCTTCCCGTTCGTCGGAGACGACGCCTGGGACAAGCTCGGTCTGGCGAAGGACGACCCGCGCCGCGCCTGCGTCACGCTCGCCAACCCGCTCTCCGCGGAGGCTCCGGCGTACACCACCACCGTGCTGCACGGCCTGCTCGAGGCGGCCGGGCGCAACCTCGGTCGCGGTGCTCCGGGCGTCGCGCTGTTCGAGACCCAGATCGTCGCCAAGCCTGTCGCCGGTGCGGCCCCGATCTACGGCGTCGACCGCCGACCCACCGAGGACGAGATGGCAGCCCTGCTGGCGGCCGTCCCGACCCAGTGGACCGAGCTCGGTGTCGTCCTCGCCGGCGAGTACGAGCGTGGCGGCTGGTGGGGCGCTGGCCGCACCGCCGGCTGGCAGGAGGCCCTGGCGACGGTGCGTCACCTCGCCGACGAGCTCGGCGTCGAGATCACCGTCGCATCCGCCGCGGTCATGCCGTGGCACCCGGGCCGTTGCGCGCAGGTGTCCGCCGGTGACGTGACGCTCGGTTTCGCCGGGGAGCTGCACCCCAACGTGTGCAAGGCGTACGGCCTCCCGGCGCGCAGCGCCGCGGTCGTCATCGACCTGGACACGCTGATCTCGCTCACCCCCGACCGTACGGCCGGCCCGGTGTTCTCGACCATGCCGCAGGCGAAGGAGGACGTCGCGCTGCTCGTGGACGCGGACGTCACGGTGGCCGCGGTCGAGGCCGCGCTGCGCGAGGGCGCCGGTGAGCTGCTCGAGTCGGTCCGGCTCTTCGACGTCTACACCAGCGATCAGCTCGGTGCGGACAAGAAGTCGCTGGCCTTCGCCCTGCGCTTCCGGGCCGCCGACCGCACGCTGACCGCCGAGGAGACGGCGGCCGCACGCGACGCTGCCGTCGCACGCGCCGCCGAGCTGACGGGCGCCACCCAGCGGGCCTGACGCCGGCGGGGGTCTCGATACGCTCGCTGGCGCTCGCTACTCGACCAGCGTCGTTGCTGGTCGAGTAGCCGCCGAGGCACGAGGCGGCGTATCGAGACCCGCCCGTGGCGACTGGCATGATCACCTCGTGGTCCGGCTGCGTGTCCTCGACGAGGTGACCTGGGACGGCGTCGCCGTACCCGGTGAGCGCACGCACGCCCTGCTGCGCGCCCTCGTCGACGCGGGAGCACGCGGCCTGCGGGAGGCACGGCTGATCGAGGAGATCTGGTCAGAGGACCAGCAACCGGCCCATCCCGCCAAGGCGCTGCAGGTCGTCGTCTCGCGGGCGCGCTCAGCGACGGCGCCCGACGCGATCGAGCGGACCGCGATCGGATACCGCCTGGCGTTGGGCGAGGGCGACGTCGATGCCTGGGCGCTGCGCCCCGACGCCCTGCGCCTCGCTGCGGAGGGCCGGTACGCCGAGGCCCTCCCGCTGCTGCGCATGCTCGACGGCACCGACGACGAGGCGGTCGAGGCACGGGTCCGGGCGATCGCGGCCGTCGACGGCACCCCGGCAGCCCTGGACGCGTTCGAGGCCTATCGCTCCGAGCTCGCCGACCGGCTCGGCATCGATCCCGCTCCGCGTCTTCAGCAGCTCCACCGCGAGCTGCTCGCCCGCGACGCCCCCGTCCGAGCCGGGGTGCGATTCGACGCCGACGCGATGGTCGGCCGCGAGGCTGACGTCGCATCGCTGCGTGGCCTGGTGCGCGCCCACCGCCTCGTCTCGATCGTCGGTGCCGGCGGCCTGGGCAAGACCCGGCTCGCGCACCTGATGGGGCGCCTGGCCGAGCAGCCGGTGGTCCACTTCGTCGAGCTGGTCTCCGTGACCAGTGACAGCGGCGTGGCGGTCGAGGTCGCCGATGCGCTGGGCGCCCGCGAGTCGGTGGCGACGCGCCGCGGCCAGATCACCGGCCAGCGCAGCGACCCGATCAGCCGGCTGGCGGACCTGATCGGCACCGTGTCGACGCTGCTCATCCTGGACAACTGCGAGCAGGTCGTCGAGGGCGTCGCCGACCTGGTCAGCGCCCTGCTCGCCCGTACCCCGGCCCTCACCGTGCTCGCGACCACCCGCATCCCGCTCGGCCTCGCGGCCGAGCGCGCCTACCTCCTTCCGGAGCTCTCCGTGGATGACGCCGCGCGGCTCTTCTGCGAGCGGGCCGAGGCCGCCCGTCCCGGGGCAGCGCTCGATCCCGAGCGGGTCAGGGCGCTGGTCGGTCGCCTCGACGGCCTGCCCCTGGCGGTCGAGCTCGCCGCTGCCAAGGTGCGCGTGATGAGCGTCGCAGAGATCGAGCGGAGGCTGGAGAATCGCTTCGCGCTGCTGCGTGGCGGAGCGCGCGACGCCCCCGAGCGTCATCAGACGCTGCTGGCAGTGATCGACTGGTCGTGGAACCTCCTCACCGAGGACGAGCGGCTCGCGCTGCGCCGCTTGAGCGTGTTCCGGGACGGCTTCTCGCTCGACGGGGCCAGCGCAGTGCTCGAGTACGACGCCGTCGAGGTCGTCGCTGCCCTGGTCGAGCAATCACTGATCGTGGTCGTCGAGGGGGAGACGCTGCGCTATCGGCTGCTCGAGACCGTCCGCGAGTTCGGTCGGATGCAGCTGGTCGACGCGGGTGAGGACCAGGTCGCGGAGGGCCTGCTGCGCGCCTGGGCGGTCGATCTGTGCTCGGCAGCCTGGGGCACGCTGTTCAGCCGCAGGCAGGTCGAGACCATCACGCTGCTGCGCTCCGAGGAGGGCAACCTGGTCGAGTGCCTGCGGAAGGCGACCACGAGTGAGGACGGCGAGGCGGCGGCGACCCTGCTCGCCGTCCTGATCGGCTACTGGTCGGTCGAGGGAAGCCACCTCAAGGTGCTCAACCTCGCCGTGCCGGCGCTCCCGCTGCTCGCTGCGAGCGAGGTGCCGCACGGTGCCGAGGACGCCCTGCGTGCCGCGCTGGCGAGCATCCTGTTCACCGGCCGGATCTTCGGGACCGCCACGTCCGGGGAGGGTCTCGAGCGTCTCCGGCGGCTGGGGCCCGACTCGCGGGACCCGCGCACGCGCGCGGTCGCGACCGGCATGCTCGCGCTCAGTGACGCCCCGGAGGATGCCGTCCCCGAGGTACTCGACGCGCTGGCGGCGTCCTCGGATCGACTCCTGGCGCAGTGGGCGGCGATCCTGGCCAGTCAGGCCGCCGAGAACGCCGGCGCGCTGACCCGCGCGGTGGCGATGGCCGAGCGGGCGCTCACGCTCTGCGACCCGGCCGACGGCCCGTGGTCCGAGGGACTGGTCAACGCCCACCTCGCCGGGGTGCTGCTGCAGCAGGGCAGGCGGGCCGAGGCCAGGCCGTACGCCGTGGCGGCGATCCCGGTGATGGCCGAGCTCGGTGCCATCGAGGACTGGATGCAGACCCAGGCCGTGGTGGCGCTGATCGCGTTGCGGGAGGGCGACCTGGAGACAGCGGAGCGGATGCTGGACGAGATCGCCCGCGACGAGCGCTCCGACTCTGTCTTCGGCGGAGCGATCAGCCTGCTGTGCGGGCGGGCCGAGCTGCTCTTGGCCCAGGACCGGATCGACGAGGGGCTCGCGGCGTATCGCAGCGCGACCACCCGCCTGGCCGGCCTCCTCATCCCCGGCCTGGAGCTGGAGCTGGACGGGTTCGAGCCCTGGATCCTCTTCCCACGCGCGGCTTCGCTCGCCGCACACTGCCGCTACGGGCGCCGCGCCGAGGCCGACGCCGATCGGCAGGTCCTGATCGCGAAGCTCATCGATCTGGTGAGCAGCGACGCCGTGCTCGACCACCCCCTCATGGGCTCGGCGCTCCTCGCGCTCGCGGCCTGGGACGTCACCGGCGATGCCGCCGGCTGCGACCGCGCTGAGCGGGGGCGGGGGCAGGAGCTGCTCGCCCTGGCCGGCGGGTTCAGCATCAACCAGATGCTGCCGAGCCTCGACCCTGAGTGGCTGGCGCCGTTCGTGAGCGTCCCGGTCGCCGATGACGACGAGCCCCGCCCCGCGCAGGTGCTGCGGGACGAGGCTCGCGCCCTGCTCGGCGCCCTGTGAGGAGCGACCGGCTCAGATCTTGCGGCTGTAGCTGCGCACCGCCAGCGGCGCCCAGACCGCGACCACGAGCGCGCAGGACAGGACGGCCCAGCCCACCTCGCCGGTGACGTTGCCGTCGTTCATCAGGTCGCGCACCGCTGTCACGACATGCGAGACCGGGTTGATCTTCACGAAGGCGTTCAGCCAGTCCGGCATGGTCTTTGGGTCGGCGTAGGCGTTGGAGAGGAAGGTCAGCGGGAACATGATCATCATCCCGATGCCCTGGACGGTCTGCGCCGAGCGCGCGACGGTGCCGAGCCAGGCGAAGATCCACGAGAGCGACCAGCCGGCGAAGGCGGTCAGGAGCCAGCCGGCGGCTACGCCCAGCACGCCCCCTTCGGGACGGTACCCCATCGTCAGCCCGACCAGGATCGTGATCGTCGCGGCGATGCCGTAGCGCAGCAGATCGGCCATCATCGGGCCGGCCAGCGGTGCGATCCGGGCGATCGGCAGCGACTTGAACCGGTCGAAGACGCCGTTGTCCATGTCCTCGCGCATCTGGGTGCCGGTCGCCATCGAGGCGGTCAGCGCGGTCTGGGCCAGGATGCCCGGGATCATGAAGGGCAGGTACGCCTGGACGGAGCCGGCCAGGCCGCCGCCGAAGACGTAGGCGAACATTGCGGTGAACAGGATCGGCTGCAACGTCACGTCGAAGAACTGCTCGGGGTTGCGCCGCATCTTCACCAGGGCGCGGCGTGCCATTGCGAAGGTCTGTCGGGTCGTGTCCTGGAGCGAGGGTCGTACGGACAGGATCCGCTCGCCTGCGGGCGTGAGACGGCGCTCGGGGAGCAGCGTGCGGGTGGTGGTGGTTGCGCTCATCAGGCCACGTCCTCATGGGTCTCGGGGGAGTCGGATTGCTCGGTGCCGTGGCCGGTGAGCGCCTTGAAGACCTCGTCGAGGGTCGGCTGGCGCACGGTCGCGGTCGCGATGGAGAGTGATGCCTGCCGCAGAGCGATCAGCACGTCGGCGGCACGGTCGGCGTCGGGCAGCGGGATGTTGAGTCCGCCGGCCTCAGGCGTGAGGACCGGCGGCTCACCGAGCACACGCTCGACG
>Ga0308170_10002472_pt1 | contig 15846 bp, 14 predicted proteins | sample PhyBR2_2_FD_202136 | JGI IMG/M metagenome (GOLD analysis project Ga0308170, IMG submission 202136) | Phyllosphere microbial communities from UC Gill Tract Community Farm, Albany, California, United States - DLSLSB.R2 | ecosystem: Host-associated > Plants > Phyllosphere > Unclassified | place... | reverse complement strand
GCGACGGCGACGGTCGCGGCCGGCGACGTGATGTTGATGTCGGGGGCCGAGCCGGCGCCGGACAAGCCGGGCAGGGTGTGGTTGCCCTCGCCGAGGATGAGCGCGCGGAACGTGCGCAGGCGCTCGCCCTCCTTGGCCGTCGACGCCTTGTCGCGCCCGCGCCCGAGCATGATGGTGCCAAACGCAAAGCCGCACGAGAGCGCGTACGCCTCGCGGCACAGCGAGCCGTCCTCGATCGTCATGACCTTGACGCCGCTCAGCTCGCGCAGGAGGATGTCGGCGTAGCTCCTGCGGCCGGTGCCGAAGTGCAAGAGCCCGAGCGCGACGGCTGCCGCCGACTTGGTCATGCCCGAGACGTTGAGCGACGACGACCTGGGCGGGTGCAGCGCCGTGAGGTGGATCGAGACGACCGAGGTGACGGTCGGGTCGCTCGTGCCGAGGTACGACACGGCTAGGCCGAGGAGGACGCCTACCGACGTCGGATCGTGCTTGGCCTTGAGGTACTCGTACGCCTGGCTCGAGTGCATGGCGCCGAGCTGGCCCGTGAGGCCGAGACCGAGGAGCAGACCTGCGTGTCGTGCGTCGAGGTCGCCCGCCGGCCGGTTGAACGAGATCTGCGAGCTGTCGAGGCCTGCGGCACTGTCGCTGCCGCCGTCGAGCGGGTCGACGCGCAGCTGCAGAGCGGCGGCGACGCCGGCGTGGAAGTCGGGCCACTCGAGGCGGTCAGGGACCGAGGAGGCGCTCGACGGGTCCCGAGGCTCCTTCTCGATGAGGGCGACGGGCGAGGCCATGGGGATGATGCGCGCCGCCGTATTGATGCGCGGGATGGCGATCGAGTCGGGCGGGAGGGTGCCCTTGGTGCGGTAGAGGAACATGGCCTGGCCGACGGGGAGGGTGAGGGTGCGGGCGGAGAGGGCGAGGAGCACGCTCTGCTGGATTTGCGGCGTGAGCTGGTCGCTGCGGGCGGGCGTCGACGACGTCAGTAAACTGTGCGCGGAGCCTTGAGGCGAGGACGAGAGGCAGAGAGCGGGAGGAACGAGAGGAGGGAGGACGTACAGGGTGCGGTCGCCGGCGCTGATGACGGCGGGCTGCTCGTACTGGAGCATCCGGCCGACCTCCTCCAGGCGCTTGTCCTCGTTGAACCTCGCCGCCCTCGGCAGCGTCGCGAGGCTCTTCTCGGACCGCTCCTTGCCCTCCTGGCGCACGGCGGCCGCCGCTGCTCTCGCACCGCCGCGGCCTGCCGCCTGCGCGAGGATCGCGTCGATGCTCGGCACCTCGACCGAGAGGTCCTCGTCGTCCCTCGCGCACGTGCCGGCCGAGCCCGCCGGCGAACCGCCGTCGACCTGCCTCGCGAGGTCGGGCCGCGAGATGAGCTCGTACGCGCCGCTCGGCCACCCCTCGGGCGCGTCGAGCTGGCACGCACGCATCGCTTCGCGCAGCGGGAGGCCGACCGCGAAGCCGACGCGCGCCGCGAGCGTGCGCTGCGTCCAGCCGAACGAGTGCATGGCGAGGACGACGCGCTGAGCGCGAGCGGCGACCGACTGGCTCGAGGACGACGAGGATGGGGCCGACGAGGCGGTCGAGGATGGAGGCTCCGAGAGGAACGAGTAGAGGGCGACGAGCTGCGACGTGAGGGCGAAGGGCGCCGAGGTCGAGCCGTAGTAGCCGGAGGGGGTGAGGCCGAGCTGGACGGCGAACGCGCCGAGGTCGAAAGGCGCAGACGAAGGCGACTTGCCCGCGAGGAACATGGCGAGGTGCGAGAGGATGTCGGGCGGCGACGCGGGGAGCTGGCCGGGATGCGCTTCGGGACCTGCGGACGAGCGGGCGAGGACGTCAGCTCCATCCGGTACAACGGGCTCGACAGCAAGGAGAGAGCGCGACGTACCGCAGACGACGTCGTCGAGCGACGAGCCGAGGAACCGCCTCCAGTAGTCGACCCACCCGACGAGCCCCTTGGCCGCCGCGAGCCGCGCGACCCACCGGCCGAGCGCCCGCACGACGTCCTCCGACCGACTCGCGAGGCGCGCGTCCTGCGCGACGAGGTGCAGCGCGAGGAGGATCGCCTGGTCGTGCTCGCGCAGCGGCGACGGTGCCGCTTCGGGCGCGGCAGGCGGTCCGAGCGTCTGTGGCGAGGCTCGCAGTTTGGCGAGCGGGTCCTGCATGCCGGGCTCGACACGGCTCGACGTGCGCTGCACCATCTCGTCGAACGGGCTGGTCGGCGCGGCGCGAGGCTGCGCGCCGAAGAGCTCGTCGAGCACGAGCTGGAGGGCGAGCTCGCGCCTCGCCGTCCTTGACCTCGACCACGACGCCGCCTCGCCCTGGCACTCCCGCTCGAAGACGGCGCTTTGAAGCTGCACGAAGTCGTCGAGCGGAAGAGCGGCGGCGAGCGCCTCGAGGCACGTCGTGGCGAGCGCGCCGGGCTCTGGCGGCTCGAAGGTCGTGAGGCGGCGCGAGCCGTCGTCGAGGGCGAGGAGGACGGTCGACGTGCCGTTGCCGTCGAGAGATGTGATGCTGCGACCGGGCGGTAGCGTCGGGTAGGGGACGGCGGCCTCCTTGCCGTCGGCGGTAACGAGGGCGAGCGACTGGTCGGGGCGGAGGTAGAGGAGGTCGAGGACGTCGCGCCTCGTCGAGAGCACCGGCACCGCCGACAGGGCTTGTAGCTCGCTCAGAGGGTTGGCGCCGAGGATGCCCGAGTGCTCGAGGCTGAGGCCGAGGAGGAGGAGGACTTGGGCGGCGGGGAGGTGGATCGCCAGGGTGGACGAGGTTGGCGAGCGGGTGTCGAACAAGTGGGCCGTCATGCCCGTCGTGCTGCGTGCAGGGTTTCGGGTCAGGCTCATCTCCACGCGGATGCAGAGAGGCGAGGGGAAGGAGGACGCACGAGAGATTGTGCAGGTCGGCTTCCCAGACCGCTTCGAGGACGCACTCGCTCCTCCGTGCCGAGTCGCCCTCGAGCCCTCCTCCGGGCGCGCCGCCGAGGAGCAGCGTCGCCTCGCGGTCCATGAGGTCGCCCGCGCCGGCGCCGAGCCCGTGCCCGAGCCCGAGCGCGCCGCTCAGGCCCGTCCCGGCGCCCTGGCTGCTCGCGCCCTGGCTGAGCGCCATGCGGTCCATCGTGACGCTCAGCTCGTTGCGGCTCGTGCTCGTGCGCCGCTCGACGAGCGTGAGCGCTGCCGCCGCCGCAGCCGCCGCGGCCGTCGTGCCGGCGCCGTGCCCTCCTCGCCCGTGGCCGTGGCCGTGGGGCGGGGCGTACCCGTGCGCGTGCGCGTGCGAGTCGGCGACGCCTGCGCCGAGCGCCTCGAGCAGGTCGTGCTCCTGCTGGTCGAGGACGCGGCTCGCCGCCGCCGCCGCCGCCGCCGCCCCTGAGAGGCGCGGCTTGGCGTGCCCGTGCGCGTGCCCGCTCGCGCGCCGCACGCTGCGCTCCTCGACGAAGCCGCGCCCGAGGCCGAGCCCGTACCCGAGCCCGTGCGCGCCCGCCCCGGCGAGCGACGCCTCGCCCGCGCCGCCGCTCAGCGAGGCGTGCTTGCGCTTGGTGCCGCCGCTGCCGCTCGGGCGCATGGCCGTGCTCGCGCTCGCGCTCGAGACATCCCCCTCGGCGCCGTACTCGCTCGCTCGAGCTTTGCCCTTGCCCTTGCCCCTGCGGGAGCTGAGGCTGAGCTCGCCGAGGACGCTGCCCGTGCCGTCCTGGGCCGCATCGTCGCCCTCCTCGACGACGTCCTCGAGGAGCTCGTCCTCGCCGTCGTCGTCCTGCTCGTCGCCGAAGCCGAACTCGCCCTCGAGGGCGTCGGAGCCCTCGCCGCCCGGGCCGAGCTCGACGCGCTCGTACCGCCAGACGCGCAGCGTGCGCGTGCGCTCGTTGGTCGTGACGAGGACGCTCGGCGGCGGAGGCGGTGCGGCGGCGGCGGCGGTCGAGCTCGAAGAAGACGACGACGAGGCGCCGGGAGGCCGAGGCGCCGACGCAAAGACGACGCGCTCTTCCTCGCCGGGCGCGCCGATGGCGAGGTCGAGTCCTGCGCCTCGCGCGGCACCTCGCGCAGCGCGACGGGCCGCAGCGGCTCGAGCGGCCCAGCGAGCGTGTACCACGCGGCGTGCTGGCCCGATCCCGGTCGGGGCGGGTCGGCGCGCTCGAGGAGGACGCCGCCTGCTCGGTCGCCGACAACGGCGCCGCCGAGTGCCCAAGCGCGGCGGACGCGGAAGGGGAGAGGAATGGGGATGCAGCCGCCCGAGGCGACCGGGTAGGCGAGAGCGACGTTCGAGAGGAGGACGAGGAGGGTGCGCGAGGTCGAGGCCGAGTTGGGCGGCGAGGTTGGGAGAGAGGCGGTCGAGGGTGGGTCGCGTGGGAGGGGGAGAGGGTCGTCGGACCAGGACGACGTGGCCGGGCGGCGGTACGGCCCAAAGAGAGGTTCGTCGCCTGCGTGCGGGTCGTCGAGGCGGTGCGCCGAGGTCGACGCGAGCGGAACCTGGGCGGATGGCTGCGCGCGCGCGTCCGAGGTGGCCGGGAAGTCGACGAAGAGGGCCTGGTGCACGTCCTGGTCGTACGAGTCGAACGAGAACTGGCGGAAGAGGGTGCCGCCTCGGCTCCACACGAGGGTGCGGCCAGACCAGCTCAGCTCGTCGACGCGGGCCGCGGGCGACGCCTCGCTGCTGCTGGTACTGGTGCTAGAGAGGTCGAGGGGCACGACACAGGTGCATGGTGCGCTGCTGGTGTGGGAGGGCGAGGTCGGGCCGCGCGAGGCGGCGCGGAGGGCGAGCTGGAGGCGCGAGGCCGACGAGGGGAGGAGGGACGGCGGGACGCGCTGTGGTGGTGCTGGAGGCGGCTTGGCGAGTGGCTGTGCTGGCCACGGTCGCACTGGCGCGAGCTGCGCCATGGCGGGCGGAGTGGTCGAGCGTCAGCCAACGACGAGCCAACTCGCTCGCGTCGACCCGCTTCTTGCATCCACTGAAGCTTTGTGTGCACCTCGCAGCGATCTCTATGATACTCTCACAAGTAGGTAGGCGCTGTCGCCTCCGAGCTTCGAGCTGACGTCGATCCGCTCACGGGCCGAGGCGAGGTCGAGCCAAAGCCGCACGACAGCCAGCTGCAAGTCGAGACGCTCGTGCAAACTCTCTCTGAGCAGTCTCTCGGGGTACTCAGCAGCCGAGTGCGCAAGTCTGTGAGAATGCAAATGCGAGTTGCCCCTCCTCGTCGTCGAGCTCCCGCCCTGCTGGTACAACGCCGTCCCTGCGGCGCCTCCTGCTGCCCGTCTGCCATCGTACAGTAGCCGCAATGCGAGAGGGCTCTATGCCTCGCGGCGGAGCCGGCGGAGCTGTTGCACAGCGAGAGAGAGAGGAAGAGAGGTCAGTCGAGGAGGTCGAGGGCACGAGCCGAGAGAGGGGAGGGAGCTCGAGGACGCACAAGATCGCGGTGGGTGCGAGCGACGCCGTGGAACTCTTTGCGCTTGGGGACGTAGTCGTTGACGCGGAGGTTGGACGGCAGCGGGCTTTTGACGAGGCGGTCGAGCGTGGGCGACGAGGCGTCGAGGTTGGGCCGGGGTGCGGGCGTTGGCGGGAGGCGCAGGGCGTGCGAGGGGATGGCCGAGATGGGGATGGGCCGGGTCACGAGGCGGGCGAGGGTCGGGCGCATCGTGGGCTGATGAGGATGACCGGAGAGATGAAGACGAGGAGGGAGGGAGGTAAGGGCGGCGAGCGAGGGTTATGTGCTCGGGTGTGGTGGGTGTGGTGGATGTACTGAGTGAGCTGGGCGAGTGCTGTGCTCGTCTGAGTGTGCGTGTGCGGTGTGGTCGATGCGAGAGGGTCGCTCCTCCTGGTCGGGGCGACACGAGCACCGCCTCGCTCTTGCCGCCCTCCTCACCACGCTCGAGCTGCAGTGCAGCACCCCGAGCCGCACATGCACTCGACTCTGCAGCGCCTGAGCAACATCTCGTGCGCTCCCCGCCCTCTCCGCCCTCCCCCTCCTCCTCGTCCTCCTCCCCACCTCCAGCTCGCCTCGAGCTCGCTCAACTGACACCCGCCCCTGCAGAGCTCTCGCCACCACCGTCCTCCTGTCGCTCCTCGCCGCCATCGCCGCATCGTCCTTCGTCATCCCAACCCCTCTCGACCCCTCGTCGCTCCACATCTCGCATCTCAATGTCGTCCTCGGCAGGCCAAACTACCAGCCCCGCGCCCACGACCGCGAGTACGCCTTTGTCAAGTTCGACCTCGACGCCGACCTCCGCCCGCTGTTCCACTGGAACACCAAGCAGGTCTTTGTCTACCTCGTCGCCGACTACTCGACCCCGGCCCACGTCCGTCCCTCCTCTCCCTCTCTCGCTGTGCTCTCCCTCGTGCGGCTCTCGACCTGACCCTACCGCTCGCGCGCTCGCAGCCGGACAACACGGTCGTCGTGTGGGACCGCATCGTGCGCTCTCGGCGCAACGCGCGCCTGCGCCTCGACGACGCCAAGCAGAAGTACGAGTTCAAGGACCTGTCGCCCTCGTTCGGGACCAACACGACGGCGACCTTTGCGCTCCACTACCAGGTGCAGCCGTACGTCGGTGCGCTGCAGGGCGCCGAGGTCGTCAGGACCCAGCCGGTCGCGTTCCCGCCGGTCAAGCGGCGCAGTCAGTGACGAGGCGAGGCGCGCAGGGGTTCGTTGCAGTGCAGAGCCGTCTTTGTGACCTACTTGGGAGCGTGTTGCACGAGAGCAGGACTGTCGAGATCCGCGAAAGAGAGCGTGACCGGCTCGCTCGTAGGCAGCAGTCGCTCCCTCTCCTCCTTCAACCACGACGAGCGTCACCGCCTCGCCGCCGCACCCTGCGCGCATGGCCCCGCCAGCCTCTCGCTCCTTGCCCAACCTCGCCCTCGAAGCCGACGACGACCCGCCGAGCGACCGCGAGCCGTCGTCTGACGGCCTCGACGACGACGACGAGGACCTCGTCCTCGCGCTCGACTTTGACGGCCCAGCACCGCCCGAGCCGCCGACGCCGCCCCGATCCGGGCACACCAGCGCACTCGGCACGCCCCGCGGCTCGCCCAGGCTGCACGGCGCCGCGCCCCTCGCCGTCGAGTGGGGCCTCCACCATCAGCACCCGGCCGCCGTCCGACCTGGCGACCGCACGCCGCAGGGCCAGCACAGCCGCAGCCGCTCGCCCTCCCTCAGCGGCTCGATCCACAGCGCCCCCGAGCTCGAGCTCCCGCCCTCCCCGCTCTCGCCCCCTCCACCGCGCGACCATGCCCTCCCCGCCGCCGACGACGAGGGCGACCACCTCGACCTCGCGCGCGCCGACAGCCCCGGCCCGCTCAGCGACGAGGACACACAGGAGCTTGTCGAGGCGGGGCCGGGCCAAGGAAGGAAGCGCCGCAGGAGGGCCGGCGACCGCCTCGCGACGCTCTGGGACTACCTTCAAGAAGAGGTGCGCCCTCCTCTCGCTTCAAGTACTCGTTCACTCCTTCGAGAGCGTCGCTGATTCATGAGCTGAGCCGTGCGCAGATCTTCACGGTCGAGATGGACGGCGAGGAGGGCGTCAAGGGCGAGCGCGTCACCAACTTTCTCGCCGTGCCGCAAGAGCTCGAAAAGGTGCGCCGGTCTCCTTCTGCTCCTCACTCTGCACTCGATGAACGTCGCTGATGGTCCGACTCCCGCGCGCAGATCATCATCTTCGGCGTCTTCATCTGCCTCGACTCGTTCCTCTACACGTTCACGATCCTCCCCCTGCGCGCCTTTGCCGCCCTCGCCCGGCTCGTCTCGAACGAGACGCACAACGTCGTGCGCGTCCTGCGCGGCGCGACTTCGACGACGCGCAAGCGTACGCTGCGCCTGTCGCACAAGTGCGACCTGGTCAAGGCGGCCATCCTCGGCGGCACGCTCGTCCTCCTGCACAAGGTGACGGACGCGAGCAAGATGTACCACGGCGTGCGAGGGCAGGAGACGATCAAGCTCTACGTCCTGTTCAACGTGCTCGAGGTGCGTCTCTGTCCATCCTTGTCGCCGAGTCGAGCTTCCCTCCCTTCTGCGCCTGCTGACCCGAGCGCTGCGCCCGCAGATCGCCGACCGCCTGTGCTGCTCGTTCGGCCAAGATCTGCAAGACTCGCTCTTCAGCCGGCAGACCCTCGGGCGGCGCACCGACGGCTCTCGCCCGCACCTCCGCCCGGCCGCCCTCGGCGCCCTTACGCTCGCCTACGTCGTCGCCCACTCGGTCGTCCTCTTCTACCAGCTCATCACGCTCAACGTCGCCGTCAACTCGTACTCGAACGCGCTCTTGACGCTCCTCCTGTCGAACCAGTTTGTCGAGATCAAGGGGTCCGTCTTTAAGAAGTTCGAGAAGGAGAACCTCTTCCAGTTGACGTGTGCCGGTGCGTGGCTGCCTCTCTCTCCCCCCTCCTCAAATTACGACGAGGGAGCAAAGCTGACGCCGAGCCTCACACCTGCAGACATCGTCGAGCGGTTCCAGCTCGGCCTCATGCTCTTCATCATCTCGCTGCGCAACCTCATCGCCCGGTCGTCGCTCCCCTCCCTCTCCCTCCTCTCGTACCTCCCCTCCCTCCCGCCCTCGTCCCTCCCGCCCCTGTCGTTCCCGGCCCTCCTCTCGCTCCTGCACCAGTCGTTCTCGCCCGCCGTCGTCGTCCTGTGCAGCGAGTGCGCCGTCGACTGGCTCAAGCACGCCTTCATCACCAAGTTCAACCACATCCGGCCGGGCGTCTATGGCCGATTCGTCGACGTCCTGTGCAAGGACCTCGTCACGGGCGCGGGGAACGGCGGCGGGAGGCGGACCCATGAGGGCGAGGTGCGTCTCGCTCTCCCTCTCTGGCTCACGACCTTCCCTCGTCGCAGCGTTCGTTCTGCTGACGCGCCCATCTCTCCCTCCTCCCTCACTCTCCCTCCTTCCTAACTCCTCCTCCCTCTCGCACCCTTCGCAGCCCTTCGTCGACCAGTCGCCCCTCGTCTCGCGCCGGCTCGGGTTCGCCGCCCTCCCGCTCGGGTGCCTCGTCGTGCGCGTCATCAGCCAGGCGTTCGAGATGCTCGCCGACGAGAGCGGCGTCGACGAGTGCGCGGCGCCGAGCGCGAGCGCGTGGAGCGTCGTCGGCGCGGGGAGGGGTCCGAGCGCGGGCGAGGGGGAGGACCTGTGGGCGAGGGCGGCGAGGGGGGTCGTCGTTGCGCTCGTTGTCGGCGTCGGCTGGATGTGGTGCGTCCCTCACTCTCTTTCTTCCTTCCGTCTCTCCGAGCGAGCGAGCGCAGCACCTGACCGTCGCCCTCCCGCCCGTGCGCAGCCTCGTCGCCCTCAAGCTCCTGATCGGCATCTCGCTGCGCTCCTTCGCCTCGCACCGCCTCCTCACCTCGTCGCACCGCCTCGCCGAGGAGGCGCTCGCGAGCCGCTCGCGCCCCAAGATCGGCGTCTCGGCCGCCGAGGCGGCGCTCGACCGGGACGTCGCGGCGGTGCTGCAGGCGGGCGAGGGCGATGGCGGGCGAGGGGGAGGAGCGGCAGCAGGAGATGGAGCAAGGAAGAAGGGGCTCGAGGAGCTCGGGCGATACGACATGGTCAAGAGCAGGCTGTGGTAGCGAGTCTTGCCATCGAGCCTTTCTTCCCTTGCTTCCTCGCCTCGCACACGCTTGACGCCGAAAATGAGAGAGCGCAGGGATGAACTGCAATGCGAGCGTGCGTCGAGACGCTGTGAGGATGAGAGAGCTACGCAGAGATGAGGTGCGCGAGCTGGATAAGATTAGGTGAGGGAGGAGGAGAGGGTCGCGCGTGGGTCGCTGCGGATGAAGGGTACGGCGCTACGCCGAGCGAGTAGTACGACTGCGGGTATGGGTACGAAAGCTGGACAGAAAGGGGTATCGAGGGCAAAGAGGGAGGCACAGAGGAAGGAGGGAGGGGGAGAGCGAGAGCGACGACGGCCGCTCAGCGCGTCTGCGACATCATAGGTCCGGGCCCGTCGTTGCCGCCGAAGAAGGTCGACGAGCCGCCTGCGCCGCTCTGGGCAGCGTACGACTCGCGCGACATGGGCCCGGCGGGTCCGAGCACTGCGAGCGAGAAAGAAGAGGTGCGAGCGCGTCAGCTCGGCGAGCTTGCACGGGCACGAAGGAAGAGGAGGGAGAGGACGCACTGCTCAGGGCGTCGTCCTCGTTGCCTCGGTTGCGGCGGCGGTTGAGGAGGTAGCGTGCGAGGAGTGCGAGGAGGGCGAGAAGCGCAAGCCCGCCGAGGACGCTCGCGACGACGATGCCGGCGATGGCGCCCTTGCTCAAGCCCTTGTTGCCTGCTGCGTCGTTGGCAGGAGCGGCCGACTCTGCGGGCGAGGACGGGAGCGAGAAGGACGAGGTCGACGAGGGGAGCTCGGACGAGGTCGAGTTGAGGGTCGACGAGACGTTGAGCATCGACGAGACCGAGGACGAGGTCGGCATGGGCGCGTAGCTGTGCATGACGAGAGTCAGGAGAGAGTGCGAGGGAAGGAGAGAGAGAGAGCTGGCGGACGCACGAGATGACGATGACGACGGTCTGAGCTCCTCCTCCTGCGCCGGTGTTGGGCACCGTCTGCGTCACGGTGCTGAACCCGCCGGCGCCGCCCTGGATCTGCGACGTGAGCAGGCCGCCCGTGCCGCCCGTCGCGAGGCTGTTCTGCACGGCCGAGTTGACGAACGACGTGACGAACGAGTTGGCCGGGGTCGCAAAGTTGGTCGTCGCCGGGACGAACGGCTGGACGGTCGAGAGGGTCGAGAAGGCGGGAAAGGTCGTCGTCGGCGAGACGGGGAGGGTCGTCGGCGAGCGGGTGGCCTGGGTCTGGGCGACGGCGGTGGTTGCGGCCGCCGAGTTGGTGCCGCCGGCGCCGTTGCCGTTGCCGCCGTTTCCTCCTCCTCCTGCCGTGTTGGCGGCGCCCGTGTTGGTCCCGACGAGGCGAGTGGTCGTCGTAGTCAAGGTGGTGGTGGTGGTTGTTGTGCTCTCGTCGAGGTTAGCTTGCCGCTGCGGGGGAGAGGGCGGGGGTGAGCCCACGAGGTGCCGGGGGGAGGACGGAGGACGAGGCGGGGAGCGAGGCACGCACCCTGACGAGCTGGAAGCCGTGCGAGTCGTGCGAGTGGCCGAACATGGCGAGCGAGAGGTGCGTAGAGGGCGGGAAAAGTGCGAGGTTGACTGACTGAGCGAGTGATCGAGGTCGAGTTGCCGTCGCAGGGGGAGGGGGAGGAGGGCGAGGGGAAGGAGGCCGAGGCGCGTCGATGCGTGTGGACAGAGCGGTAGCCTGCAGCTTGGTGGAGGTCTCTGTCGAGAGCAGGCAGCGGTCGAGGGTGTAGCGAGAGAGGGAGAGGACGAGGAAAGGAGCGGCGAGAGGGCGATCGGGACCAAAGGGCCGCGAGCCCCCGGTTTAGCACGAGCCAGGATCCCACGGCTGAGCTGCCTCGCCTGTGTGTGCCCTGTGCGCCTGCTGCACCGCCCTCCCCGCCGAGCACCACCCCCGCCCACTCTAAGCCCCGCCTCGCCGCGCCCTTCGTCCGACGCTCGCATCCTCATCAGCTCGACCCGGAGCCTCGACACTCGCACCGCCTCGAGCTCACCCAGGACCGCCATGACCACACCACGCCAGCACACTCAAGCATCCGCCTCGACCTCGGCATCCGGCATCGCCCTCTCGCCCTCGGGCGACCGCGTCGTCCCCGCCTCGGTTCGCCCAGATGGCAGGTCCGTCCTGGCTCTCTCCCTCAACCTCGCCCCGGCCCAGCTGACTCGCTTCACCGCCCCAACAGCATCCGCAAAGAGCGCAAGGTCCGCCCGGGCTACACCCCGGTCGAGGACATCGCCCGCTACCGCCCACCCGCCTCGCGCGACTCGGCTCCCTCGCCCCGACCACGCGCCGTCCCAGGCCTCGCCGCCTCCGTCCTCGCCGCACTCGGGCAGCCCACTACGCGCCCTGGTGTTCGAGCGGGGAGCGGCCGGCCGCAGGGCGCGCCAACGCCGCCGAGAGCGGCCGCGGTCGCGAGCTGGAAGACGTCGGCGGCGGTCGACGAGCGGCCGCAGCGAGTCGCGGCCGCGGGCGTGTTCGAGGGCAACGCCAAGGAGCCGCTAGTTCCGGCGGCTGCCGTCGCTCGTGCGCCTGCGCTCAAGGACGAGCCGCGCGAGAGCTGGGACGCGTCGTCGGACGAGGGCGAGGGCGACGAGCCTGCGGGTGAGGCAGAGGGCGCGCGAGGAGCGCACGATGCTCTCGATACGCCAGGAGGGTCTCGCGCGCCGGTCGTCGAGCTGGAGGCGACGCCGACGCCCGAGGAGAGCGAGCGACGGGCGCGGGCTCTGCGCAAGAAGCTGCGGCAGGTGCGTCCTCTTCTCACCCTTTCTGCTCTCTCCCTCGTGCGCACCTGCTGACTCCTCTCCTTCGACATGCAGGCCGAACAACTGCGCGACCGCTCGACGCCGCTCTCTGCCGCCGAGCGCGCAAAGGTGGACGGCGTCGCCGCGCTCGAAGACGAGCTCGCCGCGCTCGCAGTCTGAAACGCCCGCGCTCGTTCCTCCTCGGCATCTCTTCGCTCGATCGGCGATGAGAGAGACACGGCGTGCTCGTGCCCGCGCCGAGCTTCGAGCTCGCCGGCCGTCCGTCTCCGACAGACGGTCGCGCCTCGCACGAGCCTCTCGCTCGTCTTTTCCGCTTCTCTCGCTCGCTCGCTTGCTCTGCTTCTAGCCAGACTCGTCGTACTCGCTTTTCGTCATGCACAGCAAGGTGCGCGTCCTCCTTCTCCTCGTTTGCCGTCCACGCATTGACCCCTTCCGCCTGCAGATCCTCGGCGACGACTTGGCCAACCCGTCCTCCTCGTCCTCCTCGACAACCTGCCACCTCCTCCTGCTCCCCGACGAGCTCCTCGACATCATCTTTCGCCTCGTCTACGCCTTACCGCACAGCCGCCGCTCGACCAGCTCCTACCCGGTACCCCTCCACTCGCCCCTCTCGCGCCGCCTATACCGCGCCCAGCGGCCCTACCTCTACCGCCTCGTCTACATCTGCCTCTACGCTAACCTCTCGTCGCTGTGCGACACGATACGCAACGTGCCAGGCGTCGGCGCCCACGTCGAGGAGCTTGTGCTCGACAAGCCGGACGACAAGCCGCACGACAAGAACGCCGAGGACGAGGACGAGGACGACTGGCGCGCGACGGCGGACTTTTACGGCGAGGCGACGAGCTGGGTCAACATCGACGACAAGCGCGTCGGCGCCGTCGAGCCGGCCCACTTTTATGCCCTCCTCGAGCGCTTGCCGCGCCTCAAGATCCTGCGCATCCCGCACATCAACAGCCGCCTCACCGATCTCGTCCTCACCGACGAGCGCGTGCCCGCCTGCATCGCAAAGCTCGAGCACCTCGAGGTGCGCGCCGACAAGATCGGGTCGCCGGCCCGAGAGCCGACGGTCAACTGGGTCGCCCTCCTCGCGAGGTACCCCTCCCTCACGACCCTCGACCTCGACCAGACGCGCCCCGGGTCTTTACTGTCCCTCGTCACGTCGCCAGCGCCCGTCCTCGAGGCGCTCAAGGTCCTCCGCCTCTCGGGCAACGACCTCGACTTCTGGTCCGCCCCACCTCTCGGCAAACTCGCGCCCAACCTCGACGAGCTCTACCTCGCCGACGAGGCGTCGACCGAGGTCGACTTTCGACCGGCCCTGGTCAGGGCGCCAAAGGGCCTGCGTCGCCTCTACCTCGGGTCGAGCGAGCCCCCGCTCGTGCGGCCCGACACGTTCGTCGACGCCTTCCTCCCTCGCTTCACCCGCCTCGAGCACCTCACCCTCGGCGCCGGCACCTTCTCCTCTCCCGGCCTCCTCCTCGCCCTTCAGCGCCTGCCCGCCCTCCACACCCTCGCGTTCGGCCGCGGCGCGCCCGTGCCCGACATCCTCCTCGAGCACCTCGTCGCCGGCCCGCTCCGCATCCCCTCCCTACATCACCTTCGCCTCTTCCACATCTCCTGCACCCGCGCCCCGCCCATCGACCGCACGTCGCCGCAGCCGTTCCCGCCCCAGGACGAGCGCAGGACGCCCAAGTTCCGCATGAGCAACTGGTGGCGCGCGCCGCGCTGGCCGAGCGGCGGCACCGAGGCCGGGCTCGCCGCCGCGATCGAGACGGCGCGCTCGAGCGGGATCAGCGTCGAGGGCGACGCCGTCGAGTGCGTCGGGTGGGAGGCCGATTTCCAGCGCGGGAAGCGCGCGGCGCTGCTCTTGTGGGGCGAGCGGACGGGCGACTACGTCGAGGCGCGGCAGGAGCTTGGGCACCAGGTCGTCGAGGAGCACATCAAGGGCGTGAAGGCGGCGGCGGCGGCGGCGAAGGAGGCGGCGGCGAGCGTGGCGACGCTTTGCGAGTCTGCTCGCTTCACAGCGTGGGTGCTCTCCGCTCTGGACTGAAATGCGAGCTCTTGCTTCTTAATTTCCCTGATCTTGGCCGGCGCGTGCCGGTCTCCTCGAGAGCTGAGAGCGAGAGAGCACCCACACAGCCGAGCAGCTCGCTCGAGCCCCTTTTCCAAACGTCCGTCCGTCGGGTCGACTTGACGCCGCCGCGGCCGGATCTCGTCCTCGGGCCTCCAGCTGCGTACTCGCCCCTCTTCGTCGACATGAGAGAAGAAGTCTTCTGGCGCGAGACGCGCAGCAGAGCGCGGTCGACCAAACCGGGTCGGCCTTCTCAAACTTCGGCACGACGAGCGGCGCACGTTCCCGCGCGTGCGTAAGCCACCAAGCGTGAGCTCGTCTCCAAGTGCACTATCTCCTTTCTGTGGCGCGCTCGAGGAGAACGTGCACGTCCGCCGAAACCCGTCGCGCAGGCCGAGGCGAGTCGTGCACGGTCCTTTTGCCCGTCCGTCTCGACCCTTGTAGGTTCGCCCAGGCTCGCCGTGTTCTCGAAGCCGCCCAGGAGCTCCAGGGAGCGTCAAGCCACGCTCGAGACGGGGTCGAGGCTGCACACAGTCGGCTGCGAGAGGCACGCCGAGAGCGTCGAGTCGAGGACCGGCGACTTGGGGGAAGGTCGACCGCCTCCTGCGTCCGGTGCTCGAGCGGGCCTGCAGGGGGTCGAGCTTGAAGCGGGGACGTCAGGGGCGGTTATTGTACTCACAGCGGGCGTAGCCGAGCGTCGGTAGGCGGTCCTGCCATGGGCATGGGTACATGTACAGCTGCACTGATCTCCCCGAATGTGGAACGCCTAATTGGTCTAGTCGCATGATACCTCATTCGGGAATTCACGGTTCCAGCTCGTCAGAGTGAGCATTGAGGTGGTCCTCGGTTCAATTCCGGGATTGGGCCCCTACCACACTTCTTTTGGCTCCTGCACACGCAGGGGCCGTTCCTTTTTGCCGCTTCGACCTCCTGGACGTCGAGAACCATCAGCTCGTGTCGGACAACGGCTGGCGGCCGGTAACGACACCCGCAGGGCGAACCAGCTCCGCTAGTAAGGCGAGGCAGGAGGGCGTCGGCATCCCTTTTGCACTGAGGCGTACTCAGCCGCGCTCGTCCTTCCTCGCAGGGATCATAGGCGACAGGCTCGGCCTTCCAGAGCCGTTTGGATGGCGCCAGCACGTCTGAGAGGGGAGAACGTAGTTGGCGCCGACACCCAGTCCAGTTCAGAATCGCGGCTCGTGCGCGCCTGGCAGCCCACCTTGCGCAGGCTTAGCGCCTTACAGACGGTCTAACAGGCAGTGAGGACGAAGTGAGGGGCGACCCGAGGGAGAAGAGAGTGCAGTACAGCGAGCTCAAGATCGATGCTCTCCTCCTGCCCCTGACGACCTTCTCAGCTCGAAATCATGCGCTGAACCTGTCTAGCTCGTCGCCGAGAGGGCCTCTTTGTCGAGTACTGATCTCGACACGACGATCGAGCGATAGCAGGGTCCAGGAAGTGCAGTACAGCGAGCTCAGGATCGATGCTCTCCTCCT
>Ga0308170_10002469_pt1 | contig 15848 bp, 14 predicted proteins | sample PhyBR2_2_FD_202136 | JGI IMG/M metagenome (GOLD analysis project Ga0308170, IMG submission 202136) | Phyllosphere microbial communities from UC Gill Tract Community Farm, Albany, California, United States - DLSLSB.R2 | ecosystem: Host-associated > Plants > Phyllosphere > Unclassified | place... | reverse complement strand
CCTCGTCGTGCTCGCGCACATGATCGCGGCGGCCTTCCCCGGAGCGGATGCCGCGACCGTCGACGCGGAGCGCCGCAGCATCCGCGCCGCGCACCGCGTGGTCGCCACCAGCCGCTGGACGGCCGGCGAGCTCGTGACGCGCGGGCTCGCCGACCTCGCGCGTATCACCGTCGCCGCCCCCGGCACCGGGTCCGTCGCCCAGGGACCCGACGCGGGCGCCGCGGAGCCCGGCGACGCCCGCCGGCTGCTGTGCGTCGGGGTCGTCGCGCCGCACAAGGGGCAGGATCTGCTGCTGGAAGCCCTCGCCGGTCTCGCCGAGCGGGACTGGACGTGCACGCTCGTCGGCTCCGCGCTCACCTCGCCGGCCTTCGCCGCCGGCATCGCGCGGCAGAGCACGGCGTTCGCCGGGCGGGTGCGGATGCCGGGCGTGCTCGGCGACGCCGCGCTCGCCGACGAGTACCGGCGCAGCGGCGTGCTCGTCGCCCCCTCGCGGGTGGAGAGCGCCGGGATGGCGATCGCGGATGCCCGTGCCCGCGGCATCCCCGTGATCGGCACGGCCGTGGGCGGCATCCCGGACACGGTCGCCCGCGGCGGGGCGATTCTGGTGCCGCCCGACGATCCGGTCGCGCTCGCCGCTGCGCTGCGCGCGTGGCTGACCGACCCGGCCCTGCGTGCCCGCCTGCGCCGCGAGGCACGAGCCGCCGCGGAGACCGCCCCGCACTGGGACGACACCATCGCCGTGATCGAACGTGCGCTGGTGACGGCATGAGCATCCCGGTGGTGTCCGCGGACTGGCTCGCCCTGCGTGCGGCCGCCGACGACGCGGCGCGCTCCCCGGCGCTCGCCGCGCGGCTGGCCGGCCTGCTCGGGGCCGGCAGGCTCGTCGTGCACGACCTCGGCTCCGGCGACGGCGCGATGGTGCGCTGGCTCGCCCCCCGGCTCGGCGGCCCGCAGACCTGGATGCTGCACGACGCGGATGCCGGCATCCTGGCGCGCGCCGACCTGCATTCCACGGCTGACGGCGCCGGACGCCCCATCACCGCGACCGCCCGGATCGGCACCCTCGCCGACCTGCCTCGCGACGCGTTCGCCGGAGCCGACGCGGTCACGGCGTCCGCGCTGCTCGACGTGCTCACCCTGTCGGAGGTGGAGCGCGTCGTCGCCGCCTGCGTGGCGGCATCCGTCCCCGCGCTGTTCAGCCTCACGGTCACCGGCAGTGTGCGGCTGCAGCCGGCGGATGCCGCCGATCGCGTGTTCGAGGCCGCGTTCGACGACCATCAGCGCCGGCCCGCCCGGGGGCGGGCGACGTCCGAGGCGCTCCTCGGGCCGGATGCCGTGCCGGTGGTCGCCGCGCTCTTCGCCGCGGCCGGGTGGAACGTGCTCGTCGAGCCCAGCCCGTGGCTGCTGGCCGCGGACGACGCCGCGCTCATCGGGGAGTGGCTCGACGGCTGGATCGACGCAGCGGTGGAGCAGCAGCCCGAGCTCGCCGAGGCCGCAGCGCAGGTCCGCCTGCGCCGGCGCGCGCAAGCGGCCGCCGGTCTTCTGAACGTGACCGTCTCGCACGAGGACCTGCTGGCATGGCCGGGTTGACGGCATCCCGGATCCCGCCGCGCCTCCGCGCCGTCGGGCAGATCGCCGTGGCCCTCGCGGTCGTGGCGGCGACCGTCGTCGCGGTGGGAGCGGGGCCCTTCGTGCGCGGCATCGCCTCCGTATCCGCTCCGGCGATCCTTGCCGCTCTCGGCCTCGCGGCGGTGGCCACCGCCGCAGCCGCGTGGCGATGGCGGGTCGTCGCCGCCGGGCTCGGGCTGCCCCTGCGGTGGCGGGCCGCGTTCGGCGCCTATTACCGCTCCCAGTTCCTCAACACCGTGCTGCCCGGCGGCATCCTCGGCGACGTGCACCGCGCCTACGCGCACGGCCGCACGCACGACCGCATGCGCAGTGCCACCCGGGCGGTCGCCGCGGAGCGCCTCGCCGGCCAGCTCGTGCAGACCGTCGTGACGACGGCGATCCTGGTGCCGCTCGGGTTCGCCGTCTCGCTGGCGCCGCTCGCGAGTATCGCGGCGGTCGTGGTCGTGGCCGTGCTGGTCGCGGTCGCGACGGTCCCGCGGGCGCGCCGTGCGCTCATGGCCGAGGTCGAGCTGCTGCGGCCGGTGCTCGTGAAGCCGTCGGCCCTCCTCGCGCTCGTGACCGCATCGATCGTGGTCGTGGCGGCGCACGTGTCCACATTCGTCGTGGCGGGCCTTGCCGTCGGCGTCGCGGCCGGACCCCGGCAGCTGGCGCCGCTCGCCCTGCTGGTGCTGTCCGCGGCCGCGATCCCGGTCAACGTCGGCGGCTGGGGGCCGCGGGAAGCGGCGAGTGCGGGCGCGTTCGCGGTGGCGGGGCTCGGCGGTGCGGCGGGCGTCGCGGTGTCGGTCGCGTTCGGCGTGCTGGCGATGGTCGCGGTCTTGCCCGGGGCACTGGTTCTGCTCGGCGACCGCCTGCGCGATCGGCCGCGCATGCGCCGGAAGGGGGAGTCCGCATGAGCGAGCGTCCGTACGTCACGCTGAGCTGCGCGATGTCGATCGACGGATACCTCGACAGCGCCGGCCCCCAGCGACTGGCGCTGTCCAACGGGGCCGACTTCGACCGCGTCGACGCGGTGCGCGCCGGCAGCGACGCGATCCTGGTCGGGGCCGAGACGGTGCGCCGTGACGACCCGCGCCTGCTCGTGCGGGATGCCGCCCGCCGCCAGAGCCGCCTCGCGGCGGGCCTCTCGGAGTCGCCGGTGAAGGTCACCGTCACCTCCAGCGGCGAGCTGTCGGCGAACGCCGCGTTCTTCACGACCGGTCGGGGCGCCCGCCTCGTCTACTGCCCGAACCGCCGCGCCGCGGCGCTGCGGGCGCGGCTGCGCGACCGTGCCGCGGTCGTCGAGCTGGGCCGGAGCGTCGCCATGGCCGACCTCCTCGACGACCTCGGCGCGCGGGGCATCCGGCGGCTGCTCGTCGAGGGCGGGGGTGCGGTGCTCACCCAGTTCCTGGCCGCCGACCTCGTCGACGAGCTGCAGCTGGTCGTGGCGCCGATCTTCGTCGGCGAGGCGGATGCCCCGCGCCTCGTGCGCCCGGGCCGCTTCCCGTGGACGGCGTCACGGCGCGCGGTGCTCGCCTCGACCGAACAGATCGGGGATGTCGTGCTGCTGCAGTACGCCCTGTCCGCCCGCTTCGCCGCGCCGGTCGGGCACGGCGCGCTGACGATGGGCCGGCCATGACCGGAGCGGGCCCCGGGCGCACGCGCGACCGCATCCTGCTCGGCCTCGCGGTGGCGCTCCTCGTCGCGACCCCGCTCGTCCCGGCTGCCGTGACGGCGGCCACGCCCTCGGCGCTCACGTTCGTGCGGATCCCGGTCGAGTCGGTCGCGGTGCTGCTGGTGCTCGCCGTCGTTCCGTGGCGTCCGGTGCGGGTCGCGGTGGCGGGCGTGTTCGGCGCGCTCGTCGTCACGGCGGGGCTGCTCGCCGCAATCGACCGCGGCTACGAGTCCGTCCTCGCGGTTCCGTTCGACCCGGCCGATGCCGGCCAGCTCGGCGCCGCCTTCGGCGTGATGGCCGACGCGATCGGCACCCCGGCCGCGACCGCGCTCGTGGTGCTGGCGTGCCTCGTCGCCGTCGGCGTCGCGGCGGGCCTCGCCTGGGCGGTGCTGCGGACGGATGCCGCGATGCGCGGCCGTCGCGGGGGACCGGCCGCGCTCGCCGTCGCGTGCACCGTGTGGATCGCCGGCGCGCTGCTGGGGTCGCAGGCCGCGGCCGCGGCATCCGTCGACACGATCGGCGACGCCGTCTCGCAGGCGTCCGCCGCGGCTGCGGACTCGGCGGCGTGGGCCCGGCAGATCGCCCAGGACCCGTACGCCGCCGCACCGGCATCCTCGCTGCTGCAGGCGCTGCGCGGCAAAGACGTCGTCATCGCGTTCGTGGAGAGCTACGGACGAGTCGCCGTGCAGGGCAGCGCCTTCTCCGCGGGTGTCGACGACGTGCTGCGCCGCGGCACCGCCGAGCTGTCCGCCGAGGGCTACGGGGCGCGCAGCGCGTGGCTCACATCACCGACGTTCGGCGGGCTGAGCTGGCTCGCCCACTCCACGCTGCAAGCCGGGGTGTGGGCCGACACGCAGACGCGCTACGACCAGCTGATCGGCACAGATCGCCTCACCCTGAGCGACGCGTTCCGGCGGGCGGGATGGCACACCGTCAGCGACGTGCCCTCCGACACCCGGCCCTGGCCGCCGGGAACGTCGTTCTACCACTACGGCACCCTGCTGAACGCGGGGAACGTGGGCTATCGGGGCCCGGCGTTCGGGTACGCGCGCATCCCCGACCAGTACACCTGGAAGTACTTCGCCGACCACGAGCTCGCGGGGAGCCATCAGCCGGTGATGGCCGAGATCGACCTCGTCTCGTCGCACGCGCCGTGGGCGCCGCTGCCGCAGCTCGTGCCGTGGTCGCAGCTCGGCGACGGGTCGGTCTACGACCTGCAGCCGGCGCGGAGCGCGTCGGCTGAGACCGTGTGGCAGAGGCCGCAGACGGTGCGGGCGTTCTACGGGCGGTCCGTCGAGTACTCGCTCGGCGCGATGCTCTCGTTCCTGGGCAACGTGAACGATCCGAACCTCGTGGTGATCGTCCTCGGCGATCACCAGCCGGCGGCGATCGTCAGCGGCGCGGATGCCGGTCATGACGTTCCGGTCAGCATCATCGCGCGCGACCCGGCCGTGCTGCACCGCATCGACGGCTGGGAGTGGCAGCCCGGGCTGCTGCCCGGCACGCACGCCCCGACCTGGCCGATGGACGCCTTCCGCAACCGTTTCCTCGCCGCTTTCGGCCAATAGACTCGGAGGATGCCAGCACGCACTGCCGCGTTCACGGACGCCCGGGGAATCCGGATCATCTACGACGTCCACGCCGCACCGGCAGAGCCCCCCCGGGGGATCGTGCAGCTGCTGCACGGGGTCGGGGAGCACGCCGGGCGCTACGGCGACCTGATCGCGGCGCTCACGGACGCCGGCTTCACCGTGTACGCGGACGACCATCGCGGCCACGGCCGCACCGGCATGCAGCAGTACAAGGGGGATGCCGCCAAGCTCGGGCGTCTCGGCCCGGGCGGACACCGCGCCGCGGTGGATGCCGTGTGGCAGTTCACGCAGCTGATCCGTGCGGAGAACCCCGGCGTGCCCGTCATCCTGCTCGGGCACTCGTGGGGGTCGTTCCTCGCGCAGAAGCTCGTCAACGCCCACCCCGAGGCGTACGACGCGCTCGTGCTGTCGGGGTCGGCGCTGCTCACGCCCGCGACGCTCAACGCCGCCCCGCTCAACAAGCGCTGGAAGGGGCCGGACGCCAACGGCATGGAATGGCTCTCCAGCGTCCCCGAGGTCAGCCGCGCCTTCCTCGACGATCCGCTCACCACCTCGACCCCGCTGCTGAAGCTGTTCGGGCCCATCGAGGCGGCGCGCATGTACGGCAGGCCCCGTACGGGCCTCGCCGACGAGCGCGGCAGCGGCATCCCGACCCTGCTGATGGTCGGCCGCGACGACCCCGTCGGGGGGCCGCGCAGCGTCCACCTGCTCGCCGACGCCTACCGCGCGCGGGCGGGCTTCGCCGACGTCACGACGCTGGTGTACCCGAACGCACGGCACGAGATCTTCAACGAGGTCATGCGCGACGAGGTGATCGCGGATCTCCTCGCCTGGCTCGACCTGCGCTTCCAGCCCCGCGACTGACGCCCGCGGGTCAGCGGCCACCCGGGTGTGATGCCCGGCGCGAGCCGCCGCGGCTCGCGCTGCCGACGAGCGCGCCGGTGGTCGGACGCCCGGCCGCCGAGCGTCCGGCCTGAGGGGCCGCGGGCGCTGCGGATGCCTGCTTGCCGCCGCCGCCGCGACGCCGGCCGCCGCCCTGCTTCGACGCGGCGCCCTGCTTGGCGGCATCCTGCTTCGGACGCTCGTCACGCGTACGCTGCTTCGGTCCGCGCTGCTGCTTCGGCTCTCCGGAACCCGCGGCCTTGCGCGGCTTGGACGTCTGCGCCTGTGCCTGCTGCGGCGGCGCCGGCTTCACGTGCGGCGCGGGCTCGCCCACGAGCTCGGCGACCGCGGCACCCTCGGCCGCGACGGCCTCGAGCGGGGCGGTGATCTTCGCGCGGCGCAGCAGGTCCTGCACGTCCCGCCTCTGCGCGTCGAGGGCGACCGTCACGACGATGCCCTCGGCGCCCGCGCGGGCGGTGCGCCCGGAGCGGTGCAGGTACGCCTTGTGCTCCTCCGGCGGGTCCACGTGCACGACGAGCTCGATGCCGTCGACGTGCACGCCGCGCGCGGCGACGTCGGTCGCCACCAGCACGCGCACGCCGCCGTCGTCCGGGTCGGCGCTGAACGCGGCGAGGTTGCGCTCGCGCGCGCCCTGGCCGAGGTTGCCGTGCAGGTCGACCGCGGGGATGCCGTTCGCCGTGAGCTGCTTGGCGAGCTTCTTGGCCTGGTGCTTGGTGCGGGTGAACAGGATGCGGCGACCGTGGCCGGAGGCGAGGTGGCGCACCAGGGCGGTCTTCTCCTCAGCGGTCGGCACGACGAACACGCGGTGCTCCATGACGCCCTGCGGCACGCTCGCCTCGTCGACGGAGTGGCTGACCTCGTCGTGCAGGAAGCGCTTCACGAGGGCGGCGATGCCGTTGTCGAGGGTGGCGCTGAACAGCATCCGCTGGCCGCGCTTCGGCGTGGCGGAGAGGATGCGGGTGACGCCGGGGAGGAATCCCATGTCGGCCATGTGGTCGGCCTCGTCGAGCACGGTCACCTCGACGGCACCGAGGTCGACGATCTTCTGGCCGATGAGGTCCTCGAGGCGGCCGGGGCAGGCCACGACGATGTCGGCACCGCGGCGCATGGCCTGCTCCTGCGGCTTCTGGCTGACGCCGCCGAAGATCGTGGTGACCGACAGCCCCGCGGCCGCGGCCAGCGGAGCCACGGTCGCGGCGATCTGGGTGGCGAGCTCGCGGGTGGGGGCGAGCACGAGGCCGCGCGGCCGGCCGGGCAGGGCGCGGCGTCCACCGCTCAGCCGGGCGACGAGCGGCAGCGCGAACGCGATGGTCTTGCCGCTGCCGGTGCGGCCGCGGCCGAGCACGTCACGGCCGGCGAGCGAATCGGGCAGCGTGTCGCGCTGGATGGCGAACGCCTCCGTCTTGCCGGATGCGGCAAGGACGGCGGCGAGGTTCTCGGGCACACCGAGAGAAAGGAAAGTAGGCAAAGTGATGCTTTCGGGCAGGCGCACGGCCGGATGGACCGGAACGGCGCAGGATGGCGACGACGCGGATTCGCGTATCGTTTCGCCGTTCGAGAAGAGGGCGCCGGCCCGGCTGAGATTCGGACTCAGGGGCTGCGCAAGCGTAATCGACGACGCAACGGCGGGATTCGCCGTTCCTCCACTCTAGCGGACCATGCTGGGCGACCGCCGCATCAGGCCGCGTCGACGAGCGCCTGCGCGAGCGGATGCCACGGCCGGGAGCTCGGGCCGGCGAGCACCAGCCGGCGCGGCCGCGGCTTCACGAGAGGGCGCATGACGAGGTCGGCGGGCAGCATCCCGCGCCCGAGCGACGGCACGATCGCGACGCCCATGCCCTGCTCGACCATGCGGAACAGGGTGCTCATCTCGCGCACCCGGTGCGAGTAGGTGAACGGCAGTCCCTCGTCGTCGTGCATCCGCTTGACGTGGCCCTCGCAGCCGCCGGTGGACACGATGAGCCCGTCGACCTGCAGCTCTGCGAGCGGGATGCCGTCGAGCCCGGCGAGTGGGTGGTCCCCGCGCACGACGGCCGCGAACTCGTCCGTCGCCACGAGCTTGCCGCCGGCCGGCGCGGGGGAGGGCTCGACGAGGATCGCGGCATCCACGACGCCGGCTTCGAGCCACTCGGGAAGCTCGTCGTCGTCGCCCTCGTAGATCTGCACCTCGAGGTGCGGCAGCTTCGCGGCCCACACCGGCAGCAGTTCGGGCAGGAGCCCCTGGCACACGGTGGCCACCGCGCCCAGACGCACGGTGCCGGTGAGCGTACCGTCCTGGTGCACGGCGCTCTCCAGCGCGGACACGGATGCCAGCGCCGCGCGCGCGTGCTCGAGCACGCGGTGCCCGAGGGAGGTGAGGGCGACGCCGCCGTCGCGCAGCACGACCCGGCCGCCGACCTCCTTCTCGAGCCCGGCGACCGCGTGCGAGACGGCGGACTGGCTGAGGCCCAGGCGGTCGGCGGCGCCGGTGAACGATCCGCTGTCCACGACGGTGACGAGGGCGCGCAGCTGAGGCAGGGTCAGGGCCATCACAACTCCTCATGGGGTGATGAAGCAGATTCATTTGCTTCATGTGCTCTCGGTTCCGAGACTAGGACCCATGCAACAGGTCGGCAAGTCCCGCGCCACGGTCGGGGCGTTTCTCGCGTTGTCCCTGATCTGGGGCGCCAGCTTCCTCTTCATCAAGGTCGGTCTGCAGGGCCTCTCGCCCGCGCAGGTCGTGCTCGGGCGCATCCTCCTCGGCGCCGTGACGCTCGCGGTGATCATGGCGGTCACGCGCCGGACGTGGCCGCGCGAGCCGCGGGTGTGGGGTCACATGATCGTCGTCGGCACGTTCTTCTGCGCCGTGCCGTTCACGCTGTTCGCCTGGGCGGAGCAGTCCCTCCCGTCGAGCCTCGCGAGCATCTACAACGCCGCCACACCGATCATGACGCTGCTGCTCACCCCCCTCCTGCTGCGCTCCGAGCGGCTCGACCGCGCCCGCATCCTGGGTCTCGTGGTCGGCGTCGCGGGCGTCGTCGTGCTGAGCGGACCGTGGCAGCTGCTCGGCGCCGGCGACCCGCGCGCCACCCTGCCCGCCCAGCTCGCGTGCCTCGGGGCGACCATGAGCTACGGATTCGCCGGGCTCTACCTGCGCCGGTTCGTCAGCGGCCTGCCGTACGACTCGGTCACCCTGTCGGCGGTGCAGCTGGCGATGGCGAGCGTCGTCGTGCTGCTGCTCGCCCCCTTCGACGCCCGCGGACCGGTCTCGCTGACCGCGCCCGTCGTGCTCGGCATCCTCGCGCTCGGCGTCGCGGGAACGGGTGTCGCCTACATCTGGTACACCCGCGTGCTGCGCGACTGGGGTCCGGTGCGGGCATCGACCATCACCTACCTCGCGCCGGTGCTCGGTGTGCTGCTCGGGGTGCTGGTGCTCGGCGAGAGCATCCACTGGTACGAGCCCGTGGGCGGCGCGATCGTCGTCGCCGGCATCCTCACGAGCCAGGGCGTGGGGCTGCGGCGCACCGCCGTCCCGGCCGCGCCTCCGGCCCGGAGCGAGGCGCGCAGCACGTCTTAGGCTGGGAGGCATGCACGGCGAGTACAAGGTCCCCGGCGGCAAGCTCGTGGTCGTCGATTTCGACGTCACCGGCGGCGCCATCACGAACTTCCATCTGGCCGGAGACTTCTTCCTCGAACCGGACGATGCGCTCCTCGACATCGACCGTGCGATCGAGGGGATGCCGGAGACCAGCGACGTCGCCGCCATCGCCGCCGCCGTGCGCGCGGCCCTGCCCGAGGGCGCTCAGCTGCTCGGCTTCACGCCCGAGTCCGTCGGCACCGCGGTGCGCCGCGCGCTCATCACGGCGCCCGGCTGGCGCGCGTTCTCGTGGGATGTCGTGCACGAGAAGCCCGTGTCCCCGCGGATGAACCTCGCCCTCGACGAGGTGCTGACGATGCGCGTCGGCGACGGCCGTCGCAACCCGACGCTGCGCATGTGGGAGTGGGACGAATCGGCCGTCGTCATCGGCTCGTTCCAGTCGGTGCGCAACGAGGTCGACCCCGAGGGGGCGCGCCGGCACGGCTTCGACATCGTGCGCCGCATCTCCGGCGGCGGCGCCATGATGATGGCCGCGAACTCGATCGTCACCTACTCGCTGTACGTGCCGGCATCCCTCGTCGCCGGGCTCACGTTCGCGGACTCGTACGCGTTCCTCGACGACTGGGTGCTGCAGGCGCTGCGCTCGCTCGGCATCGACGCCGTCTACCAGCCGCTCAACGACATCGCCGGCCCGTCGGGCAAGATCGGCGGGGCCGCGCAGAAGCGGCTCGCCAACGGCGGGGTGCTGCACCACGCCACCCTCAGCTACGACATCGACGGCCAGGTGATGACCGAGGTGCTGCGCATCGGCCGCGAGAAGCTCAGCGACAAGGGCACCGTGTCGGCGGCGAAGCGCGTCGACCCGCTGCGCAGCCAGACCGGCCTTCCCCGCGAGCAGGTCATCGAGCGCTTCATCGACACCTTCACCCACCTGTACGGCGCGACCCCGGGCACGATCAGCCCCGACGAGTACGCCGAGGCAGAAGAGCTCGTGCGCACCAAGTTCGGCACGGACGCCTGGCTCAACCGCGTGCCGTAGGCGGTCACTCCCGCGTGCGGGCCTCGTCGAGATAGGCATAGGCGGTCACGCGCGAGATGCCGAGCCGCTTCGCGATCGCCTCGATCGACTTGCGCATCTGCGTCGCCCCGCGCCGGTCGAGGCGCTCGAGCACGGTGATCTTGTCGTCGCGCGACATCTGCGCGACCGGCCGTCCGATCTCGCCGATGGCCTCGGCGATCATCGCGTCCATCACCGAGACGAGGTCCTTGCCGAAGTGCTCGCGCGGTGCGTCGGCGGTGCCGGTCTGTACCGGCAGCAGTGCGTCGATCACGCTGCGCGCGTGCTGCAGCGGGCTGAGGTCCACATTGACGCACAGCGACGCGATGATGTCGCCCGCTGCGTTGTGGAAGTACACGGACGAACAGCGCAGCTGCCGTCCGTCGCTCGTGAAGGCGGTGTACCCGAACGCATCGTGGTCCTTCTGCCGGTCCTTCATCACATCGAGGCCCAATGACGTGGAGGGGCCGCCCACCGCGCGCCCGGTGACGTGGCCGTTCTCGATCGCCACGATGGTGTGCCCGAGGTCGACGTCGGCGCCGTCGAGGTTGTGCAGCACCACTTCGACCGACGGACCGCACGCTGCGGCGAACGCGCGCATGACCGGGCGGAACAGGCGCAGCACCTCCTCCGCGTTCTCGTACGTCTCCCGCGCGAGCTCGCCCGCGAGGGCGGTGGCGGCATCCTCCGCCATGTTCTGTGTCGTCATCGCACACCCACTTGAACAAAAAATCTTGAACCTAGACAGAGTGTCTATGTCGCTGCTAGCTTAGCCATCGTCAGCCCGATCCGTCGAGGCTTTCCTCGATTCGACACCCCTGTCCTTCGCGCAGCAAGGAGGCTCGCATGTCCACCCTCAACCTTCCCCGGGGCCTCAGCGCCAAACAGCGCAAGATGGTCGCCGGTGGTGCCATCGGCACCCTCATGGAGTACTACGACTACTACCTGTACGGTCTCGCCTCGGCGGCGGTGTTCCCGGCGGTGTTCTTCTCCGCCGACGACCCGATCGTCGCGCAGCTGTCGTCGTTCGCGACGTTCGCGGTCGGCTTCTTCCTGCGCCCGGTGGGCGGTGTCATCTGGGGCATCGTCGGCGACCGGGTCGGTCGCAAGACGGTGCTGATGATCACCGTCGTCGGCATGGGTCTCGCGACCACCGGCATCGGCCTCATCCCGTCCGACAGGGCGATCGGCATCGCCGCTCCGCTGCTGCTGCTGTTCTGCCGCATGCTGCAGGGCTTCTTCGTCGGCGGCGAGATGGGCGGAGCGGCCACGATGGTCATCGAGAACGCCCCCACCGGCAAGCACGGACTCTACGGTGCTTTCCTCATCAGCGGCGCCGGCATCGCGAACGTCGTGTCCGGCGGTCTCATGGCAGGACTCGGGCTCACCGCGTCCTCGTGGTTCCTGCAGTGGGGATGGCGCATCCCGTTCGTCTTCTCGATCGTGCTCGCCGCGGTCGCGATCATCCTGCGCCGTCAGCTGGAGGAGTCCGACGAGTTCATCGAGACGCAGACCCTGCAGCTGGCCGTCGCCGGCAAGAAGGCCAACCCGCTCGTCGAGGCGTTCCGTCACCCGAAGAACGCGATCATGGGCATCCTCATCGGCCTGCCGCAGTCGATCGCCGGTTACGTCGTGCTCACCTACGGCCTCGGCTTCATGGTGACCAACAAGCACCTGCCGGCGTGGATGGGCTTCGCCGGCACGATGATCGTCGGCCTGCTGCAGATCGTCGTCGCCCCTGCCTGGGGTGCGATCTCCGACCGCATCGGCCGCCGCACGGTGTACATCATCGGCTGCATCGGCTTCGCGATCATGGTGTACCCGGCCTTCATGCTGTTCTCCACGGGCAACCTGTGGCTGATCTGGCTGGGGCAGATCCTCGGATTCGTGCTGTTCGGCGTGGCCATGCAGGCGACGCTGGCGACGATGCTGGTCGAGATGTTCGACCCCGAGGCCCGCACCACGGGCGTGAACATCGGCTACCAGGTCTCCAACACGCTCGGCGGGGGCCTCGCCCCGCTCATCTGCGCCGCGCTGGTCGCCGGTGCGGGCGGCGCGTTCTGGCCGGTCGTGATCTACGCCGCGGTGATCGCGATCGTCGGCGTCATCGCGACGCTGGTGGCCTCGATCCGGCCGGACGTCGAGGGCGCCGGGCGCATCCACGAGCTGGCGGCCACCGCCACCGTGAAGACGCCGGTCTGACCCGAGACGGCACGACATGACGATGCTCGGGTGTCACGATCCGCGGGTTCCGGCCCCGGATCGTGACACCCGAGCATCGTCTTCAGGGGTGGGTCAGCCGAGCAGCCGGGCGAGCGCCGGCAGCTGCGCGTCGTCCTCGAGCGCGGAGCCCACTGCGACGACCTTCACGCCGGCATCCAGATACGCCTGCGCGTTGCCCGAGCCCATGCCGCCGGTCGCGACGAACTTCGCCTGCGGGAACGGTCCGCGCATCGCCGGGAACCAGCCCGTGCCGAGCAGGGATGCCGGGAACGCCTTCAGCCAGGTGAGACCGTCGCCGAGCGCGCGCTGCACCTCGGACGCCGTCGCGACGCCGGGGATCGACGGCAGGCCCGCCTCGTGCGAGGCGCGCACGATGTCGAGGTCGAGGCCCGGGCTGACGGTGAATGCGGCACCGGCATCCTTCGCCTGCCGCACGTGGTCGAGCGTCACGACGGTGCCGGCTCCGACGGTGAGGCCGCGCTCGCGGGCGGCCTCCGCCACGACGCGCAGTGCGTCGAGGTCGGTGGGTGTCTGGATCGGCAGCTCGACAGCGGTGATGCCGAGGTCCCAGGCGCGGGTGGCGGTGGCGAGGCTGCGCTCGACCCCCATGCCGCGCAGGATCGCCATGAGCGTGGCGCCCGCGAAGATGTCGTCGAACGCGGAGTTGTCTGTCATGGTGGATGACCTTTCAGAGGTGATCGGGGATGAAATCGCTCGTGGACTGCAGCACGAGATGCGCACGCCGATGACCGGCGGCGAGGCGCTCGCCGGCATCCGCGCCCTGCAGGTGGGCCGCGAGGTACCCGGCGGCGAACGCGTCGCCGGCGCCCACCGCCTCGACGACCTCGGTCGGGATGGCGGGCGCGAAGCTGCGCACGTCGGCGGTGGCGTAGCGGTGGAACTCGGTGGCGCCCACGTCGCCGTCCTTGACCACGAGCATCGTGGGGCGCGGGATGAGGTCGCGCACGGCATCCGGGTCGGCGGTGCCCCACAGGCCTTCCGCTTCGTCGAGGCCGACGAAGACGAGGTCGGCGCGGCGGGCGAGGGCGAGCAGCGCGGGCGCCGCGACGCCGGGCTCCCACAGGGAGGCCCGGTGGTTGACGTCGAAGCTCAGGATGCCGGGCCCCGCCGATACGCGGTCCACGATCGTATCGATGAGGGCTGCGCAGGAGTGCGAGAGCGCCGGGGTGATGCCCGAGATGTGCACGATCTCGGCCTCCTCCAGCGGGATGCCGGCGACGCTGGCCGGGCTCATGTGCGCGGCCGCGGATCCGCTGCGGTAGTACAGCACGCCGCGCCCCGGGTCCTTGAAGTAGACGCCGGTACGGGCCCGCGGATCGCTCGCCACCCAGTGCACGTCGACGCCGTGCCGGGCGACGTCCTCGCGCACCCGCACGCCGAGGGCGTCATCGCCGACGGCGCTCACCCACGCGGTGGGGATGCCGAGGTGCGCGGCGTGGGTCGCGACGTTGGACTCCGCGCCGCCGACGAGCAGGCGCACGTCCCGGGCGGTCGCGAGCGACTCCGCGAGCGCCGGGGTGATCAGCGCCATGGTTTCGCCGAGGGTGATCAGTCGCGGGGTGGCCGGAGTGGACGCAGACGGATCGGTCATGCTTCCATGATGGAACGACGCGTGCGCGAAGTGCAACACACGTTGTAGTATTTGCACAGCATCGAAGGAAGGCGCGGATGGACGTGGACGAACGGCTGACGGCACGCGACAAGGGGCTGCCCGTGCGCGCGATCGGCATGACGGCCGCGGAGTTCCTCGCGACCCGGCCGCGGCTCGACGAGTTCTGGACGCCGCTCATCGTGCTCGACGACGCCGCGATGCGGGCGAACGTCGCGACCATGGCGGCGTGGTGCGCCGCCCGCGGACTCGAGCTCATGCCGCACGGCAAGACCACCATGGCGCCCGCGCTGTGGCGGCGGCAGACGGATGCCGGGGCTCTCGGCATCACGCTCGCGACGATGGGGCAGGTGCGCACGGGCCGCGACCTCGGGCTCGACTCGATCATGCTCGCCAACGCCGCCGTCGACGCGCGCTCGCTCGCGTGGCTCGCGGGCGAGCTCGCCGACCCCGCCTTCCGGTTCGTGTGCTGGGCGGACTCGGTCGCGACCGTCGAGGCGATGGAGCGGGGCCTGCGTGCCGGCGGCGTGCCGCGGCCCGTCGACGTGTGCGTCGAACTGGGTGCCGCCGGCGGACGCACCGGCGCCCGGTCGATCGGCGAGGCCGTGGCGATCGCCGAGCGCCTCGCCGCCTCGGACGTGCTGCGCCTCGCCGGGGTCGCCGGCTACGAGGGCAGTCTCGGCCACGACCGGTCGCCGGCGGCGCTCGCCGCGGTGCGGGCGTACCTCGAGGCGCAGCTCGAGCTGCACGACACGCTCGGCTCCCGCTATGACGACGGGGAGCTGTTCGTCACCGCCGGCGGCAGCGCCTATTTCGACGTCGTCGCCGACGTCTGGGCCGACGCCCCGCGCGACGGCCGCACGCGCTTCACGCTGCGCTCGGGGGCGTACATCGTGCACGACGACGGCTTCTACCGCGGCATCTCGCCTTTCGACGAGGGCCGTCCCCAGTCACCCCGCGAGCGGACCACTCCCCGGTCGTTGAGCGAGCGAAGCGAGACGAAACGCCACGCCTTCGACACCGAGAATCCGCTGTTCGTGAACGCCATGCACGGCATCGTCCGCGTCGTCTCGAGCCCGGAGCCGGGCCTCGCGCTCGTCGACGGCGGCAAGCGGGATCTGCCCTACGACGAGGGCCTGCCGATCCCGCGCGCGGCGGCCGGGGACCTCGCCGGGCCGTGGCATCCGGTCGACGCGACCGTGTCGGCCATGAACGACCAGCACTCCTACGTGCGCCCCGCCGAGCCGCTGCCGATCGGCTCCGTGGTGCGGCTCGGGCTGTCGCATCCGTGCACCGCCTTCGACAAGTGGCGCGTGCTGCCGGTCGTCGAGTCCCTGGAATCCGACGTGGTCACCGACCTCGTCCGCACCTACTTCTGAGGAGGAAGCGTGTCGAATCGCACGGTGCTGCGCGGCGGGTCGGTGGTCACCGCCGCCGGTCCGTCCCGCGCGGACGTCGCCGTCGAGGGCGCGACCGTCACGCAGGTCGGCGACGTCGACGCGCAGCCCGGCGACGTCGTGATGGATGCCGCGGAACGCCTGATCATGCCGGGATTCGTCGACGCGCACTCGCACGCCGACGGGCTG
>Ga0308170_10002468_pt1 | contig 15855 bp, 14 predicted proteins | sample PhyBR2_2_FD_202136 | JGI IMG/M metagenome (GOLD analysis project Ga0308170, IMG submission 202136) | Phyllosphere microbial communities from UC Gill Tract Community Farm, Albany, California, United States - DLSLSB.R2 | ecosystem: Host-associated > Plants > Phyllosphere > Unclassified | place... | reverse complement strand
CGGCTTCCTGGCCGCCGTAGATGAGCGGCATGCCGGGCAGGGTGGCGGCCAGCACGGCCATCGCCTTGAAGGCCGGGCCGTAGAGTTCGACGTCGCTGCCGGCCCAGGAATTCTCGTCGTGGTTCGAGGTGAAGCGCATGCGGTAGGCGCCCGGCGGATAGGCCCTGGGCGGATGCGCCAGGAAGTCCTTCAGCGCGCGCGCATCCTTCCTGCCCTTGGCGATGTCCTTGAACAGGTCCTTGGTATCCCAGCCGTAGGTCATGTCGAAGGCGTGTTCGTGCAGCTCGGGCGTGTCCGCCTCGGCCAGCATGAAGACGGGCTTGATGCGGTCCAGAGCGTCGCGCGCCTGGTTCCAGAACGGGGTCGGCACCTTGCCGGCGACGTCGCAGCGGAAGCCGTCGATGTCGGTTTCGCGCACCCAGTATTCCATCGCCTCGGTCATGCCTTTCCACAGCGCCGGCTTGCTGTAGTCGAGGCCGGTGACGTCGGTCCAGTATTCCGGCTCCGCGCCGTCGGTGTAGGTGACCGGGAAGATTTCTCCCTTGTCGTTCAGCAGGTACCAGTCCTTGTGCTCGACCGTCCACGGATTGTCGAAGGCCGTGTGGTTGGCGACCCAGTCGATCAGCACCTTCATGCCCATCCCGTGGGCCTGCTTCACGAGGTCCTTGAAGTCGGCCAGGGTACCGAATTCCGGATTCACGGCCGTGTAGTCGCGCACCGCGTAATAGCTGCCCAGCGTGCCCTTGCGGTTCTTTTCGCCGATCGGCTGGATCGGCATCAGCCACAGGATGTCGACGCCCATCTTCTTGAGGCGCGGCAGGTGGGCGGCGAAGGCCTTGAAGGTCCCTTCCTTCGTGTACTGGCGAATATTGACTTCGTAGATGTTGGCATTCTTCGACCAGGCCACGTGGGCCATCGGCGCTGCGGCAGCGGGCTCGGCGGCAAGGCTGGGGAAGGAGGCGAACACGCCGCTCAGGGCGAGGGCGGCTGTAGCAAGGGTACGGGTAAGCTGTCTCATTGTCGTCGTTTTCCTGTAGTTTAATTACAGTGGTCGACAGATTTTAAACCGGAAACCCGGTAGTGGCCAGCGCAACGGTCGAGCACGATTGCTACGTCGGAATATACCGACAAAAACACGAGCCAAGTTGTCGCTCATATTGTGCGATTCTGGACAGAGCAAAGCGCTAGAGTGGGAATACTGTAGGCGTACTGAGGATTTCGCCATGAAGACGCCGCCCATCATCGCCATCGTATTCTGCGGAGCCACCCGTCTCGCGTTCGCGCAGGACACCGGTGCCGGGACTCCGCCCGCAACGCCTGCCGACACCGCGCAGGGCGCGACGGGCGCCCACGACGTCGCGGTGTTCACCGGCGTTCCCACCCACACCCGCAGCGGGGACTGGGCGACACCGCCGCGCCGCGGTTACGGCCAGATCGGCCGCTCAGCCTTCGGCGGGGTCGAAGGCTTCACCCTGGGCCGCCAGTACAACCTGGAATACCTGTCGCTGGCCGACGTCGGCGATCCCTTCCACACCGGCACCGCCGGCCGGGCCAGCAACCTGGTCGGGCGCAACGGCCTGCGCGCGAACGAGAATGTGCGCTACTACGGCAGCAGCATGAACGGCTTGACGACAGGCGGTTCCTGGACCGTCGACACCCTCGGCGGCGACCCGCTGGCCGACCGTGCCTGGGGCATGACGGTGGGCGTCGACATGGGCGCATTCTCGCTGCGCGCCGCGCACCAGAACCGCCACGTGGCCCAGATCCGGTTGTTTGACCTGGTCGGCAGCAGCATGGACGCGAAGAACTCGCTGATCGCCGCCAACCTGCGCATGCGCTGGGGCACGGCCTACGCGGCCTATGCGGCCAACCGCGGCTGGGGCAGCTCGCCCCTGTACAACCCGGACAACCCCTACGGCGCCGGCGTGGCCAGCACCTCGTCGACCGACAGCCGCGACACACTGGTGGGCGTGGCGGTGCCGATGACGCGCAACACGACTTTCCTGGCCTCTTACATCCACAGGAACGACCGCGACCTCGCCAACCGCGACGCCAACCAGTTCGCGGTCGGCGCCAGCTATGTCGTGTCGCGAAAGACAGATTTCTACGCGGCCATCTCCCACACGGTCACCACCGACGGCAACGGGGTGCTGATCGGCGGCGCGGCGCATCCCGGTAGTTCCGCAGTGAACGTCGGCATGCGCCATGCGTTTTGAATTTGGGGTAGCCTGACTTTATGACTTATCGCATTGAATCGGAGGACACATGACTGGCTCGAGCACACTTGATCCGGATAACTTTCCCGGAGCACCAGACCGTAGCCTTGGCAAAGGCCATGGCATCGATGCCCTGGGCCCCAGCGACGTAACCGACAGCGGCAGCGACGTCGTCGGCGGCCCGGGCTTCGCGGCCAACCTGGACGACGACCAGGTGCTGGACCTGGACACCGGCACCACCTCGGATAACGAGGAAAGCTATGCCCACGACACCGCCGGCGCCGACCTGGGCGATCCCAACCTGGAGAGCGACAGCGATTTCGGCGGCACCGGCGAACGCGCCGCCGCCGGCCGCGACCTGCGCGTCAGGGACGGCAACGACATCGACACCGACCACATCGAATCGATCCCGAACCTGCCGCTGACGGACGAGGACGTGGACTTCCTCGGCAGCCAACCGCCGAAGGGACCGGCACCGGGCAAATAAGCGAAGTTTTTACGGATGGCAAAAAAACCGGGCAGTGCCCGGTTTTTCATTTACGCGTGCCACACATTCCGCCGCGCCGGCCGCCGCATCAATCCCCACGCGGCCAGCAAGGCCCCACCGACGATCACCGCCTTCACCGGCGTCGAGCGCAACTGGTAAGCCTGGTAGAAGCTGCGCTCGCTGGTCTTGTGCGGCAGGTTGGTGCGCTGGCGCAGTTCGCGCGCCGGGTCCGGAGAGTGCAGGGCGTCGCGGCGGTCCGGATTGTTCGGCACGTCCTGCTGTTGTTCCTGGCGGAACACCATCGCCCGCATCAGGCCGTCGAGCGGACGCGGCAGGACGGCGCCCATCACCGACATCAGCTTGGCGCGCCCGCCCACGAACAGGTCGCGTTCCGGGGTCTCGGCCGCGTGCAGGATGGTCCTGGCCACCAGTTCCGGTGCGTAGATCGGCGGCGGCAGGTCCGGCTCGTACTCCATGTAGTTCTTCGCATGGGCCGTGAACGGGGTGTCGATGGCGGCCGGCTTCACCAAGGTCAGCGAGATCGGCGCCTTGTCCTTTTCCAGCTCCATGCGCAGCGATTCGGTAAACGCTTTCACCGCATGCTTGGAGGCGGCATAAGTGCCCATCAGCGGCACCGAGCGGTCCGAGGCTTCGCTGCCGACGTTGATGATGGCGCCGCCGCCGCGCGGCTTCATCAGCTTGACGGCCGTGAGGCTGCCGTGCACCACGCCCCAGAAGTTGGTCTGCATCACCCGGTGCATGTCTTCCAGCGAGGTCTGCTCCTGGCTGCCGTAGACGCCGATGCCGGCATTGTTGACCCAGGTGTCGATGCGGCCGAAGCGCTCGATCGCCGCCTGGCCGATGCGTTCGACGTCGGCCGGGTTGCCGACGTCGGCCGCCACCGTGATCGCATCCACGCCGCGCTGGCGCATCTCGTGCGCCAGGGTGTCGAGTGCGTCGGCGTCGCGCGCCGCCAGCACCAGCTTGGCGCCGGCCTCGGCTGCCTGGCGCGCCGTCACCAGGCCGATGCCGCTGGTGGCGCCCGTCAGGACCATCACTTGTTCGTTCAGCTTCTTGAGTTTGACTGGCATGATCGTTCCTTTCAGAAGGCGCTGCGCAGGTTCTGCCGGCGCGTCAGTTTCCAGGCGGCGAACAGGGCGCCGGCGCCCACCAGGGCGGGCATGATCTTGTGCGAACGCAGGGCGACCGCCGTGTACGCGGAGCGCTCGGCCACGTGCTTGTCCATGCCCTGGCGCTGGCGCAATTCGTTGCGCGGATCGGGCTCGTGCAGGGCGTCGCGCCGGTTCGGCGGGCTGGGCACATCGGATTGCTGCTGCTTGAACATCGATGCGTTCATGAACTTGTCGAGCACGCGCGGCATCGCGAACGCGCCGGAAGAGATCGCCTTCGAGGCGCCGCCGACGAACACGTCGCGCTTAGGATGCCGGGCCGCGTAGAGGATGGCGTTGGCGACGATTTCCGGCGCGTAGATCGGCGGCGGCAGCGCCGGTTCCTTGTCCATGTAGTTCCTGGCGTGCACCGCGAACATGGTGTCGATGCCGGCCGGCTTGATCAGGGTGACCGACATCGGCGCGCCTTCCTTTTCCAGCTCCATGCGCAGGGCGTCGGTGAAGGCTTTGACGGCATGCTTGGACGCCGAGTACAGGCCCTGCAGCGGGACCGAGCGGTCCGACAGTTCGCTGCCGAGGTTGACGATGGCGCCGCCGCCGCGCGTCTTCATGTGCTTGACGGCTTCGAGCGAGCCGTGCACCACGCCCCAGTAATTGGTCTGGAACAGGCGCTGCATGTCTTCCAGCGCCACGTCCTCGTTGCGGCCGAAGATGGAGATGCCGGCATTGTTGACCCAGGTGTTGATGCGGCCGAAGCGCTCCATCGCGGCAGTGCCGATGCGCTCGACGTCCTCGGGCTTGCCGACGTCGGCCGTCACCGTGGCCACCTGCGTGCCCTTGAGGCGCAGCTCGCTGGCGAGCTGGTCCAGCGCCTCGCCGTTGCGGGCGGCCAGCACCAGCTTCGCGCCTTGCTCGGCCGCCATGCGCGCGGTGGTCAGGCCGATGCCGCTGGTGGCGCCGGTGATCACCATTACCTGCTCGTCGATCTTGCGTAGTTGCACTGACATGAATGCCTCCCGTGGTTAGCTTGTGATCACGACAATCGTGGCCATGTCCGGGATTTCAAGTCCTGCAGTCCAAATACGGCGTCCCGCGAAGGCGGGGAGTCGTGTCGGGCAATGCCCGGCACGACGGTGATGAGGTTTCGCGGGGACGACGGCGATGCTCTTGCTATCTCTTACTTCTTACCCGGCTGATAAATCTGATCGAAAATCCCCCCATCCGCAAAGTGCGCCTTCTGCGCCTTGGTCCAGCCGCCGGCGATCTCGTCGATGGTGAACAGCTTGACGGCCGGGAATTGTGCCGCGTATTGCTTGGCGTAGGGCTCGACCACCGGGCGGTAATAGTGCTTGGCGGCGATCTGCTGGCCTTCGGCGCTGTACAGGTATTGCAGGTAGGCTTCGGCCACTGCGCGGGTGCCGCGCTTGTCGACGACCTTGTCGACCACCGACACCGGCGGCTGGGCCAGGATGCTGACCGACGGGGCCACGACTTCGAACTTGTCCGGACCGAGTTCCTTCACCGCCAGCAGGGCTTCGTTTTCCCAGGCCAGCAGGACGTCGCCGATGCCGCGCTCGACGAAAGTAGTGGTGGCGCCGCGGGCGCCGGAATCCAGCACCGGCACGTTCTTGTACAGCTTGGCCAGGTAGTCGCGTGCGCTCGCGTCGGTGCCGCCCGGCAGGCGCAGGGCGTAGCCGTAGGCGGCCAGGTGGTTCCAGCGCGCGCCGCCCGAGGTCTTCGGGTTCGGCGTGATCACGGAGACGCCCGGCTTGATCAGGTCGGCCCAATCCCTGATGTGCTTCGGATTGCCCTTGCGGACCAGGAACACGATGGTCGAGGCGTAGGGCGTGCTGTTGTGGGCCAGGCGTTGCTGCCAGTTGTGCGCGATAAGGCCGCGTTCGCTGATAGCATCGATGTCATAGGCCAGCGCAAGCGTGACCACGTCTGCCTGCAGGCCGTCGATCACCGAGCGCGCCTGCTTGCCGGAGCCGCCGTGCGATTGCTTGACGGTGACGTTGTCGCCCGTCTTCGCTTTCCACTGGCGGGCGAAAGCCTGGTTGAAATCCTGGTAGAGCTCACGGGTCGGGTCGTACGACACGTTCAGCAGGGTGATGTCCGCGGCGAAGGCGATGGACTGGCCCAGGGTAGAGCTGAAAAGCGCGACGAGGGCCAGCGTGGCGGCGATTTTTTTATGAAACATCGTTTTCTTTCGGGCAGGTGAGGAAGCCTCAGCTTAGGTTCCTGCTCAGCGAAAGAAAACGAATTTAAACGATGAACCTTATGCGCTTTTTAATGCGGCGCTTTTTAATGCAGCGCTTTTTAATGCGCCGACTTTTACTTGGCCTTCGACAGGATCAGCAGCCAGCGGCGGAACAGCAGCACTTCGAGGTGGCCCGGCACGACGCCGGTATCGAATTCGATGATCGGATTGACTGCGTAGAAGCGCTTGCGGAAATCACGGGTGACGAGAATCTCGCGGCGGCCGAGGCGGACCAGGAACGGAGTCGGTGCGTATTCAAGGCCAAAAGAGCTGTTCAGAGTAGTCATGACGATCCCTTTATCGAGTGTTGTTGGGCAACGTGTTGTTCAAGTGCATTCAGAATATCACAAACACTGTATAAATCCACAGTTACTGTACAAAAATCCAGTTCTATTTCGCAACTGTGGTTTTTTCACCAACTGGCCCCATCTGGAGCCGCATGCTGACATCCGTCCATCGTTTTCTCTCAAGACGCTTCTCTCCGAAGGGGGAGATGGGCCTGCATCTCACCATCGGCGTGATCCTGATCCTGTGCGCCGCCTGGGCCTTCGGCGAGATCGCCGAGGACGTGGTCGATGGCGACACCATCACCCTGATCGACGTCCGGCTCGCGCACTGGTTCCGCGCCCATGCCAGCGCCGGCTTCACCGACGCCATGCTGTTCATCACGCACTGGAACGGCATCCTCGGCTCCAGCATCATGGGCCTGCTGCTGGCGGCCTGGTTCTGGTACCGCAAGGCGCATTACTGGCTGGTCGTGGCATTGGTGTCGGTGCCGGGCGGGATGCTCCTCAACGTCGCCCTCAAACACATATTCCGCCGCGCCCGGCCCAGCCTGGAGGACCCTTTGCTGACCCTGTCGACCTATAGCTTCCCGAGCGGCCACACGGCGGCCGCCACCGTGTTCTACGGCCTGCTGGCCTGCTACCTTGTGCGCCGCGTGCATGGCTGGCCGGCGCGCGCCGCGATCGCCGCCGCCTGCGTGCTGATGGTGATGCTGGTGGCGCTGTCGCGCATGTACCTGGGCGTGCACTACCTGTCCGACGTGCTGGCGGCCAGCGCGGAAGGCGCGGCCTGGCTGGCGATCTGCATCACGGCGGTGTCGACCCTGCACCGCCGCCGCACGGCGCGTGCGCAGGGCAGGGAGGTGGCGCCATGAAGCCGGTGACCGTGATCGTCAACGGCGGCGCCGGCCACGGCCACGACGACCAGGCCTGCGCGGAACTGCGCGCCAGGCTGCGCGAGGCCGGCCTGGACGCCGAACTGGTACTGGCGAAGGACGGCAAGGAGATGATCGCCACCGCCAGGCGCGCGCTCGAGCAGGGCGCGGAACTGGTCGCGGCCGGCGGCGGCGACGGCACCATCAACGCGGTCGCTTCCGTGATGGTCGGCAGCGGCGTGCGCTTCGGCGTGCTGCCGCTGGGGACCCTGAACCATTTCGCCAAGGACCTCGGCGTTCCGCTCGATCTCGACGAGGCCGTGCGCAACCTGGCGAGCGGCGTGCCGCGCCAGGTCGACGTCGGCGAGGTCAACGGCCGCATCTTCCTCAACAACTCCAGCCTCGGGCTCTACCCGGACATCGTGCGCGACCGCGAGAAGCAGCAGCGCCGCCTGGGGCGCGGCAAATGGCCGGCGGCCTTGTGGGCGACCTTGGCGGCGCTGCGCCGCTATCCTTTCCTGTCGATGCGCCTGACGGTGAACGGCGAAACGCTGGCGCGCCGCACGCCCTTCGTCTTCATCGGCAATAATCGCTACACCATGCAGGGCCTGGCGATCGGCGAGCGCGAGCGCCTCGACGACGGCATGCTGAGCCTCTACGTGGCCCAGCATCCGACCCGCCTGGGCCTGCTGCGCTTCGCCATCGACGCCCTGCTCGGCAAGCTGGGCAGCGAGCGCGACTTCGACATCCTGGAGGCGGCGGAATTCGAGATCGCCACCCACCACGCGCAGCTGCACGTCGCCACCGACGGCGAAGTCACGCAGATGCATGCGCCGCTGCGCTACCGGGTGAGGCCTGGCGCACTGACGGTGCTGGTGCCCGCGGCGACAATGGAGGGCACAAGCCGAACAACGACATCGGAAAAGGAAGCGGAAGATCATGCGCACACTCGTTCACCTCTCTGACCTGCATTTCGGCCGCGTCGATCCGGAACTGCTCGACCCGCTGCGCGACCTCGTCCACCGCATCGCCCCGACCGTGGTGGTGGTGTCGGGCGACCTGACGCAGCGGGCGAAAAGCGAGCAGTTCGAGGAGGCGCGCGCCTGGCTCGACACCTTGCCCGGTCCGCAGATCGTCGTCCCCGGCAACCACGACATCTCGCTGTACAACGTGTTCCGCCGCTTCGCGCTGCCGCTCGAACGCTACAAGCGCTACATCACCGACGACCTCGACCCGGTCTTCATCGACGACGAGATCGCGGTGCTGGGTGTGAACACGGCGCGCTCGCTTACCTGGAAGGACGGCCGCGTCAACAAGGAGCAGGTCGAGAAGATCCGCGCCACCCTGGCCGGCCTGCCGAAGGACATCGTGCGGGTGGTGGTGACCCACCATCCCTTCGACCTGCCGGAAGGCGCCAGGGAAGACGACCTGGTCGACCGCGCGAAGATGGCGATGGACGCGTTCGCCGAAAGCGGCGTCGACCTGCTGATGGCCGGGCACCTGCACCAGAGCCACGCCGGCAACACCCAGGCGCGCTACAAGATCAGCGAGTACGCGGCGCTGGTGGTGCAGGCCGGCACCGCAACCTCCACGCGCGGCCGCGGCGAGGTGAATTCCTTCAACGTGATCCGCACCGAGCCGCAGAAGATCGAGGTCGATCGCTATGGCTGGGATTCCGTGCACAAGCAGTTCCAGCTGCTGGCGACCGAGAAGTTCATGCGCAGCGGGAATGTGTGGGCGGAGGTGAATGAAGGCTTGCTGGCGGCGGGGATCTAAGCCGCCACCGTTTGAACCGTCGAACCGTCGTTTCCGCCTTCATTCGCGGGGACGACGGTGGTCGGGCAATGCCCGGACAAGGGATCAGATCCAGTACTCCCCCAACCGCCCCACCCACTCCCGCAACCGGTCCTTCCACGGCCGGTGCCGCCAGCGCTCCAGGGTCACTTCCTTCGAATCCCGCAAGTCCTCGTTGAAGGCGCTCTCCATGTCGCGCCCGAAGGCCGGGTCCATCACCACCACGTTCAACTCGTAGTTGTGCAGGAAGCTGCGGCGGTCGATGTTGGCCGAGCCGATGGTCGACCAGCCGCCGTCGATCACCGCCGTCTTCGCGTGCAGCACGGCGATCTGCAGTTCGTAGATCTTGACCCCCGCCTTCAGCAGCTGGTCGTAGAAGGCCTGGCCGGCGTAGCGGATCAGGCTGTGGTCGGACACGCCCGGCAGCACCAGCTTGACGTCGACGCCGCGCTTCGCGGCATCGGCGAGGGCGTCGACGATCTGCTGGTCGGGCACGAAGTAGGCGGAGGTGATGTGGATGCTCTGCTTCGCCTCCGTGATCGCCACCACCAGCGCCTTGTAGATGTCGGAATCGCCTTGCGGATTGCCGGCCAGGACGCGGATCAGCTTGTCGCCGGCCCGGGACAGGCGCGGGAAGTAATCGGCCTTGGGCAGCTCGCCGCCTTCCTGCTGGATCCACAGTTTCACGAACGAGTACTGCAGGGCGGCCACCGCCGGACCCTCGATCTTGACGTGGGTGTCGCGCCAGCCGACCTTCGATTCGTCGATGTTGTCCGGCTTGCTCCGCGAGCGGAACAGCGAGCTGTTGGCATAGGTCGAGCTGATGTTGATGCCGCCGGTGAAGGCGATGCGGCCGTCGACCACCATCAGCTTGCGGTGGTTGCGGTTGTTCAGGTCCCAGTTGCCCTTGGCCTTGGCCGGGTTGACCGGGTTGAAGATCAGGACCCGGATGCCGGCCGCGCGCATGCGGTCGAAGAAGGCGGCCGGGGTGGCGATGGCGCCGACGGCGTCGACCATGATGTTCACCGCCACGCCCTGGCGCTGCTTCTCGATCAGCACGTCCGCGAACTCGTTGCCCACCTGGTCCTGGTCGAAGATATAGGTCTCCATATTGATCGAGCTGGTGGCGGCGCGCGCCGCGGCCATCATCTCGCGCATGGTGGCGGGTCCGTCGAACAGCAGGCCTACCCGGTTGCCGGCGATGAGCGGCACGCCGGTCGCCTGTTCCTCCAGCAGCGCCAGCGAATTCAGGTCGGTCGCGGCATTCGACCAGCGCTTCTGCACCAGCGACGACGCCACCTTGGTCGGCAGCGCGCCCTTCGTGCCCGCGACCGTGGGCGTGCCTTTGGCGGGGGCGCCGGGGTCGACCTCGGGCAGGGCCTTGCAGGAGGCCAGGACCAGGCCCAGGCACAGGGCCAGGAGCCAGGAGGGCAGGCGTGGGGATCTCATTCGATACCTCTCAGTGGTTGGCCCAGGGGGTCGGCCCTGGGCCCGATGAAGAAGTCCAGCGGCGCCGCGCGCAGGCGCCGGCCCAGCGCGCGCAGCAGGCGGAACCCGTGGTAGAAGCGGATCTTGCGGGCGCGCAGCGCCACCCACAGCGCGAGCCCGAAGCTCACCAGCAGGTTGACCGTGCCGATCAGGGCGATCCCCAGCAGGGTGATGCCGGCCGTCTCCCAGTCGAGCTGGTAGTCGAGGCCGACGAAGCCGATCGCCAGGTTGGCCGAGGAGAAGGTCACGTGGCGGATGTCGAGCGGCAGGCCGAGCAGGAAACCGGCGGTGGCCGTGGTGCCCATCAGGATGCCGAACACGGCGTTGCCCATCAGGCCGCCCAGGTTGTCCTCGACGTAGCGGCCGAAGCGTTCCAGGCGCTCGCGTCCCAACAGGCGCCGCAGGCCGTGCAGCTGCTGCACGCGCTGGCCCATGCGGGTGTAGAGCGCCTTGTTGTCGTAGTAGCCGGACACCAGCCCCGAGAGGAACAGCCAGACCCCGGCGATGGCCGCGTGCAGCAGGGCCAGCGAATGCCAGGGGTGGCTGTCCTCGATCAGGTGGCGCGCCTTGAACACGTTCACCAGGTGGTGGCCGGTCATATACTTGTAGCCGAGGGCGAGCAGGAAGGAGACCGGGATCACCGTCGCCAGGTTGCCCAGCACCGCCACCACCTGGGTGCGGAACACCTTGTTGACCAGGGCCGCCATGCTGTCGACGTCGGCCTGGCGATGGCCGCGGCCTTTCTGGTCGCTTTCGTGGAGGGTGGCGGCGATGCGCGCGGCCGTCATCGCCGGCTGCTTGGTGGCGACCGTGAAGTGCAGCACGTGGATGAACATGAAGCCGAACGAGTAGTTCATGCTGTACAGCGCGGCCTCGATCAGCGGCGCCCGCTGCAGGTAGGACATCAGGATCTTGATGACCGCCATCACGCTGATGATGAAGCCGGCGCCGGCGGCCTGGTTGAACATCTGGCGCATGGCGCCACGGTCCTCGGCGATGTAATGCTCGCCGGTGCGGCTGGCGTTCTCCGTCACGTTACGCGCCAGCAGGTCGATGTTGTCGCGCACCAGGCCGCGCACCTGGTACTTGGTGTTGTGGGCTTCGGCCAGTTCCTGGGCCAGGGACAGCGCGGCCGCGCGGCGCAGCGAGGTCGGCGGCTCGGACGGCGGCGTGGCCTCGTTGGCCAGGGCGTGCAGGTCGATGGTCGGCGCGCCCGGCAGCTCGCCGCTGACGTCGACCAGGAACAGGAGCTTGCGCAGGCGGTCGATGCTCTGGGTGACCGCCACCAGCAGATAGGTCAGCGAGACGCTGGTGCCGGCCGCCAGCGCGCGGCGCCGGACCTTCAATACCACTTCCTCGCACTGGTCGAGCATCACCAGCAGGTGGCGGGCGTCTTCCATCTGCTCGATCTCGCCGGCCAGCAGGCGGCCGTACTGGTCGAGGTAGTTGTTGGCCTCGATGTTCTGCATCAGGAAGGGCGAATCGACTTCCTCGATCTCCATGTGGGCGTGGATCAGGCGCGGCTCCAGGCCCAGCGCGCAGACGCGGCAGGAGAGGGTACGGATCGCGTCGAGCAGGCCCAGCACCGTCACGTGGTGGGCGCGGTCGGGTGCGGCATCCGCCGGCGGCGGGGCGTTGGCGATGGTGTCGAAGAGTTCCAGCCAGTCGGCGTTCGGGATCGCGCGGATCCACAGGTAATCGTCCTCGCGGCACAGCAGGCGCTCGAGGGTGTCGGACAGGTAGCGCTCGTCGAGGGCGGGCGGCAGGATGCGGTAGGCGATGCGGCGTTTCAGTTCGGTGAAGAAGCCGTCGTTCGAAAGAATACCGACATCGGAATACAGGCTCGTGTGGCGGCGGGTTTCCAGCAGGGTGGTGATGTAGCGGCGCAGCGCCCAGGCCTGGCCGGGATGGCCTTTGAGGAGCTGGCACAGCGTGCGCACCTGGGCGCGCGCGTAGTCGTGGTCGGACGCGCGGCGTGGACGCAATTTGTCGACCAGGTCGATCAGCAGGTCGATGCGATCGCTGTCCGGGTCGATACGTTCTAGGATGTCGAGCATGAAGTACTTGTAGTGCTGGGCGGAAGACTGCCCGGAAAGCGTAGTGTACTCGTGGATATGTGAAAGCTGTGTACGCCAACGAACTGAGCGACCGCGGGCTCTGCCGTACCGGATGGCGGCGCCTGGGTTAAACTTGATGCATTACGTCATCGCTTTTTACTAGGGAAAACCATGTACCTGACTTATTACAACGGCGAATGGGCCGAGGGAAATACGCCGCTGTTCGGCGCCATGGACCACAGCGTCTGGCTGGGTTCTTCCGTGTTCGACGGCGCGCGCGCCCTGCGTGGCCACCTGCCGGACCTGCGTCCGCACCTGCAGCGCGTGATCGACTCGGCCGAGAAGCTGGGCCTGCGCTGCCCGCTGTCGGTGGACCAGATGGAAGCGCTGGTGCGCGAGGGCGTGGCCAGGTTCCCGGCCGATGCCGAGCTCTACATCCGTCCGCTGGTGTTCGCCTCCGAAGGCTTCCTGATCCCGGTGCCGGAAAAGGCGGGATTCGCCCTGACCCTGTTCGATGCGCCGCTGCCGCCGTTTACCGGTTTTTCGGCCTGCCTGTCGGAACTGCACCGCCCGCAGCCGACCATGGCGCCGACCGACGCCAAGGCATCGGCCCTGTACGCCAACACCGCCCGCGCCCTGCGCGAAGCCAGAACCCGCGGCTTCGACAACGCCATCATGCTGGACCTCGCCGGCAACGTGGCCGAGTTCGCATCCTCGAACCTGTTCCTGGTCACCGCCGACGGCGCCGTCGTCACCCCGGCCCTGAACGGTACCTTCCTGGCCGGCATCACCCGCGCCCGCGTGATCGCGCTGCTGAAGGACGCCGGCGTGACGGTCGAGGAACGCACGGTCAAGCCGGAAGAACTCGACACCGCCCGCGAAATCTTCAGCACCGGCAACTACGGCAAAGTCACCCCCTGCATCCGCTACGAAACCCGCGACCTCCCCGCCGGCCCGGTAGCCAAACAGGCCCGCGACCTCTACCTCGCCTTCACCGAAACCACCTGAGCCAATAATTCGGGGTCAGAGCACATTTCGCTTTTAATTCGGGGTCAGAGCACTTTTTCGATCAATGGCCACGCGGCAAAGCTATCAGGCGGGGCAGGAGCGCCGGCCAGGCCAGAAGCGGCATCGGGGCGTCAGGGTAGCGGCTGAGATATTGCCCTAAAAAGTGCTCTGACCCCGAACTGGGGTACCAGTCCTGGCCAAATCCCGTGGGGGTCGTCGCTGCTACTGCGCTTGCGGGATGCTGATTGGACGGAGCTTGCCGCAGTCGGCGCCCAGCCATTTGCCGGCGACATCCATGTCCATTGTCTGTTGCCTGCCGCCGTCGTTGCCCTTGACGTGCATCTTCGCGCGGTAGCTGGTGTCGCTGTCGAAGGTCATTTCGCCTTCGCCGCTGGCCGGCGGCTTGCTGCAGCTGAAGGCGATCTTCATTTTGTTGCCGGACACCGGCGTCAGTTTTTGCTTGCAATCGCCTTCCTGCACGGGAAACTCCTTCCGCTGGATCATTTCCTTCGTCATGCACATGCGCGAGGTGAGGGCGCCGCCGGCGCCGACGTTCATCTGCACGCCGTTGCGTTCCATCATTTGCTGCATGGCCTTGCGCTGTTCGGGCGGCATGCCGGCGAGCTGTTTCTGCATCTCGGCCATGGCCGACTGCATCTGGCCGTCGGAGGAGCTGACCTTGTTGCTCAGTTCCCAGAGCCCGGGTTTCATATCGAGGTTCTGGGCGCCGGCCGGCAGCGCCAGCGTGGCCGCGCAAGCCGAAAGGATCAGGGCAAGGGTTTTCATGCGGATGTTCTCCTGTAACTGGAATGCATTGTGGCGGGCGCCCCGGTTTCCCGGCAGCGCCACCGATGGGGGGAAACGGGGTCAGGAAGCTTCGTGCCGGCCCAGCACCCGGCGCTCCAGGTGCAGCAGGAGCAGCACGGTCTTGGCATCGACAATGCCGCCGCTGTCGATCAGCGCCAGCGCATCGTCGAAATCCATCTCGATGACCTCGATGTCTTCGCCTTCCTCGGGCTTGCCGCCGCCGTCGCCGCAGCGGCGCGCCGGATCGTACTCCGCGACGAACAGGTGGATCTTCTCGGTCAGCGAGCCGGGACTCGGAAACAGCTGCATCACGGGCTCGACGCGCTCGATCTCGTAGCCGGTTTCCTCGCGGGCCTCGATCCTGGCGCGCTCCCCGGGCGGTGCATCGTCGTCCAGCACCCCGGCGGCGGCCTCCAGCAAAAAGCCGTCATGGCCGCCAATGGGCGCACTGAGGCGGGCGCCGAGCCGGAACTGGCGCGTCAGCACCACGGTGCGGCGTTCGCGGTTGTACAGCAGCACGGCGGCGCCGCTGGCGGCGTCGTAGACTTCGCGCTGCTGCTCCTGCCAGCCGCCGTCGCGGCGCAGCTGTTCGTAAGTGACCTTCTTCAGCTGATAGTAATCGTCGGAGAGGATCTCCTCGCCGGCGATGCGAATGCGTGGTTCTGCCATGGCGTCTCCCGGTGATATGCCGGCCGAGCATACACCGCGGCCATGAAAAAAGCCGCCCGGCTTGCGCGGGGCGGCTTTCGATCGTACTAGACCTTCAAGCGTTCAGCAGATTACTTGAACTTGTACGAAGCGCTCAGGCGGAAGTAACGGCCCATGCCATTGTGCAGCTGGCTGTTGAAGCCGGTGACCGCTTCACGCGGATCGTACGGCGCCTTGGTGTCGAACAGGTTGCGGATGTTCGCCGACAGGGTCCAGTTCTTGAAGCCGGTGTACGAGTAAGCGGCACCGAAGGTCAGCCATTCGTCGACGTTGCAGTCCGGGTTCGAGTAACCGTAGTTCGGCAGGCCGCCCAGCGAGTAGGCGGTCGACGGCTGGCCCTTGCCGTAGTAGCAGTACGGCTGCGGGTAGGTCACGTTGTTGTCGTAACGGCGCATCAGCGAGATGTCGGACACGTAGTCGGCCGACAGGGTCGTGGCGTGGTTGCCGTAGGTCCAGGTCGACGCGATGTTCAGGCGGTGACGCGGGATGTCGCCGACCGAAGTAGCCCAGTCGGACAGGCCGCCGTTGGTGCCCACCAGGTTGTGCGACACTTCACCCGGACGCTCCGCACGCTTGTAGGTCAGCGTGTAGGTGTAGTTGACGCGGGTGGTGACGCGGCCCATCTCGCCCAGGTTCAGGCGGTGTGCTGCTTCGACGTCGATACCCGAGGTGTCGGTGCTGCCCTGGTTCACGAAGGTGCGGTTGATCGCCAGCAGCTGGCCCGAATTCGGGATCACCTTG
>Ga0308170_10002467_pt1 | contig 15859 bp, 10 predicted proteins | sample PhyBR2_2_FD_202136 | JGI IMG/M metagenome (GOLD analysis project Ga0308170, IMG submission 202136) | Phyllosphere microbial communities from UC Gill Tract Community Farm, Albany, California, United States - DLSLSB.R2 | ecosystem: Host-associated > Plants > Phyllosphere > Unclassified | place... | reverse complement strand
GAGGGAGGGAGGGCCGACGCCTGCGGGAGGTTGTCTAGCCGGCCGTGCTGCGGCTCCGGCTTGGTGGGCGACGGCGCCGACGACGAAGGCGGGAGCGCATCTACGATGGCGTCGACGAGCGGGCCGAGCCTGCCGAGCGCGCCGGCGTCGATGAAGGCGTGCACGGGCGCGAGCCGGACCTCGGTCGGCCCGCCTCGCGCGCCGAGGCGCAGCCGCACGGCCGGCTCAGGCTCGCGCGCCTCGTCCTCCGGCGCACTCGTAGCCGGCTGCGGCGCGGGGTACACGCGGCGCTTGCGCGCGGGGAGGACGCGCCAGTCCTTGCCGTAGAGCGCCTGCTCGGGCCGCAGCCAGTCGACGCTCTCGACCGCTGCGCCGCCTGTGCCGGCCGAGAGCGTGCGCGGCAGGCCTGCGTCGTCGACGAGGAGCGGGACCGTGCGCCACGTGCTCTGGTGGGCGTGCGTCTCGAGAAACGAGAGGTGCCGCAGGGTGATCTCGGGCGCGGCGGAGGGCGACGAAGGGGACGAGCGGAAGGCGAGGTCGTCGAGGCGGAGACGAACGTGCGGCACCTTGAGGGATGGTGAAGGGCCGGCGAGCGGGTCGGGACCGGCGGCCCAGAGCGCGCGCAAGGCCGAGTCGGGCGCGGTGCCGGGCGCGGGAAGGAGGAGGACGAGGTTGACGGCGCGCAGGGCGAGGTCGATGTGCAGGCTCGTCGCGCCTGGCTTGGCCACAGGTGGTCGCTCTGCAGGCGACGAGGCCGAGCTGGCCGGCGGCGGCGCGAGCTGCGCGACGAGCGCGCCGAGAGCGGGTAGGTGCGCCGGGTGCAGGGCGACGGTCCAGGGCTGCGACAGCTCGGCGTGGAGGGTAGTCGTCGGTCGGCGCCGAGGCGCCTGGTCGGAGGACGAGGTAGGCGGGAGGGCGGTCGTGAGGAAGAAGGCGAGGCGAGGTTCGGGCGACGAGGAGGTGGACGGCGGCGGACCGAGCGAGACGACAAGGTGCCAGTCGTCGACGACGCCGCGAGTGCTCGTCGGCTCGGTCGGTAGGGGCGTCTCGTCGCGGCGGTGCGGGCTCGACTGGGGCGTCTCGAAGACGTCGGGCGTGCCGCCGTCCGGGTTCTGGAACGGGTCGTCCTCCTCGTCGTCGTCGCCCTCGTCGACCGTGCTGAACCCGCCCGCCGCCGAGTGGAACATGTCGCGCGCCGACGACGACGCCGCCGAGTGGAACGACGTGCGCAGGTCGGCGATCGACTGCGACATGGCGAGGAGGTCGTTCTCGCCGGCGCTGTCGTCCGACTCCTCCGAGCTGCCCGACGCGTAGCCCGCCGACTCGGGCTCATGCTGCGCGACGGCGCGCGGCGTACCGGGCGGCGGCGGTGCCGAGCGCAGGTACACCCTGGGCGGCGTCACCTCGAGGCTGCGCGTCCCTGCGACATCGCCGGCGTCGCCGCGGCCCAGCACCTCGTCGATGCGCACCTCGGCCTCGTGCTCGCCGCCGCCGCCGCCCGTCTCGCCGTCCTGCGCGTCCCACACGAGGCGGACCCGGACGCGGCTGACGCGCACCTCGAGGCGCGCGAGGACCCGCTCGACCCAGCGCGCCATGACGGTCGTCTCGACCATCTCGGCGTCGTCCTCGCCGGCGTCAGCGGCAGGATCTCGCCGTGCGCCGCCGAACGCGCCGGGGAGGTCGAACGAGGCCGACGACGCCGAGGGCGAGAGGTGGAGCGAGGCTCGCAGCTCGGCGTCCTCGTCCGGGCGCAACTCGTGCGAGACGAACGAGTGTGCGATCGACATTGAGAGGGCGGCCTCGCCGTTGATCGAGGGGTGGTCGTCGGTCGGCGAGCGACGAGGAGCGGGGTGTGGCGGTGTCGGCGATGCAGAGTCGGGACGAGGGGCGGGGTCGACGCGGAAGACGAGCTCGACGTCGTCGACGGCGAGGTCGAGCTTGGTGAGGGGCCAGGCTGCATTCGCCGTGATGCAGCCTATCGTGCCCGACTCGAAGCGGAGAGGGAGGGGCGGTGGCGGGAGGTCGGGGTCGTCGGATGAGGACGAGGTGGGGGCGAGGAGCGAGTTGATGGCCTGCGCGCGTCGTGCGAGGTCGTCAGCGCCGCCTCCCCAGGGGGTAAGGAGAGTACTCTGATGGGACTGGGCGCACCTGCTCGTCGACCTGGACGGTGCTGAGGACGAAGCGGCCTGCGCGGACGTCGGCCTGGACGCGGTCATCGTCGAGGCCGCCCTTGAGGAACTGGCCGAGGGTGCGGCGCAGGAGGAAGGCGACGAGTCGCTGCTGGAGGTTGGCCGGCAAGGGCACGCTCGGGATGCCCGGCAGCACCGACGACGCGAGCGAGAGCGGGGAGGTGATGAGGGCGGCGAACGAGAACGGCATCTGGGCGGGCTAGCGCTCGTCGGGGCGCATTGGATAGTGCTTGGTGGTCGACTGCGAGTGCCTCTGCCCTCTCTGAGCGAGTGAGGGCGAGTGGTGCTGAGCCAACTCCGCCGCTCCCCCATCTCGTCCCTCTCGCTCCTCACCAGTCGACCCGCCGCGTCGAGCACCTCCTTGCTGCACCGCAACTCGCTCTAGATACCACTCTTGACGTCCTCGTGGCGCTCCAAGACGCGCCCACGCAAAACTCGCTTCTTGCTCCTCGTGCGCTTCTCGTCGCTCTCGAACACCGCCTCGACACCTCGCTCTCGTCAAGGACGACCAGGCAATGCCTCCACGAGCATCCACGTACGTCCTCACTCCCTTCCCGCCGCGCAAAGAGACGCACTCTGACTCGGATTCTCCCTGCAGCCGCGCCTCGTCCTCCGCCGCCGCCTCGAAGGCGCCCGCCGCGCCGCCGACACCGCCTGCTCCTCCTGCTTCGGGCCCGTACGACGTCGTGCTCAACGTCCAGGACGGCGCCAAGACCCTCACCGTCTGGCTCAACAACGACGAGGCCGTCCACGTCTCGACCAAGCCCGACGCCGAGCCCGCCGTCAAGCGCGAGCGCCGCGACCTCGTCACGTCCAGGCCGCACACCCGGCACGTCGAGCTCACGACCGAGGGCGCCAAGACCGTCTTCACCATGTCGACGACGTACGGCTCGGCCGAGCGCGAGCTCGTCGACGACAAGGCGGTCGAGCTCGACGAGCCCGCCAGGTGCTCCTCGTCCGTCGCCAAGAAGCGCAAGCTCGATGCGGTCGCGGCCGTCGAGCGCGTTCCTGTCGCGCAAAAGCCTGCGACCGACTGTCGATCCGGCAAGTCCCTCACCCTGCATGTGCGCAGAGGCGGCCAGCCGTACCATGGCGGGGTACGTCGTCGCCCTCACCCCGTCTGCTCTCAGGCCGTGACTAACTCAGTTCTTGCTACGCAGGTCCTCCTGAGGGTGCACCCGACGACGAGCGTCTTCAAGGTTCAGCAAGCGGTGGCGGACCACTTCGGCCTGCCCGTTCAGAATCAGCGTCTCGAGGTCGACCGGTGTCGTTTGGACAGCTACCTCTCCATCAAGGACGCCCTTGACGGCTACTACGACTTGGGCGAGGACTTCGACGAGGCCGAGCCGATCCCGCTCGAGCTGTGGCCCGAGGCGGTCGGCGGCAAACCCGTCATCTACCTGTTCCCGCCGTCGTCGCTCGCGCGCGCCCAGGTCTCGCTCGCCCTCTCGCCCGAGTGGACCTTCTCGGCGCTCTACCCGGTCGTCGACATCAACACCGACGTCGTGGTCGACGAGGACAAGGGCGTCGGGCAGGTCAAGCAGCACGTCGAGTGGACCGTCTCCGCCGAGCCGGACGGCTCGCTCGTCGAGCTCTCGTCGGGCCTCAAGCTGTCGTACCTCTTCTGGGAGGCGACCTCGACCGGCATCGTCACCTCGTCGACGCTCTCGTCGTCGTCGTCGACGCAGCAGGTCGACCTCGAGCCGTCGTTCCACCCCTCGTCGCCCTCGCTCGACCTCTCGAACGGCGTCGTCCTCGCCTTCTCGCCCTTCCTCGCACACCTCGACGCGGCCCTGTCGTCCCTCTCGCTCCACACCTCGGCGCGCAACGACTTCATCACGTTCTGGCTCCCGCACTTCACCCGCATCCGCGTCGCCGGCAAGGAGATCCTCTTTCGCTTCCTGCCGCAGGCCGAGTACGCCCGCGCCGCCGAGCTCGACGTCGAGCCCGAGCCCGACGTCGTCACGCGCGTCTTCCTCCTCTTCAAGGGCGTCGAGCCGGGCTCGTCGTCGTCGTCGTCGTCGTCGGGCAGGAGCGCCGCCGAGGTCGACTGGGCGCGCGAGGTCGGCGTCGACGAGGCCAAGGCGCGCGACGAGTCGCTCTTCCGCGTCCTCGAGTGGGGCGGCATGGAGTGCGTGTGAGTGCGAGGGGGAGGAGCGAGGAGTGGGAGTGCTTGACGAGGAGGGATGACGAGCAGGAGGAGGTGGAGGTGGAGGAGGAGGTCCGTGCGCTTGAGCTGCTTGAAACGTCGCTTTGCCTCTCTCTCTTTCTCGCAAGCATGGGGCTCTCGTGCCTGCTCGAGTGACTCGTGAGCGTGTAAAGACGGCTCAGACTGGATATCAAAGAACTGCTACGTCCGCCTCCTGCTCGACCTCGCGCACCGAGCACTGCCTCTCCTCCTCGCCCGTCGCGCTCAGACCTGCCGCAGCGCCTGCGGCTGGTAGCCCACCTCGTACTGCTCCTTGAGCTGGCTGCTCGGGACGTAGCCCTGCGCGCCGGCGGTGTACTTGCTGCGCGACGACGACTTGGTTGACGAGCGGCGGAGCGGGGCTGCTGCTGCTGCTGCGGCGGCGGCGGCGGGAGCTTGGCCGCCTGAGTAGAGGTCTTGCCCTGGACGGATCTCGCCGCTGCCCGAGTAGATCTGGCCTGCAAGCGGGAGCGAGAGTGAGCTCGAGGGCGAGGACGAGGAGGGCGAGGAGGACGAGGAGGACGAGGAAGACGAGGAGGACGCGCACGCACCGGTCGGGAGCATCTCGCCCTGGTCGTTGATCGGGCAGTACGAACCGCCGGCGTCGGGCGCGGGCGTACCCTTGGAGCCGCTGCGAGCCGAGGCGGCTTTGCGCCAGAGCCAGCCGACGAGGACGACGAGGAACTGCGAGCGAGACGAGAGGGCTTAGCGAGGTCCGAGCGGCGCAGCGAGCGAGAGAGGACGCACGAGTGCAACCACAGCGCCGCCGATGCTGCGAGCAATGAGAGGAGCGTCAGACCCGAGCTGGGTAACGAGCAATGCAGGAGCGAGACGAACTAGATTCCGACATGCGCGCCGGTGCCGAGCGCGTCCCACTTCTGCTGGATCGTCTGCGCCTCGGCAGTCGCACTCGAAGCCGAAGCTGAGACGGTCGAGTCGGTGTGCGAGGCGAGAGCGGACGTCGAGTCGGTCGGCGGGAGAGTCGCACTCGGCGGTGCTGACGTGGCGGTGGAACTCGCCGAGACAGCCGAGGCGAGCGCTTCGAGCGCGCTGAGCACTGTAGGGCGGCAGGACGACATTAGTGAGCGTGCTGCAGGTAGGCCGATGTCTAAAAGAGAAAAAGGGGACGCACTGCTGAGCCCGGTAGCTTGGTCATTCTCGATCGTCGTCGCCCAGTGGCCGTCGGCGACCGAGAGCGCGCCGTTCGGGTCGAGGCCGTACGAGTAGCTGTCGATTACTGGCTCCTCGGCCCGCTTGACCTTCTCGAGGTAGAGGCGGCGGCGGACCCTGCTCGACGGCGGCGTCCACCAGGGCGTGGCCGAGTCGACCGGAGCCGAGAACGAAGGCGACGCCGACGCCGACGTATTGAGGCCGGTCGAAGAGTCGTAAGAGACCGATGGGTCGGCGTTGAGGGCGAGGAGGGACGTGTTGACGTAGCACTGAACGTCGACGGCCGAGACTGCGAGGGCGAGGAAGGCAACATCAGCGAGAGCTCACGCGCAGACCGGTGCTCGAGAGAATGCGACGCACCGTACGAGGCGTAGTATCCCCTGCCGGTGTAGTCGGCCGCGTTCCAGTCGACGGCGCCACCAGCAAAGTCGACGAGGCCGTCGGGCTGCGCGTCTCGACCCGGAGCCCAGATTCTGAACAAGCAGGAACGGCCGTCAGGAAGTGGCCATGCATGAGGAGAGCTCGAGATAGGTCGGGACGCACGAGAACTGGATGCGAGACGGGGTCTGCGGGTAAGAGAACGAGGTTGGGTCGAGCGGGTCGACCGTCGAGTTCTTCGTGACGTTGCGCAGGGCGACGCCGTCGACGATCCTGTGGGCGAGCAGCGTCAGCTTCTCTTCGTGCGGTGCTGCATGAGTCGAGAGTGAGGCGTACCAGGTGATCGAGTCGGGCGTCCAGGCGAGCGTGCTGCGAGCGAGCAGCGCGATCGGTCAGGACGGCGGCGAGCGTGCGCGAAGAGGAAGGGCGACACGCACTAGGTGTGGAAGTCAATGGCCCGGTCGGAGATGTTGAGCGCTTGGCCCGATGAATCTGCGTCGGCAGAAACAGGAGCGCCGGGTCAGTCGGGCCAACTTGAGAAGGTCAGGTTCTTGCTCGAGAAGCACGCACAGTCGTCGACGTCGCCTCGATAGAAGTAGGCCGACTGCGCGAGGTCGCTCGAGTTGGTTGTGAACCTGCACGAGAAGGAGTCAGCGCAGGAAGAAGGTCGAGCTCTGGGGGAGACGACGCACTCGAAGTCGATCTCGTCGCCCGTGCCGCTCACGAGCGCGAACGAGGTGAGGATGCCGGCGCCTGCGACCGTCTTGATCTGCGCCGTGACGTTGCCGTACAGGAGCGAGCGAGTCGAAGTGACGACGGTGCCGTTGCCGTGCTCGGTGAGGCTGAGCGTGAGCGACGTCTTGCCCGACTCGGAGTTGGTCGTCACGACGCCGAGGTCCGGGTTGCCGACTGCGCACAACGAGGGTCGCATTGCGTCAGGACATGGCTCGAGAGGAGAGCAGGGAGGAAAAGAGAGAGAGAGGAGGACGCACGCTTGTCGACGAGCCAGTCGTAAGCGGTTGCGTCGCCGTTCCAGGTCGACGAGTTGGCGAGGATGCGGTTGACCTCCTTGAGCTGATACTGCGTGACATCGTAGGGATCGTCAGGGCCTGAGCCGTCATCTCCACCGCGAGGGAGGAGGACAGGAAGAGAGGGTGCACGGACCTCGCCGCCGACGCAGGCCGGCACAGGCGCGCACGCTCCCGGCGAGAAGCTCGCGAGCGGGTCGCACCCGGCGAGGCAGTTGCGGCCCGTGCCGCAGAAGCCCTCCTCGGAGCAGCAGGGCGCGCTCTCGGGGCACTGCGACGACTTGGTGCACGACTGGGCGCGCTGGAACCCGGTGATGTTGGCCGTCGTCGACGTCTCGGCCGGCGCTGCAGCGCCCCAGAATGCGGCACTTGCCGTAGACGAAGGCGTGACGGGGATGTCGGACCCGGGCGACGTTGAGGTAGCGTTGTCGAGGACGAAGGGCTTGAGCCAGTTGGTCGGCATGATCGGGGTCGGGAATGGGCTGGCGGTAAGCGGGTCGGTGCCGTTGACGAGCGCGCCGACGCCCCACGGGATCGACTCGTCGTCGGGCTGCTCGTTGTGGTGCGCCGGGACCTGGGTGGGCGGAAAAGAGAAGGTCAGGGAGGTTCGACCCGGACGAGCACGAGGGAGAGGAGAGCTCGGCGACGCACAACGGTCCCGTTCGGCGCAGCGAGCGCAAAGCGGTTGGTCCACACCGGGTCCTTGTCGTCCTGGGTCGCCTCGATGAAGTAGATCGGCGCCGGCGGGTCGACCTGCGGGCACGTGAAGTTGAACTCGGCGGTGCCGTCCTCGTCGCCAACCGTGCCGTCCAAGTTCGAGGCGAGGCGTGCCACGTCGACCTGCGTAGAATCGAGGCATCAGCTGAAGCTTGGATAGGGAGGAAAGGAGGAGGAGGTGAACGAGAGGGAGAGAACGGACCATAGCGTAGTTGCTGCCCGACATGAGGTCGACGGCCATGCTCGTCCAGGTGCCCGTCGTGTCGACCTTGTAGCGGAAGCTGCACTCGTCGCCGGCGCGGAAGACGAGGCCTTTGCCGCCAGGCCAAATAGGCTGGACCGCCGCCCGGGCGAGAAGAAGAGGCGCGAGCGCGGCGAGCGCGACGAGGTGGTGCGGCGCCATGGTCGAGAAGCGCAGAGCGAAGAACGTCGAGCGAGTCGACAGCTGTGTCGGAAGCTCGAGATGAGGGAAGCGAGAGAGGAGAGCGACGCGAACCGGCCGGGGATGCCTCCGCGGACTCGCCGACGGACGCACGAGGCACCTCTCCTGTCCGTCTCTCCGACTCCTGTCCGTCCGCCGAAGCTCGCCGCCGATCAGTCGAGGGGAGGGGCGAGAGGAAACAGAGTCTTTGGATTCGCAGAACGGGTCGAGGAGTGGGTACAGAGAGCGGGAGGGAGGGGAGGGGACGCACTCAGCCGACGAGGCTGTTGACGGCACGGTTGACGTCGCCCTGCAGGAATTCGCGATCGTCAGCTCGGCTAGAGCGAAGGAGAGCGAGAGCGAGTGAGAGGAGGAAGAGGAAGGGAGAGAGGACGCACATCGTACTTCTCGAGCGCGTCGAGCGCCTCCTGCTTGCTGAAGCCCATTTGGCGAATCGTGCGCACCTCGTCCGGGTCGCCGGCGAACTCGTCGACGCTGGGCGTGCGAGCGGCGGAGGCAGCGGCGGCGAGAGGAGGAGGAGGTCCGGGCGGGGGAGCGTACGACGGGGTCGAGTTGACGCTCGACGGTGCGGCGGCGGTAGTGCTCGAGACGCCGATGGGGGCGCCGAGCTGAGGAGGGCCTGCGTCCATGGCCGTCGTCGAGCCCGGGATCGGCGTCGCCGCAAAGGCGTCGTCGAAGCTCGCAAAGGCGGCATCGTCGTCGTCGAGGCTGCCGCCTTGCTGAGCCGGCACCTGCGCCGTCGAGCTCACCGTGCCCATCGTGCCCGTCTCGGGGAACGACGAGTCGAAGTCGGCGAACGCAGCATCGTCAAAGTCGGACGAGGCGCCGACCGCCGAGTTGACCATGGCCGAGTCGCTCGCCGTGCGCGCCGCATTCTCGGCCCCGCCGCCAAAGTCGTCAAACTCGCTGTCGAACGAGTCGAAGAGCGGCTGCGCGGCGGGAGGAGCGGCCGTCGTCGGCTCGGACGACGAGGCGGGGAAGGGCGATGCCGCCGACGAGTTGCTCAGGCCGGCGAACGCCGAGTCAAAGTCGTCCTCGGCCGATGCGGTGGGCGCAGGCGCAGTCGAGGCCGACGAGGGGACGACGAAGGCGTCGGCAAAGCCGTTGTCGACCGCGACGGCGGGCGGGAAGGCCGGCACCTCGGGCGGCGTCAGGGCGGCCGCGTTGGCCGAGCGCTGCGGCGGCGGCGGTGCCGCACGACGCGTGCCCGAGCCGGCGCCGGGCGAAGGGCTGACGGCGGGCGAGGCGGGCTCGAAGCTCGCCGGCGCCTGCGGCTCGAGCATGTGCTCGCTCTCGGCGGTGCCGGTCGGCCCGACGTTGACGTGGACGAAGCTCTCGCCCGACTCCGAGTTGGTCGTCGGCTCGTGCTCACGACGAGCGGCGAGCTCGCTCGTGGGACCGGTGCCGTCCTCGAGGTCTCGAGGAGCCGACGACGACTCGCCCGTGACAGCGGCGATCTCGCTCGTCGTTGACGCGCCGAGGTCGGTCGTCGACGTCGCGCCCGCAGGCGTCGCGAAGCCGCTCGCGTCGGGCGAGGACGCGCCGGAGCGGGACCGAGGGCGAGTCGCCGGCGCGCCGAACGCCTCCTCGGGGCCGTCGTCCTCGTCGTCCGACGTGTCCGAGAGCGTCGACGCGCCGCCGCGCTCCGACTCGACGTCGTCGCCGTCGAGAGGTGCCGCAGCCGACTCGCCGAAGACGTCGCCCTCGTCTGCGGCGTCGTCGTCGACGGCGCGCGCCTTGCCCTTGTCGACGACCGGCGCCGCCGACTCGCCCTCCTCGACCTCGCGGAACGCCTCGTCGAACCCTGCGTTGGGCTCGACGTCGGCGAGCGTGCCCTGGACGGCGTCGGGCCCGAGGTGGTGCTCGTCGAGGTCGCGCACGGCGTCGGTAAAGCCGGCCTCGGGCTCGATCTCGCCGAGCGTACCCTCGACAGGAGCCGGGACGCGCTCGTGGTCGGTCTCAGTAGGTGCGACGGCGGACGACGACGAGGCGGGCACGGCGCCCTCGGCGGCGTCGAGCGCGGCGAACTCGTCGTCGAAGCCCGAAGCGTCCTGCTCGTCGACGACGGCGGCCGACACGGGCGGCGCCGACGCCGCAAAGTCGTCGCCGAACGCGTCGTCGTCGGTCGAGGTGAACGCGCCCGGGACAGGAGCGGCGGACGACGAGGTGGCGGCAAAGTCGTCGCCGAAGCCGTCGTCGAACGAAGCCTGCGCCGGCGCCGCTGCCGACGCGCCGCTCGTCGGCACGCCAAACGGGTCGGCCTCGACGCTCTCGCGCTTCGAGTCGACCTCCTTGTCCTTGTCGCCGACCTCGTCCGAGCCGACGCCGAACGCGTGCGCGATGCCTGCGCCGGCCGCGCCGAGCGCCGCGAGCGCGCCCGTGCCGACTGCGGCCGCAGCCGCGAGGGGCAGGCTCGTCGACGCCTCGTCCTTGTCGGCCTCGTTGCGCTCGGTCGAGTCGCCGAACGAGGCCGGCGCCGCGTCGCGCGAGAGCGTCTGCTCCTCCTGCGCGGGTGCCGCCTGCTGCTGCTGAGGAGCCGGCGCCGACGCAAACGCGAACGGGTTCTTGGACGCCGACGGCGACGAGCCCGTGTGCTGGGGCGACACGCCGCCGCTGCCGATGAGGCGGTCGAACGGGTTCATCGAGCGGACGCTGCTCGCCGCCGGGCTGAGGGCGGCGGCGCCGGCCGGCGTGCCGGGGAGCGGGACGGCGGCGGCGTGAGCGGCGGCGGCGGTCGGTGCTGTGCGGGCGAGGGCGGCCTCGGCGGCGGCGTCGATCGAGGTCGACGAGGGCGAGGGGAGGGCGGCGGCGAAGGACGAGGGCAGCGCCGCGACGGGTGCGGGCTCGGGGGCGAGAGGAGGGTTGCGTGCGTCGTCGAGCTCGCGCTCGAGGGTGACGCGGTCGGTCTCGCCCTGGCTGAGCTGCTTGCGCGCGATGGCAGCGAGGCCCTTGCCCTGGCGCACCTCCTTCTTGGCCTTGTCGATCTCGGCGCGCAGGATGCGCTTCTCCTCCTCGACGATGCCGACGCGGCGCTTGAGGTCGCGCACCTCCTCCTTGTCGCGCAGGACCTCGCCCTCGAGCTCCGACTTCTCCATGCGCAGCGCCGACAGGTCCGACTCGGCGCGGATCAGGTCGGCCTTGGCGCGCTCCTTGAGGGCCGAGCCGTCCTTGAGCCGCGTGCGCAGCTCGTCGACGCGCACGAGCTCGGCCTCGTGAGCGGCGCGCGCCGTGCTGATGCGCTCCTGGAGGGCGGCGACCTCGCGGTTCGACGCCTCGACCTGCGTCTCGAGCTGGGCGCGCGTCTTGCCCGACTGGCCCTGCTGCGACTCGAGCGTCGACGCCTCGCGACGGAGCGAGTCCTCCTGCGCCGAGAGCGCCGAGGCCGACGCGGCGAGGTCGGCGTCGTCGTTGTCGTCGAAGAAGGACGACGACGTCGCGGCGGCGGCGGCGGCCCTCGGCGCCTGCTGCGGCGCCTGCTGCTGCTGGGAGGACTGGCCCGGCGCAAAGTTGCTCTCGAACCCGGAACCCGAGCTCGAGGCGGCGCCGGCGCCAAAGCCCGACCCGGTCGGCTGCGGGAAGACGGTGCCGCGCAGCGTGTACGACGCGCTGCCGCCGGTCGGCTGCGGGCTGAGCGCGCGCTGGCCCTGGCCGGTGAGCTGCGGGCTCATGGCGCGCTGCGGGTACTGCTGCTGCCCGGTGAGCTGCGGGCTCATGGCGCGCATGGGCGCGAGCGGCTGCTGGCCCGTTGTCTGCGGGCTGAGCGTGCCCGTGCGCTGGGGCTGCATGGCCTGGACGGGCGGCTGCGCCGACGAGGGCGCGTCGTCGTCCTCGTCGAGGAGGTCGAGGAGGTCGCGCTGCGGGCCGCTCGGCTGGTGCTGCTGCTGCTGCTGCTGTTGGCGCATCGACGGCGGGACGAGCTCGGTCGGGAGCGTGTCGGGGAGGGGTGTGTTGGGCGACGAGAGGGCACGCTTGAGGAGGTGCATCGCGACGGCGAAGGTCTCGCGCGTGAGGTGCCCGGCGTTCTGCACGTCGGCGAGGTCCCTGCGTCAAGGAGATCATGAGCAGCTACTCAGAGCTTCGCACTCGGTCGTGCCAAACGAGGAGAGCAGGGAGAGCCGGACGCACCAGACCTTGGCGAGCTGGTCAACGCCGAGCCCGCTCTGCCCGAAGAAGCCGACGGCCTGCTCGCCGTCGATGTGGCCCTTGCGGCCCGACTGCGAGTCGAGCGAGTCGAACCACGTGTTCGAGTCGGCGAGCTCGGCGGGCGTGATGGCCCACGCCGGGCCCTGCTGCTGCTGCTGCGGCTGCTGCGGCTGGCGCTGCTGCTGAGCGGCCGGGAGCGACGCCTGGCGGAGCGGGCTCTGCGGGCCCTGCGTCGGCTGCTGCTGCTGCTGCTGCTGCTGGGGCGAGGTCGGGCCGGCGCCGGTGCCGGGCGCGGGGAGGCCGGCGGCGGCGGCGTAGAGCTTGGGGTCGAGGACGGTCGGGATGGACGAGGCCGGGAGCGAGCCGTCGAGGACGAGGTGCAGGAGGTGCATGCCGATCGTGAAGTCGGTCAAGTCGAGGGCGCCGCGCGAGTGCGTGTCGGCGAGGTTCCTGGGAGCAGGGCGAGCGCGAGTCAGCTGGAGGTCGAGCGAGGAGGGCCGAGAGGGGAAGGGCCAGACGCACCAGACTTGGCCGAGCACGTCGTACGGGAGCTGCGTCTTGACCCAGATCTCGCGCGCCTTGTCGCCGTCGAGCAGGCCTGCGACCTGGCCGCCGTTGGCGCCGGCGAACGCGCGCGCATAGTTGGCCTTGTCGGTCGGCGAGATGGTCGTGAGGCCGGCGGCGGCGGGCGCGGGTGGGGCGAGCGACGATTGGCGACTCGGCTGGGCGGGCGAAGAGGGGGCAGGGCCGCCGGGCGCCGGCGAGGACGAGGACGAGGAGCGAAGGGACTCGTCGGCGAGCTGCTGGAGGCGGGCCGGGATCGGGTACTTGTTGAAGCTCGGGAGCGGGCCGGCTGCGTGACGTTCGAGTCAGTCGGACTGCTGAGAGGGGGCGTCGGGTACTGGGAAAGAGAGGAACAGCTCGACGCACCCTTGGTGACCCACTCTGGCTTGACCTCGGGAGCGCCGGCGCGGTTGCGCTGCTGGGCGTGGCCGATGAGGCGGCACGCGACGCCGAAACGGTCGGGCGAGAGGAAGCCCGAGTTGTCCGGGTCGGCGATCTGCCACACCTCGCCGAGGAGCAGAGGCGGGAGACCAGAGTGCGAGAAGAAGGGGACGGCGAGGTCGCCCGCTGCGGGGGTGCCATGGGTCAGCGTGAGCTCAGGTGACTTGTAGGAGTAATTGGGACGCACTAAGGACGCCCAGCTGTTGCGTGTCGGCTACGAGAAGGGTCGAGTGACGAGGGTGGGCGAGGAGGAGGAGGGAGGAGGGGGAGGCGGGTCAGCTCAGCGCGAGGGCGCAGTGGGCGAGAGTGGAGCGCACCTCGCTCAAAGAGGTACTGGTAAGCGTCCTTCTCGGCCTTGCTGGGCGCGTAGCCGTGCACTGCGAGCGCGGGGGGAGATGAGGGCGTCAGACCGAGGTGGGGGGACAGACCGCGACGAGGCGACGCAGGGAGAGGGCAGGGCGCACGTTGAGGTGGTAGCGATTCCTGGATCGAGGCCATCCGTGCGCACTGGTCGGACGAGCAGCACGAGGAGCGAGCGGTGGTGAGGAGAGCTGGGCGAGGTGGAGGGGGACGACGAGGCGAGCCCGGCCTAAGCCTGATTAGCGATGCCTTACCTTTGCGTTTGTAATGCTCGCCCGCCTCCTCTCTCCCTCGTTCCCATCCCTCGCTCCGCATAGACTGCCACGCGCCGCTCGCCATGCTATTCTCGAGGCTCTCTGCTGGCCACATTGGGCCCTTTCATGGTCGGCGCAACGCCCGTGCGAGGCCCACGACCTCTCGTCCGGGGTGCGCGGCAGAGCGGCACTCTTCCTCGCTCGCTCGGCTTCCAGAGTGGCTTGCGCTCGGTGCAGCTGGACTCAACATGACTGTTCTCTTCGACTGCTGTGCTGCGCCGGCCGAAGAGGGCCAACTCGCAGCGCACGCCCCAAGGCCTTCTCCTCCGCCGCACTCGTACGCATACTCGGCTTCGCTCGCCTGAACTTTGCCCGGCTGGCGCAATCGGTAGCGCACCTGACTTCTATTCAGCTTTTGAATCAATCAGGAGGCTGCGGGCCGAGGGGGGAGGGAGCTGCGGGAGTGCGTCGAGCTCTGCGCTTCTGGGCCTGCCCGGTCCTCGTCGGCTTGCGCACGGCACATGTGCAGCGAGCTTTGCATCGCAGCGTCCTCCAATACAGCTACTGGATACTTAGGACGCTTTGCGTCGCTCTTTCGCGTTTCTCGGCTCGCGGCTCAGTCGCAGCCGCGCCGACCTCCTCGAGGTGCGGGTCATCAGGCGTACCTGCAGTCCATTCTGCCGGCGCTCGTCCAGGAACCTGCTGCTGCTTTCGCTGAGACTTCTGAGCCTCCATTGCAGCTACTGAGAGAAGCGTCTGAGTGCGGCGAGCGTACAAAACCTGCCGCACGGCCGCCCCGACTGCGATTCGAGGGCCAAGCACAGCCGTGGCGGCGAGCTCAGGGTTCGCTCAGTAGCTGCACCGAGGAGATGAGGCCGAGGTGGGAGGCTGCTAAGCAGTCCGTACTGTCAGAGAATCGACAACGCGTTCCGGAGGAGGTCCGACCGCACCCTTCGATCCTCGCTCTGCTCGTGGAACGCGCCTAGCCTGGCAGGCGATAAGCTCTTGCCCGCAGGAGAGTCTTGGACGTTGCTGAAGCTCGGTAGCGCTCGCTCCTTGCCTTGTAGCCGGTCGCCTCGAGCACCTACTGCGGCGATTTCGATCTCGACCGGAGTCGGCGCCAACTGCGACGGCGCTTCAACCGCTCGCAGCGACTCTGTTTTCTCGGATGGGGTTCTCGAAGGAGATGATCTATGCTCATTGGATATGACTGCGTACGCCGAGAGGCCTGCGCAGACAGTACAGCGGCGCAGTCGGCAAGTCGAGCGTTGGACCTTCTCAAGTCGCGCACGATGCCTTTCACGGTCGGCAGGCAGAAAGGACAAGGCCCCGGTGTGGCTGGTCGCACAGACGAGCTACAAGCGAAGGTAAAGAGCAGGAAGCGAACTTGAGGAACACGCTTGAGCCGCAGTCAAGAGGAAGCTCAGCCGCAAGAGTCTCGGGGCTCGTGCGGCCTACTTAGGCTTCGGCGCTGGTCTCGACGGCTTGAAAAGGCTCGTGGATGCTCAAGGAGGGCTGTAAGTACGACAGACACTGATCACAAACCGCAGAGCACGCCCGGACCAGCACAAAGGCGCGATCGACCGCGCTAAGGAGAAACTCGCTGGCCGTCGTCGGCGGCGAGACGGCGGTGCAGTAATCGCCGCACTGACCCGAACAAAGCGACAGGCTCGCCGCGAGAGGATAGCCACGAATGCGCGCTGAGTGAGGTGACGCAGCGAAGAGAGAGGTCCGTGCGCGGCAGAGCGGCACTCTCCCTCTCGCTCGCTCGGCTTCCAGAGTGGCTTGCGCTCGGTGCAGCTGCACTCGACATGACTGTACTCTTCGACTGCTGTGCTGCGCCGGCCGAAGAAGGCCCGACTCGCAGCGCACGCCCCAGGTCTTTCTTCTCCGCCGAACTCGTACGCATGCTCGGCCTCGCTCGCCTGAACTTTGCCCGGCTGGCGCAATCGGTAGCGCACCTGACTTCTATTCAGCTTTTGAAT
>Ga0308170_10002466_pt1 | contig 15867 bp, 12 predicted proteins | sample PhyBR2_2_FD_202136 | JGI IMG/M metagenome (GOLD analysis project Ga0308170, IMG submission 202136) | Phyllosphere microbial communities from UC Gill Tract Community Farm, Albany, California, United States - DLSLSB.R2 | ecosystem: Host-associated > Plants > Phyllosphere > Unclassified | place... | reverse complement strand
CTCACCTCCCCCCCCTCCCCGGCACTCGACCCCGCCCGCGCCCTCGACTCGCTCGACGCCCTCGTCTCGCTCCTCGCGCGCTCCGCCCCAGGCGGCTTCGTCCCCTCGGCCATGCCCGATGCCCCGCTCGCACAGGCGCACCTCGACCGCGCGAGCGAGCGCGCCCAGGCCCTCTTCCGCGACGGCGTCCGGGTGCGCGAGGGCGCAGAGGTTGTGCGCGCGGGCCTGAGCGGGTGAGCGGCCGGGCGGCGAGATCGGGCGAGCGTGCGAGCGACGACGAGCAAGCGGCTGGTCGGCGAGTACGGCCACGAGACGCACGCCGGCGAGAAGGGCACGTCGCAAGCGCGACAGGCCCGAGCGGCTCTCGCACGCACGGGCGGGAGCCCATCCTCGCTCGCCGCACAGTGACGGACGGCGAGCGCGTACGCAGCGCGTCCTCGAGGCGGCAGGCCCGTCGAGACGGACGAGCGAGCACAAGCGCGCGCTCTGCGCAGCGTCGAGACGAGACGAGCGCGGGCGCTTGTAGAGCTCGCTGCAAAGACAGATCCATCTCTCCCTCCTCTTGTCGCGACCGAGAGAAGGACCTCGTGAGCACGCTGCGTTCATGCACTCGAGAGAGCTACGCCGCGCCGCGCTACTCGACCTTCTTCTTCTTCTTCCTCGGCGCGAGCACGTTCACCTTTAGCGCCTCGCCGCCCGCACCCGTTGCGCCTGCTGCGCCCGGCGCACCCTCGGCCGGCCGCTTGTCGCCGACGACGGCAGGAAGCGCGTTGTCGACGCGCACCTCGCGCGCGACCTCGCGCTCGTAGCGCGCCCTCCACGCTCGCTCCTCCTCCTCCGCTCCCGCCGGTGCGTCCTCGCCCTCGTCCCTCGCCGTGCTCCTCACCGCGCGCTCGACGCCCTCGCTCCAGCGCTCGACGGCCCCGGCGAGCCTGCCGAGTGCCGCGAGCGCATAGTCAAAGTTGTGCAGGGTCGACCAGTGCTTGGTGTACTGGGCCGGGCGCAGCGCGAGCGGGTGGCGCTTAGGCGGGTGCGGGGCGTGCGTGCGGGAGGATGAGGAGGTGGACGAGCGGATCGGGGAGGGCGGGGCGGCGACAGAGGCGGAGGGTGAGGCGGCGGCGGTGCTGGACGAGGAGGAGGTGGAGGACGGCGCGGCGGCGGGCTCGCCGACGGCGACGACGAAGAAGCCGACGAGCTGCCCGGCGCAGCACTCCTGCCGGAACGCCATGCGCTCCCACCACTCGTCGACGCCGCCGGGCACGCCCTGGACGAGCCTCGCGCGCTCGCGCTCGACCTGGCGCTCGAGCTCCTGCACCTTTTGGAGCGGCGTCGCGCCGGCCGAAAAGGTCGCGCTTCCGAGCGCGGCGAACGCGTCGTCGTAGTCGCCGGCGGTGCCGCTCGCGGCGACGGGCGACGACGTGAGCGAGTGGAGGAAGCGCGACTTGGGGTCGTCGGCGAAGGCGGGCACGTGGTCGGGGAGCGGGTGCGCGGCGGGCGGGTCGGACGCCGGGTGGAGAGGAGAGGTGAGGGACGCGTACGGGTGGCCGTAGGTCCAGCCGGGCGCGGTCGAGGGGACGTAGGGGAGCGACTCGAGGTGGGCGAGGCCCGGGACGAGGTACCACTTGCGGATGTCGCGCGCCTTGCCCTCGTCGCCGCCGCCGACATCGCTGCCCTGGGCCATCGTGCTCGCGCGCTCGAGCGTCGCCTTCCACCACCGCAGGAGCTGCTTGTCGTCGAGCACGCGCTTGGTCGCCGAGTTGTCGGCGCTGCCCGGGAACAGGTACTGGCTCTGGGCGCGCGCAAAGACGTGCGCGCGCAGGCGGACGGCGCCGTGCGGCGGGTGCGCGAGGTGGTGGGCGACGAAGGCCGAGACGAGGGTGCGGGTGGGCGAGATGGACGACGACGAGAGGCCGGTCGTGTCGACCTTGGAGATGTAGAGGAGGGCGCACGAGGTCGAGGGGATGAAGTAGAGCGAGGCCTCGAGGGCGGCGATCGGGACGAGGGCCTCGCGCGTCTGGCTGGCGGCGGTGGCGGGAGGTGCGGGCTCGTGCGAGGCGTGAGGAGGAGGAGGAGGTGCGGCGGCGGTGGTCGAGGTGGACGCGACGGGCGCGGTCGAGGTGGCCGAGGGCGAGTCGGCGCCGGCACCTGCGCTCATCGGGGCATCGTATGCGCCAGCTGCGGCGCTCGTCGGCGCGCTCGCGGCCGTGTCGCCGTCGAGCGGGACCTGTCGACGCTCGGAGAGGACGACGAGGGTCTCCTCGTGCCAGACCTTTGCGTGCTTGGCGTTTGTCGCGTGCGGGAAGAGGGCGTGAGAGCGCTGCGGCTCGGACCGGAGGACGTGGAGGGCGTAGCGGTGGTGGCCGGGAACCGAGGCGGCGAGTTGCGACGCGAGGTAGTCGGCGAGCGAGGGAGGAGGGGCCATGTCGGCGGCTGGGCGAGGGCTGGCGTGCAGTGGCGTGCTCTGCGGCGTGTGGTGGTGTCGCTCAAGCCGAGTTCTGTGGCTCTAGAGGGGCGAGTGGTGCAAGACGGAAGCGCGAGCTTGTCATCGCGGCGAGAGGTTGGTCCTCGCTCTCTGTCCTCACCCACACTCGGCTCGACCAGGCCAGTGTACCGTTCACACAGCTGTGCACACCATGCAGCCCCTCGACACCAAGCACGACGGCAAGGAGCCGCTCCTCCCGCTCCCCTCGTCGACCTCCACCCCTTCGCCATCCCCACCTCGGCCCACCTCGAGCACCGTCTGGCTCCGCGCCGTCCTCGCCTGCCTCGCCGTCGGCTCCCTCTACCTCCAGTTCGGCCCGGCCCACGACCCGCACCACTCGCCGCACGGCCTCGCGCGCGAGAGCGGCTACCTCGCCCGCCTCGGCGCACCGCGTGGTGGCTGCCCGCACCGCCAGCAGCACCCCGCCCTGAGCCACACCGACATCCTCGACACGCTCCTCGACGTCCCGACCGCCCAAGGAGCCAAGGCCGCCTCCAAGCTGTGCGTCCTCGCTCCCTCTCTCCCTCGTCCTCCTTCGCAGCACCCAGGTCGCTCACCCGCTTCCCGTCTCTCCCTCGCAGCTACACCAACCAGACCCACGTCGCCGGCACCGACGGCGACCACCGCATCGCACTCCTCCTCAAGTCGCAGTGGGAGGACCTCCTCGGCGCCGACGCCGACCCGCAGCACAAGCACGTCTACGACGCCGGGACGCCCGAGAGCCGCCGCGCGCTCACCGGCCACGGCGGCCACGAGCACAAGCACCGTCATGGGCACAAGCACGAGCATGGGCGCAAGGGCAAGGGCCACCACCGCCACCGTCACGGCAAGCACGGCCTCCTCGAACGCGCAAAGGACCTCGCGAGGCGCGCCGGCTTCAAGCTCTCGGGCCGCCACCACCATCATCACGAGCACCATGAGCACCGCGGCCACCATGAACACCGCGAGCACCGCGAGCACCACGAGCACCACCACCCCCTCCCGTTGTCCTCGGCCGCCAAGCCTCGCGTCTGGACCGACACGTACTACTCGCTCCTCAACTACCCGGTCTCGTCCTCGATCTCGCTCTTCCCCTCGTCGAGCGCGACCGAGCCGTCGTTCCGCGCCAAGCTGCGCGAGGACGTCTTCGCCGACGAGGACCCGACGAGCGGCGCCGGCGTCGGCATCTGGCACGGCTTCTCGAAGAACGGCTCGGCGAGGGGCCCGCTCGTGTATGCGTCCAAGGGCACCAAGGACGACTACGAGCTTCTCGAGAAGAACGGTGCGTCGCGCTGGCTCGCTTTCTCTGCGTGCCTCGAAACCCTTGTTGCGGCGAGACTGACCCTTCGCTCGCTCTCGCTCGCAGGCATCAACGTCAAGGGCGCCGTCGTCATCGTCCAGTACGGCGGCTCGTTCCGCGGCCTCAAGGTCAAGGCCGCCGCCGAGGCGGGCGCCGCGGCCTGCATCATCTACACGGACCTCATCGAGGACGGCGACATCGTCCCCTCGAACAACCACTCGTCGTACCCGCACGGCCCGGCTCGCGCCCCGAGCAGCGTCCAGCGCGGCTCGGCGCAGTACCTGTCGCTGTACCCGGGCGACCCGCTCACGCCGGGCGTGCCGTCGTACAACCCGGACTTGGCCGGCGCGCCCGAGCGCCTGCCGCGCGACGACCCGACGATCAACGTGCCGAGCATCCCGAGCCTGCCGCTCAGCTACGAGGACGCCGTGCCGCTCCTGAAGAGCCTGAACGGGCGCGGCGTGCGGCTCGAGGACGGGCGCGAGGGCAAGCCCGAGGGCTGGAGGGAGGGCGGGCTCGGCGGGCTCGGGGTCGAGTACTGGACGGGCGATGGGGAGGTCGAGGTCGAACTCGTTAATGTTGTCGAGGACAAGATCACGCCCATCTGGTGCGTCGGCCGGTCCTTCTTCCTCCCTCCCTCCCTCGTCCTCGCCGACGGTTTCTCGCTCTCTTCGGCGCTCGATCGAGCTGACGAGGATGTACCCCTATGCAGGAACACGTACGCGCTCATCCCGGGCCACCTCTCGGACGAGGTCGTCGTCCTCGGCAACCACCACGACGCCTGTACGTTCTGCGCCCGCTCTCTCCCGCCCCTTCGTCCTGCCTCTTCGCCTCTCGCCGACTCGCCTCTCGCCGACTCTGACTCCTACTCGCTCGCGCGCAGGGACCTTTGGCGCCGCTGACCCGTCGAGCGGCACCGCGTCGGTGCACGAGACGGTCCGAGCGCTCGGCGCCCTCCTCGACAAGGGTTGGAAGCCCCTGCGCACGATCCTGCTCGCCGCCTGGGACGCCGAGGAGTGCGTCGACCTCTCTCCTTTCACTCCTACCTCCTGAGAGATGGGCGCTGACGACGCACGGTGCGCGCAGGTACGGCCTCATCGGCTCGACCGAGTTTGGCGAGGACTTCCCCGACTGGCTTCAAGAGCACGTCGTCGCCTACCTCAACGTCGACGTCAGTGCGTCCCCTTTCCTCCCTCCCTCACATCGTGCGGTCGAGCGCGAGCTGACCGTCCCCTCCTGCAGGCGTCTCGGGCTCGCAGTACCAGCTCGGCGCGTCGCCGTCGCTCGCCGACCTCTTGCGCAACGTCAGCGCCCAGGTGCCCGACCCGGACGCCGAGGGCAAGACGCTCGCCGACCGGTACGGCGGCGACTTGCATGTCGGGCCTCTCGGGAGCGGCAGCGGTGCGTCGTCCTCTCCCTCGCTCGGCCTCTCGCTGCGGGAGTCGACGCTGATTCGTCTCGCTCGAGCAGATTTCACCGTATTCTTGCAGCGTCTCGGACTCGCCTCGGCCAACTTTGGCATGGCGCGCGGCAAGAGCGACCCCGGTGCGCTCCTCTTCTTTCTCTCCCTCGCCTCTTCGCCGCCGCCGCAGTCTCAGCAGCTGACGCCCCACCGCACAGTCTACATGTACCACAGCAACTACGACGACTTCGCCTGGCAGTCCAAGTACGGCGACCCGTCGTTCGAGCGCCACCGCGCCATCTCGCGCGTGCTCGGCCTGACGGCGGTCCGACTCGCCGACGACGCTGTGCTCCCGATCAACACGACCGGTGCGTCTCACACTCTCTCTCTTACGAGTTCTTTCTGCGCCTCGGCTGACGCGCACGACCTCGTCCTGCAGCTTACGCCGTCGAGCTCGGCAAGTACCTCGACAAGGTCGCCGGGCACCCGCTCGCCGCCCAGCTCGACCTCTCGTCGCTCTACGCCCTCGCGCACAAGATCCAGAGCGCCTCGAATGCGCTCCTCGCGCACGGTGCGCACCTGTCGTCGCAGCTCTCGAGCGGCAACAAGCGCTCGGCCAAGAAGGCGGCGCGCGGCCTGCGCAAGGTGAACGCTGCGCTGCGCGGGTTCGAGAAGGGCTTCCTCGGCGACGAGGAGGGCCTCCAGGGCCGCACGTGGTACCGGCACCTCGGCGTCGCACCCGGGCGGTGGCTCGGGTACGGCGCGACGACGCTGCCCGGCCTCGCCGAGGCGCTCACGCTCGACGGCGACGTCGCGCGCGCCAAGGTCGAGGTCGAGCGCCTCGAGAAGGCGTTCGAGATGATCCTGCGCGGGCTCAAGGAGGGCGCGCGCAAGCACTGAGGGCTGCGTCGGCGCCGGCGGGTGGGAGCTGAGACGGTCGAGGGGGAGAAAGGCGGTTGAAGCGCGAGCTGTAGCTGCTCGCCCAGTCTTCTGACAACGTACATAGTCTGTTCTGCGTGCTCGCACGGCCAGGGAAGCGAGAGCGACGGCGCGATCTTTGCCCCTTCACCGCCTCGACAACGTCAAGACGAGCGGCGAGGAAAGCCAACTCGCCGCGCTCCACCACGCTCTGCCGACGAGCCTTTGTGCAGCCGCACTCCCCCTGCTTTACAACAGCAGCACGCACGCCCCGCCCCGCCAGCACCACGCCCTCGCCCGACGCCGTTGCCACCTCTCGCCCTTCCTCATCTCCCTCCTCCCTCATCGAGCCAGGCCATGCTCGTCTCGTCCTCGAGGGACCCGCCCCCGCACCACGCCTACGCCCACAGCTACCACCACACTCCACTCGCGTCGCCCTCGTCCAGCCTGTCGCACCTCTCGCTCGCCTCGCCGACCGAGCGGCCGCAGATGGGACTGAGCAGGAGGAGCTCGAGCGGCGGCAACGGCGGCAGCGGCGCGAGCGCGCACCGGCCAGCCGTTAGGCGGAGCAGCAGCAGTGCCAAGGGCAAGGAGCGCGAGGACCAGGGCCCGGCCGCGCCGCTCGAGACGGCACCGCCCCCGCACGAGGACGGCGCCGCGCTCGACTCGTCGTCGCCCGCCGCCGAGCAGCTCCCGCCAGCGTTCCCGCCGTCACTCAAGGGCAAGCACGCTGCGGCAGAGCACGACGCCGAGGACGCCCGCACCGACGCCGAGGGCCACCCGCGCTTCGTCGGCAACCTTGCGATCCGGCGCGACCGCGACGAGCCCATCCTGCGCGAGACGCAGGACCGCTTCGTCCTCTTCCCGATCCAGTACCAGGAGGTGCGTCGACCGTCTCCCCTCTCTCTCCTGCCACCTCGGGCGGAGCTGACTCGGGACTTGTGCTCGCAGATCTGGGCGCACTACAAGCGCGCGCAGGCCTCGTTCTGGACCGCCGAGGAGATGGTGCGTCCTCGCCCTCGTCCACCTGCTCGCAGGCGCTTGCTGACTCCCGCTCCCCGCTGCGCAGGACATCTCGAAGGACCTGTGGGACTGGGACGGCCGCCTCAACGACAACGAGCGCCACTTCATCTCGCACGTCCTCGCCTTCTTCGCCGCGTCCGACGGCATCGTCAACGAGAACCTCGTCGAGCGCTTCTCGAGCGAGGTCCAGGTCGCCGAGGCGCGCTGCTTCTACGGCTTCCAGATCATGATGTACGTCCTCGCTCTCGCTTTCTACCTCTCGGTGCTTGCCGCCCATCGTTGACTCGCTTTCGTCTGCGCGCAGGGAGAACGTCCACTCGGAGGTCTACTCGCTCCTGATCGAGACGTACGTGCGCGAGGCGCAAGAGCGCACGAGGCTCTTCAACGCCATCGACACGAGTGCGTCCCGCCAAGCCCGCTCTGCCTCTCTTGCGCGCGCCCGAGCTGACTCCTGTCACATCCGCAACAGTCCCCTGCATCCGCAAGAAGGCCGACTGGGCGCTGCGGTGGATCTCGGACCCGCGCGCCGTGTTCGGCGAGCGCCTCGTCGCCTTCGCCGCCGTCGAGGGCATCTTCTTCTCGGGCTCGTTTGCGTCCATCTTCTGGCTCAAGAAGCGCGGCCTCATGCCCGGTCTCACCTTCTCGGTGCGTCCTTGCCCTCTCCTCTCGCCTCGTCGCCGCGCGTCGGCGGCAGGACTGACTCCTCCCTGCTCGCCCGCCCGCAGAACGAGCTCATCTCGCGCGACGAGGGCCTGCACACCGACTTTGCGTGCCTCCTCTTCTCGCACCTCGAGCGCCGGCCCGCCCCGCGGCGCGTCGCCCAGATCATCCGCGAGGCGGTCGAGATCGAGAAGGAGTTCCTCACGGACGCGCTCCCCGTCGGCCTCATCGGCATGAACGCGGCCCTCATGCGCCAGTACATCGAGTTTGTCGCCGACCGCCTCCTCGTCTCGCTCGGCAACGCCAAGGAGTACGGCGCCGAGAACCCGTTCGACTTTATGGACCTCATCTCGATGGAGGGCAAGACCAACTTCTTCGAGAAGGCGCGTCCCTCTCTCTCTCTCGCTCTCCGTGCGCCTCTCGCTCGACTCCGAGGACGCACCAAGCTGACTCTCGTACCTTCACCAACTCGCAGCGGGTCAGCGACTACCAGAAAGCCGGCATCATGTCGGGTCACGCCGCTCGGTCCGCCGCCGACAGCGCGGTCGGCGCGTCGGGCGCGAGCACGCCCCTGGAGGACTCGCACCTGCTCGTCTTTGACGCCGACTTCTGAGCACGTCGCCCTGCACTTCCCTCGCTGTACCACTCGTCCCTCGCCCTCGCACCCGCCGCACATCTCGCAACTCTAGAACCCTCGCACCCTCTCCGCTCCCCTCTGTAGCAGCCGCCTCTCTCTCCTCCCCGCTCCTCTCTGTGACACCCTCCTTCGCCTTTCACCCTCTGTCTCGTTGCTGTAGTCCTTACCGTCGTTCCCTTTCCTTCCTCGTCGTCGGCGCTCGTGCGCGAGCGCGACCTTGCTATCACCAGCCTCCTCTCCTCTCTCCCCTCGCTCGCACAGCGCTCGCACAGGAAGAGAGACACGATGGCACTGATAGAGAGTCTCAAACATTGCAACGACGTCTACGTCTGCTCGAACTCGCCCCGCCGGATCTCGTCGCACACGCTCTTGAGTACCTCGGCGCCGATCCGGAAGTCGTCGAGCTCGACGTAGACCTGCGCCGAGAGGCGGGTCCAGAAGCGGTCGGCGTGCGCGTAGATCGGCGCGAAGGTGTTGTTGGCCGAGAGGCGGGCGATCCAGAAGGAGGACATGAGGGAGAGGGAGGAGGGAGAGTAGGTGGAGGGAGGCGGGAGGGGGAGCTCGACGTTGACCTGCGCGCGCCGCATCGAGACGAAAGTCAGTCGACTGCGACCGTGAGCGTAGAAAGAGAGAGAGAGAGAGAGCGAGACGCACCATGCACGCCGTGAGCTCGCCGTCCTCCTCGCGCTCGTTCCGCAACACCTTGGTCCCGAGCCGCTCGGCGACGAGCGCGCCGCCCTCGAGCGCGAGCCCGTGGCAGTAGTCGTAGATGCGCTGCTCGCCGCCGAGCACGTCGCGGCGGAAGTCGAGCGCGGCCGTGACGGCCAGGACGGGCGACTGCGGGCGGGAGAGGGTCCGTGCGAGGGAGGAGGGGGTCGAGAGGCCAGTCAGCGAGCCTGACCTGCTGAGGAAACCTCGAGCCGAGGAGGAGCTGCTGACGAAGGGAGAGTGCAGGGGAGGGAGGGAAGCGACGCACCCAGTCGACGGTCCCGCTCCAGTTGAACTCGCGCGTCCAGTGTGCGTCGCCCTCGTCGCTCGGCTCGCGGCGCTTGTACGAGAACCCGATCGGGATCGAGTGCACGAGGTGCTGCCACCGCTTGGCGACATACAGCGCCGCGACCGTCCGCGGCGCGAGCCCCCACTTGTGCACGTTGCTCACCCAGAAGTCGGGCTTGCTGTCGCGCAGCGAGATGCGCGGGTTCTGCCCGAGCTCGTGCGCGGCGTCGACGAGTGAGAGGATGCCCCGAGAGCGGAAGAGGGCGACGAGCTGCGCCCAGGGGACGACGACGCCCGGGCTCGCCGAGATGGCGTCGATGAGGGCGAGGCGGACCGTGCGGCCCGTGCCGTCGCTGTCGGCGGCGTCGAGGACGGCGGCGACCTGAGCGACGAGGTCGGCGTGCGAGAGAGGGTACGTGATGGGGACGGGGAGGAGCGAGAGCTCGAGGTGCGGGTGCGTGTCGACGATGTACTGGAGCGTGCGCTCGCAGGCGTTGTAGCTGCGCGTTCGGCGGGGCGGCGAATCAGCGCCGAGCGCTCGCACAGCCTAGGTCGTCATCGGGACGAGCTGAACGAGCGGATGGAGAGGAAGGGCCGACGCACATCGAGGTCGGGAAGTACAAGAGCCGGTCGCCCTTCTTCCACTCGGTCGTCAACCCGCGCAGGACCGTGTTGACGCCCATGGTCGCGTTCGTGACAAACACGACGTCGTCCGTGTCGCACCCGACGAGCTCGGCCGTGCGCGCGCGCGCCTCGACGAGGAGCGGCTCGTACTCGACCTTCATGAACCGGTCGGCCGACGCGTTGCACTGGTCCTGGAGGGCCCGAGCGCGCGCGAGGACCGGGTGCGGCGCGGCGCCGTACGAGCCGTGGTTGAGCGGCGTCCAGCCGGGCTCGTGCGAGAAGTACTTGGCGCGCAGGGCGCGCCCGAACCGCTCGTACTGCTGCGGCGAGTCGCCGCCGTCGGCGTCGGCGAGGCGCAGCTTGGTGTCGACGACGTCGGCGAGCGCGGCCTCGGCGCTGACCTGCACGCCCCGGGGCGTGATGACGCCGCGCATGTGCCGGCGGCGGTCGACCTCGGCGAACTCGGGGTTGGCGTCGGCGCCGGCGCCGAACCAGCGGTGCGCCGAGTCGCGCAGGAACTGCTCGAAGGACCAGATCGAGGGCGTGAGGCGTGAGAGCGGGGCGGTCCAGAGGTAGACGGAGGCGGACGTGGGAGAGAGGAGGGTGTCGGCCGGGGAAGAGGAAGAGGAGGGGAGAGGGTCGACCGTGCACGGTGCGCGCGTGTACTCCTGCGAGGGGGCGGGCGTCAGGCCTTGAGTGAGGAGGCAGTCATGAGGAAGACGAGGACGGACATTGCCCTCAAACTCGTCGAGGAGAGCGACATCGTCGTCGGTCAAGCCCTGGACGAGGACGCCTCGAACGGCGGCCTCGTCGTCGGTGAGGGCGCGCCCGAGGACTCGGGCGCCGTCTTGCGCCCGAACGACGGCCGGATAGTCTGCAGGGAGGCGTATGTCAGCATGGCTCGAGGGGAGACTGTCAGAGAGAGAGAGGGACGGACCTTCGCCGTCGACATGAAGGCGGGCGTGGTCGACGAGGAGGGCGTCGTTGGTGGTTAGGTGCTCGCCCGGGTTGCCGATGACGCGTGCGAGGACGGCGGCGTGGCAGAGGGTGCCGTAGAAGAAGAGCGAGTGCGCCATGCGGCGCGACGAGGTTCAGGAGGGGGAGGAGGTGGGAGGCGTCGCTGCTGGTCGGGGATTGGATGGAGGAGTCGGCGATAGACGCAGAGAGAGCAGAGCGAGTGGCAGCTGGGCTTTGAGCGAGGTAGAGAGCGAGAAGCAAGAGCCACAGCTCGTCGTCGTCGTCGTCGTCCGTGTTGGCCGACTCCGGCTTGACTCTGGTCCTCTCGCACGAGTCAGGCTTCGCTCCCCCTGACTGTCCCACGGTCGAGCTACTACATGGCCACGCCGGCACGCCGGCCCCTCGAGCCACTCGCGCTCTCGGCCCTCGTCGCCTCGTCGTCGTCCTCATCGCCGCGGCACCTCGCCCCACACGGAGTCATCCGCGGCCGCCTCACCAGGATCCGCCCCTACTCGCCCCACACCCGCCTTGCACAGCTCACCCTCGCCTCGCTCGACCCAGCCGACCCGCCCGGCACCGCCCTCGACCTCGAGCTCAAGGGCGACATCGCCCTCCGCGCCTCGCGCCGGCTCCACAAGGGCGACACCCTCATCCTCTCCACCAAGGGCGCGTCGACTGCTCTCACCAGGAGCAACGGCGACAAGAGCGGCGACCGGCGGGCGGGCCGGGTCCGCTTCGCCGACCTCACGGGCTGGGTCCGGCGCAAGAACGGCGACGAGGAGTTCCTGCACTACGCCCGTGCGTCCTCTCTCCCTTGCCCTTCGGTCCCTGCACACAGAGCTGACGTGCCTCATTGCGCAGAGCCGGCCAAGCCGAAAGCACCGCCCCCTCGCCCTCTCGAGCCCCGACGACCCGCACCTCCTCCCCCTCCTCCTCGACCTGCACCTCCTGCGCTCGCCGTCGCACCGACAAGCGCCCCTGCGCCCTCGAACAAGCGTCCAAGAACGTCGACCCCGCCACCGACCGCGCCAAAGAAGGTCAGCCCGCCAGGAGAAGGCGCCCGGTCGCGCAAGCGGCTCAAGGCCGCAGCGGCTGCCGACGCGCTCGCCTCGTGGAACCTGACAGCGGTGCGTCCGACTCTCTCTCGCACTCTTCTAGGCGACGCTGACGCCCGCCTCGTGCGCGCGCAGGAGGACGGCACGCGCTACACGTCGCTCGACCAGCTCGGGTCGCTCGTCGCCTCGACGCCCAAGTCGAGCCTGCTCAACACGGTCATCAACGTCATCGCGCTCGTTGTGCAAGTCGGGAGGCCGTCCAAGCCCATGGCGTCCAACCGCGGTGCGTCGCTCGTCCTCTACCTCGCCCGCTCCGCTCGCACTCGCTGACGGCTCTCCCTCGACAGACTGGTACCGCCCGATCCTCATCGGCGACCCGACTCGGCGAGACGCACCGCTCGAGCTCCAGTGGTACGCCAAAACCGAGGCGGCGCTTCCGGATCTCGGACCCGGCGACGTCGTCCTCGTGCGCAACCTCGTCGTGCGTCGCTCTCCCTCCCTCTCTTCTCGCCGCGCGCTCTCCTCCCTCAGCACGCAGCCCTGACGCTTTGCTCCTCGCTCTCGCGCTGCTGCAGCCCAAGGCGACCTCGACCTCGACCGCGCCCATCCTCCTCGCGCGCGCCTTCGCCGTCGTCCCGCACGCACCCCTCCGCCCCGCAGCGCTCCTCGCCTCGCCGCCGACGCAGGACCCGCCGCCGCCGGCCCCGGCACCAGCATCTCCTCTGGCTCCACCGCCGCCGCCGCGCAACGTGCACCGCCTCGCACACGACGAGCTCGAGTACGCTGCGAGGGTCGCCCGGGCGTGCGGCGAGGCGGCGGGCTCGGGCGGCGAGAAGGGCGCGAGCGCGAAGCCGATGCTGCCGCCAAGCCTCACTGGTGCGGCTCGGCCCCGGGCGAGCGGCGGCGGGGTGGGCGGCGGTCGGCCGCTGCTGCGCGTTGAGGAGATCTCGGAAGGGCGGTTCTGCGACCTCATCGGCATGGTGCGTAGCTCTCTCGCTCTCCTCGCGCTCACCCCTCCTCTCACAGCACAGCTCGCTCACGCTTTAGTCGTCCCTGCAGGTCACCAAGATCCACTGCCCCTTCTCGTGCGGCTCGGTCCCGCCCTCGAGCGCCGCCTCGCTCTACCTCACCGACTACACCCCGCACCCGCTCCTGCACGCCTACGCCTCGCCGCAAGCCGTCGGCCTCGCCGGCCAGCTCGTCCTGCAGGTGTCCGTCTTTGGCGCCCAGGCGCAGCCGCTCTCGGCGCTCCTCAACCCGCGCACGGGCCAGGCAAGAAGGGGCGCCGTCGTGCACCTGCGCAACGTGCGCGTCAAGACAGGCATGGGCGGGAGCCTCGAGGGGACGCTGTGGGAGGAGAAGGACGAGCGGTACAGGGATCGGCGCGACGTGACGGTCGTCGACTTGAGGAGGAGGGACCACGAGGAGCGGTTCGGGGAGATGGCGAGGGACGTGCAGAGGTGCGCTCGACTTTCTCTCGCTCTCGTCTGTGCGTGCACGTCAACGTGTGCTCGTGCTGACTCGAGACTCGGCTTGATGTCGCGCAGGCGCCACCGCGAGTACTGGGCGGCAAGGTCGAAGGAGTAGCTCACCTTCTGCAACTCGAGCAACCTCACCCTCTCTCGGTCTGCAGCCCATGCTCGAGAGCGACTGAGAAGCTCCACTGCTCGACGACTCGCTCGCTCTCTTCTCGAACGAGCTCTCTCGGCGCAAGTTGCCTCTCGCTCGAGCTCTCGCACGGACCCTCTCCTGCTCACGCTCTCGCTTTCACGCCTCTCTCTCTCCTCAGCGCGCGCTCTCTCGAGCTACGCACTTTCTCAACCTGCTGCTTGCTCGATCTCGCTGTTCAAGCCCGTGCTGCTCGAGCGCTCGAAGCGGGAGCTGTTCTCTCGACGAGACGAAGCGCGAGACGACGAGCGAGTGACATTGCGTCGAGCCACCTGCGAGTCGGCACGCTAGAAACCCTCGGCGCGCGCTGTGCATCCCCTACGCGCGCAGCACCCGCACGCTCCGCGGGAGAATCGAGCGCGGACAGACCACCAGCTCGATCCCCCGGCTCGCACAGCACGCCTCCAGCTTCCGCCACGCCTTCCTCTCGCCCTTCCAGAACTCGCTCATGTAGCGCGTCGAGTCGAACGAGCTGCCCGAGTCGGCCCACGACGAGCTTGAGCCTGAGCGCGAGTTCGAGCCCGACGGCGACGAGGTCGAGTTCGAGTCCGAGGCCGACGAGTTCGAGCTCGAGTCCGACGACGACGACGACGAGCTCGAGTCCGACGAGCTCGAGTCCGGGTCCGGCGACGACGAGCCTGACGACTCGACACCGGGAGGCGGGCGCGAGTTTGGCCGGTACCGGAGCGGCGTGACGCCGAATCGTTCGAGCCGCACGCCATTCGGGAGCGCGTCGAGGATCTTGCCGACGGCAGCGACCGTGGGAAGGGTGTGGAGGCCGGAAGTGTCGAACGTCTCGACGAGGAGGGTCTTGACCGTCGCCGGGAGGACCTCGAACGACGACATGAGGTTGGACCGGTCGGCCCAGCGGTCGAAGACCTCCTCGTTGAGCCACACCGTCGTGATGCGGTCGCACGCGCGCGCCAACGTGCGGAAGTGCTCGATGCCGTCGTTCCTCGGCCGCAGGAAGCTGAACGCTGAGTCGGAGAAGTCGTACTCGGCCGTGCACGCCTCGAGCGACCGGAGGGACGCGTACGAGGTGCGAAGGACGATGGCGAGAACCGGTCCGAGGGCCGGCATGTCGTGCACCGGAGCGAGGCTCAGAGTCTCGAGGTGGAAGGAGGGTGCTGGGAGGTCGGGGTCTATGTCGTCGATGACGACCGGCGGGCCGGGGAAGTAGAGGGCGAGGCGAACGAGGTTGGGCAGGTCGACGAGGACGTTGTACGTGTTCTTGATGAGCGGGACCTGCCACAAGGTGCGGAGGTTGGCGCACTTGCAGAAGCCGGCCAAGAGGCTGTGGGGCGTCCTGGTCGTGTTGATGATGAAGTGCTCGAGGTTGGTGCACCTCTTGAGGACGTCGAAGACCAAGTCGACCGCGCCGCCTTCGTGGCCCGTCGCGTAGTAGCTTTCGAGCTGGACGAGGCGGACGAGTGCCGCGGCTTGGGGCGAGGACCGGATCGCCGAGCGCCACGCGCGCGTCGAGGCTAGGCTGGTATCTTCTGAGGGGTTGATCCAGAGGATCTGACCGGCGTATAGCTGAAGCCGCGCGCGGGCGAAGAGGGCGCGCGAGGCGAGGCAACACCGTGCGAGGTCGGCGTGGTCGAGCGAGGTGTCGTCGAGGATCTTGTCGAGGAGCTCGACGGGGAGGGAGCCAGGCATGATGATGGACCTGTGGGAGCAGGTGTGCTGGTCAGCATCGTCCTGGGGCGGCTCGTTCCGGTGTACGACGAGGCGAGATCCTCGCAGCCGCAGCCGAGAGGACGACGGCGAGATCTCGCCCAGGGCTCGGGGGACAAGGACAGAGCGAGAGCAGTAGGCTCACAGTGCGTGTTGAGCGGTCTGAACGTGCGCTTGCTGAGGATGCGGCGAGGTGGAGAGAGCGAGAGAGCAAGGAGCTGAGCCGGGTCGAGGTCTGCCGTCCTTCCTCACGCTTCCCGCTCGCCATGGCTGCTGAAGCACCTGCTGCCAAGCCCTACTGGGAGACTGAGAACGGTGGGATTGCGCCGATCAAGCCAGAGTGCGTCGCTCGCCTTCCTCCAACTTTCGCCGCCTCATCTCTCTGGAGCGACTCGACCTCGTCCTGCGAGCTGACGACGACCTCGTGCGACCGTGCAGATTTGTCCAATGGCACAAGATGGGCAAGCACACCTCGACTGCGCCGCCGAC
>Ga0308170_10002461_pt1 | contig 15890 bp, 17 predicted proteins | sample PhyBR2_2_FD_202136 | JGI IMG/M metagenome (GOLD analysis project Ga0308170, IMG submission 202136) | Phyllosphere microbial communities from UC Gill Tract Community Farm, Albany, California, United States - DLSLSB.R2 | ecosystem: Host-associated > Plants > Phyllosphere > Unclassified | place... | reverse complement strand
TGGCCAGTTCGATGAACTGCTGCTGCGAGAAAGCGAGACCGCCGGGGGCATCGGTCACATCGAAGTGCTGGAAGGCGATCGTGTCCGGGATGTCGAACTGGATGGTATCGACGGTCGTTCCGTCGGCGCGCAGGCCGATCAGCTGCAGCGCGGCCGGGGTGGCCGGGTACTGCTCGCCGATGGCGGCGATGAAGCTGGCGTCGATTCCGCCGAAGCTGAAGGTCGCTCCCGACACGTTCGGCGTGATGTCGATCAGCCCGCTGGTCAGCAGGTCGAAATAGGTCGTCGGATTATTGGTCGGGCAGACGTTCGGACCGCAGCTGGCCGGGTTGCTGCCGTCGATGAAGCGGCCGATCAGGACCGTGTTCGGCGGCGCCACGCCACCCGGATCGAGGAAGGTGACCGTGTAGCCGTCCTGCACGAAGCTTCTCGTGTTGAGCGCCGGCCCGCTCTGGCCTTCGAAGGTGATGACGGCCGCCTGGGCCGCGCCGGCCGAGGTCAGGGCAAGTAGGGCAGCGCCGAAGATACGTTTGAGTACACCGCCGCGAAGTGTGGTCCTGATCATGGGTTTGCCTTTTTCGTTGGAGGATGCGCGGGATGCGCGGCTTGCGGAATACTGCCAAAACTTGCCATCGAATATATCATTATCGATAACTTTGTGCGTTAGATAACGCACAAGCGGACATGCGGCAATAACGATATAGTTTCGAATAAAATTTGCATAAATATAGAAATAACCGACTAAAAGGTGGTAATGGCAGGAGGGGACCGACAGCGCGTCGGTACACTTGACGCTGCGGTCGGCCGGGGCGATGATGGGAAAATGCGAACCCTGATCCCCTTATTGCTTGCGCTGGCCGCCTGCGCCGCCTGCAGCGCCGCCACTCCCCAGGCCCGGCAGGCGCCGCGCAGCACCCAGACTCCGCCGGCCGCCGCTGCGGGAGCGCCGGGCGATACCCTGGCGCGCATCCACGCCCTGGTCGGCACGCCGGACTGTTCCAGCGATGCGCAATGCCATACGCTGGCGCTCGGCGCGCGTCCCTGCGGAGGGCCGGAGAGCTACCTGGCCTGGTCCTCCGGCAAGACGCAGCAGGCCGAGCTCCAGGCCCTCGGCGAGCGCTACAAGGAAGAGCGGCGCGCCGCCAACGCGGCGGACGGCAGGGCCTCGACCTGCCAGTACATGATGGATCCCGGCACCGTGTGCCGCGCCGGCACCTGCCAGCTGGGCGGCAGCGACGCCTTGCCGACGCGCTGATTTCCCCGGCACTCCTCCTTGCATTGAAGTATTTTCACTATCCGGTTTCGGTTACATGCTCGTGACCGATCGCCATGCGTCGTTCGATAGTCGCAGCTTGTGTTGCATATAAAAAAAGAAATTGTCTGTGCGTCTAGGAGCATGGTAGCCTTGCACGGCCAGGCTTTCCAAAAGCACAAAGGAGTGGGAATGGTTTCAGAGCTGTACCGGGGCGCACACGGTCGTGTCGACAAGGCCCGCAGCGCGGGTTTCACGCTGCTCGAGCTGCTGGTGGTGATCGTCATCATCGGCCTGCTGGCCGCGTACGTCGGCCCCAAGTATTTCGCCCAGCTCGGCAAATCCGAAGTCACGGTGGCGCGCGCCCAGATCGAAGCCTTCGAAAAGTCGCTCGACACCTACCGTCTCGACGTCGGCCGCTACCCGGCCACCGAGGAAGGCCTGAACGCCCTGATGACGGCGCCGCCCACCGCCGCCGGCAAGTGGAACGGTCCCTACCTGAAGAAGGGCGTGCCGCTCGATCCATGGGGCCACCCCTACCAGTACCGTGCGCCCGGCGCCAAGGGCGACTACGAGATCGTCTCGCTCGGCAAGGACGGCCAGCCGGGCGGCACCGGCGACGCCGCCGACATCAGCTCGCAATAAGCGCGCCTGCCGTGCAGTTCGCGGTCCGCACCCTTGCTCCCGACATGACCATCGCCAGCGTGGTGGTCGATGCCTCGGATGAAGCCGATGCGCGCCGCCAGGTCGAGGCGCGCGGTCTCTACGTCAGCGCGGTCGAACCGGCGCGCGCGGCCGGCTTCCAGCTGCGCCGGCGTGGCGGCAAGCTGTCGCTGGTGCTGTTCAGCGAGGAGCTGCTGGCCCTCCTGACCGCGGGCCTTGGCATCGTCGAGGGCCTCGAAGCCCTGCTCGAAAAGGAAGCCAGTCCATCCACCCGCGCGGTGCTGGAACGCCTGCTGGCCGGCCTGCGCGAGGGCAAGCGCTTCTCCGGGGTGCTGGCCGAGCAGCCGGCCCTGTTCCCGCCGCTCTACGTCGGCATCGTGCGCGCCGCCGAGGGCACCAGCGACCTGCCGCGCGCCCTCGAACGCTATATCGAATACCAGCAGCGCATCGACACGGTGCGCTCGAAAATCGTCAGCGCCTCGATCTATCCGGTGATCCTGCTGGTGGTCGGCGGCGGGGTCTCGATCTTCCTGATGTCCTATGTGGTGCCGCGCTTCGCCGAGGTCTACCAGGGGGCAGGGCGCAACCTGCCATGGATGTCGCGCCTGATGCTGGACTGGGGCCAGTTCGCCGGCCGCCACGCCGGCGGCCTGCTGCTGTCCTTCGCCGCCGCCATCCTGCTGGCCGCCTCAGGCATCCGCCGCGTGCTGCGCCAGGGCGGCGCCGCACGCCTGCTGGCCAGGTTGCCGGGCATCGGCGAGCGCGCCCGCGTCTACGAACTGTCGCGCCTCTACCTGACCCTGGGCATGCTCAACGAAGGTGGCATCACCATCGTCAGCGCGATCGAGACCGTGCAGGGCATGGTCTCGCCCGCCATCGGCGCCAGCCTGCGCGCGGCCAAGGCGGCAATCGAATCCGGGCGTCCCCTGTCCGACGCCTTCGAGGCCAACGGCCTGACCACGCCGATCTCGCTGCGCATGCTGCGGGTGGGCGAGCGCACCGGCGAGATGGGCCCGATGCTGACCCGCTCGGCCGCCTTCTACGACGGCGAGATCGGGCGCTGGATCGACCGCTTCACCCGCACTTTCGAGCCGCTGCTGATGGCCGCCATCGGCCTGGTGGTCGGCGCCATCGTCGTGCTGCTGTACATGCCGATCTTCGACCTTGCCGGAGACATGTCGTGAGTAATCCGAACGTCGACATGTTCGCCCGGTTCGATCCCGCCCTGCTGGCGCGGGCCCGCGCGCAGAGCCGCCAGTCGCAGCGTTCGCCGGTCGAGGAGCTGCAGGCCCTGTCCGGGCTGGAGGCACGCCAGATCGTGCGCCAGCTGGCCGAGCCCTTCGGCCTGACGGTCATGGAGACGGCCGAGATGTTCGGCGGGCAGCCGGCCTTCGACCTGCTGCCGCTGGCGCATGCGATGGCACGCAACTGCGTCCTGCTGAGAGACGCGGAAGGCCAGCTGGCCGGCGTGATCGCCGACCCCTTCGACCTCGACCTGCAGACCTGGCTGGCGGCGCAGGCCGGCTGCACGGCGGCGCGTCCGCTGCACCTGCGGCTGGCGCTGGCCGGCGACATCCAGGCTTATCTCGGCAAGCAGGAGGAATCGGCGCGCGCGGTCGATACGCTGGTCGGCGACAGCGGAGCCCATCGTCCCGACCTTCGGCGCGACGGCAAGACCGCTTCGGTGCTGTCCTTCGCCTCGGTGTCGGAAGGCGCGAGCCCGGCCGTCAAGCTGGTCAACTCGACCCTGTACGATGCCTTGAAGGCCGGCGCCTCCGACATCCACCTGGAGAGCACGGCCGGCGGCCTGGCCGTGAAATACCGCGTCGACGGCGTGCTCGATCATGCCGCCTCGGTGGGCGGCATCGAACTGGCCGAGCACATCATCTCGCGCCTGAAGGTGCTGGCGGAACTCGACATCGCCGAGCGCCGCATCCCGCAGGACGGCAGCTTCCGGGTCGAATCCGGCGGCCGCGAGATCGACTTGCGCGTTTCCATCATGCCGAGCATCCATGGCGAGGACGCGGTCATCCGTATCCTCGACAAGCGCGCGATGGTCGAGTCCTACGGCGCGCTGACGCTGGAGGCGCTCGGCTTCGACGCGCCCTCGCTGGCGACCCTGCGCATGCTGGCCCAGGAAGCCTACGGCATGCTGCTGGTGACCGGGCCGACCGGCTCGGGCAAGACCACCACCCTGTATGCGGCGCTCACCGAGATCCACAACGGGCGCGAAAAGATCATCACCATCGAGGACCCGGTCGAGTACCAGCTGCCTGGCATCCTGCAGATCCCGGTGAATGAAAAGAAGGGCCTGACCTTCGCCAAGGGCCTGCGCTCGATCCTGCGCCACGACCCGGACAAGATCATGGTCGGCGAGATCCGCGACCGCGAGACCGCCGAGATCGCGGTGCAGTCGGCCCTGACCGGCCACCTGGTGCTGACGACCGTCCACGCCAACAATGTGTTCGACGTGTTCGGCCGCTTCACCCACATGGGCATCGACCCGTATGCCTTCGTCTCGGCCCTGAACGGCATCTGGGCCCAGCGCCTGATCCGCATGAACTGTCCGCACTGCGCCGCGCAATACGCGCCGGACGAAGCCGAGCTGGCCTCGGCGCACCTGCGCCCGGAAGAGGTGGGCGACTACCTGTTCATGCGCGGGAAGGGCTGCGGCGACTGCCGCGGTACCGGCTACAAGGGCCGCCGCTCGATCGCCGAGATCCTGACCCTGAACGACGAGATCCGCGAGCTGATCGTCGACAAGCAGCCGATCCGCCGCATCAAGGCCGCCGCCGCGGCCAACGGCACCCGCAGCCTGCGCATGGCCGCGCTCGACCTGGTCAGGCGCGGCGCCACCACCATCGAAGAGATCAAGCGGGTGACCCTGCATGCGTAGATGGCTGAGACCCTGGCTGGGGCAGTCGCTGCGCCTCGGGATCGCGCCCGACGGTCTGGCGCTGGTGCGCACCAGCGCCTGGCGGCACGAGCGCGCGCTGCTTCTCGGCCAGCTGCGCCTGGCCGCGGATGGCGCGTACACCGGCCTTCATGCCATCGCGGAGGCGCTGCCGCTGCTGCTGGACGAGCATGACGTGGCGGGCATGCGCGTGAGCGTGGTGCTGTCCGACGAACTGGTGCGCCTGTGGCAGGTAGCGCCGCCCGGCGGCGCGGCCCGGATGGCCGACCTGGAAGCCGCCGCCGCGCTGCGCTACCAGGCGCTGTTCGGCGCCGGCCCGGCCGGCTGGAGCGTCCGCGCCGACTGGAACGCCGGCCAGCCCTTCCTGGCCGCGGCCGTGCCGCAGGCCTTGCTGGCGCAGCTGTGGCAGGCCGCGGCCGGCCACCGCTTCCATTTGGTCGAGGTGGCGCCGCAATTCGTCGCCGCGCTGAACCAGTTCCGTTCGCGGCTGCGTCCCGGCGCCTGGTTCGGCCTGGTGCACGGCGGTGTGCTGAGCGTGGCGGCTTTCGACGGCCGGCAGCTGGCCGCGGTGCGCACCGCGCCGATTCCGGACGGCGCCGACCGCGACTGGCTGGAGAGCCACGTCGCGCGCGAGGCGCTGCGCGTGGGCCTGGGCCGCCCGGAGCGACTGCAGGTTTGCGGCCCGGCGCCGCAAGGCTGGGCCAGCAGCGCCGGCCGCCTGAAGTTCGCCTGCACCCTGTTCGAGGACGAGCTTGATCCGCTGTGGCCGGACAGCGCGCGCCTGGCCATGACGGGGAGGGCGCCATGAAGAAAGTCCGCATCGATTTCGCGCCGCCGGGCCTGGTGCGCAGCGTGTTCCGCACGCCGCGCCTGGGCTGGGTCGCGCTGTGGGTGCTGGCCTGCGCCGCATTCGGCCTGGTTGCCGCCAATGCCGCACTCGGCAAGCGGCAGCGGGAAATCGATTTGCTGCGCGCGCAATCGCAGGCGCGCACCCAGGCGCAGGCGCGGGCGGTGGCACCGTCCGTGGCCCGGCCGCCCGTGCCGGAAGCCCAGGCGGCCGCGGTGAACGCCGCCGTGCTGCAACTGAACCTGCCCTGGCGCGCGCTGCACGACGCGGTGCAGGCCGGTACGCCGGCCAGCGTCGCCCTGCTGGCGCTCGAGCCGGACGCGCGCCGGCACAGCGTGCGCATCACCGCCGAGGCGAAGAGCAGCGACGACATGATCGCCTACGTCGAGCAGCTGCAGAAACAGGAATGGTTCAGCACCGTCGTCCTGGCGCGCCACGAGATCAACGAACAGGATCCGAACCGGCCGATCCGCTTCCAGCTCGACGCCCGGTGGAGGGCGACCCAATGAAATCGCCGTCCTTCGGCCACCTCATGCTGCGCCTGCGGCTGGCCGTGCGCGTTAACCCGCTGCTGGCGGCGGCCGGACTGGGCCTGCTGGCCTGCCTGGCGGCGCTGGCCTGGACCCTGCACGCGGTCGTGCAGGCCGACGAGGAGGGCGCTGTCCTGAGGGCGGCCGCGGCGCGCACGGCGAGTGCGACATCGAAGGAACCGGAGTCGGCGCCGGCACTCCCGGCCGCGCCGCCGGCCGACACGCTGGACGCTTTCTACGCCGCCCTCGGCCCGCGCCGCTACGCCGAGCAGCAGGTCAGGACCCTGTTCGCGCTGGCGGCGAAGAACGGCCTGTCGCTCAGCCAGGGCGAGTACAAGAGCGTCTACGACCGCAATGCGCGCGTTTACACCTACCAGGTGAACCTGCCGGTGAAGGGAAGCTATGGCGCCATCTGGCAGTTCGCGCTGGGCGCGCTGCGCGCGATCCCGTTCGCCTCGCTGGACGACATCGGCTTCCGCCGCGACAGCATCGGCGACCCGGCGGTCGAGGCGCGCCTGCGCCTGACCCTGTACCTGAAGGACGTTCCCGGAGGCGAGCGATGAAGCCGCGCCACCTGCTGATGGGCGCGGCGCTGGCCGGCGCCGCGCTGCTGGCCATCTTCGGCGACCGCTCGCCCGGCGCCGAGGTGGCCGAGGCGGTGGAAAGGGCGCCGCGGCCGCGCAGTGCGGCGGCCGCTGAATCAGCCACCCCAGCGGCCACCCCAGCGGCCACCCTGGCGGCCACCGTGGCGGGCGCCAGGGCCGCGGCCGAGGGCCCCGGCGGACCGCCGGTCCTGGCGCTGATACCGCGCGAAGCCCTGATCGGCGACGGCGACGCCGGATTCCGCCACGGCGAGCATGGCGTGTTCGGACGCCAGGACTGGACGCCGCCCGCGCCGCCGCCGCAACCCGCGCCGCCGCCTGCACCGCCGAGCGCGCCGCCGCTGCCCTTCACCTTCATCGGCAAGGCGGTGGCCAACGGCGCCTGGGAGGTCTACCTGACGCGCGGCGACCGCACCTATGTCGTGCGCGACAACAGCCTGATCGACGGCACGTACCGCGTCGACGCCATCGCGCCACCCTTGCTGACCCTGACCTATTTGCCGCTGAACCAGGTTCAGCAGCTCAATATTGGAGTGTTCGACTGATGCCGCGTCTGTCCCGTAACTTGGCGGTACCTCTTGCAGTCGCCGTCCTGCTGGCCGGTTGCGCCGGCCAGGCAGCCTACCGCGAGGGCAATGCGCTGGTGGCCCAGGACCGGGTCGAGGCCGGCCTGCTGAAATTCCAGGAAGCGGTGGCCGCCGATCCGGCGAATGCGGCCTACAAGACGGCCTGGCTGCGCGCGCGCGACGACGCCACCAACCGCCTGCTGACCCAGGCCGACCGCGAGCTCGCCGACGGCAATGCGCGGCTGGCCCTGCAGGATTACCAGCGCGTGCTGGCCATCGATCCGGTCAACGACCGCGCCCGCGCCGGCCTGCGCCTGGTCGAGGCCGACCGCCGCCACGCCGTGCTGCTCGAGGATGCGCGCGCCGCGTTCGAACGCAAGGACTACGACAGCGCGCGCCAGAAGCTGGGCGCGATCCTGAGCGAGCGCCCCAGCCACGAACCGGCGCGCCGGCTGCTGGCCGAGGTCACCGAAAAGACCGCGGCGGCACCGGGCGAGGCGGCCCTGGCCCAGGCCTTCAGGACGCCGATCAGCCTGGAATTCCGCGATGCCCCGATCAAGCAGGTCTTCGAAGTCATCGCCCGCCATTCGGGCCTCAACTTCCTGTTCGACAAGGACGTCAAGACCGACCAGCGCGCTTCCATCTTCCTGAAGAACAGCACGGTCGAATCGGCGGTCTACTACCTCTTGATGACCAACCAGCTCGAGCGCCAGGTCATGGACGGCAACACCATCCTGATCTACCCGAACATCGCGGCCAAGCAGAAGGAATACCAGGAGATGACGGTCAAGACCTTCTTCCTGGCGAATGCGGAGGCGAAGAGCATCGCCAACACGCTCAAGACCATCCTCAAGTCGCGCGACGTGGTGGTCGACGAAAAGCTCAACCTGGTGATCCTGCGCGACAGTCCGGAAGCGGTCAGGCTGGCCACCCAGCTGGTCCAGCTGCAGGACGTGCCGGAACCCGAGGTCGTGCTCGACGTCGAGGTGCTCGAGGTGCAGCGCAACCGCCTGCTCGATCTCGGCGTCGACTGGCCGACCGCGCTGTCCTTCGCGCCGCTGAAGAACCTGAACGACGTCCCGCTCACCATCGACCAGGTGCGCGGCCTCAATGCCGGCAATATCGGCGTGACCGGCGTGTCGGCGGTCATCGCCGCCAAGAAGACCGACGGCGACGCCAACACCCTGGCCGCGCCGCGCATCCGCGTGCGCAACAAGGAAAAGGCCAAGGTCGTCATCGGCGACAAGCTGCCGACCATCACCACCACCATCTCCTCGGGCGTGGGCGGCTTCGCCTCCGAGTCGGTGAATTACGTGGACGTCGGCCTGACCCTGAACGTCGAGCCGACCATCTACCTGAACAACGAGATCGGCATCCGCATCTCGCTCGAGGCCAGCACCCTGGTCGACACCATCCAGACCAAGACCGGCACCACCGCCTACCGCATCGGCACGCGCTCGGCCGCCACCATGCTGCAGCTGAAGGATGGCGAGAACCAGGTGCTGGCGGGCCTGATCAAGAACGACGAGCGCAGCAGCGCCACCCACCTGCCGGGCCTGGGCGACCTGCCGCTGGTCGGACGCCTGTTCGGCAGCCGCCAGGACACCCGGGACAAGACCGAGGTGGTGCTGTCGATCACGCCCCACCTGGTGCGCAATATCCAGCGTCCGGCCGCCGGCGCCGCCGAATTCAATGCCGGCACCGAGGCCAGCTTCCGGCGCCGTCCGGACCAGGCGGTGCGCCTGCCGGCCACGCTGCCGGGCCGCCCGCAGCCGCCCGCGCCGGCTCCGGCCGCCGCTGTGCCTGCCCCTGCGTCCGCACCTGTGCCGGCGCCGGCGGCAATGGTGCCGGCCACCAGCGTCAACATGGGCGGTCCGCCGCCGGCCGCGCCGCCCTCGAGTCCCGCGACCGCGCTGCCGCCGACGCCCGAGGTGCAGGCCGTGCCGCTGCCCCAGCCCGACGTGACGCCGGTGCCGTCCCGCCAATGATGCGTCGCACGCGCGGCTTCACGCTGATCGAGCTGCTGGTCACGCTCGCCATCCTGGCCCTGCTCGGCGCCATGGTGGCACCAAGCGCCAGCATGGCCGTGCAGCGCCGCCACGAGCAGGACCTGCGCCTGGCCCTGCGCGAGATCCGGCTGGCCATCGACGCCTACAAGAAGGCCAGCGACGAAGGCCGTATCGCCAAGGCCGTGGGCGCGACCGGCTATCCGCCCAGGCTGGAGCTGCTGGCCGACGGCGTGGTCGACCAGCGCAGCCCGAAGAAGGCCAGGATGTACTTCCTGCGGCGCCTGCCGCGCGATCCCTTCGCCGCCGACCCGGCGCTGGACGACGCCCAGACCTGGGGCAAGCGCAGCTATGCCAGCGAGGCCAAAGAGCCGAAGGAGGGCGACGACGTGTACGACGTGTATTCGCTGTCCGGCCGGGTGGGCCTGAACGGCATCCCCTACGGCAGGTGGTGAGCAATGAAGAGGAACCGCGGATTCACCCTGATCGAACTGCTGGTGGTGCTGGGCATCGTGGCCCTGCTGCTGACCCTGGCCGTGCCGCGCTTCTTCCCCAGCGTCGACAGGACCAAGGAGACCATCCTGGCCGAGAACCTGCGCACCACGCGCGCGGTGATCGACCAGTTCCATGCCGATACCGGACGCTATCCGGAATCGCTGGAGCAGCTGGTCGATAAAAAATACCTGCCGCGCCTGCCCTTCGATCCGGTGGCGGACAGCGACGCCGTCTGGGTGATCGTGCCGCCCGAGGATCCGTCGCGCGGCAACGTCTACGACATCCGCAGCGGCGCCGAGGGCAAGGGCCGTAACGGCAAGCCGTATTCGGAATGGTAGCGCGCGGGCCTTCCATGCGGCTGCGCCGCGAGGCCGGCTTCACGTATGTCGGGCTGATCGTGCTGGTCACGATCATCGGCCTGGTGGGCGCCGCGACCCTGAAGGCCGACGCCCTGCTGCGCCGCGCCGCCGCCGAGCAGGAGCTGCTGGAAATCGGCGCCGCCTTCAGCGCTGCGCTGACCAGCTATGCGGAGGCGACCCCGCGCGGCCAGCCGCCGCAGCCGCCCTCGCTGGACGAGCTGCTGAAGGATCCGCGCTTTCCCGGCATGCGACGCCACCTGCGCAAGATCTTCGTCGACCCGATCACCGGCAAGGCCGAGTGGGGCATCGTCTGGCTGAACAAGGGGGGCGGCATCGACGGCAGGGGCGGTAGTGGCGTGGTGGCGGTGTACAGCCTGTCGCAGGCCAAGCCGCTGAAGCAGGCGAACTTCGATGCGCGCTTCCAGAACCTGGAGAGCCGCGAGCATATCGCGGACTGGAAGTTCGCCGCGACCGGGCAGGGGGTGGCGCAGGGGCAGCCGGGCCAGCCTGGGCAGCCGCTGGCGCAACCGGGTCAGCCGGGGCAGCCGGGGTTGTTCGGCCAGCCGGGCCAACCCGGTGCCGGCCAGCCGCCCGCCGGCCAGCCGCCCGGCGCGGCGCCGTCCGAGCCGCCGTCGCTGTTCCCGGGGCGCGGCAATCCGGAGAAGTCGAAACCGCCGCCGGCGGAGAACGCGGCGCTGCCGGAACCGGCCGAACCGCCGCCGCCCCCGGAAGCCTCGGGCTCCGGCGACGACGAGAAGGATGAGAAGGACGCGAAGGATCGACTTACTTCGCGCGGCGCATGAAGTCGCGCGGACGGAAGCCCAGCGCGAACAGCACGGCAAAGTAGACGGCGGCGCTGAAGCCGATGATCAGCAGCAGGGCGCCGATGCGCAGGAAGGGGTGGGAGCGCAGCGCGGCCCAGTCGAGCTGCGCCTGGCTGAACCAGGCCGCCAGGCCCATCACGACGACGGCGGCCAGCACCTTCAGGAAGAAGCCCAGCCAGCCCGCATGCGGGGTGTAGATGCGGCGCTTGCGCAGGCCGGTGAACAGGAACAGCGCGTTGATACAGGCGCCGATGCCGATCGACAGCGCCAGCCCGGCCACGCCCAGCAGCGGCACGAAGACCAGGTTCATCAGCTGGGTCGCGACCAGCACGCCGATGGCGATCTTTACCGGAGTGCGGATGTCCTGGCGCGCGTAGAAGGCCGGGGCCAGGATCTTGACCAGGATGATGCCCAGCAGGCCGGCGGCATAGGCCATCAGCGGTGCGGTGGCGGCGGCCACGTTGGCGGCGTTGAATTCGCCGTAGTTGAACAAGGCCGCAATGAGCGGCGTCGACAGGGTCGCCAGGCCGACCGCGGCAGGCAGGGACAGCAGCAGGGTCAGGCGCAGGCCCCAGTCGAGCAGGGCCGAGTATTCGGCGATGTCGCCGTCCGAATTGGCCTTCGACAGGCTGGGCAGCAGGATGGTGCCGAGCGCCACGCCCAGCATCCCGGTCGGAAATTCCATCAGGCGGTCGGCATACTGCAGCACGGAGACCGCGCCGCCGCCCATGTTCGAGGCGTAGTTGGTGTTGATGAGCAGGCTGATCTGGGCGGCGGAGACGGCGAACACCGCCGGCCCCATCTTCTTGAGGATGCGGCGCACGCCCGGGTCGTTCAGGCCCGAGAGCGGGTTGAAGGACAGGCGCGGCAGCATGCCGATGCGCTTCAGGGCCGGGATCTGGATCGCGATCTGGGCCACGCCGCCGACCATCACCGCCACCGCCATCGAATAGATCGGCACCTCGAAGTACTTCACCAGGAACAGCGAGAAGATGATCGAGGACAGGTTCCACAGGACCGGCGTGAAGGCCGGGATCTTGAACTCGCGCCAGGTGTTGAGCACGGCGCCGGACAGCACCACGAAGGACATGCAGGCAATGTAGGGGAACATCAGGCGGGTCATCACGACCCCCTTGTCGAAGCCGTCGCCGTCCAGGCCGCTGGCGATGGCCATCAGGATCAGCGGCGAGCCGATGACGCCGAGCACGCTGACCAGCACCGTCGCCCAGACCAGGGTGGTGGCGACGTGGTCGATCAGGCTGTGGGTGGCGGCTTCGCCCTTCTGGGTCTTGTATTCGGCCAGGATGGGCACGAATGCTTGCGAAAAGGCGCCTTCGCCGAACAGGCGGCGCAGCAGGTTGGGCAGGCGGAACGCGATATAAAAGGCATCGGTGTAGGGCGAGGCGCCGAAGGCGCGGGCAAACAGGCTGTCGCGCAGCAGGCCGGTGATGCGGGAAACCATCGTCATGCTCGAGATGGCCGCCAGGGTTCGGAGTAGGTTCATAGGCCGCGATTATAGCTGGGCAATAGCCGCGGGAAAGCTCCGCGGCGTCGCTTTTTGCGGAGTAAAGCGGACGGGAGTATGAATTGGGAATTGCCCTGCGATGAAATCTTCGCTATAATCGAGGGCTGTATTGAATTCAGTTGGCAGACACTAATCGTTTGAGGTGTTTGCGGACGCAACTTACACCGATTAGGAATTTCCATGGCAAATACCGCACAGGCGCGCAAGCGCGCTCGTCAAGCAGTTAAGCAAAACGCTCACAACTCGGCACAGCGCTCGACCCTGCGCACCGCGATCAAGGCTGTCAAGAAGGCCATCCAGGCTGGCGACAAGGCCGCTGCGACCACCATCTTCCAGCAATCCGTGTCGACCATCGACAGCATCGCTGACAAGAAAATCATCCACAAGAACAAGGCCGCTCGCCACAAGAGCCGCCTGGCTGCCGCCATCAAGGCCCTGTCGGCCTGATAGCGACACCTGCCGCGCCTCCGGGTGCGCAGTTCTGAAGGATGAAAGACCCGCCCGACTTCGGTCCGGCGGGTTTTTTCGTTTGCACAACCCGCCAAAATTCGGGGTCAGAGCACTTTTTGAGGCAACTGCCCAGGCGCACGCTTCAGCGCCGGGGTTGGGCAGGCCAAGCCTTCCAGCGCGACATATCGCCCAGCAGGGATGCTGTGAGGATCTTGCCAAAAAAAGTGCTCTGACCCCGAATTTACGGTTGCCCAAGTTCTGCGGCTGCGGGCGCGGCTGCCGGGGTGGCGGCGAACACGGAAGCGGCGAACAGCGAAGCAAACAGCCCAGCGATGAGTTTGGACATTTCGGGTTCCTTTTCGTTAAGAAATCGATCCACGACGTGAATCTGGCTCGTTAGCGGCAGGCATGCCTTTGGGGATGAGCGTCTTGCCCTCGATGCAACTCGAACGCTCAGCGCTTCTTCGCCTTGTACGCGCCGACGGCCTCCGCCGGCACTTCCATCCAGTCGCCCGGCATCAGGGGATGGGTGGCCAGCGAGAACGGGCCGATGCTGGTGCGTACCAGCCGCAAAGTCGGCAGTCCGACCGCGGCCGTCATGCGGCGTACCTGGCGATTCTTTCCTTCTTCCAGGGTGATGGCGATCCAGCTGGTCGGCTTGTCCTGGCGCATGCGGATCGGCGGATTGCGCGGCCACAGCCACTCCGGTTCGGCGATCTGCACCGCGCGGCAGGGCTTGGTCACGAAGTCGCCCAGGTCGAGCGGCGCCTGCAGGCGCGCCAGCAGCCCGGCGTCGGCCGCGCCTTCCACCTGCACAATATAGGTTTTGGCTTCCTTCTGGTCCGGATGGGCGATGCGGTGCTGCAGGCGGCCGTCGTCGGTGAGCAGCATCAGGCCTTCGCTGTCGGCATCGAGGCGGCCGGCGGGGTAGATATTCGGGATGTCGATGTAGTCGGCGAGCGAGGCGCGACCCGGCTCGGCGCTGAACTGGCAGAGTACCTGGAATGGCTTGTTGAATAAGATGAGGGACATGTAATCGGTTTTTAGAGCAAAATAGCAATCGTCATCAATATTGTGATTATCGCAGCCCAGCGCGCCCCTACGGAGAACACGATGTACGAACATATTAAAGTACCCACCGAAGGCCAGAAGATCGCCGTCAAGCCCGACTTTTCCCTGGACGTCCCGGACCAGCCGGTCATCCCCTATATCGAGGGTGACGGCACGGGCGTCGACATCACCCCGGTGATGCTGAAGGTGGTCGACGCGGCGGTGGCGAAGGCCTACGGCGGGCGGCGCAAGATCAGTTGGATGGAGATCTTCGCCGGCGAGAAGTCGACCCGGATCTACGGCCCCGACGTCTGGCTGCCGCCGGAGACCCTCGATGCGGTGAAAGAATATGTGGTGTCGATCAAGGGCCCGCTGACGACCCCGGTCGGCGGCGGCATCCGCTCGCTGAACGTGGCGCTGCGCCAGGAGCTGGACCTCTACGTCTGCCTGCGCCCGGTGCGCTACTTCACCGGCGTGCCGTCGCCGCTGAAGGAGCCGCAGAAGACCGACATGGTCATCTTCAGGGAAAATTCGGAAGACATCTACGCCGGCATCGAGTGGGCCGCCGAGTCGGAAGGCGCGAAGAAGATCATCGACTTCCTCGTCAACGAGATGGGCGTCAGGAAGATCCGCTTCCCGGAGACCTCGGGCATCGGCGTCAAGCCGGTCTCGCGCGAAGGCACGGAGCGCCTGGTGCGCAAGGCGATCCAGTATGCGATCGACCACGACAAGCCTTCGGTGACCCTGGTCCACAAGGGCAATATCATGAAGTACACGGAAGGCGGTTTCCGCGACTGGGGCTATGCGCTGGCCCAGCGCGAATTCGGCGCCGAGCTGGTCGACGGCGGCCCATGGTGCAGGTTCAAGAATCCGAAGACCGGCCGCGACATCGTGGTCAAGGACTCGATCGCCGACGCCTTCCTGCAGCAGATCCTGCTGCGCCCGGCCGAGTACAGCGTGATCGCGACCCTGAACCTGAACGGCGACTATATCTCGGACGCATTGGCGGCCCAGGTCGGCGGCATCGGCATCGCGCCGGGCGCCAATATGTCGGACTCGGTGGCGATGTTCGAAGCGACCCACGGCACCGCGCCCAAGTATGCGGGCAAGGACTATGTGAATCCGGGCTCGCTGATCCTGTCGGCCGAGATGATGCTGCGCCATATGGGCTGGACCGAGGCGGCGGATCTTCTCATCAGCTCGATGGAGAAGGCGATCATGTCGAAGCGCGTCACCTACGACTTCGCACGCCTGATGGAGGGCGCGACCCAGGTCTCGTGCTCGGGCTTCGGCGAGGTCATGGTCGAGTACATGGGCTGAGGCGCGGCATGGCCGATGCACCTGCTTACGAACGGATCGGCAAGCTGATCTACGGCGTCCTGCGCTTCGGCGGGCCGGAGGCGCTGCGGGCGCTGGAAACCCGGCCGGGCGTGGCGCCCGAACTGGCGGCCAGCGCCAGGCAGCTGGCCGAGCGCTACGAGGCCTTCACCAGCCGCGTGGATGAAAAGGCGGCGCTGGATGGGGCCGAGGTCGAGGAGATTCTGCGGGGCACGCCGGAACTGCTTGCGGCGCTGGCGGAGGGATTGCGCTAGGGGAGGGGGCGCAGCGGCTGAGGGACTGCGCCCAAGAAAAAAAGCCCCGCCGCAGCGGGGCTTTCTGGCTTCCGAGGGAGATTATGCACCCTGGATATTGGAAGCTTGCTTGCCTTTAGGGCCTTGCGTGACTTCGAATTGGACTTTCTGACCTTCTTTGAGGGTCTTGAAACCGGCCATATTGATTGCGGAGAAGTGCGCGAACAGATCCTCGC
>Ga0308170_10002458_pt1 | contig 15913 bp, 11 predicted proteins | sample PhyBR2_2_FD_202136 | JGI IMG/M metagenome (GOLD analysis project Ga0308170, IMG submission 202136) | Phyllosphere microbial communities from UC Gill Tract Community Farm, Albany, California, United States - DLSLSB.R2 | ecosystem: Host-associated > Plants > Phyllosphere > Unclassified | place... | reverse complement strand
GCCAGCGCCTGGAACCACAGCAGCGTGGTGATGATGCTGCCGACGTAGACGACGAACATCACGGGGCTGCGCAGTTGCGTGCGTGGATGGAGCTTCTTGAGCGCGTCGAGCATCGCCGGCCACACCAGCGCCCCATCGAACAGGTTCAGCGATTTGCGCGGCGCCTGGACCGGGGTTGCTTCAGTTGGGTTGATCATTGATTGATCCATTGTCATTCTCCGAACAATTGCAGGTGTTCGACCACGGGACCCAGCGCCAGCGCCGGAACGTAGTTGAGAACACCGACCAGCACGACGATCGCGGCCAGCATGGCGACGAACATCAGGCCATGGGTGGGCAAGGTACCGGGCGTGGTGGGCAGGCGCTGGCGGCCGGCCAGGGAGCCGGCAATGGCCAGCACCGGCACGATCACGGCGAAGCGGCCGAACCACATCGCCACGGCCAGCAGCGTGTTATAGAACGGCGTATTGGCCGACAAGCCCGCGAACGCGCTGCCGTTGTTGTTGGCGGCGGACGTCAGCGCGTACAGGATTTCGGAGAAGCCGTGCGCGCCCGGATTGGCCACGCCGGCCGCGCCAAGACCGGTGGTCACGGCCAGCGCAGTGCCCAGCAAGACCAGGCATGGCGTCACCAGAATCACGACGGCAACCATCTTCATCTCGAATGCGCCGATCTTCTTGCCCAGGTATTCCGGCGTGCGGCCGATCATCAGGCCGGCGATGAACACCGTCAGGATCGCGAACACCAGCATGCCGTACAGGCCCGAGCCCACGCCGCCAAAGATCACTTCACCGAACTGCATCATCACCATCGGCACCATGCCGCCCAGCGGCGTGAACGAATCGTGCATGGCGTTGACTGCGCCGCACGATGCTGCCGTGGTCACGACGGCGAACAGGCTCGATGCGGCGATGCCGAAGCGGGTCTCCTTGCCTTCCATATTGCCGCCCGACTGCAGGCTGCTTGCCGCCTGGTCGATGCCCAGTGGCGCCAGCAGCGGATTGGCTTGCTGCTCCGCGGCGAAGGCCCCGATGGCCGCGATCACGAAGATCAGCGTCATCGTGCCCAGAACGGCCCAGCCCTGGCGAGAGTCGCCCACCATGCGGCCGAACGCGAAGCACAGCGCGGCCGGGATCAGGAAGATGGCCACCATCTGCGCAAAGTTCGACAGCGCGGTCGGATTTTCAAACGGGTGCGCCGAATTGGCGTTGAAATAGCCACCGCCGTTCGTGCCCAGCATCTTGATGGCTTCCTGCGAAGCGACGGGGCCCATCGGAATGACCTGCGTCTCGGCGCGCGTCTCGACTGCCGCCTGGCCATCGCTGGCCGGCTGCGTGTAGGCGACCGGCTCGATCACCTGCGCTTGTACATGCGGCGACAGGTTCTGCACCACGCCCTGCCCCGCCAGGAACACGGCGAGGATCACGGACAGCGGCAGCAGCACGTACAGCGTCGAGCGCGTGACGTCGACCCAGAAATTGCCGATCGCGCCGGCCGATCGCGCGGCAAAGCCGCGGATCAGCGCGAACGCGACGGCGATGCCGGTGGCGGCCGAAAAGAAGTTCTGGCCGGCCAGGCCGACCATCTGGGTCAGGATGCTCATGGTTTGCTCGCCGCTGTAGCCTTGCCAGTTGGTGTTGGCGACGAAGCTGACGGCGGTGTTGAAGCTCGAATCGGGGCTCACGCCCGCCATGCCTTCTGGATTGAGCGGGAGCCAGCCCTGCAGGCGCTGCAAGCCGTAGACGAAGACCACGCCGACGGCATTGAAGGCGATCAGCGCCAGCGCATAGGCTTTCCAGGTCTGGGCAGTGCCGGCGGCGGGACCCGCAGCGCGCAGCAGCGCGCGCTCGATGCCGCCGACCCAGCCCAGGCCGGGCACGGCACCTGGCTTGATGTCGGCGGCGCCGATGCGCGCCAGCAGTGCGCCCAGCGGCCAGGCCAGCGCCAGCAGCACGACCAGGAACAGCGCGAGCAGCGGCAGGAACTGCGTCATCAGTTCAGTGGTGGCCATCACATGTCCTCCGGTTTGAACAGGGCGATCAGCAGATAGACCAGGAGCGCGCAGGCGGCCAGGCCGCCGATCGCGTAGGAGAGATTCATTGCTTGCCTCCGAGGAGTCCGCAACCGCTCACCAGGAGGCAAGTCAGGCGGACGAAGACGAGGAGCGCGCCGATATAGATGAGATCCATGAACGTTCGCTTTCAGCGTGGTTGTTATTCTGGTGGTTGGATTCAGAAGGTACGGCTGAGGGTCAGCTGCAGCGCGTCGCGGCCCGTAAACTTGCCGTTTCTTGGCGAGGCGTAGGCGCTCTTGCTGGCGTTGGTGCCGACATACGCCACGGCGACGGTGGCCAGCGCAAAGCTGCGCGAAGCGCCGATCTTCCAGTCGGTGTAATCGGCTGCCGGGTTGTTGTCCACGCGCTGGCGGCCGGCGTGCAGCAGCACCGTGACACCATTTCCCGCGTCGAGATTGGCGCCGATGTCGAGGTAGCCGCTGCCTTCGCTGTCGACGAAGCCGAACAGGTTCGTGGTAGCGTGCGAATACTTGATGTAGGCGGGGCCGTAACCCAGTTGCGCATACACCTCGGTGGTGTTGGCATTGACGAAGCCGGCGACCTGGCCCAGGCCATTGTCCGGATACAGGTAGCGCAGCACGCCGACGTCATACGTCAGACCCGAGGACAGGCCGACCGCGATCTCGCCGCGCTTGCCGGCGTACAGATCGATCTCGACGTCGCCGTCGCCCCCGGCGTCCTTCGCAAACTTGACGCTCGAGCCCCAGGCGCCGACGTACCAGCCAGTGGCGTGGACGTAGTCAAGACCGCCCTGCAGCGCCGGTTGCAGGCGCGTCTGCGAAATACCACGGTAGCGGTAGTCCGACGTGATGGCGGCGTTGAAGGTAACGGGTGATGCGGAAGCGGCGGGTTCTGCCACCTCGACGGCGCCGGTGGTCTGGGCGTGCGCGGCGCCGCTGATGGCGAGGATGGCGGCTGCCACCAGGCCGGCGCGGCGCGCTTGAATCGATGCATTCATGGTGTCTGCTCTTGGTTGTGTTGGAACCCATACGACGCACGATGGCGCCGCATGGAACACGAGCAGGTTAGCGATTCGGGCATAAAAACCGGATATAAAAGCTGCCAGCAGTTGTAAACAAGATGTATACGTCGCTGCTGTTCATGCCGCGCGCATATCCCCGCAAACGACGCCTTCTCTGCTATACACACCTGTTTCCCTACGGCATAATTATTGGAATTTTCCACTAGGCAATAATTATGTTCAGTCGTTCACATGGTGTCGCTATGCTGCTGGTCTTCTCGCTGGCTGGCTGCGGAGGTCAATCCGACGCGCCAGCACTGCAGACAGGCAGCGCGGCGTCCATGGCCTCCCCGCGCGCTGCAATACAGCTCGGTACGCCCGTCACCAACGAGGCGGCACGGGCCGCGCAAGGCTTCGCACCGGGCGTGGATTACCAGCGCAAGGAGTCCGCGCTGGTTGTCGACGGTACGCCATTCACGATCGATACGAACGACCGCGAGGCAGTACGCCTGTTCTACAATCGCATCCACCGCGAACCGACGCCGCCGATCGGCTGGACCGGCAACCATGCGGCTGGCGCGCCAGGCACGACGACTCCCGCGTTCAGGGCAGCCGTCATACAACGCGTGAACTGGTATCGGGCGATGGCGGGCCTCCCGGCTGCCGTCCGGCTATCAGAGCAGAACAGCGCCAAGGCACAGCACGCAGCGCTGATCATGAGTGCGGCCGGCCAGCTGTCGCATACGCCACCACCGACCTGGAAGTTCTACACGCAGGAAGGTGCCGATGCAGCGATTTCCTCGAATCTGGCGCTCGGCACGATGGGCCCCGAGGTCATCGACGGCTATATCCAGGATCCTGGCAGCGACAATGGACCTGTCGGACACCGGCGCTGGATCTTCCATCCCAACACACGCACGATGGGCACCGGCGACGTGCCTGCAGGTGAAATCGACGGCACAAAGCTGTGGGCAGCGAATGCACTGTGGGTGACCGATACCGATTATTTCGGCGCGAGGTCGGCCGTACGCGACGATTTCGTTGCATGGCCGGCGAAGGGCTACGTGCCCTACGCAACCGTGTACGAACGCTGGTCACTGTCGTATCCCGACGCCGACTTCACACAGGCCATGGTGAGCGTCACGCGCGACGGTGCACCGGTCAACGTCACGCTCGAACCCGTGAAAAACGGTGTTGGCGAAAACACTCTCGTCTGGAAAATGGCGGACATCGACCCCGCAGGCCACCATGCGCAGCCGGCAAACGACGTGCGCTATCGCGTCAGCATCACCAATGTCGTGATCGCGAAGGGCGCGCGCAGCTTCAACTACGACGTCACGGTCATCGATCCGGCCGTCGCCAGCACCAACCGGTTGCAGCCCATGCTCACCGCGCCGGCAGACACGCGGCCAGACACGCCGTACCAGGTACGCATCGCGGCGCTGTCCGGCGCCACCGGCTACAGCGTGACAGCCATGCTGCGCGCCGCCACCGGCACTACCCGGGCACCACTCGATACCGCCCACTGGACGAGCGCGAACGCCGGGCACCACGACATCATTGCAGCTGGCGCGCTGCGCTTTCATGTCGGCGAAAGCGACTGGGGTCTGCAAAGCGCCACGCTCGGCAAGCCATTGTTCGTCGCCAGCGACAGCGCCCGGGTGCTGGTCAACCGTACCATGCAACTGGCATCGGGCGGACAGCGTTTCCGGGTGCAGGTATCCGGCGACGACGGGGCGAGCTGGAAAGATGTCTACAGCGAGTCTGGCACAGGCTCGATGGCACCGCTGACCGGTACGCTGCCGGTCGCACTGAGCGCCTATCGCGGGCAAATCATCCGGCTGCGACTGGTCATGGATGCCACGGGCCCTGCCTACCTCGGACCGGACACGGGGTGGCGCGTCAGCGGCGTCACCGTTGAAGGGCTCGATGCGCTGACGCCGAGTGATGCGGGCGACTACCGCAGCGTGGATGGGACCTTCACGCTCAGTCACGCCAGACCGGGCGCCTATCTGCTGATCCCGCGCGTGGAACTGGCGCATCTGTACGATTCGGATCCCGGCGCACCGGCGTTCGTGACCGTCAGCGGCGCCACGCTCAGCGGGCCGCGTTCGATCTACACGGTCACGCGCAGCGACAATGTCCTGACCGTCTTCGATAACACCGGCCGGGACGGCACGCAGACCGTGCGCGACCCGTATCGCCTGGAATTTGCCGATGTGACGCTGGCCTTCGATGCCGAAGGCAGCGCCGGCAAGACCTATCGGCTGTACCGCGCTGCCTTCAATCGCCAGCCGGACGACCGGGGGCTTGGATTCTGGATTCGTGCGATGGATGGCGGCTTGTCACTTGACGACATGGGCCGCGAATTCGCGCGCTCCGGCGAGTTCGCCGGCCTGTATGGGGGGGCGCCAACGCCAACACAGCTTATCGCCGCCATGTACCGCAATGTGCTGCATCGGGCACCGGACGAGGCCGGTGCTACGTATTGGTTGCAGCAGCTGAACAACGGCCTGCCGATCGAACGTTTGCTGATCGCATTCAGCGAAAGCCCGGAAAACAAGGCACAGGTGGCAGGTGAAACCGCACTGGGCATGCAGTACACCCGCCCCTGACCATCAACGCACCGGCTGCGCGCGCAGCCAGTCCATGTATTTCGCCACGCCGGTGGCCGCGTCGGTGAACGGTTCGTTGTAGCCGGCCGCGCGCAGTGCCGAGATGTCGGCCTGCGTGAAGCTCTGGTACTTGCCCTTCAGTTTGTCCGGGAACGGCAGGTACTCGAGCAGGCCCTGATCGACAATCTCCTGCAGCGTCAAGGCCGGCTTGCCTTCGTTGGCAAGCGCGTTGGCCGTGGCGACCGCCAGGTCGTTGAACGGCTGCGCGCGGCCCGTGCCCAGATTGAAGATGCCGCGCTGTTCGGGATGGTCCAGGAAGAACAGGTTGACCTTGACGACGTCGTCGATGTAGACGAAGTCGCGCATCTGCGCGCCGGCTTCGTAGCCGTCGTTGGCGCCGAACAGCCGCACCTTGCCGTCCTTCAGGAACTGGTGGTACTGGTGGAACGGTACCGACGCCATCGTGCCCTTGTGCCCTTCCAGCGGCCCGTAGACGTTGAAGTAGCGCAGGCCGACGACCTGGCTGCCCGCATCCTTGCCCTTGGTGGCCCAGTAGCGGCGCAGGTACTGGTCGAACAGGAATTTCGAGTAGCCGTACACGTTCAGTGGCCGCTCGAGCGGGCGCTCTTCGCGAAACACGGTGCCGGCGCCATACACGGCGGCCGACGACGCGTAGATGAACGGGATGTCCTGGCGCTGGCAGAATTCGAACAACGCGACCGTGTAGTCGTAGTTATTCTTCATCATGTAGCGGCCATCGGTCTCCATCGTGTTCGAGCACGCGCCCTGGTGCAGCACGGCGGTGAACTTGTTGTCGAATTCACCGGCCTTCAGGCGCACCAGGAAGTCTTCCTTGTCGGCGTAGTCGGCGATCTCGGCGTCGACGATGTTATGGAATTTTTCAGGCCGCGACATATTGTCGACGGCGAACACGCTGAACGGCTGGCGCGCTGACAGCGCATGCACGAGGTTCGCGCCAATAAAACCTGCGGCGCCGGTAACCAGAATCATGATGGAGTCCTCTGTTAAATCGTTTGGCTTGCCCGCGTCACGCGGCGGCAAGCATGGATTGCAAGGGCTGCCAGACAGCCTGCGGCAGGATCTGCTTCATGCAATTCTGGTGGCCCAGCGGGCATTCGCGCTGCTGGCATGGCGAGCATTCGATGTGCAGCCACAGGATCTGCGCCAGTTGCGACAGCGGCGGCGTGTGACGCGGATCGGTCGGGCCATAGATGGCCACCACGGGCCGCCCCAGCGCCGCGCCGATGTGCATCAGGCCCGAATCGTTCGTGACCACGGCGGCAGCGCGCGAGATCAGCGCAATGGCTTCGGCCAGCGAGGTCGAGCCGGCCAGGTTGTGCGCCTGCGGCGCAATCGCCGTGATCTCGTCACAGACGGCGCGGTCTTTCGGTGAGCCGAGCAGCAGGATCTGCACATCCGGGCGATGGGCCAGGATCGTTTGCGCCAGCTCGGCGAAGTACGCGGACGGCCAGCGCTTGGCCGGACCGAATTCGGCGCCCGGCGCAAACACGACGTGCGCACCGCCCGGCAGTTGCAGGCGCGCGAGCGCGGCCTGCGCTTCTGCTGGCGCCACGATCATCACCGGTTCTGGCAGGCGCTCGGGCCGTGCCAGGTCGCGCACCGGCGCGTCGGCCAGCGCCTGGTAGAACTGGGCCATCGGACGCGGCGCGGTCTTGTCGTCGTGGTGCATGACATTGACCAGGCCATAGCGCATCTCGCCCTTGTAGCCCACGCGGCGCGGGATGCCGGCCAGCCACGGGATCAGTGCGAACTTGAGCGTGTTGGGCAAGACGAACGAGTCGGCGTAACCACGCGCCTTGAGCATTTTTGCGAACGCCTTGCGCTCTTTCCACTGCAGTGCGCCATGTTTGAATGGCGACTCGAGCACCGTGTCCACTTCGCGCATCGCGCGCCAGACCGGGGCGACCCAGGTGGGCGCCACGACATCGATCGGGCGATCGGGATGGCGCTCCCGGAGCCGGCGCAGCAAGGGCTGGGCCATCACGGCGTCGCCGATCCAGTTCGGGGAAATGACAAGGGTGCGCGGCATCGTGTTGGTCGTCGGTAGCGGGAATGGTAGACCGCGATTATATCAATCGCACGCGGGATCGCTGGCACCCCGGTCACGCGCCGGCCGGTAAGATGGACAAATTGACCACCCGTGCGCCGCGGCGCGCTGCCCCGACTATAATTTTCATATGCACAGGCTCCGCACAACCCGCGCGCTGTATGGCTGGACCGTCCTCGTGGCGTTCCTGTTTGGCCTGTTCACGCCCGTGCTGTCGCATGCGATGGCCCTGGCCACCGCGCAGCCGCCCAATGCCTATCTGTCCGAGATTTGCAGCGCCACCGGCACCCGCCACGTCCTGGTCGTGGACGACGCGGGCCAGACGACGGCGCCGCCGGTGCCCGACATGTCGCACTGTGACCTGTGCTGCTCGCACCAGCATGCCGCCATCGCACCGCCGCCGTACGCCGGCACGCTGCAAGTCGTCAGCCTGGAGCCCGATCCGTACCCGCACCTGTTCTACGACGCCCCACGGCCGCAATTTGCCTGGACGCCTGCGCAATCGCGCGGGCCACCTGCCGCCCTTTCCTGATCCGTCATACCCCTTGATTCCGGCGCTGCATCCCCATGCAGCACCGGCGGACCATGCGCGACGCGCCATCGCCGTTCGTCGCGCGCACAGGAAATGCAATGACCCCAAGTCTTCACGCCCGGCCGCGCACGATCGCGCTCGCCCTGGGCTTTACCTTCGCCGCACCATGGCAGGCGTACGCCCAGACTATCCCCACCGTCGAGATCACGGCTGACGCACCGCGCGCCGGTAGCCTGCTCGACCTCGACACGCCACTCGATACCGCCAGCCGCCTTGGCTTGAGCGCACGCGAAACCCCGGCCACCGTCACGGTTGTCGACCGCGCCCTGATCGACGTGCGCGGTGCCCAGGACACGCAGGAAATCCTGCGCGCCATCCCCGGCGTGACCGCCCACAATGCGCCGGGCAATATCGGCGTGAGCTACCGGGGCTTTGGCAGCGGCTCGATCAGCCAGCTGTTCAACGGCATCAACGTCCAGTATGCGATCGCGGCGCGCCCTGTCGACAGCTGGATCGTCGACCGGGTCGAAGCCATCGGCGGGCCATCGAGCTTTCTGTTCGGCTCGGGCGCCGTGGGCGGCTCGATCAACTACATCACCAAACTGGCCGAGACGCGCGAATTCTCAGAAGCCCAGGCACGGCTTGGCGCGCATGGCTTGAAAGAAGCATCGGTTGGCCTGAATCGCCAACTGCAGGATGGTCATTACGCGCGCATCGACATCAATCACCGTGACACCGGCAGCCCGATCGACGGCGTCGACAGCCGCTCGACCCAGCTGGTGGCATCCCTGCTGTCGCAGTTCGGGCGCGGCGTAACGCACACGCTGGCCTACGAATTCCAGCAGGAAGACGTGGACCGGCCGTACTGGGGCACGCCGCTGGCCAACCCGATCGCCGGCCAGGCGCGCATTCTCGAGGCCACGCGCTTCAAGAACTACAACAGCGCCGACGGCGTCTATGACCAGCGCGTGCACTGGCTGCGCTCGATCGGCAAGTGGCAGGTCAGCAACGCGCTGCAGTTCACGAACACGCTGTATCTCTACGATGCCCTGCGCGACTACCGCAACGTCGAGACCTACCGCTTCAACCCGTCCAATACGGCGGTGATCCGCTCGGCCGCCCTGCTCCAGCGCCACGACCAGCTCATGGTGGGCGATCGCCTTGATGGCGTGTACAAGAGCCGCATCGGCGCGCGCCGCAGCGACTGGGCCTTTGGCCTGGACGTCAGCGTCAACAAGCAGACGCGCTTCCCGAACAGCCTGCCCGCCACAGTCAGCACGGTCGACCCCTACGACTTCGTCACCGAACGGTTCTTCGCGGTGCCGGGCATGAGCCCGGGCTTCCGGCCGGACCGCGACAACAAGGTCACCACAACGGCCCTGTATCTCGAGAACCGCACGGCGCTGGTGCCCACCCTGAACCTGGTGACCGCGCTGCGCCACGAGCGCATCGAACTCGATCTGACGAATCGCCGCGAGGTGACGAGTGCCAGCCCTGCCAGCTTCGCACGCAGCTACACGCCGACGACAGGCCGTCTTGGCCTGGTATGGGACGTCACGCCCGACATGAACCTGTATGCGCAATACGCGACAGCGGCCGACCCGCCGTCCGGCGTGCTGTCGACCGCCTCGTTCGCGGACGTGCGCACCAACAGCGAACTGACCACCGGGCGCCAGTTCGAAGTAGGCAGCAAGCTGGGATTCTGGGATGGCAAGGGCACGGCGACGCTGGCCGCGTACCACATCACGCGCAAGAACATCGCGACGCAGGACCCGAACAACAGCGCCCTGACCCTGCTGGTGGGCGAGCAGACATCGCAAGGCGTCGAGCTGGCCATCGGCCTGCAGCCGACGCGCCGTCTGGGCCTGCAGGGCAACGTCACCTACGTGGACGCCGAATACCAGAACTACCGCCAGGGTAACGTGTCGCTGGCCGGGAAGACGCCGGTCAACACGCCGGCGACCGTGGCCAACCTGTGGCTGTCGTACACCATCACGCCGGCGCTGCAGACGAACATCGGCGTGCGCCGGGTCGGCAAGGTGTATGCGGACGCCGCCAACACGCTGTACTGGCCGGCCTATACGTTCGTCGACCTGGGCCTGGCCTACCAGATCAACCGCGACGTCACGCTGGTCGGGCGCGTGCGCAATCTGACCGACCGGATCTACGCCGCCAACGTGAACAGCACGATGGCGTACCTGGGCGCGGCGCGCACGGCGGACGTGTCGCTGCGCGTGGCGTTCTGACGGGGAGTCTCGCATGAAGGCACAACTCAAGCGCTGGCTGTTCCTCACCCACCGCTGGCTGGGCATCGGTGGCTGCGTGCTGTTTGCGATGTGGTTCGCATCGGGCATCGTCATGATGTACGTTGGCTACCCGAAGCTGACCGATGCCGAGCGGCTGGCACATCTACCGGCGCTGTCGCAAACAGCGCCGCTGCTGGCACCAGACGTGGCGCTGGCCCGGGCCGGCGTCACCGGGCCGCTGGATGGGTTGCGCCTGGCGGCGTCCAGTGGCGGGCGCGCCGTGTATATGGTGACACCGATTGCCAGCGGCAAGCGCGGCGCCATCGTCATCGACGCCATCAGCGGCGCGCGTGTGGAAACGGTGACTGCGACCCAGGCACTGGCCAGCGCTGGCGCCTGGGCCGGCCCAGGCATCAACGTGCATTATCAGGACGTGATCGACGAAGACGCCTTCACCCACTCGCGCGGGCTCGATCCGCAGCGCCCGCTGCACCGGGTCGAAGTGATGGATGCCGATCGCACGCTGCTGTACGTGTCCGGGAAAACCGGCGAAGTCGTGCGCGACGCCACGCGCAGCGAACAGCTGTGGAATTACGCCGGCGCCTGGATCCACTGGCTGTATCCGTTTCGCGGTAATGTCTTCCAGCCCTACTGGACCAATATCGTCAATTACCTGGCCATTGCCGGCATCGCTGCTGCGCTGTCGGGCACCGTGGCCGGCATCCTGCGCTGGCGCTTTCGCGCGCCGTACCGCAGTGGCGCGCGCACGCCCTACCCGACTGCGATGATGCGCTGGCACCACGTGACGGGCCTGCTGTTCGCGCTGGTGACGATCGCATGGATCTTCAGCGGCCTGATGTCGATGAACCCGTGGCACATCTTTGACACGGGCGCGCCGAAGCTGCGCATGGAGGCGCTGCAGGGCGGATCATTGACGCTGACAAACCAGGACGCCGCGCCGCCAGCGCTGCTGGCCGCCAGCACCGGCGCCGTGCGCGAACTGCGCTGGGTGCGCGTGCTGGGCCAGAACCGCGTGCTGGCCTACCGCACGGGCGGCGCGCCGCAGGTGCTGGACAGCCACGCCGCGCGGCCGCTGACGCTCGACGCGGCGGCGCTGCAGACTGCCGCCGCGCACCTGGTCGACGCACCCGTCGCGCGGGTCGAGCAACTGGTTGATTACGACCTGTATTACTACGCGCGCGATGCGCACACGATGATGGGCGGCGCCGACAAGCCGCTGCCCGTGCTGCGCCTCGTGTTCGCCGATCCGCACGCGACCTGGGTGCATCTCGACCCGCGCACCGGCGCGGTGCTGGGCCACATCGACAGCGGCAAGCGCGCCAGCCGCTGGCTGTTCGCGATGCTGCATTCGTGGGACTGGCTGCCGCTGCTCGAGCGGCGCCCGTTGTGGGACATCGTGCTGGTCGTGCTGAGCCTCGGTGGTTTGCTGCTCAGCGTGACGGGCGTGGTGATCGGATGGCGCCGGCTCGGCAAGAAGCTGCGCCCGGCGGGCGTCAACCCGCCGCGTGCCGCCGCGCCTGCGCCGCATCCGGTGCCGGCAGCCGGTCGACATGGTTGATGGTCACGAGGCGCACGAACGAGAGGATGCGGATGACGAGCCAGCCCGCATCGAACTCCCACCACTTCATCGACAGCTTGGCGGACGCCGGGTTGGCGTGGTGGTTGTTGTGCAGTTCGGCGCCGCCGAAGATGATCCCGATCGGGAAGAAGTTGCGTGACCCTTCCTTGGTCTGGAAGTTCCGGTAGCCCACCACGTGGAAGATCCCGTTGATGAAGCCCGAGGCCCAGAATGGCAGGATCGAAAACTGGAACAGCCAGATCAAAAAGCCGTTCGTCACGCCGAACGCCAGCATTTCCAGCGCCAGGAACAGGAACGCGCCGCGGAAGCGGTGCTTCGTGTACAGGTGCGCATCCATCCAGTCTTCCTTGATGCCCACGCCGTAGGCCTTGATCAGGTCCGCGTTGCGCGCGGCCTTGCGGTACAGGAGCGTGCCCTTGGTCAGGATGGTCCACAGGCCGTGGATGTGCGGGCTGTGTGGATCGTCGACCGTGTCGCACTTGGCGTGATGCTTGCGATGCACCGCCACCCAGGCCTTGGCGGTCACGCCATAGGTCGTCAGCCAGATCCACAGGCGAAACAGGTGGCACAGCAGCGGGTGGAACGTGATTGCGCGGTGGCTGCGCGAACGGTGCAGATACAGTTCGCTGGCAAACACGGTCATGATGTACGACGCGGCCATGGTGAGCGCGACGCCCGTTGGAGTGAGCTGGATGAATCCTTCAAACACGTTGTTTCTCCCTGTTGTACACGGTCTGTGGACGTATTGACGTCCTGACGATACGACAAGAGTAACGTGCGACTACTGGTTTCGATTGGCTGAGAAGAGCGGTATTTCGGGGCCTGTTTGCATGACAAATGCGCCCTCTTCTACCGCACGTCAGCCGATCATGCCGAGCGCCCTGACCTGCTTCACCCACTGCGGGTACTCGTTCATCAACAGGTCGTACAGCGCGGCGTCGGGATGCTCGTCGGGTGAGGCGACCGAGAAGAAGTCGGCGTTGTCGACCAGGCGGCCATCAAGCTCGTCGAGCTTTTCGAGGAACGGGAAATCCGAGTCGGCGAAGCTGGCCAGCGCCTTGGCTTTCGACTTGCGCCCTTTGCCGATGCCCATGAACTGCCAGAAGATCGGCTCGCGGCTGGCCCAGCGCAGCTGACGTTCGGTCAGCGGCTTGTCGGATGTCGAGCCGTCGGTAACGAACATCACGTACACGGGCATGGCGGCCTTGGCGACGGCACGGCGTTCGCCGCCACGCGCATCCGGAAAGTAATGCCGGCGCACGGCTTCGATCGCGGCGCCGTAACGGGTATCGCCTTCGAGCGGGTGGCGCGCGATGATGCCCTTGATGTAATTCGGCCAGTTCGCCAGGCCCATCGCCTCGCCCTGGTGGACGTTGCGGCCAAACAGGAACACGTCGATCTCGCCGTCGTCATCGAAGCGGCAGCCCAGCGCCAGGATGCGCTCGGCGAATTTCTGCACCAGACCCTTGCTGTACAAGGCACTCATCGAACCGGAGATGTCGAGCACCAGGCAGACCTTGGCACGATGCTGCGCGAGCCCCGCTTTTTCGAGCGACACGGCGGCCGACTTGACCAGATTGACCAGCTGCGGCGCGGCCTGGGCCACGCGCTTTTCGAGGTCGACCGATGGTGATGGCGCAGCTTGGGGAGCATCGTCGGCCACTGCGCCGCCAAAGTGACGCACCAGCGCATCCAGCCCGCCGTTGAAGCCCTGCCCCACGGCCATGAAGCGCCAGCCACCATCCTTGCGATACAGCTCGCCGAGCATGACGGCGCGCTCGCCGGCAAAGTCGCTGCCGCTGAACGTGAAGCGCGCGAACTCGCCCTGTGGACCAACCAGACGCAGGTAGCCGGTCTGCAGTTGCGCCATCGTCGCTGCACCCTCGGTGCTGGCGACGATGCTCACGCGCTCGACCCAGCCAGGTAGCCGCGCGAGCTGAAAACTGAAGTCCGCAGCATCCTGGCCGGCCGCATTCAGCGCCACGCCGCCGCACGGCGTCGCGCTCTGGTTGAAGAACGTCATGTAGCGCTCATCGGCCAGCTTGCCTTCGGCGCTTAGGGCAAAGCACGCGACATCGAGCGCCAGGCCCTGGGCCGACACGCCCGCCTGCAGCACGCCTTCTGGCGCCACGTTGGACAGGGGCAGGCGCTGGCCCCGGGAGAGTGCTTGCATGATCGTGTCCCTGTCAAAAACGGTCGTTCAACTTATCCTCAAAGCGGATCGGCGATGCGCGTGACCAGCACCGAGGCGATGCGCCGTTCCAGCACCTCTTCAACTTCCATGCGCAGACCCTCGATCTCGATGCCGTCGCCCACCAGCGGCAAGGTGCCGAAGCGCTCGAGCATCAGGCCAGCCAGCGACGTGTAGTCGTCGGTGTCGCCCACCAAGGCGTCCACCTCGAGCACCTGTTCCAGGTAGTGCAGATCGGCCGTGCCATCCACGCGCCAGCGCCCGCCGCCCAGGTCCTGCACGACGGGCTGCTCGTCTTCGTCCGGGAATTCGCCGGCGATGGCTTCGAGGATGTCGATCGGCGTGACCAGGCCCTGCAAGGTGCCGTATTCGTCGGCGATGAGGACCAGCTGACCGTGCGAGCGCTTCAGGCGGTCCATCACCTTGAGCACGCCGCTGGCGTCGGGCACGATAATCGGCACGCGGATATGGTTCGCATCGATCGCGCCCGACAGCGTCAGGTCGGCAATCAGATCCTTGGCGCGCGCGACGCCGATGACTTCATCGAGCTCGCCCCGGCAGACCGGGAAAAAGCCGTGCGGCGTGGCCAGGAGCTGGGCGCGGATCGTGTCGGCGTCGTCCTCGATATTGATCCACGAAATGTCGGAGCGGTTGGTCATGATCGAGCGCACCGAGCGCTGCGACAGGCTCAGGACCCCGCTGACCATATTGCGTTCTTCGAGCTCGAAGGTCGGCTCGTCGGGCTTTTGCTTCTGCTGCTTGCTCGTCACCGGATCCGGCTCGTCGCCCGGCTCGATCCCGCGCGTGCTGCCCAACAGGCGCAGCACCGCATCGGCAGTGCGATCACGCAACGGGATGTGCGCATCCTGCTTGACGAAGTTGCGGCGCGCCAGCTGGTTGAGCAGCTCGATCACGACCGAGAAGCCGATCGCCGCGTACAGATGACCCTTGGGAATATGGAAGCCCAGGCCTTCGGCGATCAGCGACAGACCGATCATCAAGAGGAAGCTCAGGCACAGCACGACGACAGTCGGATGCGCGTTGACGAAGCGCGTGAGCGGCTTGGAGGCGAACAGCATGACGCCCATCGAGATCACAACGGCGGCCATCATGACGCCCAGCTCGTCGACCATGCCAACGGCGGTAATCACGGCGTCGAGCGAGAACACGGCGTCGAGCACGATGATCTGCGCGACGACGGCGGCGAAGCTGGCGTAGGCGCGCTTGGCGGTGGGCACGTGCAGCTTGCCTTCGACGCGCTCGTGCAGCTCCATCGTGGCCTTGGCCAGCAAAAAGAAGCCGCCCACCAGCAAAATCAGGTCACGCCCGGAGAACGTTAGCGGGCCGAGGACAATCAGGGGCGCGGTGAGTTTGACGAGCCAGGCGATGACGGTGAGCAGGCCAAGGCGCATGATCATGGCGAGCGACAGGCCGACAAGGCGGGCTTTGTCACGCTGGTGCGGGGGGAGTTTGTCCGCCAGGATGGCGATGAAGATCAGGTTGTCGATGCCAAGGACGATCTCGAGCACGACAAGGGTGAACAAGCCGACCCAGATATTTGGGTCAAAAAGCCATTCCATTAGGTGTGTTTGGTAGTGATTGGCC
>Ga0308170_10002456_pt1 | contig 15917 bp, 21 predicted proteins | sample PhyBR2_2_FD_202136 | JGI IMG/M metagenome (GOLD analysis project Ga0308170, IMG submission 202136) | Phyllosphere microbial communities from UC Gill Tract Community Farm, Albany, California, United States - DLSLSB.R2 | ecosystem: Host-associated > Plants > Phyllosphere > Unclassified | place... | reverse complement strand
TAGCAGAAAGTCAGGCTCACGTGAGCGATTGAAGACCGACGAGGTGACCAGCAACGACGTATTGTTGACCTTCGACGTTGTAGCTGGAGACGAGGTGAAGTTGTATCAGCATGAATAGCGAGTGAAAGAAGACGAGAGTGAACTCACTTGACGACTTCGATGAGGATGTTTCCACGACGAGCGATAGTCTCGACAACCTCCCTGAGAGCGGCATCTCCGAAAGACTTGCCAATCCTCGAAGGGTTGACAGCGATCATACCGTAACTCGAACGGTTCTGCGAGTCACGTTCGACGGCACGTTGCATCGTGATACCTCGGTAGAAGACGACATCGACGAGCGCCGAGACGGGGAGGATATCGGCGATCGAAGCGAGGGCAGAGTACTCTCCGAGAGAGTGACCAGCGAACGCGCACGAAGGTTGAACGAGTCCCTTTGAACGCATGTCCTCGAAGGCGGCCTTCTCGGTAACGACGAGAGCGATTTGAGCGAATTGAGTAGCGTAGAGGAGACCGGTAGGAGAGGAGAAGGTGTAGCGAGAAGTGCGAAGATCGATATCTCCGAAGAGAGGGAGAGTCTTGACGTTTCCATCCTTGTCGGCTGCGGTAGAAGTCGAGGTCAGTCTCGATTTCTGAGAAGGGAGAGAATGCAGTCCGTGGCTCACTCGTAGTGTAAGTCATTTCCATGTACTTTTGCCTAGTAGCTTGACCCTTGAGTCCACCGAAGTGAACAGTCTTCTCCTTGGGGTTGGTACGAACGATCTCGAGGATAGAGAAACCGTAGACTTCTCCCAAGTGAGCATCGGCTTGATCCCAAACGGCACGAGCGACGGGAGAGTTGTTGTAAAGTTCCATTCCCATTCCAGGTTCTTGCGAACCTTGACCGGTGAAGACGTAAGCAGTCTATCGAGAGACAGAAGAGCGAAGAATCAGTGACATCGCTGAAAGAGATAGGGAACAGATGATAGGACGTACGGGAGCTTGAGAGACTTCAGCAGTACCGGAAAGAACGATCGCTCCAGATTCGAGATCGACGGTTTCAACCTTGATGAGGCGGTCTCCACCCATAGTCATACCGACGTGCTTGAGACGAACCTCCATCTTCTTGTCGGGGAGACACATGGCGGTGAAACCGACATCGTACTTGCGAACGCGAGCTCCAATGTTGTCGGCGACGATTTGTTCGACAAACTTGCGAGTGCGAGCCGAAGAGTGCATACCGTGAGTGATGGTACCGGGGAGGGAAGCGAGAGAAGCGAAGTAAGGGTTGGTGTGAATAGGGTTCGTATCTCCTGAAGTGAGCGAGTAATCCAAGTTGGAAGCGGGAGTCCAGAAAGTGCATTGTCCTTCCTTCGTGAGCGAGTAACCTCCTCCTTCGAGCATGACGGGTTGTTCGAGAGCGGTTCCGTGACGTTTGAGGTATTCGAGGACGGGGTCACCTTTCGTAACTCCCTCTCCTTCGGAAGTGTATTCGATAGTAGCGACCTTGACCGAAAGCTTTTGTTCGGGAGTGATGATGTAAGCGGCTCCAGAGACCTTGACACTCGAGAAGGAAGATTTATCGGCGTAGACGTAGCTCGAGTCGACCTTGAAACGAAGATCGGTTCCAACGGTGAGAGGTTTCGATTCGTCGTCCCATTCGAACCACTCCTTGGATTGAAGGACAGCGAGAGCTTCGGGAGAGCTGATGGGGACCGAGTGTGTAGGAGAGTCGACACGAGAGAATGTTTGAGCGTAGTCGGTGAATTTGCCTCGGTAGAAGAAGGAAGAGGAAACTTCGAGGACGGGAATTCGTTCCGAGGTGGCCTCCTTGCCCTTGGCGGTCGAAGAGAGGAGGAAGACGGTACCCTTGACGGAAACGGTCTTGCCAGTGTCCGAGTTGGTAACGGATTCGATGCGAGAAGTCGAAGTAACGGTATCTCCCGGTTGAAGAACGGGAGCTCCAGGAAGAACACGGAAGCCGTTCGAAAGGTGAACGAGCTTGAGGAGATCTCCATCGATCGAGTTGGGGAAGATGGGTTTCATGATAGACTGGGAGCGTTCGAAGAGGTTCAGTTTCTCTCCGCTAATTTTGGCGAAAACGATACGAGATTGCGACTTACCTTCCATCCGAGTTTGATGGCAAAGTCCATAGGGAACTGCATACCAGTCTTGTATCCCTTCTTGTAAGCCTCACCTTCGTGACCGACGACACGGCAGAAAGCCTCGATTTCATCCTCGGAAATAGTAACCTCGTCTCCTTGGAACTCGTCAGAGATCTTGAGTTGCGATAGTCCTTGAGTCGAGGAAGCGTCGAGTTGCCAGAGATCCCAGTAGTGCTGTGAGGATGAGATGGCGCTATCAGTTTTCGCTCAATCTGGCGAAGATACACGCATTTCTCGACTCACCTGCTTGATCCTTTGGTTCCGATCTTCTACAATCTCTTGAATAGGAGCGTAAGGAGTCGAAGGGTCGTATTTGTACTTGAGTTCGAGAGGAATAGCGGGTTTCGAAGATTCAGGTTGGTTGAACAAAGTCATTGAAATGGTTGAAGACTCGGGAGCAAACGAGATGCTCAACGCGAGCGGTAATTCGGGAGCTGCGACCATCTTTGTCGAGCTTATTGTAAGGTAAAGCTAAGGGGTAAAGAGTTTGAGGACTGTTGAGGGAAATAATTCGGATCAATTCTCGCTCTTCTCACAAGTCTTGCTAAGGGTTGTCGCTTCGTCAAAAGTCGTAAGAGTAGCTCAATCGAGTATGTAGAGATGGAGAGCTCCTCGGGTGGTGTAGTTGGAGTGAGATGGGGATATTGAGGGGTTCGAGCGGGTTGAGGTGGAGGAGAGCGAACAAGAGGAGAGGCACTCACTATGAGGTGTAAGTAAGGTAGCGAGTAACCCAATAAGCGAGTAAACCTAGAAAGAACGAGGAAACTGCTTGAGATGGGAGAGTTGTAAGGGAAGAAGAAGGGAGGGAGTCTCGCTTCCCAACAATTTTTGAGGAAGTGTCCCCTGTCTTTCGCTCTCTCTTTGACGAACGCTCAAGGGCAGGATAGAATAGGATGCATGGTATAGGTATTGCAACCCTTGTACTTTTACTACAACTCGTACGAAAAAAGAGAACAAGTCGTTCTCGCTCATGCTACTTCACCCCAAATCTTGATCGTTTTATCCGCTCCTCCCGTGATGAGTCGAGAACCGGTTTGATCAAACACAGAACAAAAGACTCCTTGCTCCGCGTCTAGAGACCCGGGTTGAGCCTGGTGTCGTATAATGAAGGTCAGTAAGCTACGAGAGACTTGTAGCGAATAAAGTGAACTCACCAAATCTTGACCAGTTTGGAAGGGACTAAACGATACAGTACAGTTAGAAGCCGTTCAGTCACGTAGAGAGAGAGAGTAGACGAGACGCACAGTCCAGTTTTGTAATCCCAGAAAGTCATTGATCCATTGTCCGCTCCCGAATACATCACTCCATCCTGGTTAACCGAAATCGTATTGATGATCGCATCGTGACCGCTAAAGTTGTGTACGAAAGTACCCTGAGGACACGCCCACTTCTTGATGTTGTTACCTCCCGAACTGGCGGAAGCGAAAGAGTATTCGGTTGGGTGAATCGCGAGGGATCGAACGGATTTGTGATGGTGAGTCAAAGTGGTCATCGTCTTTCCTGCTGCGAGATCCCATAATCTATACAACGAGGGCGAGTCAGTATCGAGGACGAGGCGAGAGTGAGAAGAGAGGTGAAACGTACCGAACTGTCGAATCCATACTCGCTGTGATGACTTGAGGATCTGATTCTTGACATTTGACATCGGCAATTGTTGCTGTGTGACCCGTGAGGACGTGCACTTGCGCTTTTGTTCGCATATCCCAAACCTAACGAAGTTCGACGAAATCAGCGAAATCCATTCAAACGAGATTTCGTCTAATTCTGAGCGAGAAAGGGTACGAGAGACTCACACGAGCAGAAGCATCTCGACCGGCAGTAACGAGAACATCCAGAGTAGGATGAAGACTGTGAGAAAGACGAGGAGGACAATCAGCTTTACTTTCGCATACGATCACTTTCTCTCATTCGACTCACGACAGAGAGTAAACACCAGACAGATGCCCATGGTAATGACGAATAACCTTGTTCGTTTCCAAATCCCAACATTTCACCATCTGCAAAAACGAACGAAATCAATATTCGCTCCAAACACCTCGATTCAGATAGTGGGAACTCACCTTATCTTCAGCACACGAGAACAAATATGGATGTCTCGAAGATACTGCCAACCCTCTGACCGTCGAAATGTGTCCCGTCAACGAAAGTTTCAATTCACCCGAAGCCAAATCCCAGATCTAGTCTCTCACGTCGAACTCAATCAGCTCTGAATCCTTCCTGAGAAGAGAGAGTTAAATTACCTTGATCACACGATCTCCCGCACCCGTAGCAAACCATTTGTTTCCCGGTTCGACCGCAACACTCCTCACCCAACCCAAATGACCCGAAATAACTCTCATCAATTTCCATTGTGCGTGATAGTCGGGTTTGACTTGTCTTGCTTCTCGTCTTCGGATCAGGGATTGGGAGAGTAAAGTAGGGGCGGCGTGAGAGATAGGAGTGGTTCCATTTTGTGTTGTCAAGGCTTGAGAACTATCGAATCCGGTAGTTTGTCAGTCAGCGATAGATGAAGAGGCAGAGTATAGGAAAGTATTGGACTCACGATAAGTTCTCTACTGTTTGACCCATAGCGGATTGAAGACCTAATCGAAGAACGATATTTAAATACTTTCTCACGTTCTCACAGCAGAACGATGGCTCAACGTACCTTCAATCATCTTTCTACCATTACTCTGAGTCGCTGGAGTGGGTCCATTCGGTCTCTGAGGTCCTACACCACCTTTCTGCTGAGCCAACAAAGCAGCGGGGAGAACTTTGGCATTCCTATACTCTGAATCGATCTTGCTTGATAATCTCACTTTCGTACTATCTCGCGAAGCATTCCAGGGGTCAGCTGGTCGATCAGTGGCGAGGGGAGGGAGAGAGATGGAGGTGGATTTACCTAGGTGAAGTTGCATCGTCTGTGGAGGAGAAGGCTTGATCCGCTGAGAAGAGAGAGTGGGCTCGTTTAGCTGATCTTCGTACTAGGTGATCGATAGGCGGTAAAGAGTCTGTCATATTTTGGTGAGGTTGGATCAGAGGAAGAGGGAGTGAAATCCCACCTCTTGCTTCTTGACCATAACCTCTCGTTTCAAAGATTCGCTCAGATTGACTCCCAAGCTAGCTTAAGATGCTCCAACTATCGCTCTGCTATCTTCGGAACGCTTCAGTCGCGTAGCCGCTCCTCCAGCCGCCTTCTCCCAACCGTTTCGCCTTACAACTCCTTCACGCCCTTCGCCAGGCCTCAAATTAGCACGTTGACTCTCGATTCTACTTCACTGATCGGTACCCTACGACTCCATCGAGATCTGCTTCGATCTCGTAAGTTGCGGAGGGTTTATTCCCCAATCTCGCTTTCAAAATCAGTTTGTATCGCTGGTAAGGGTCTGTCCTCCGTCCGTAGACAACCTCTGGTTGACGTGGAAGCTACTCCAGACTATGTCAGATGTTACCGGCTCCCTAGGATTTCGTTTCGGGAGCGAGGACGACTCAATTCTGTTTTTACTCTCTCGAAATCGTGTCGCAACCAGTACCTCGCTCTCGCTCAGCGCTTTGCCGCTTCATTTCTGGATGAACTGGATGCACGCTCTCGTCTACAACTCACCCGAACGTCCTCATGACCGTCGACGTGCGTCGGCTCAATCTTTCGGACCGCAAATTTTTACGATCGTGTAGCGCTCGTTAGACGGCTCCCAACCGCTTTGCCCGCGGTAGACTCGCTATCGAGGACGTTACAAGCTTTCTGCGCCTTGTCTCGCGCCAGCTCACCTGGCACAACGAGAGCGACGAAGCAGCGAGGAAAAAACCGACATGCTTCGCTTATCGAGTGGCAACTTGACATTTTTCGCTTCAATTGTGATCCACTCAATAGACGTGTAACGGTACGATGAACGAGCAACGACTGTAGAAAAAGATTAAGGAAAAGACTTCGGTAAATCGCCGAGAAAGAAATTTGGGCGGAAGTCGAACGAGGGTTCTGTCAAAGTCATCCCACTCCCTCCCTCACGCAGCACTCCCTCTTTCTGATTCTTACCATATACAGCTACTACAGCACATCTCTCTACACCACCTCAAACCCGACAGCAGACAATCCCTCAGAGCAACGACAGCAGATCAGAAAAAGAACAACACGAAAACAAACTTCTCACTCTTCAATCTCGCCACACAGCTCTACTTTAACGTAGGTTACATTCTCGATAACATTCATCTCGTACTCAGAGTGTATATGAGGCAGCAAAGAAGCATAAAGGGATAAGAAAGGGATTGAGCGGAGTTTGGGATTTCAGAGCGGAACCCAACGCGTTTTAGGAGAACTCTTCATTATTCGAACTCGGGAAGGGCAAGGAAGGGTCGGAAAAGGTGTCGAACGATCAACCAAAGTAACATCACGCTTTCAATCAAGAGCAGTTGAGGCTGACCTCCTCTACTCTATCCTCTGCAGCTTCTTCGGCAATGGATATCGCATTACATTACTTCGATGAATACGTAGGAGACCGGCTGTACTCGGTACTCGACAATCCATTCTCGAAATACGCACCAACAGCAGCGTCGAAACTATCCCTCGACACTTCTTCCCCTTCCGCCCTTCTCTCTTCCGCCGCTTCCTACCTCGGTACCCTCCCTTCCCTCTCTTCCCTCGACAGAGACAGTGTCGTTCGACAATTGATCTCCTTATTCACCCTCACCTACGTCGGAATCTTTGTCCTATACTTCTCCGTCGCCACTTTCTCGTATTATTACATTTTCGACCACCGAATGAAACTTCACCCACGGTACCTCAAAGATCAAGTCAGAAAAGAGATCTACTTTTCATTGGAGGCGTTCCCTGGATTGATCCTCTTGACCCTGCCATGGTTCTTGGGAGACGTTCGAGGGTACTCTCAATTGTACGATACGATTGAAGAGGGTCCGTTCGGAGAGAGAGGTGGAGTCTTACCTTGGGTTTACATGGCTGGAAGTGCGGCGTTCTTTTTGTGGTTCACCGATTTCGCAATCTATTGGGTTCACCGATGGCTTCACATCCCTTTCCTCTACAAGCGCCTTCACAAACCTCATCACAAATGGATCAGTAAGTCTCGCTCCCTGTCTTGTTCATTCCTTGAACCGCTCACTGACTCTCGTGCTCTGTTCGACAGTTCCCACTCCTTTCGCCTCTCATGCTTTCCACCCAGTAGATGGATACCTTCAATCAGTTCCTTACCACATGGCATGCTACATGTTCCCAATTCACAAGTACATGTTTGTCGGACTCTTCTCCTTTGTCAACTTCTGGTCAATCTTTGTAAGCTCCCTCTCCTTCTCCCCTCCCAAAATACCTTCCAAAACTCACCTCTTGACATCGTCTCCAATAAATCTAGATCCATGATTCCGATATGTTATGCGGACACCCCCTCGAGCACTACATCAACGGACCCGCCCACCACACTCTCCACCACATCTACTTCACCTGCAACTATGGTCAATACTTTACTTGGGCCGACAAATACTTCTCTTCTTTCCGAATTCCTGCCAAGGGCGACGACCCACTCATCGCGGTTCTCGCTCAAATCGAGAGGAAGAAGATCCTCGATGCAGTGGAAGCGGCAGAGAAGAAAGGAGCGAAATTGGTGAATGATCAAGGGGAAAAGATTACTGAGAAAGACGTGGTGACGGAAGTGGTACAGGTTATCGAACCTGAAGTTGAGGTTGATTCACTACTCGAGGTCGAGGCACCACCGATGGAAAGGAGTCAATCGGCGAGTGATTCAGGGATTGGAAGTGAACCCGATTCGGAGGAGGAAAAAGAGAAGAAGGAATCTGTCAAAGTTGCTTCAGCAGCTCCTCCTAGACCTCCGAGAAGGGAAGGACTGAGATCACGCAAGCAGTAGGATCACTCTCCTTCTCTTGATACCGTTATCGTCCTTTTTTCTCTTTCGAACATAGACAATTCTCTACTTTCCCCCTTCGTTCCGTCTCCTCGCTGTTCCTCACCTTTCGCCTTTCTACTCTGCACACTCCTAGCTGTCATTATTCCCCCTCTTAATCCCCTTACAATTACTTTCCTCTCACATTTTGCGTTACCCTCATTCAGTCACTCGTTTTCACTTTCCCCTCACCCTCACATCGCAAAGAAAGTATCTATTTTTTCACTCTTCTGCGACGACCTGACCGAGAGAAAGAGAGTGGGATGAAGTGTACTACTGATTCGATTGATTGCAGACGATTTCGGATTCAAACAAGAAGAGAAATAGAAAAGACAGAGAGGAGAGGTATCGCAAAAGAACGAGAGGGGGTAATCTAGAGCTTGGCTTGAGCACCCTGTACTCGACACAGGCATTATATAAGTCGAGTGAATGGTTAAAGAAGAAAGGAAAGGGGTACGCACCTTGAGAACGGTGTCGAGTTTCGTCGCGAGCATGATGTTTCCCTTGACCTTTAGCTTACCACTCATGAATGCCTTTTGTCCGTTAAGCTTGCCGTCCGCTAATTGTTGGAAAGTATCGTCGGCGAGGGAGATCGTGACTAGTTCGAGAGAGAACGGAGGGAAATTAGCGACCCTCCTGCGAAATCGGAGCAAACTCTTCCTCGAAACTGCAACTCACCATCAGCCTTGGGCTTAGCGTTTCCTTTGTACACTTTCGCATCCTGTAGTCCAACATATAGGATCAGTTTCCTGGTGCAAAAATTGAAAGGAAAGTCGCCGAAGAGTTTACCTTTTTAAGGTCGATAGTCCAGATTTGTTCCTTTCCTTCCTTGTTCTTGAGTCGCATCTCAAAGATACCATTAACCTTCTTCATGTTCTCCTTCTTCTCGGCATCGCTCATCTGTTCAGTTGGAGAGAGGCGGGTTCGAAAGAGGCAGGTGGGGAGGAAAGAATGACGAGGAAATGAGCGAGGTGGAGGCTCTGTAGTATAGTGAAAGAGTGCTTACCTTGCTGATACCATCGTTGATAGCATCGAAGAGCTGTTGAGAGTGGAAGATGGCACGAATGAGTAGTTGCAAATGAAATCAGCGACAGATGAGAACTCACAGTGGAAGCAGGGTAAGCAGAGTCAGCGAGAGCCATTGTAAGTATATATAGAGTGTTTGAGGAAGAGAAGAGCTAAGATGAAAGCAGTGAAGTGAAGGAAGAGGAAAGGAAGAGAAAGCAAAGTTCGCCGCGAGTTTGTCAACTCGATCATTCGCAACTTTCGGATTCATACTCTTGCCGACGAGAAAACAACGCTATCAACACTCATCTTCTCTCGGTCGACGGGCATTCGAGGTATACTGACTCGGAATCGCACTGACTTTGCGGAAACGAAAAAAACTCGGGTACGAAAATATGGAACAAGCAACAATGGCAATCTGAAAGGAAGTAAAGGGTGTGGGTACTGATGAGGGGTATATCGACTAGAATGCGAACCGGAAACCTGAAAGAGAGATTCACTTCTTTCCTTTTCCTTTCGCAACTATTTTGACTTTCGAAGGTTTCGTTGATCCAAACAACCTGGCTTGCTTGTTCTTAGACTTCTTCTTCTTGCTCTTGCTGTCTGCATCTGTAAGTCAAAGTCACGGGACATCAGCGCGGAGACTAAACGAGATGAGAGAGAAACGAGAGATGTACCGATGCAATCATTGACATGTTTCTGGAATGCTACTTCACTCCCGAGTAACTCGCGTTGACAGATCATACACTCCCTCTTTTCCGATCGAAGTTGAGGAGGAGGCGCAGAATCCGAATCTCGTTTGATCTTTGGTTTCTTTTCGGATTTGACCGTCGTCGAAAGTGGTTCGAGAGAACTAGCTTTGCGTTTCGTCGTCAAAGAAGAGGAGGAACAAGAATCGGAGTCGTTGCGAGAGAGGTCTGGTTTCTTGTCGTTGTCGTTGTCGTTGTCGTTGTCGTCGTCGTCGGAATCTTCGAGAATCATTTCCTCGACTCCACCGAATCCCAACTTGATCCTCTGTTTCTTGACTTTGGCTCCCTTCTCCTCTTGCTTCCTCTTCTTCGCATTCTCCTCTTCCACGAGGTATCCATCAACAATCCAATCCTCCTCCGGATCCTGCCATCTCGCACTCGGTAAAGGTCGATCATTCTCCTCGTCTTGTTCAGCATCTCCCAACAAGAACCCATCTTCCTGAGTCAAAGCCGCTCTAGTGAGTTTCTCCAATTGACTCCTGCCTGATTGTTCTTCGTCTTCGTCACCCGAGAAATCGTCCCACGCATCTCGTTCCATTTCTGAATCGCTCGTATCACTCAATTCTTCCTTGACTTTCCCTTTCCCTTTGTCCGTACGTTGAATGAACTGTCAATCAGAGAGTCACTCGATTTGAGTATCGTTTTTGATGAGAATCGCAGGAGAATATTGACTGACCCCATCGAGTTTGTTCGCTTTCTTCTCCTCCCTCTCGTCCCTCAAGTTCGATACCCTCAATCCCAACAACCTAGCACAAAGAATAAAGTTCTTCCCTCCCTTGACTTTCTCTCCTCGAGTGATCGCAGCTTGTCGATCTTTCATCTCTTTGTGAAGGAGTTGCAATCCGTAGCTGCTCACGATTCATCATGAGTCTCTTCCTGATCGAGATGGGAGACAAAAGGAGACGTACTGGTAGATATCCTTGCAGGATTTGATCCAGATGTTTCGTCCGGGAGTGAAAGCTCGAGTGACAGTCTCATAATTCGCATGTTTGATCTTACTGTGAACCAGTTCCAACAAACGACGATCAGTAGCATATCGAGCTATCGTAGATGAGTGAAGAGGCGTACAGAGTGATGGTTCTCCCAGCGAACTCAGCGTGAGCAAGATCTTTCGCCAAAGATTTCGCAATCTTGCGAAGCTGTGGATCTCAAGGAATCAGCGCATCTCTTCGAAAACAGACATGCAGAATCCACCACCCACGATCTCGTCCAGTTCTTCCTTCTTGTCGGTACCTCTGAAAGTTTTCCTGTTCAAAATCGAATGATATCAGTCCCGACACGGGGAGAGAATTTGCGAAAGAGAGAAAGAGAGGTGATCACGTACTCGACACCATAAGTTTTCCTATCTCCACGTTTCGCACGTACTACTCTATTCGAACCGAGACCCAAGTAGAGCGACAATAACCATTTGAAAGTCGCTTTTTGACCAAGGTGATTACGCTGTAGATCAATCCTAGCGCGATCAGCGAATCTCCAGGTTCGATGATGGAGCGAATCAAACTTACAACGAGGTACAAATCAGCTCTCCTCTCCCACAAATCACCAACCGTAACGAATCCAATCTTGTTCAATAAACATTCCGTGACTCTCCCCAATCCAAAACATCGTCTCAACCTAATATCCTTCATGAACGCCATACACCCTTCCCTAGTAGGATCAATGACGAATTGACCGTTCGGTTTGTTGACGTCTGCACAGATCTTCGATAGGGCTTTGTTTGGTGATACTCCGGCGGAAACGGTGAGACCTGTCGACTCGAACACTTCTTGACGGAGGCGAGAGATCGCTTCGGAGGGCGTAACGTGCTGAGTCTCGCAGTAGGAGGTAAGGTCGACGTCTGTTGATTCTCGAGAGAGAGAGAGTCAGTTTTCGTCGCACGTTTGGGGAAAAAGATCCGAGACTCACAGGCTTCGTCGAGACTCGCAGGAGAGATAGGTCCGTACTTGGCATAGATCGTCATCATCTGTTTGCTCGCTTTGACACTGTAAGCGGGTAGCAAAGGCTGTACGATCAGTCGTCATCGTCGAAAATCGTAAACTCCTTCTTCCGACTTACTAGAGTTCAGGTTCCAATTTGAGCGAGACCAACTGAGGGCACAATTTCTTAGCGATGAAGAATGGCATAGCTGAACGACATCCATAAGCTCGTGCAGCGTAACTAGCCGTAGTCAATATTCCACCTCCTACTCCAAACGGAGTACCTTTCAATTCTGGTTGAACCAATTCGTGACAATTAGCATAGAAAGCATCTATATTCCTTCACTCTTGGTTCAGTCAGGAGTCGCAAACGAGGAAAAAGTGGAGAGAGTAAGGGGAATAGAGAGAAAACGTACCTGCGTCGATCAAAGCGATTACTCGACTCAAATCTCGTTTCTCTTCCAATTGTTCAATGATTCGTTCTACTGTTTCTGATTCTTCTCCATTCGCTGATGCTTTCTCTTCTGCTAATCTCGCTTTTAATCGTTCTCCTTTCGCTTCAACTTCTTTGTCTTTCCTAACTTGATCCTCTGTGCATCCCTCAAATCGGTCAGTCAGCCGTCCACTCCTTTGGGCATACTACTGAGAGCTTACTGAAGTATGTCGAGCCTGTTCAGAGGGTTCAGGTGTCAGTAAAGTCGTTGTTCAAGTCAGAGAATGTTGACTTACCTTTGCTATTTTCATAGATGATCTTCTGAACCTCCTCAGGGTCCCTCTTGCCTAGTCCAGCTTTCAAATCCGAAGGTCCTCCCATTCTGCGAAGCATAGATGTACTAGGAGGAGCTACTGAGGTTTGAAGAGGCGCCGAATTGTTTGCTGAATCTAAACCAACCGGAGGCTCTGATAGCGGCGGTGGTGGATTTGCAGCCATCTTAGGCGCGTTAATGAGTTCTTGCGATGTGACTAGTCGAGTTCTGAGGTTGTCGAGTGCAATATTGGTGAGAACTTGAAGTTGAACAAAACAATTCGCCATTTTGACATCTCTCAACAACTTGCAATATCTCTTGTAACTAACAAGCTAGCTGAGTCCATCTAGCACCACGGTTCGAGCATGTACAGAGTGCGATTCGGCTGCGAATTCGGATCCGAAAGTTATTCTCTTGAGATTCCTGCAACTTGAAGCCGTTTCTTACTCTTCAATCGTCGCCCATACTCTCCGCAACTTGCTCAGGACTACGACAATACTCCAACAGAACCACAGAGAAGCGCCCTGTCGCCTAGGAGGGCGAGAGCCTTTCCCTTTCCCTTCCTCTTCATCCTTGATCTATCTCGCTTCTCTCAAGCCTCAAACCACACCCTAGGATGTCAGCTCTCGTAGCTCAATCATCCCTGAACGTTATACAATCGGGTACCGTACTCCTCGCAGTTCACGGTGGATTATTCGTACGTCTCTTCCTCTCTCTTCCCTCTTCTCGGAAATCCATTTAACTCTGACCCTCCTTTATTATTTCATAAAGGGTTACTTCCTAACTGAAGTAGGAATCTATTTCGTCAGGTTCCCGAATGATAGAGTAGGGTTCAGATGCCTCGTTTATTGGTTAACTATCGTTCAGATCGTTTATATGGCTGTTAAAATCGGAGTGAGCGATCTCTCTCTTATCAAGTCCTCTGTATTGATGGGAAGCTGATTGAGAAGAGGAGAGAGTAGAACTACGTGACAATCATTGATAGGGCGTTGAACAATCGAAATATAGACGGAAATGGACTTTGGTTGACGTTTTCTCCTGTTTTACTCACTGTCTTGATGGGTACGTCTTCACTCAGTTCCCTCATCGATGAAATACGGACTCTGAACTACGGACTCTTGAACATCGCGCGGACGTGCTTAGAAGCGACAGCGGAAGGATTCTTCTGCTGGAGGTTATGTGCCGTTTCAAACAAGCCATGGATGAAATCTGTCGCTTGTCTACTCTGGTCGTTCAGTACGATCTCGCATATCATTTGGGTCGCAATGCTCGGTACGGCACGTCAAGCAGGAGGTCCGGATCCACCTAGAGTCAGTTTCACTACTCTCTCTCTCTCTTTCCGGTTGATATCGCAGTTTCGCTGATTCTTACACAAATCTATAGCTTCGAGTCATGTTGATGTGTTCATTTTGGGGGACCGCAGCCGAAAACATCTGGATTTCCAGTTGCCTAATCTACGAGCTCGCCTTCTCTCGGGATCGCAAAGCGTTGAAAGGATCCAACAACGGATCGATCTCGAAACTCGTTTCACTCGCAATGAGGACCTCGGCAATCTTGATCGTCTTCGAATTGATGGTTGCAATCCTCGTCAGTGTCGGGAACCAGAATCCAACGACTTTGAACATTGAAACTAGTTTCGCGACTGCGATTTATACGGTACTCACTTCGATCGTTGTTTTACATACTCTGTAAGTCTCCTCGTACCTCCGACCGCGACGTAATGATGATTGACCACCGAAATGCGAGAATTACAGGAATTATCGAACAAAAATTCGAAACGCTTCACCCACATTCTCGAGTCCCGTCTTCTTCGCACCGACGAAATCCGTCTCAAGTGGTAGCGGAGCGCGAAGTAACGACCCCAGCCTCTCACCGTCCCAACCCATCTCAGGAGGGAAACGATCGATTGAACTTTCCGAGCGAGAGGGAGAGGGAGAGGAGAGTAGTAATTCTGGAAGTCAGGGGAAATGGAGAGGTAGTATGATTAAAGAGAAGATGAGGGAAAGGGAGAAAAAGAAGGAGAGACAGAGAGAAGCTTCGAATGGAGAAGGAAGTGGGACTGGGATTACGGTGCAGACTGTCAGTTGGGTAATGGAGGAGAGGGTGGATACGGTCGAGGGAGGGAAGGAGAAGGCTAGGAGCGAGAATGAAATGGTTATCGAACGAGGCAAAAAGGTGAGTTTTCGAATTCATCGCTTGATCTGGAGTGCGTTACTGACTTGCCTCGCATGAATAGGACACACCTACAAAACCACATCGCTTACGGAATGAGATGCCAAAGCTAGGCTTGTATCAATCATAGCATCACTTCTTCCGATTGTTGTACAATAAGGAATATCCTCTTCATGATTTCTGTTGATTGTAAAACTTGCTCTTCTTCTTCTCTCTCGTAACAGCTTCCCATCCGCGAGAGAATACGTGAACAACAATGCAAACAATGATCTAAATGGAAAACTACTCTTTCCTATCCTGCGTTGGTAACCTCTCATACTCTTTCCCACCACTCGCTTTTCCTCCACCAACATCTCCCATCTCCATCGTACTACCAAACCTATCTCTCGGTACACCCATCGACTGCGTCCTCCCATGTCCACCTCCACCTCCTATCGATGGAAGTTGTGCGGTACCCCCTAAATGAGGAGTCATATCTTGAACTTGGAAACCTTCTCTCATTTCCCTCCTCACGCACATTTGTTCTGCCGTGACAATCTGAAAGATGACTGAAACGGTGAGAATGAACCAGTAGAATAGGGAGGATGGGAACGAGTGCGAGTAGTAGGTGGTTAAAATCGTGTGATTGAAGAGGAGGGTTAGGGAGAAATCGAGGATGTGTGTAGGTCGTCGGATGAAATGATACAGGTAGAGAATACTGTCCGCTCAGAAGATCAGTGATAGCTCATGTTCCCAGAGAGAGAGAGAGAGAGAGATGGGGACAAACTCACTCGACGAAAGAAGTCAACATCCAAGCCAAAGCAACTGACCAACCTCTCATTGAATCCCACTCTACCACCCTCACTACACCTTTTGAAACATCTTTGACATCGACACTCGTCACCATCTCTTTCACTAGTTTCTTGGTCGCAATTTCGAAATTTGCGAATCCAGGGTTCAATATCCGACTCGCCGGAACTCCAGAAACTGTTCTTCCCGTGAACGCTCTCCAATCCATCGCTAACGAAATCGATGAACTACCTCCTTCATAGGCCAACAAGTCGGGGGATGCGAAGATTGAGAGGAAGAGGGGGAGGATCAAGGCGAGGATTAAATAGTGAATCGCTTGAAATGCTACGATCTAATCAGAAGGGAAGGAGATTGAGCGGTATTCTGAGTAGATTAGGAGGGGTTGTACTTACTTGTGAAATGATTAGGACTGGATCCCAGCCTTGAACTCGAAATGTCACGGGTGCGAGGGAAATTGATTGATTCCGTCGAGCTGGTAACGAAAGTCGAGCGGCAGGTGACATGACTCGGGCGGTAT
>Ga0308170_10002455_pt1 | contig 15924 bp, 15 predicted proteins | sample PhyBR2_2_FD_202136 | JGI IMG/M metagenome (GOLD analysis project Ga0308170, IMG submission 202136) | Phyllosphere microbial communities from UC Gill Tract Community Farm, Albany, California, United States - DLSLSB.R2 | ecosystem: Host-associated > Plants > Phyllosphere > Unclassified | place... | reverse complement strand
GCATATCCTCACTCGCTTCGCTCCCTCCGGTATTCCACGGTCCCGGCACTCCCGCCCCTCCCACTCGCAATCGATCTCTCCGCCGGAAGGCAAACAAAAACGATCGACAGGGGAGTGATCAGGATGCGGGTATTCGTCATTGATGCGAGCAACATGGGGCCGGAACTGCAAGGCGGACTGATCGGGGTGGTCGGCTCCGTCTTCCCCACCGCGGAAGAGAAGAAGGAGTGCGTGGAGACCGTCAGCCGGTACGCAACCGACGGGTGGGCGATCGCCGCCGACCCGTCCACGCTAATCGGACGTCTTGCGGCGTTGACGGCAGAGACGGCGTGCGTGCCGTTCCTCGCCTTCAGCAGGGTGCCCGATCGCGGCGGGCCGGTGGTGCTACCGCAGCCGGGCCTGGACGCCGTGCGCCAGCTCAGCTGAACTGCGGTCACGAGCGTGCGGGTGGCCCCTCCCTCGGTGGCGGGACCACCTTCAATTTGGTTCTAGCCCTCTTCAGTCTCCTCGTTCGGGGCCGTCTCGATGTTGGCGTCCCCCTCGCACCGAGCTCGTCTCGATCGCGCTGATCCACGCCGCCGGGTTCACCGAGACCACCAGCGACGTCGTCATCGAGGACGACCCGCCGAAACGCATCAACGTCTCGCCGCTGGCCAGCTGGCCGGAGGTCTCCGTCGAATAGGGACGGCCGCCCCGTACACTGACCGGATCAGACGATTGGGGGATCGGATGTCTGAGCAGGGTCTCGTCGTCGCGCGAGCGGCGACCAGCTTCAGCCGGCGCAGCATCGCGGCGAACATCCTCGTAGGATGACAGGACTCGCGCTGACGCTCATGGCTGTCGCCGACGTCTACCTGATCGTCCAGCTGAATCCCGTGAGCAGAGTGTTGATGCTCATGGTGCTCGTCTTCGTCGGCTGGATTCCGCTGGCGCTGGTCATAACGGCCGTCTGCTTGCGGCCGTACCGGGTGACCTTTATCGCGCTCGGCGTCGTCGGCGCCGCGATCCTCGCGACGGTCCTCTTGGCCTAGACGCTGCCGGACGCGCACTACCTGTATCCGGAGATTTCGTGGCCGCGCCCGGGATGCGCCTGACGAGTGAGGCGGCTCCGCCGCTCGGTTGATGTACTCGCCACTCTGCGCAGGCATGGTGGAACAGTGCAATGGCGGATAGTTCTGGGGTGGACGCCCGTCACGCTCTTCGTCGCGCTCGTCGCTGCAGGTACGTGGCTGTGTGCCGTCCACTTGGGAGACTCGGGAGTCTTCCTGTTTGGGGCGCTCGACGCCGCTCAGCTCGGTGTGCTGCTCCTCCTGGCCGCCACTGCTTGCGTCGTCGTCGCGGTCATTCAGGCAGCCGTTTTTGCGGGCCGGCTGGGACGGCTGGTACTTAGGGTGCTCGTGCGCGCCGTCTCAGTGCTGCTGCTTCTGGCAGCCATCCCGGCGGGATACCTGCTGATGCTCGTCGCCGCGTTCTCCAGCGTGCATGCGGACCGGCTCCTTGCCGTCCCTGGCCACACCGTCGTCGCCCGATCCTTCACCTGGCACCACCACAGTCTCGACCTGCTCGAGCAGGACGGGGCTGCTGTTTCACGAGGTCGCGATCTGCGGAGGGGCGCTTCCGGTCGATGGCTACGATGCCTTCACTGCCGGGCAGTACGATCTGGTGTTCCGCGGTGGCCGCGACGTGATCCGGTTCTCCGAGTCTCCCGGTGGCCAGTTCACCGGTCGGGCTGTTCTCGGGTCGCGGCCCGGCGAGGACGTCTCAACGTCCTGCAGTGCGGTTGAGAAAAACGAGACCCCCGCCGCCGGAAGGCAGCAGGCGTCTCGGTGGTGAAGCAGCTCACTACGGCATGTGGTGCACGACGAAGTTCACCGCGTAGTAGAGGAATCCGGCCGTTCCGATGATCATGCCCGCGATGGCCAGTCCACGACCTCGAGCGGTATCTGTTCGCGCGGCCTTGAAACCGCGCGCGGAGATCGCCGCACCGAGCGCCCCGACGAACCCGAAGATGAAGATGCTTACGCAGGAGAGAACGAAGCCCCATACCGCAGCCTGGCTGAAGGGAAGGCGCTGGGACGGCGGAGCCGGCCGGAGGGGGTAGGGCGCGAGGTGCGGAGCGGGTTCGTTCGAAGGAACCGCCTGGTCCTCGGGCGGTGGTGGTGGCACGTGGTCAGTCATTGATGAAGTCGAGCCTCTCCGGTCAGTAGCACGTCAGCATTGACGGACACACTCTAGCGACGGCCCGCGCGACCATAGCAAAAGAGAATCGCCGCGGCCCGAACGTAGCGAGGGTTTCGAAGGGGGTGCGGGTACCGCTACTTGTCGCGATTACGACCTTGTTCGGCGTGACGATCGGCGCGGGACTGCTGGTCCGTGGTCGCAGGGCAGGCCGTGCTTTCGGCAACAACACGAACGCCCCTCCATCGGCGACTGTCGTCTCCCACGACCGTTGTCCGAACCTGCGTTCGCGTCGCATGCCGGTACTACCGGAAGAAAAAGGCCATCCGCCCAGCGAAAATCACCCGAACGCGACATTTAGCAAGTCCGGGACGGACTCGATCCGGCTTGCGACTCCTCCCACCTTCCTATTGACCGCGCCGTCCAGCGCGCCCATGACGCGCTCGATAACCGCTTGCGCGGCGAGAGTGTGCAGCGCTAGGGCGTCCGACGGCGTACGGTTCTGCCCATGATCTGGGATGATCCGGCGGACTGGCACGACGTGATACTCCGCAGGCTCAGCGGCGATGAGGACCAAAGGCTTCTGTTTGCCGCCGGCCGACCGCCGAGGGTGGTGCGCGTCCCTGTCGCCCCGCACATTCTAGAATCCTTCGAGCTAGACAGTTGGGCAAACGAGATTCCGGTGTATCGCTCGACTGGCATCGTGCTCTACGGGGCAGCAGACTGATCAGCGGGTCGACTTCGCCTGCCTTGAAAGTCCCAGAAGACCGCGCCTTCACTCACCTCTTCCGCCGCGAGACGGATCCGCTTACGGACGCCGGCCGGCGGCGAGGGCGATCCAGCGCCTCGTAGGCTGGGTTAATGGATGGCGATCGTATCCTGCGATGCGGCAGAGCATCGTCCTGGCCGTCATCGTGGCACGGAGCCAACGACTGGCGGCTTTGTCGGCCAGCTGTCTTTAGAGGGATGGTGAGTCGGACATTTGGCAACGACTGAACCGTCGCGGAGGAGGCAATCCGGCGGCAATGCAATGATGGCGGCGGGGGTTCTCATGCCAAGCGATGGACAACGCCACGTGACTGGGCTCGCCGGTGCCGTTTTAGTGGCTCTACTCGGGCTGGGAACTGTGACGGCATGTACTTCCCCCGGAGATGTCGGCGTGGAAGCTCTCACACCATCAGTTACGAGCATGACGACGTACGCGACAATCACCGGCTCGCTACTCGAAGTTGGCGGACCAGTTGGCGCCGACGGATCACCGCCGGCAGGCCGTCCAATCGCGGCAGTCGCAGCCGCCTACCCCCGGCACCCCGGTCAGATTGCCATCGCCGGAAAGGCTATCGCTCGGACACGAACTCCGGCTGACGGAGATGGCAGCTTCTCACTAAAGATTCCTGCAGGGGACTACTTCATTGTCGCCGAGTCGCCCTCCGGCTCCCCGATGACATCGCCTCAGCCGCTGACAGTCACGCCCGGGCAACACAAGACTCTTGAATTGCGGGTCAACGTCCCTTGATCGAATCCACCCGCTCGTCGTCGCCCGCTCACCGATCCCTCAACGAGTCGACCTGAGGGACGCTCCAACGTATTCAAACGTCGATCGCCTGACGGAGTAGGGCTGATGCGAGCAGGAAAGCGGCCAGCTCGAGGAGAATGCCGAAAGCTGGCACCCACCAACTGCGGATAACAACGTGCTTTCGCACGACCAAAGCGGCCGTGGTACTCACGATCGTCAGAGCCGTCGCGCCCGGGGTTACCCAAGTCGTGGCGCCCAACAGCACGTAATCGCAGGAAGGCGGACTGCCCGAGCAAGCTGCCACGCCCATCTGCTGGATAACAACGCCGAACGACAGCAGCAGCCCGATGAGCGCTGCGACGGCAAGGAGGAGGGCCGTCGCACCAGACCCTCCATCGCCGTGGCTCGATTCTGCCGAGCGGCGGGCCTGAGTGCGAGTACTAAAGTCATCGTCCCAGTCGTCCCATCGCATCCCCACACCGTGACGATATCTCCCAGAGGTGGTGTCGACCGCCCTGCCCTCGCCGTGTGTGCCGCTTGTGCTTCACGCCACGCGCAACTCGTCACCATGTGTGCGGTTGGCGATCAGCATGCGGACGCCCCGGGGTCGGCCGCAAGTGCGACGGTATGGTTTCGCGTATGACCCAACCTGCTTACGACGCCGTGTGGATCAACGGAAGCGTCGGCGCGGGCAAAACCACAACCGCTGACCAGCTCACTCCGGGGGAGGTGGAGCGTCGGCAGCTGTCAGGCTGAGCATGTCCATGAAATCCTCCGGGAAGCGCTGCGGAGGCCGCTCGGAGCGGTCGCGCTCTGGCGGCGGCATCGTCTTGGTGGGCGTGCGTGCGGCGATACCGGTCGATCGAGTTTCGCCCAGCACCCGGATTCGGATGCTGTGCTCCACCGCCCGCTGCTGTTTCAGGCCGGAGGTGGCGGCCACCACGCTCAGGCTGCCGAGCCGTGATTCGGGATCGAAATCGGCAACGACCGAGACGTCCGCCAGACTGATGTCGGCTATGGAGTAGAGGTAGACCGGCCGGCTGATTCCGGATTGCCACCATTGATCCTGGTCTTCGAGATAACTCGCTGACGACCATTTGCTGACCGACAGTTCAAGAAGGTTGGTGCCCTCCACGAGGACGCCGTTGAGGTCGAACTCGGCGGCCAGATGCGAGTCGCCGCTTGTGCCAACGGGGATGCCGTTCACCGTGACTCTCAGGTAACCTTCTGCGGCGCCCACGTGCAGGATCGGTCGTCGTCCGCTGCCCGGGGTGAACTCGAACTCTCTGCGGTACACGCCGACAGGATTATGCGCCGGCACCGTCGGATACACCTCCTCGAACGGCATCGGCACGTTGGTGTACTGCGGGCGATCCTCCTCGGACGACATGGTCCACAGGCTGGGGACGACCACATCCTGCCACGCTCCGGTGATCGGGGCGGTGTCGGACGGGAGCAACTGAAATTGCCAGACGCCGTCGAGAAAGAGCTCGGCCGGTCGGCGGAGCGTGCTCGTCATGAGGCGGTTCACGGCGTGCAGGCCGGAACGATCGAATGGTCCTGACGGATCCTGCGGTGAGGTCACGAGACTCCTCTTCAGCGGGAAGTACATTTTGGCAATCGGATGCCAAACTACTGCCGAGCCTAGTTCAGTTGTGTCCCGTGTGGCTAAATCTAAGTGGGTAGCAATTGATGCCACGTCGCCAGGATTCGCGGCACACTTCCCCGAGAGAGCAGTCGATCTGCTGGCGTCCATGACGCTTGAGGAGAAGGATTGCCAGCCAACCTCGGTGCTTCCGAACCGGATCAAGGGCCCACAGGGGTGACGGACGAACAGATGGCCCCATTGCCCGCCAAGGTACCGGCCAGATCTCGCCTGAACCGACGGAAAGTCATCGGATCACCACCACAGCCAAAGCAACCGGGTACGCGGAGATCCGGGATGCAGCGCCGAGCAGGCCCACACCACGCCGACGAGCGAACGGCGTGGTTCCTCGCGACCCGACTGAATCAGGACGGAATGTCCGCCGTCCTGATGGAGCTCATCGACGAGAGCCGGATCTCCGGTTCGGGGTTCCCTTCGAAAAGGGAGCGGCAGCGGACGGATTCGTGGAGTCGGTCCGGCGAGGGGACCTGCGGTTCGTGATCACCACGACGACCGTCCCGTGTCGGTGACGCTCAACGGCACGGACTCCTCAGTGGGCGCGATGCTGAGGGAGTGTCTCTCGAGGTCGGCAACGGAGCCGCACTGATGTGGCTCTTGGAAGGCGCGACCCGCGCTGAGATCGCCGTTGATCGGGACATCTTCAATCCAGTGGAGATCGGGAACACGTTTCGCGCCGCCAGCCGGTCGCCCGGAGTCCACTCCGCATGGATATGGTTTACCACGCGGACGGTTCTGGGCCCGGGATTTGGTTGGGCGCATGCGGCTTCACCGTGCGATGTCGACGGCGGCCTGCAGCGCCAGGACTCCCGCTGCGCGCGCCCACTCTTCGAACTCGAACGGCACCGCCTCGACTTTCAGGAGCTCGGGTGCCCGTTCGGCCGACAGTTCGATCCCGTGCCGGATGGCGGCGGGGGAGATCTCCCAGAGAGCGAGACCGTCGCCGGTCACCACAATCTTCTGCGGGTCGAGGAGATTCGAGACCAGCCCTACCGCCTGACCCAGAGCTGCGCCCGCGTCGTCGAATCCTCTCAGCGCCGCAGGGTTCCGTGCTTGAGCCAGCTCGACCGCCTCCGCGTAGTTCACCGGACTCCCCAGCGCTTGGGAGATCGAGCGTGCGATCGCGTCGTTCGTGAGGTAGACGTTCGCGCAGCCGCGGTGGCCGCTTCTGCAGATGGGGCCAGAACGGTCGATCGGCAGGTGCGCGAGGCGACCCGGGGAGCCGGTCGCCCCGAGGACCAGTGCGCCGTTAGCGATGATGCCGCATCCGACTCCGGCGCCCACGGTTATCAGGACGAGGGAGTCGAGGTGGGCGCCCGGTCCGAACCAGTGTTCGGTGGCGGCGAGAGCCTGCACGTCGTTGCCCCACGTGACGGGGAGGCCGTCGATCGATGACAGGACTGACGACAGATCGAGGTCGCGCCACTGGAGGAACTCGGAGTCGATCACCATTTGCTCGGATCCGACGGTCACGACCGAGCCGGCCAGGGTCACGCCGACGCCGGCGATCGTCGGCGTCTCAACCTGGAGCGAGCGCGTCGTCCCCACGATCTGGGCGGCCACGTCGGCCGGGATCCGCGAGCCGAGCGCTTGCTCCGCGGCGGCGATGACGGTTCCGCCCAGGTCGACGACCGCGGCATAGAGCACGTCGGCGGTGAGCTTGATGCCGACGAAGTGGCGCGCGTCCGGTTTTACGCGCAGCAGCTCGGAGGGTCGGCCGGTGGGCGCCCGCAGCTCTGTGACACCTTCGGCAACCAGGCCGTTATCGACGAGCTCCCGCGCGATACGGGTAAGGCTCGAGCGGGATACGCCATGTTCGGCGGCGAGTTCGGACCGTGACGAGGGTCCGCCGGTGACCAGGCTCATGAGTACTGCGCGTGCGGGGGCGGACATGCTCGGCCACCCCGTAACGACGAGAGGGGGCGACAACGACATGAATCCACATTACTCAACACGGGCACCGGTAGCTACCTGGATAGAAATAACGTCCACGAAAATCGCACCAAAAGTTTTCTCTTGACACCGAGTTGATTCATGTATGAAAGTAACTCTCGTGGATACGATGACGTTGTCGCAGCTCTCCCGGACCGAGACCGCCCCCCCTTCACCCCTGGTGCATTTCCGGGCCGCCGGAGTAAGCCTCATGGTGGACGCCGCTGGACCGAGCCTCCCCCGCGTGGTCCATTGGGGCGCCGATCTCGGTTATCTGCAGGACTCCGAACTGTCGTCGACACTTCTGACAGCGGTCCCGCCCGCGGTGCACAACTCCATCGACGAACCGGAACCGCGCTCGATCCTCGCCGAGCAGTCGAGTGGGTGGTTCGGGCTGCCCGGGCTGGAAGGCCACCGCGACGGCGCCCTGTTCAGTACACGATTCGTGGTCGACAGCGTAATCCTCGATTACGAGCCGGACGGCCAGAATGGCGGATCGGTCCGTGTGCACGCCATCGACGCGGAGGTCGGTCTCCGGATCGCAATGACGGTCGCCCTGACTCCGGAAGGTCTAGTGACGATGGAGGCCGAGCTCCAGAACATCGGGACGACGCCGTACGTGCTGAACGCACTGCGGCTCTCGCTCCCGCTGCGGACCGAGGCGACGGAGATCCTCGACTTCACCGGGCGGCACACCCGTGAACGGAGCCCGCAGCGTCACCCCCTGGTGCAGGGGAGCTACGTCCGCACCGGTCGCCGTGGCCGCACCGGGACCGACTCGTCGCTTCTCCTTCTCGCCGGCGAGGACGGTTTCCGATTCCGCTCGGGCGCTGTCTGGGGGCTTCATACCGCCTGGAGTGGCAACCACGTGACGTTCGTCGAGCGTGACAGCCAGGGTGCGTCGATCATCGGCGGAGGCGAGGAGATCCTCCCCGGCGAGGTCGTCCTGGCTCCGGGCGAGCGCTACTCCACTCCTCTTCTCTACGGAGCGTACGGCGATGGCTTGGACGATCTATCGTCACGGTTCCACCGCCACCTCCGGAGCCGTCCGCAGCACCCCATCGCCGAGCGCCCCATCACGCTGAACACCTGGGAGGCGGTGTACTTCAACCATGACCTCGGCACCCTGAAGCGCCTGGCCAATCTCGCCGCGTCGGTGGGTGTCGAGCGCTTCGTCCTCGACGACGGCTGGTTCCTCGGCCGGCGCAGCGACCACTCCGGACTCGGCGACTGGATCGTGGACCCGGCGGTCTGGCCCCGGGGCCTAGGCCCCCTGGTGCGGCACGTCCGGTCACTGGGAATGCAGTTCGGCCTCTGGTTCGAACCCGAGATGATCAGCCAGGACTCCGAGCTCGCGCGCCGCCACCCCGAATGGATCCTCGGCCCCCGGGGGCGATCGCCCCTGGAATCTCGCCACCAGCAGGTACTCGACCTGTCTGATCCTGAGGCCTACGCCTACATCAGGGACGCAATGGACTCGCTCATCGCGGAGTACGCGATCGACTACATCAAATGGGACCACAACCGCGACCTCCTGGAGGCCGGGCACAGCGGCAGCGCCCGCGCCGCGGTCCACGATCAGACGCTCGCCGCCTACCGGCTGATGGCTGAGCTGAAGTCGCAGCACCCCGGGCTCGAGATCGAGTCGTGCTCCTCGGGCGGAGCACGCGCCGACCTCGGGGTGCTGCAGCAGTCCGACCGCATCTGGGCCAGCGACTGCATCGACCCGCTGGAGCGCCAGCAGATCCAGCGCTGGACCGGCCTGCTCATTCCGCCGGAGATGATGGGCTCGCACATCGGCGCACCCACGTCGCACACCACGGGTCGCACGCACAGCTTGCAGTTCCGCGCAGGGACCGCCTTCTTCGGGCACTTCGGAATCGAGTGGGACCTTAGTGCTGCCACCCCGGACGACCTCGAGGAGCTGACCGGATGGGTCGAACTCCACACCCGGTTCCGCCATCTCCTGCACACCGGTACGACCGTCCACGGAGACCATCCGGATCCGGCGCTCTGGCTTCACGGCGTCGTCGCGGACGACGGTTCGGAGGCGGTGTACTCGCTCTCTGCCGTTGCGACGGGCGTGTGGTCCCCTCCCGGCCTGATTCGCTTGCCCGGCCTCGATCCGCTCCGCCGCTACCGGGTGACCGTCCTGCAGGCCCCCGGGGGAGATCCCCGGACCCTGCCGGCGTGGGCTTCCACGGGCCTGACCGTCAGCGGGCAATCGCTGGAGAGGTTCGGGCTGCAGAGCCCCGACCTCTTCCCGGAGACACTCGCTCTGCTTCACGCCCAGGACGTAAATATCACCGACTGAAAGGAGGAATGGACCACCGAATTTCTGTCGACACAGCCCCACCCCCTGCACCATGACAAGAAAGTAGAACAATGATGTTTTCCCAACACAGGAGCCGGCGCAGGCTCGTGCGCGGGCTCGCCGCAATGGTGACCGTCGCCGGGCTCGGGATCGGTCTCGCAGCCTGTTCGTCCACGTCGTCCGCATCCGGGGACGACGGCCCCGTGACCATCACTTACGGATTTTGGGCCGAGGAGTTCCGGCCGGCGTTTCAGCAGGCGGCCGACGAATTCCACAAAGAGAATCCCAACGTAACCGTCAAACTCAAGCTCACACCGTTCGCCGATTACTTCACGAAACTGAACACGGAGATTTCGAGCAAGACTGCGCCGGACGCGTTCTGGCTGCAGAACATCCACATCGGCCTCTACGCGAAGAACGGCGCGCTCGCCGACCTGACCACGCTCCGCAAGGACTCGAAGGTCGACCTCTCCGGCATCCCGGACTCTGTCATGAAGCCGTACACGATCGGCGGAAAGCTGTACGCCATGCCCTGGCAGGCGCTGCCGTTCGGTCTGTACTACAACAAGACGCTCTTCAAGGCCGCCGGCGTCGCCGAGCCGACCAACGACTGGACATGGGATGACGTCGCCACCGCTGCCGCCAAGCTGACGAACAAGTCGGCTGGCATCTATGGCATCGCGGCGCCGGTATGGAATTACGGCACCTTCTACCAGTCCATGTACAGCTACGGTGCGGACATCATCACCGACAAAGGCAAAGGAACCGACATCGACTCGCCCGCTGCCCAAAGGGGCCTGAAGGTCTGGACGGACCTGGTGCAGAAGGGCTACTCACCCTCCGTCGCCCAGACGACAGACACCCCGGCGGACTCCTGGTTCAGCTCGGGCAAGACAGCGATGATCACGAGCGGACCCTGGACCGCCACCTCCTACAGCGCAGCCCTCGGGAAGGGCAACCTCGGACTGGTCGCCATGCCGAAGGGGTCGGTCGATCGTTCCGGGATGGCCACGACGACCACAGCCATCGCGGCGGCCGGCAAGCACATTGCCGACGCGTACCGGTTCGCGGAGTTCCTCAGCGGTGACACCGGCCAGAAGATCCTGTCCAAGTCCGGCGTTGCCGGCGGCCCGGTGAACAAGAACGCCAACCAGGCCTGGATCGACGCCATCCCGGGGGTCGGGATCGAGAACATCCTCCCGGAGATTGCCACGGCGAAGCTGCTGCCCTCATCGAATGCGACGTCGGTCTGGGAGGACCAGGAGGTGACCGTCTTCACACCGGCCTACAACGGCACGGCGAGCGTCGCCGATGTGACGAAGCAAATGGCCAAGGTCATCGAGGACTCGCTCGCCAAGGAGAAGTAGTCCCACAACAACTGTGGGCCTGCCGGCCATGCGGTCGGCGGGCCCCACCGAAAGGTTAACTCATGGTCGTGGATGTCCAGCGCCCCCAGGCGGCGCCCCGCACCCAACCGCCACCGGCGGCGCATCGCGTACGACGTCGATCGAGCGAGGGCACACCCCTGCCATGGGTGCTGTTGTTCCTTGGGCCAATGGCGCTCGGGCTGCTCGTCTTCTACATCGGTCCCGTGCTCGTCACGTTCTACTACAGCTTCACCGAGTGGGGCGTCTTCGGCGGCGTCACCTGGGTTGGCCTCGCCAACTACGCGCAGGTGTTCACTTCGCCGGAGGTCGGACGCGCGCTCCTGAACACGGTGATTTACACCGCCATTGTGCTGCTGAGCATCCCGGTGGCTCTGCTGATCGCCACCCTGCTCTCGCGGCGGTCACTGCGGTTCGTGTCCGTCTACCGGCTGCTGTTCTTCCTGCCGGTGATCACCATGCCCGTTGCCATCGGCTGGTTGTGGAAGCTCATCCTGAACGGGGACTTCGGCATCCTCAACCAGGCGCTGGCCGCTGTGGGGATCCAGGGGCCGACCTGGCTGAGCGACCCCCGCACGGCGTTGATCTCGATCAGTATCGTCGGCGTCTGGGCGAGCTTGGGCTACCCGATCATCCTGTTCGTCGCCGCACTGCAGGGGGTGCCTCCTGAACTGCATGAGGCCGCCGCACTGGACGGCGCTGGCGCGGTGCGGCGCTTCTTCAGCGTGACCCTGCCGGCGGTGAGCCCGACGGTGTTCTTCGTGTCGGTGCTGACGACCATCGGGGCCCTTCAGATGTTCGACCTCATCTACGTGATGATTGGGAAATCCAGCCCGGTCATCCCGCAGACCGAGACGGTCATCTACCTCTTCTACAAGACGGCGTTCATCGACAACAACAAAGGACTGGCCTCGGCCATCGTGTTCGGTCTCATGGTGATCATCATGCTTCTCACCCTTCTCCAGTTCCGTCTGCAGCGACGGTGGGTGCACTATGCCTGAGACTCGCTCCAAGGCGCTCAATCCGGGGCTTGTCCTGACCCACGTGGTCCTCATCGTGGGAGCGATCGTGATGGCCCTGCCGTATGTGATTCAGGTGATCACATCGCTCAAGTCGTACCAGGAGACCATTCAGGTGCCGCCCGTGCTCTGGCCTGCTCACTTTCAGTGGGGGAACTATCTCGAGATCTTCTCGGCGTCGTTCCCCGTGGGGGTGCAACTGATGAACACGACACTAGCGGCCGCTGCCCGGGCGGCCGGGCAGCTGCTTCTGGGCTCCATGGCGGCGTACGCGTTCGCCCGTCTTAAGTTCCGCTTCCGCGGCGCGATCTTCGCCGTCTTCCTTAGCGTGCTGATGGTGCCCGGGCAGCTGTTCCTGATCCCGCAATACCAGGTGATCCAGACTCTCGGTTGGCTGGACACCTTGCAGGCGCTGTTCCTCCCTGGCATCTTCAGCGCGTTCGGGGTCTTCTTGCTCCGTCAGTACTTCATGACTCTGCCGTTGGAACTGGATGAGGCCGCACGGCTGGACGGCTGCAACCCGTTCCAGATCTACTGGCATATCCTGCTTCCGCTGGTCCGGCCGGCGCTGGTGGCGCTGGCGCTGCTGACAGTGGTCAACAGTTGGAACGACTTGCTCTGGCCGCTCGTGGTCAACAGCTCGCCGGAGCATCTGCCGGTCTCGGCGGGCCTGGCAAACTTGCAAGGGCAGTTCGTCGACAAGTACCAGCTCATCATGGCGGGTGCTGTGCTGACGACCGCTCCGATCATCCTGCTCTTTGCCGTGCTGCAGCGCCAGTTCATCGCCGGCTTCGCGACGAGCGGGCTGAAGTAGGTGCGCCACGACGATTGGATCGTTGCGCCAGGCTGGGAGCCGGTCGCGACGGTCTTCGGAGCGCTCATCGAGGCGGACGACCTTGGTGGCGCCGCGGTAGCCGTTCACGCCGATGGGAAACTTGTCTTGGATGCCTGGGGCGGCCGGGCGGACGCCGTCAGGGACCGCGATTGGCACGGAGACACGCCAACGGTCGTCTTCTCCTGCACCAAGGGGATGCTGTCGATACTCGTCGCCAAGCTGGTCGAGAGCGGTGCCGTCCGGTACGAGCAACCCGTTTCCGAGCTATGGCCGGAGTTCGCCGCGGCCGGGAAAGGTGAGGTGCGGATCGCTGATGTGCTCTCTCACCGCGCGGGCCTGCCGGCGTTCGACGTGCCGATCGGTTTCGAGGAACTGGTAGGCGGCGCGAGCCTCCCCGGACTGCTGGCGCGACAGACGCCGCGCTGGCGGCCGAGCGACGGCTACGCGTACCACCCGCTGACATTCGGCTGGCTGGTCGGCGAGATTGTCCGGCGTGCCACCGAGGAGACCATCGGCCGCTATTTCACTAAGACCTTGGCCGACCCACTCGGACTGGATGCCTGGATCGGAGCTCCTCCTCACGTGCTGGCCAGGGTCGCCCACGTCAAGACGGCGCCGAGCCAGGTGGCGGCTTCGGTCGGCCTTCTCGAGCGGGCCGAGTCGGGCGATGCCCTTCCGCTGTTCGCGATGACCCTCGGCGGTGCTCTTCCTCCGTCGCTCGTCGGGTCCGGGGCCGGTGCAGACGCGGGGCTGAACGATCCACGAGCGCAGGCAGCGGAGATCCCGGGCGCCGGCGGCATCGCGACCGCGCGCGCCCTGTCCGCGCTGTGGTCCAGCACCGTCGTCGGGACCCATGAAGTCAGCGCCCTCGGCGCGGGCGTCCTCGCCGAGGCGCTTGCGCCGGCCTCTGAGGGCCCGCAACTGGTGGCCGGTGGCGCGCCCTATCCCCGGTTCGGCATGGGGTTCCAGCTGACCTCGGATGCGCAGCCCTATCTGACTGCGCGCAGTTTCGGGCATGACGGCGCGGGAGGTCAGCTGGCGTTCGCGGACCCGGACCATGGTGTCGGCTTCGCTTATGTGACCAGCACGTTGGTGGGTTCTGGTGATGACCGCGGCCGTCGGCTGGTGGAAGCGGTTCGCTCGGTGCTCTGAAGGGCCCCAAATACTCTCTCGAATCCAGCACCTGCGATGTCACACAGGCCGATTCAAGCGAGGCGATTCAAGTGCTGCCTGATGCAGCAGAATGGTCCTGCCTGGGCAGGAGAACGGGAGAAGACGTGTCATCTTGACGGGAGTCGGCCGTGTCAAAGGCATGAGGGGTGGCGACCTCGCGGGTCGACGCCGCGTAGAGGCATCTTTCAGTGGCGGAGGAAGCGTCGGACATAGCTTGACTGGTCGTTCATCCAGCGACGAGAGATTGCCGCGTCTGGAACGTCGTGATCGAAGCCGTGATAAGCGCCAGCCACGTGATGGAGTTCGACTTTTACGCCGGCCGCGAGAAGGCGGGTGGCGTAATCGAGCGCCTCGTCGCGAAGCGGATCAAGCTCGACTGCGAGGATGTAAGCGCTCGGCAGGTCGGAGAGGTCTTCGGCGCGGCCTGGCGCGGCGTAGATGGAGGCGTCTTCGGGGAGCGCCAGGTAGTGCTTCCACATTTCGGCGTTGCTGACGTTGTTCCAGACCGGGGTGTCGTTGAAGGCGAGCATCGAGGGCGTACCCATCCGGTCATCCAACACCGGGTATAGCAGGATCTGCAGGGCGATCGGAGGACCGCCGCGGTCCCGAGCGAGGAGGGCGACGGCCGCGGCGAGGCATCCGCCGGCGCTTGCTCCCGCGACCGCGATGCGGGCTGGGTCGACGTTGATGTCGCGGGCGTTCTGGTAGGTCCAGACCAGGCCGCTGTAGCAGTCCTCAAGTCCGAGCGGAAATTTGTGCTCCGGTGCCAGCCTGTAGTCGACTGACACGACCACGCAGCCCGCGTCGGCGGCGTAGCGAAGGCATCTCGCGTGTTCGTAATCGAGGTCTCCAACGACGAAGGCTCCGCCGTGGAAGTAGACCACGCCCGCCTTGACGCCGCGCGAGAAATTCGGAGTGTAGATACGGAGCCCGATCTCGGTTCCGTCAACGGCCGTGATGATCGAGTCGGCAAAGGTAACCCTGCCCTCGGTCTCAACGATCGCCGAGGAACGGTGATCGCGTGTCAAGACCGCCACGAAGCGAGCGGCTTCAGGGTCGGAGATGTCCGGCGGAGCCATCAGCACGCTTGCCGCATCCAGTTCTGGGTCCATCGTCATTGATTCCCTCGTCAGTTGTGCAGTGTTCGAACCAATCTGCCAGGCGGTCCCCGCAGGGCGCGTCCGCGAAGCGAAGAAAGTTCTTCCGACGAATGGAGGTCAATCGGACCACTCGGCGACGCGGAGGAGCTTCAATGCCAGCGAGAGGGCGAACATCGATCCCTCGTCGGTGAGGGTTATGCCCAGCTTCCTTTCGATGCTCTTAAGCCGGTAGTTCACGGAGGTGTGGTGCAGGTTCAGCGCGATCGAAGCCTTGCGAAGGCTTCGATGCTCACAGAAGGAGTCCAGAGCCTGAACCTCTGCCAGGCCATTGGGAGTATGGATGAGGAACCGAAGCTGTTGGACCAGGCGTGAGGCGCCGGCGTCTTCTGGGTCCGTCCGGGCGATCATCTGTAGGGGGCCGAGGACTTCGAAGTCGGCCTGAGCCGGTCCCAAGGTCTCCGATGTCATCCGTAGTGCGAGCCGCGCGTTGTCGCCCGACTCGTATGCGTTCTGCAGGTTGGCCTTGGATCCTAGCCCAACCTGCAGCCCCCACTCCGGGAGTGTGATCTCGCGATGTCCGGGAATGTCGTGAATCAGGCACATCGCCACTCCCCGATCCATCGTGACCCGCGTCACCTCGATTGCGTTCTGGGCCCCCCACCTCTGCAGGCTGTCGCTGATCTCGCTCTCCGAGGCGGCCGGTTTGACCGCCACGGCTCTTACGGGCCACGTGGCGTGGAAGCCGATCGCGCGGGCAGCAGCAGCCCGGTCCGCGTTGCCGGTGTCGCGCGAGAGAAGCTGGACAACGG